>WNFQ01001917.1_pt1 | contig 14971 bp, 15 predicted proteins | sample 5400171 | NCBI WGS metagenome assembly WNFQ01 (sample SAMN13153356, study PRJNA577476) | soil metagenome | isolation source: 20 cm soil under Madrone tree | place: USA:California | collected 2016-06-14
AGCGGGGCGAGTCGTACTCGACCCTCGCCGGCTTCTTCAAGCAGTACGAGCTGGTCTACGTCGTCGGCGACGAGCGCGATCTCATCCGCCTGCGGACGAGCTACCGCGAGCCGCGGGAGGACGTCTACGTCTACCGCGCCGAGGTGCCACGCGAGAACGTGCGCCGGCTCTTCCTCGACTACGTGCGCCGGATCAACGAGCTGAAGGACCACCCGGCCTTCTACAACACGCTCACCACGAACTGCACGACGAACGTCCTGTTCCACACGCGCGTCAACCCGAACGCCCCGCCCCTCAGCTGGAAGGTGCTGCTGAGCGGGTACACGCCGCAGTACGCGTACGAGCTCGGGCGGCTCGACACGACACTGCCGTTCGCCGAGCTACGCCGCCGCTCGCGGGTGAACGAGCGCGCCGAGGCGGCGGACGGGGATCCGGACTTCTCACGGCGCATCCGGGAAGGGCTCCCGGGACTGGAGACCGCGGTGCGGGAGTCGGGCGTGCAATGAAGGACCCGTTCGAAAACCCTTCGTCAGGCGAGCAATTCATATTCGACGCCAAAGCGTTCGTACGTGTTCGCTGCCCGCCGGTCGCGCGTCAACAGGCGGGCTCCCGCGTGCCGTACCGTCGCTGCGATCAGGGCGTCGTAGACGCTCCCGCCGGCGATCCCGTTGCTGGCGGCCTGCTCGATCAAGGGAAGATGAGCGCGCGGCGGGAGAGCCAGCGGCACGTTCGCGAATCTCTCGGCGAGAAAGGCGGCAACCAGAGCCGCCGGTGCACGGTGAGGAGGCGGCAGACGCGTAAGCACCGAGAAGGTCTCGATCAGAACGTGCGTCGGCACCCGCGGCTTGCGGGCGAGTGCCGCCGCCGCCGTCCGGTGGCCGTCATGCCAGGAGGCGAAGGCCGCCACGACGACGCTGGTGTCGACCGCGATCAACGCCGGATTCGCTCCAGCGTCTCGCGTACGATCTCGTCGGTGAGCGGGGGCAGCTTGTCCTTCGGCACGGCGGTGGATCCTCCGGCGCGTCGGACGAGAGACATCGGCGTCGCGGCCGGCTCGATCTCGATGCAGCCATGGCGCCGGGCACGCACACCATCCGGTTCGACTTCAAGTACGACGGCGGCGGCCTCGGCAAGGGCGGCGCCGGTACGCTCCAGGTCGACGGCAGAACCGTGGCGACGGGCCGCATCGAGCGCACGCTGCCGTTCCGCCTCTCGCTCGACGAGACCCTCGACTGCGGCGAGGACACTGGCACGCCGGTCAGCGAGGATTACCACGTGCCGTTCAAGTTCACCGGGGAGCTGAAGAAGGTGACGATCGACCTGACGCCGGAACCTCTCGCGGCCGAGGACGATCGGAAGCTCAAGGAAGGCGAAGCGGCGATCGGCGTGTCCGAGTAGGTGATACACCCGCAGGAGGAGCGGAGTGCCGGCGGATAAACGCGGCGCTTCCTTGCGACGCCGCTCCTGCCGGGCGTATTGGACCTTCGTCCAATTGGAGGCGGCATCGCATGGATGCTAGCAGCCTCCGAAGCTCACGATGGGAGCTTCGTCGGGCCATACCAGGTTTCGAGAAGGGAGAGGAAGGATGACCGATCGAACGAGGAGGGATGACATGAGGAAGTGCACTCGAGGTCTGGTTGCGATCGTCGCCGTTGCGATCTCGACGATCAGCCTGACGGCCCCGCGGGCAGCGCTTGCCGCGGCCGCCGCCGGTGTCGACGAGGACGCCAACGCCGCGCTGAAGAAGCTCTACGCGAGCGAGCCCGCGGCCAAGCTGCTCTCGGAGAAAGCCAAGGCGATCCTCGTGTTCCCGACTATCGTCAAGGCCGGGTTCATGGTGGGCGCTCACTACGGCGAGGGCGTCCTCATCCAGAACGGCCGGACGGTGGGCCACTACAACTCCCTCGCGGGATCGTACGGGTATCAGGCCGGCGTGCAGACTTACGGCTACGCGCTCTTCTTGATGAACGACCAGGCGCTCCAGTACCTCGACCGGAGCGAGGGCTGGGAGATCGGGGTCGGGCCGAGCATCGTCGTGGTGGACAAGGGGAAGGGCAAGTCGGTCACCAGCACGACGCTCACGAAGGACGTCTACGCCTTCATCTTCAACCAGAAGGGCCTGATGGCGGGTGCGGGCATTCAGGGCTCGAAGATCACGAGGGTGAGCCAATAGGGATGCCCGCGCGCAGCATCATCGAAGTCAGCGCCTGCATCAAGACCGCCCTGCTCGGGTCGTGATGAGGAGAAACGAGCGCGGCACGTAGTCGAACGATCCCTTGCGCGGGTTGACGAACGCCAGCTCGGGCAGGCTGAAGAGCGCGCCGCGGACCCCCGACTTGAGAATGCGCGCGGCACGACCCTGGTTTCGGTCGCGAAAACGTGCTCAAAGGGCGGCGGCGAAGCCCGGGCAGCTGTCGCCCACGGCCAAGGAGAGGGTAGATGACGGACGGATCCAGCGACGATTCACATCGCGACCTCGATCCCTCGCTCGAGCCGGAGTTCGCATCGCTTCTCTCGCGTCACAAGGAGGCGGTCGCGAAGACCGAGTGGTCGTACCAGCAGTTCCTCCCTCCCGAGATCGAGAAGCATTCCCTCTCACCGACGGCGTACATGGCGGTCGAGACCGCCTTGCTGACCGAGGTGAACCTGCCCTGGTACACGGCTGGCCTCGCTCACGGCCTGGCGAGCTGCCCGGACCCGATCCAGGAGTTCGTGCGCGTCTGGACGTCGGAGGAGGATCAGCACGCGACCCTGCTCGAGAGCTACCTCCTGCTGACGAGAAGCGGGGATCCGGGCGCCCGGGCGCGCTCGCGGAAGGCCATGATCGCGGGGGGGTGGAGCCACGCGCTGGCCGGACCGTTCCAGGGGATGGTCTACACGGCCATGCAAGAGGCGGCGACCCGCACGTTCTACCTGTGCGTGGCTCGCGCCTGTGGCGACGAGGATCCGCTGCTGGGCGCGGCGCTGCGGCGGATCGCCAAGGACGAGACGCTTCACATGGCCTTCTACCGTGACGTCGTGAAGGCCCATCTCGACAAGGATCCGGACTATCTCCGACCCCTGGCCGCAGTCATGGTTCGCTTCGAGATGCCATGGTCGTCGTCCGTCCTGCACGACTTCGAGGAGCGCCGGGCCTATCTGGCCACACGGAGCGTTTTTCGTCTGTCCGACTATCTCGACGAGGTAGTACAGCCGCTCTGGTCCTACTGGGGCCTCGATCGCCGCGTCTCGCAGAGCGAGGAGACGAGGAAGGCGCACGCCCAGCTCCGCCGGTATCGCGCGGCGTTGCGGAAGTTCGCGCGCGGCGAAGCACGACCTACCGCAGACGTCGGCGCGCTGCCGGCAGAGCCGTGACGCGACTGGCCGTAGGTGAGCTTCGGTATCCGGGGTAGGGGCAGAGTGCCCCATCGTGCCCGCCGGCTCCGCCGCGCCGCGGGCTGGCTTGCCGCGGGCGTGGTCGTGGCTTGCGCGATCGGCGCCCTCCCGTGGGATGCCATTCCGCCGGCGCTCGGCGCCCCGCCCGCCGCCGCTCCGACCGCCGCTGCGTACGTCGGCGCGAACGGGTGTGCTGGCTGCCACGCGAAGGAGCACGACGCGTGGCGCGGCGCGCATCACGCGCTCGCGATGCAGGAGGCGAACGAGCGGACGGTGCTCGGCGACTTCGCGGGCGCAAAGTTCTCGTACGCCGGCACCACCTCACGCTTCTTCAGGCGCGACAAGAAGTTCTACGTCCACACCGACGGCCCCGACGGCAAGCTCGCCGACTACGAGATCCGGTACACCTTCGGCGTGTCGCCCCTGCAGCAGTACCTGATCGAGCTTCCGGGCGGCCGCCTGCAGGCGCTCGGCATCGCGTGGGACGCGCGCCCGAAGGCCGCGGGCGGGCAGCGGTGGTTCCACCTCTATCCCAAGGACAAGATCGACTTCCACGACGTCCTGCACTGGACCGGTCCGGCGCAGAACTGGAACCACATGTGCGCCGAGTGCCACTCGACCGGCGTCCGGAAGAAGTACGACCCGGAGAAGGACCGCTTCGCGACGAGCTGGACGGAGATCGACGTCTCCTGCGAGGCCTGCCACGGAGCCGGCTCCCGGCACCTCGCCTGGGCCAACGGTGAGCGCACGGCCGGCGACCCGGCGAAAGGGTTCGAGGCGCGCCTCGCGCCGGGGCACGGCACCTGGACGTTCGACGCCGGTGCTCCGATCGCGCGGCTCTCCGGACCGCGCGACACGAGCGCGCAGCTCGAGAGCTGCGGGCGGTGCCACTCGCGGCGCACGGAGATCAGCGAGGACTGGCGGCCCGGCCAGCCCCTCGCGCAGACGCACCGCGTGGCCCTCCTCGACGAGGGGCTCTACCAGGCCGACGGGCAGATCCTCGACGAGGACTACGAGTACGGCTCGTTCCTGCAGAGCCGCATGCACGCGAGCGGCGTTGCGTGCACCGACTGCCACGACCCGCACGGCGCGCGCCTGCGGGCCGAGGGCAACGGCGTGTGCAGAACGTGCCACCAGCCGGCGACGTACGACACGGCCGCCCATCATCATCACCGCCCGGGCACGGACGCCGCCCGCTGCGTGGCGTGCCACATGCCGTCGCGGCTCTACATGGTCGTCGACCGCCGTCACGACCACGGCTTCCGCGTGCCGCGGCCGGACCTCTCCGTCTCCCTCGGCACGCCCAACGCGTGCAGCGACTGTCACCGCGACCACCCGGCCTCGTGGGCGTCCGAGGCGGTCGTCCGGTGGTACGGAGCGACGCGCGCGCGCGGGCCGAGCTGGGCGCGTGCGCTCGCCGCCGGCCGGCGCCGGGAAGCCGGCGCCGGCGCGCTGCTCGTCGACGTGGCGGCGCAGCCCGCGCCCGCGATCGTGCGCGCGACGGCCGTCGACCTGCTCGCGCGCTCGCCGGCCGCGGTTCGGCCCGACCTGGTCGAGCGCGCCCTGCACGATCCCGATCCGCTGGTTCGGCGCGCGGGCCTCGGGCTCCTCCTCGGGATCGAGCCGCCGAAGCGATGGGATATCGGCGGGCCGCTGCTCGCCGACCCGGTGCGCACCGTCCGTCTCGAGGCGGTGAACGCGCTCGCGGGCGTGCCCGTCCCGGCGGCCGAGCGCGCGACCTTCGACCGCGCGGTCGAGGAGTACCGCGCGGCGCAGGCGCTCAACGCCGACCGCGCGGACGCGTGGCTCAACCTCGGCGCGCTCGCGGCCCGGCTCGGCGACACCGGGCGCGCGGAGGAGGCCTACCGCCGGGCCATCCGCCTCCAGCCGTCCTTCATGCCTCCGTACGTGAACCTCGCCGACCTCTACCGCGCGCAGGGGCGCGACCCCGAGGGCGAGCGCGTGCTCCGCGAGGCGCTCGCCCGAGAGCCCGGGGCGGCCGACGTCCATCATGCCCTCGGTCTCCTGCTCGTGCGGGGGGGACGGAGGCAGGACGCGCTCGCCGAGCTGGGGAAGGCGGCCGAGCTCGCGCCCGACATGCCGCGCTACGCCTACGCCTACGCGCTCGGTCTCGACGCCACGGGCGAGCGCGCGAAGGCGCTGTCGGTCCTCGCCGACGCGCAGCGCCGGTTCACGGGCGAGCGGGAGATCCTCGAGGCGCTCGTGCAGCTCTCGCTCGCGGCCGGCGACGCAGACGCGAGCGCGCGCTGGGCGCAGAAGCTGCGGGTCCTTGACGGCGGGGCGAGGTGAGGGTCCGGCGCCGCTACTCGACCGGGTCCCACGAATCGTCGGGATCGTACCGGGTCATCGCCTCGGCGATGACCGCGGTCCGCGTCCCGAGATCCTTCTGGAACACGATCCCCAGCTGGTTAACGACGAAGGTCATGACGCCGCTCGAGCCGTGGGCGACCGGGTACGCGACGAGCGCGAAGCCGCCCGTCATGCGGCCGTCCGCCACGTAGCTCCGCGCCCCTTCGGGCGCGTGCGGCCCCTGGGCGGTTAGGATCTTGAAGAGGTAGCCGTGATAGGGGCTCCGCTCCGCGCCGGAGAGCTTCGCTCCGTAGCCCTCGCGGGTTGCCGCGGCGGCGGACGGCCCCATCGGACTCTCCTGCTCTCCCGCGGCCACCTGCCAGTAGAGGCCGTCGTGCTTCCCGGGCGTGCTCCGGACGCGCTCCGCGAAGACCCCGCCGTTGCGGCTCGCGTATTCTCGCTGCGCGTCGACGTAGGCGCGGCAGACCTCGATGGTGCGGAGCTCGTTCCGGCCGATGCGCCGGTTCAGCAGCTCTTCCTTGCCCGCCGCGGTGTCGAAGCGCCACGCGCCGGCCTGCCGGACGATCGGGATGGCAAACGGCCAGTCGTCGTTGCCGACGTTCAGGACGACCCGGTCGTCCCCCTTCGGCTCGAGCCGCGTCTTCTCGGCGGCCGCCTGCGCGAACCGCTCGCGCTCGGTGCGATCGGCCACCTCATCACCGGACGAGATGACGCCTTTGCCCTCCGGGCCGAAGATGGCGAGCAGTGCGGCGGCGTCGTCAGCGCGCGCGGCAGCGACGAGCGCGCTCACGGCCTCGTCGGGCGACGAGAACGTCCGTTGGCCCGCGGCACCGGCGATGGCGGTCGTGACAGCGACGAGGACGACAGTGAGTCGAATCGTTGTGACGCGCATGATGTGCATCCCTCCGTTCAGCGACGGCGTCCGCCGCCACCGCCTCCGCGCGACCCACCACCCCCGCCGCGCTGCTGAGATCCGCCGGAAGGCCGGCCACCGCTTCCCCCCGACTGACGGGTGCTGCCGGACGATGCGCTGCCGCGGCTCGAGGCGCCGCGCGCGCTCGCGGAGCGCTCCGCACTGCCGTTGCCTTGTCCGCCGAAGGCGTCCTGGCGTCCGCCGCCGCCCGCACCGCGACTCGCCGTCTGCTGCGTCGCGGGACGGCTCGACTGGCGGGTCGTGGGCGGAGCCTGTTTCCCTTGCGCGCCACGTGCCGTGGCGTCGTTGCTCGAGGGACGCGTCGCTGTGCCGGTCGCGGGGCGAGTCTGTGCTGCCGCGTTGGTTGCCGGACGGGTCTGTGCTCCCGCGTTGGTTGCAGGGCGGGTCTGTGCCGCCGCGCCGGTTGCCGGGCGGGTCTGTGCTGCCGCGTTGGCACTCCGGTCGTAGCCCCGGGCCTGGTCGCGCGTCTGCTGGCCCTGCGAGCCCTTCCCGGCGTAGCGCTGGCTCACCTGCTGGTTCTGATACGAGACCCCACGACGGTGCTCGGGATTGTGTTCCCACTTCTGCTTGTTGACGTTCGCCTGGTTGAAGGTTTTGCTGTTGTCGATGTTCACGTTGTTGTTGTTCTTGTTGCCGCCGCCGCCCCCGCCCCCTCCCCCTCCGTAGTTGTTGTAGACGTTCACCTGGTGACTGCCCCAGTCGCAGCCGCCCGAGATCGCGGCGCCGACCGCCATGCCGGCACCGAACGACAGCAGACTCGTCGTCGCGACGTAGCCGGGCGGGTACGCGTACATCGCCGGATAAGGGGGCGGGTAGGCGGGCGGGCCGTAGACCGCCTGCGGGACGTACGTCGGCACGTAGACGATCTGCGGATCGGCCGGGACGATCTTGATGATCTCCTTCTCGACCACCACCTGCTGCTGCTTCGTCGACTCGAGCTTCCCGGCCTGGTTGGCCTTCCTCCGCATGCGCTGGATGGCATCGAGCACGTCCGCCTGCTGAGCGAGGAAGACGTCCCCCAGCTCCGAGGTCCAGTCGAGGTTCTTCGACATCCGACCGAGCACGTCGGGGAAGTGCGTGAGCGACTCGACGCTCGCGTCCCAGGTCTGCGCCTCGAGCGCCTTGTCGAGCTCCTCCCCGCGCAGCTTCGGACGTTCCTTGATCCAGCGCTCGGCCTGCACGATCTCGAGCGGGTAGGTCGAGGCCATCAGGATCTGCATGAGAAGCGGATCGGGATAGAGCGCGATCGGGGCCACCAGCTGGTCGAGCCGCTCGGCAGGGGCCCCCTTCGGTGCCGGAGCCGTCCCGGCGGGCGGCGGCTGCTCCTCGGCCGCGAGGGCGGGCAGCGCGAGGACACCCGCGACGAGCAGGATCGCCGCCAGGCCCGGACGATTCGCCGGCGCCGACTTCGACGTGTTCATCAGACGACCTCCACCTTCCGTCTGCCGTGGTCCATGGCGAAACCGTCGCCCTCACGGACGGAACATCGGCGTCCTTAGCACCGGCGCCGGGGTCGTCTCCATTGGACGAAGGTCCAACGCCCGGAGCCCCAGGATCCCGGCGACCCCGGGGCGGGTCGTGGTGGCGGACGTCGCGATCCCTCTGGCCTTCTGACAACCGGTCGTTCCATATCAGCTAGGACGGCGAGAAGCGCAGCCCACGAGTCGCGGCCCCTGGGCCGGGGGCGGCGGGCGGCCGCGGTGCGGCCGCCCGCGCGGCGTGGCGCTGCACGGTCTCGAGAAGCGTGCGGCGGTCGATCGGCTTCGACACAAAGCCGTCGCACCCCACCGCGAGACAGCGCCACCGGTCGCCCTGCGTGGAGTGGGCCGTAAGGGCAACGATCGACCCGCGGTAACCGCCGGCGCGCAGGCGGGTGGTAGCGCCGTACCCGTCGAGCTCCGGCATCTGCATGTCCATGAGGATCACGTCGAAGGGCGTGCCACTCGCCGCCGCCGCGGTGGCGAGCTCGCAGGCGCGGAGGCCGTCCTCCGCCAGGGTGACCTCAGCGCCGGCCTTCCTCATGCCGCGTGTTCAGTGGCGCCGTGCCACCGGGGGGCCGCCTCGTCCACCAGGCGGAAGTTCACGGAGATACCCCGGGCGGCCAAGCGCGCGCTGTTTCCACACGGCGCTCAGCCCTGGCCCATCGTCGCGAGGTGCCACCTCGAGCCACGAGCTGCCCGCGCGTCGAGCGTGCTGCGCGATCTCCTCGAGCGCATAGGGCGTGAGCCAGCCCGAGCGCTCGAGCGTGCCACGGCCGTCAGGCGCTATGACCCGGGCCCGGATGAAGGCGAGCGCCCAGGTGCCGCACAGCCGCGTCTCTACCGGGAGCTCGAGCATGGTCACCCTTTCCAGCCAACAGCTGCGCGCAGTGGTCAGCATGCGCATGCGCCCCCTCAGTGCGGCTCGATCACCGTCCGGACGGCGGCTTGAAGATCCTGGATGGAGAGGGGCTTCTCCAGGAACGCTGCGGCCCCAAGGTCCCGCGCCTCGGCCCGCGTGTCCTCATCGGCGAACGCCGTGATCAGGATGAAGGGCACGGGGCAGCGCACGCACTGAAGGGGCCGCCAGCACGTCCAGCCCGCACAGCACGGGCAGCTGGTTGTCGGCGATGACCGCGTCGTAGGCGCCCCCGCTACGAACGGCTATACCACCCGCCGCCAGTCTGTGCGCGTTGGCCGCGGCCGAGATGTGATCGAGTAGCTCGGCGCCGTCGCACGCCTCCACCACTTCGAAGCCCTGTCGCCGGAGAGCCGCGCCGAGCAGACGCCGCGTTTCCACGTCGTCCTCCGCCAGCAAGAGGCGTCGCCGGCACGACGCGGGCTCGGGCCGCTTTGGCAGGATTCCGGCAGCCTTCTCGGGAACACCTGAGGCATCTACCTGCTCCACCGCCCGCCGCACGAGCGATCGCTCATGCACGCGACGTGCCGATTTCAGCGACGCGGGATTGCTAGGTATCCGGTGGCGCACCAGTGGGGAAGATTCCCCCCCGACAGGTGGATCCGAACAGAAAAGGCGTGCTGCGGTGGGGCCTTAGAAGAAGTGGGGCATCCCGCCGCAATCGAATCCGGGGTCGCCGGCGCTGAGCATCCCGGGCGATGCCCAGAAGCTGCGCCGCACGCCTCTGGAAGACATCGTGCGCGTCCGCCCCCGGCCGCTATGGTGCCCACAGCGCCTGTGCCTCGCTGCGGGATTCCCCTGCGGTGCGTGCCTGGGATAGGCTTCGGCCGTGAGGTCGGCGCTCTGCACGGCGTTTCTGTTCGCACTCGGCGCCGCGCCCGCGCTCGCGGGGGCACCCCAGGAGCGCGTCCGCCAGACGGTCGACGCGGTGTCGGCGGTGGTGAACGACCCCCAGCTGCAGGCATCGAGCAAGGAGCACGACCGCCGCGAGCGAGTCGTGAAGGTCATGCACGAGTCGTTCGACTTCGGTACGATGGCGCACGAGTCGCTCGGACCGCACTGGGCGAGTCTCACGCCCGAACAGCGGGACCGATTCGTCGGCCTCTTCACCCAGCTCTTCGAACGCTCGTACGACCGCCTCGTGCTGCGCTTCCTCGGGGGCAGCGCCACGACCTACGGCGCGGAGTCGGTCGACGCGGAGCGCGCTGTCGTGAAGACCGCGCTCCTCCGCAAGGGCGGCGACGAGCTGCCGATCGACTACCGCCTCACCGCGGCCGGCGGCGTCTGGAAGATCTCCGACGTCGTCGTCGACGGCGTGAGCCTCGCCGGCAACTTTCGCGCGCAGTTCGCCAAGACGATCCGGGCCTCGTCGTACGACGCGCTCGTGCAGCGGATCGAGACGAAGCTGGCCGAAGAGCAGTAGGCCTATGCAGCCGCCCGCTTCGGCGGCGGGGGCTCGATGACGAGCACCTCCGCCGTGGTGCGGGGCTCGGTCCAGCGCAGTAGGACGGGGAGCACGATCAGCGACGCGCCGAGCGTCGCGATCATGCCGAGGGTCAGCAAGAGCCCGAGCCCGAAGATGCCACGGTAGGCGGCGATCATGAGGCTCCCGAACCCGACCACGGTGGTGAGCCCGTTGACGAGCACCGCGAGGAACGTGCTGCGCGGAAGACGCGGCCCGCCGCGCTCCCGCGCCTCGCGGTAGCGGAGCACGACGTTCAGGCCGAACTCGGCGCCCGCCCCGAGGATGAGCGGGAAGCCGAAGACGTTCCCCAGGTTGAAGGGCAACCCGCAGACGAACATCAGCCCGACCGTGCAGAGCGTTCCGAGCCCGAGCGAGGTCATCGCGAGGACGCTCTCTCGCCTGCGCCCGACGATTACCGCCGTCAGGAGGCCGACCAGCAGGAACGCGTAGAGGGTGCCTTCCTTGTAGGCCCGCTCCATGTAGCGGATGGCCTCGAAGGTGATGACCGGCGTGCCGGCCACCTCGGCGTCGACCGTGCGCAGCTCGCGGACGAACCGCTCGGCGCCGTCGCGATCCCAGATGTCGACTCTGGGCTGGATCTGGACGAGGAAGCGGCCGCTCTGCCCGACGAACTTCCGCCGGAGCTCGCCCGGCACGTCGGCGAGACGAATCGGGGCCGGATGGAGATTCCGCTTCAGGTGGCCGAGCGTGCGCGCGAAGTCGGCGCGGAGCTGATCCTGGAGCGGCGCGAGCGCGGGCGCGGCGGCCACCTGGTCCAGCTTCCGCGCGAGCGCGGCCGTCTGGTCCCGCAGCGCGACGACCTCGTCACGATCGTCGCCGGACGGCGCCTCGTCGGCCGCAAGATCGAGGCGCTGCCGGAGCGCCCGCACCGCCGCACGCAGTCGGGGAAGGTCGACGCGCTCGCGCGGGCGGACGGTGACGGGCTCGACGAGCGGCGCGATCTCGGCGAGGATCTTCGCCTTTGCCTCCTGCTCCGCGGGAATCAGAGAGAGCACCGATTCGACGGCGGATACCGAATCGAGCGCCTCGAACGCTCCGACCCGCTGGCGGAGCTCGTCGAGCGACCCGGCGGTCGAGAGGGCGACGAAGCTCGAGCGGCCCGCGGACCGGAGGATGCGCTCCTCCCAGTCGACCGACTCGGTGCCGCGCGCCTGGAGGTGGAGGAGATTGTAGTCGAAGCGGACGCCGCGCAGCGCGACGAGCGAGAGCACGGCGGCCCCGGCGGCGAGTCCGACGACGAGCCGCGGATGCCGAGTGATCCGCGCGACGAGCTGCACGGCTTGCGGCCCGGTCTCACGTCGCTCGACACGCCCGCTCCCCGTGAGGAGCACGAGGGCCGGGAGGAGCGTCATCATCGAGAGCCAGGCGAGGATGATCGAGGTCCCGGCGATGAAGCCGAGCTCCCGGATGCCCGGGAAGTCGGTGAGCATGAGCACGTAGAACGTGCCCGCCGCCGTGAGCGCTCCGCTCAGCATCCCGGGCCCCGCGCGCCTCGCGGCCACCTCGAGCGCCTCGCGCGGCGAGCGGCCGAGGCGACGCTCCTCATCGTTGCGGAAGAGCAGGTAGACCCCGTAGTCGGTGCCGAGGCCGACGACGATCGAGACGAACATGATCGAGAAGATCGAGAGATGGCCGACCACGAGCGTCACGACGCCGAGCGACCAGCAGATGCTCACGGCGAGCGTGGCGAGCACGAGGATCGGCATGCCGAACCGTCGGAAGGCGACGGCCAGCACGCCGAGCGTCAGCGCGAAGGCGAGCGCCGTCGCCCGCTTGCTGTCGCGGAAGGCCGCTTCCATCTCGTCGTTGCCGAGCACCGGGGCACCGGTCAGCCCGGCCTTCACGTCGGGGAATTCCCCCCTGACGCGCGCCATCGTCGCCCGGAGGGGCTCGATTGCGTCCCGATAGTTCGTGAAGCTCGCCTTCTCGCGCGTCGCCTCGACCAGGACGAAGAGGAGACGCTTGTCGTCGGAGACGAAGTAGCCGGCGTCCGCGCCGCCGCGATCCAGCGAGAAGAGCGATCCCCACGGTGACCGGAACGGAGCGGGCCGGTCGAGGCGGGTCGATATTTGATCGAGCACGTCGCGCGCGGCGCCGAGGTCGACCTTCTTGTCGTCTCCGTCGAGCCCGAGATCGAAGGCGCTGCGCACGAAGGCGGTCACGATTTCCGTCCGGATGCCATCGAGCAGGCGGTCGAGCGTCGGCCGGGCGGCGAAGGAGGTCAGGAAGGCCTGGTGGTCATCGATCTCGTCGCGGATATCGGCCAGGTCCGGCGGCACGAGGTAGAGGAGCTCGCGACCGCGGAATCGCTTCGGATCGATCCGGTAGGTCACGTGCCGGAACGTCCCCGGCTCGCGGCGAAGCTCCTCCGCGAGACGGTGCGCGTACGCCTTCGATCGTCCGACGTCGTCGCTCTCGACCGCAACGACGAGCTGATCGAGGCGCGGGAAATCGTCCGAGATCTCCTCGTCGCGCTGGACGTACGGGTCCCGAGGGAGGAGGTCGCGGCCCGAGGTGACGAACCCGAGGTGGCGGAACGTGTAGGCGAGCGCCGCCAGGGCGACAACGACGCTCAGCAATACGGTGACGACCGGCCGCGCGGAGGCCAGCCGGACGAGGGCGCCGAGCCCTCGCCCGCCCTCGCGGCTCAACGTCCCGCGACGGCCCCCGACGGTGGGTGCCACTCGACCTGGCGCGCCGCGTCCGCCTCCTCGATCGAGCGGCGGCGCCGCTGCAGATAGCCGTTGCGGACGGCGCTGTAGAGGTCGAGGACGCTGTCCTCGACGTCCTCAAAGACCTTAAGGTTGAGCGAGCGCTCGTTGACCTGCTTGACGATCGACACCCCCGCCGTCGCAACGAACGGGGTGACGTAGCCGAACGGATCCAACAGGCCGTCGACGCTGTACCCGATGCCGTCCCGGACGGTGAGGGGCCTCAGCGTGGGGAGCACCAGGTAGGGTCCCTGCCCAAAGCCATAAAGCCCCAGCGTCTGGCCGGTATCGGCGTCGCTCTTCTCGATGTGGAGCTGCGCCCGCGCGACGTCGAGGAAGCCGACGACCCCGACGGTCGTGTTCACGCCGAACCGCGCGAGCTCGCGGCCCGCCCCGCGGAAACGCCCCTGGAGGAGGTTGTTCACCAGGCGCTTCGGCATTCCGAGATTGTCGAAAGCGCGATCGAGTCCCCGCTTGCCGACGTCGGGAAGGACCTTCCCCCAGCCGGTGGCGACGGGCTTCAGCACGTAGTGGTCGAGGACGTCGTGGTTGAAGAAGAACATCTTCTCGTTGAACCCCTGCCACGGGTCGTAGTCGTCCGCGACGTCCAGCTCCGAGCCCGCGATCGGCGGTTGCAGGTCGTCGTCCGCGCCCGTCGCCCGCGACGCCATCCCGGCGGCGAAGACCGTCGTCAGAACCAGGATCGTGAGTCGCCGCATCACGCGCTGAGCCTCAGGGGCGGAAAGACGACATACATGCCTGTGGTGCTCGTTCTCGACATCTGTCCCGTTGCTCATCCTGACCTCCGTCCTCTATAGCCGAATCCACACCGCTCGCCCGCTCATGCACGAGAGGTGCCTTGAAGCTCCTCGGACGACTGGGTGGTCGGCGTTTACCAGCCGTAGGCCTCGCCCCCGATCTCCCGGCGGAGGCGGTCGGGATCCGGCCCGACGTTCTGCAGCTCGATCTGGAAGGGCCGATCGGGTGCTACCCGGTCCGGGAGGAGCGCGCCGCCCCCGTGGAATCCCTCTTGGGGGAACGGCCTGAGGTACGCGGGCTCGTCCTCGGTTTGCGTGCCGATCAGCACCTGACTCCCGCCGAGTGCACACTCCAGCTGCGTTCCGAACCACCGGCAGCCCGCTGAGCTCGGCGTCGCGGCCGCGAGCAGCCCGAGCGCCATCACGGCGGATGCGAGTCTCGTCATCAAGGTGAACCTCCCGATCTGTCTGCGTGCATGATGGCCTGCTTGCGGAGCGTCATCACGAGCGCGCCGTCGTCGTCGTAGTCGGCGCTCGCCCCCTCCTCGACCACTGGCCCAGGGAGGCGGAGGGGTTGCGAGCGGATCGGCCGGCCCATCGCGTCGCGGGCCAGCACGACCGTCTTGCGGCCCGCGAACCGGACCTCGACTGACCCCGGCTCGACATCTCCAGACGCCCGGATGCGCAGGAGAACGGCGTCCGGGGTCTCGCTGACGGAGACCGCGAGCGCGGCGGCCGCGGGGCCGGGACCATGGTCGGCGGCGGGATCGCTGGTGCTCCCCCGCGACGTCACGAGGACGAGCAGAAGGAACGCGCCGGCCACGCGAGACCTGAGGGCTTTCTTCACACGGCCCTCAGCTTGCGCGGACGCTGGGGCTGGCCGGGCGGGCGCATACCGGCCGGCGCACCGGACGTCGGCGGGCGCAACGGGACGTGCGCGCGCGTCGGCCGTCGCGACACGTGAACGCTTTCGCTCATG
>WNFQ01001918.1_pt1 | contig 14970 bp, 12 predicted proteins | sample 5400171 | NCBI WGS metagenome assembly WNFQ01 (sample SAMN13153356, study PRJNA577476) | soil metagenome | isolation source: 20 cm soil under Madrone tree | place: USA:California | collected 2016-06-14
CGCCCCCCCTTTTTCAAACACGAGTTCTGGCTGCCTTGCGCGAGCGCCAGAGCGCCAATGAGACGTGGGCGTGGAGCAGACTGTGGCGCACTGCCGGAGGACTTGCTTCCTCAATGGTGGCAACCGTGGCGACTTTGGCAGTTCTGAGTTTTGTTGTGCCCAGCACTCAAAACGCCGATTCGCAGAGCCCCTCGGCTAACGCATATTCGACCGAATCGGTAGTGTTCGACGAAAAGGCCGTGCCTGAGGATCAGATCTCGAACAATGACGTTCTGGCTACGCTCTACGAAACAGATGACGATGTGGTGAAGTGATTATGGAAAAAATTCGCACAAGCAAGCGGCGGGTTCGGATCGCGGCGATACTCATCTTCGTATTAGGATTTTCGGCGGGCGCTTTGGCCTTCAATGTCTATCATAGATGGCGGACCGGCGATCAGGCGCGTCGACAGGAGTTTGCGCAGATGATTGACAGGCTGCAGCTCAACAACGACCAAAAGACGCAGGTCCAGCAGATATTCAGCGACACCCGTACCCAGTTGCAGGCCCTGCGTAAGGACGCTGATCCGAGGGTCGCGGTCATTCGTCAGCAGACCGACGAAAAGTTACAGAAGGTGCTAACGCCCGAGCAGTGGAAGGAGTTCCAGCAGATGAGAGACGAGAGGCGCAATAAAGCTCGGCCTCGGAACGAGAACGACTGATCTGCGGGATCTCTGCACCTAAAGAGTGGACGTCTTCCTTAAGTCTCAACCTAACTACATCCCTATCAACGTAAACGTTCTTAGTGATACAGCGGCCCTAAGTTTGCTGTAGTCACCTCGGGAAAGGGAGACTAACTGAACATGAAAAATAATTCTAGAACATGGATTGGCGGGGCAATAGCGAGCTTCGCGGTTATATTTAGCATTTTCGTCGCGACCAGCACGACAGCGCAGGCGCAGTATCGCAACGATCGAAACGATCGGGAAGATCGCAACGCGCAGAACCAGAGTCGTGATCGCAGTCGTGGCGACAGATGGGATCGAAACCGGGACTGGAGGCGCGATCAGAATCAGAGCCGGAACCGCAATAACGACCGCTATGATCGCAATAACGGCAACTATGGCAACTATGGCGGGTATGGCAACAACGGCCGTTACGGAAACAACGGCGGGTATGGTAACAACGGCGGCTATGGTAATGGCGGTTACGGCGGCTATAACAACAGCTCCCAGGTTGCTCTGAACCAGGGATATCAGGCAGGCGTGAACACCGGCGCGAGTGATGCGCAGCGTGGGCAGAATTTCGACCCACAGAGATCGCACTACTACCGCAACGCTTCGTCGCAGGCATTCCGTCAGGGATTCCTACGTGGCTATGATCAGGGCTATCGGCAGTATGCCGGCTACGGAAACGGCGGCTATGGAAACGGTGGCTACGGAAATCGCAGCCGAACGGGAAGCATTCTTGGAAATATCCTTGGCCGACCTTAAGCCTGCCATAGACAAAGTAATATCTAACCTGAAATGCCGCGCTTTACAGGCGCGGCATTGTTTTGTGCTTGAGCTCAGATTAAGAATCTGCAACAGATCGCAGCGTCACGATACCGGATCGCCCGGCCCCGCTGCCTGGGTCGCGTTAACGTGAATGCTGCTGTCAGTCGAATCAATATAGAAGTGGTTTGTGCCCGAACTGTCTGTCTGCGGGTCGGCGTTTAGCGTATAAGACGTGGGCGAACCTGCGGTTTTTGGAGTTACCTTCAAAGTGAAGATATAACCATCGGGAGAAGGTGGATTCCCGGCAAACTTCGAAGTCAGCATTTGTTCTTTCACCAGTTGATCGAAGGTTCCGAAGGTCCGGGCATGGGTGTTGTAGTATTGGATTTGCACCGCGGCAATGGTCTTTAGATTCTGCATCGTAGCCGCTTCGTTTCCCGCCTTCTGCGCGGACTTCCAACCATACACGGCGGCGCCAATCAGGATTCCGATAATTGCGATCACGATCATCAGTTCGATGAGTGTGAATCCGCGCTGATTCCGGGGATTTCGGTGAGTTCGGTTCATAAAATATTTCCTCAAATTGCTAAACGACACACTCTGCTAGCAGTTCCAAAAGCACTGCCAGGGTCCATCGATGACGAGGGAATTTTACTACACAGCCGCTACTCGCGCCATCTGGCAGCAAGGCGCTTTACTCTTATAAGAGATAGAACGCGAGCTTTTGGCGTGCGCTGACTTGTCAGCGCTTTGGTGAGCGGCGACTTGGCGCCGCAAGGCTGGTCAACTCGGCTCTTATTTGGGGCCGCGACAAGTCGCGGCCGCGAAAGCGGTAACGAGTTATCGCGCTCGAAAGTAAAGGCTTTGCCGGCGGCCCCATTTCCGTCGTCCCTGCGCATCTGCATAGTCTTTGACATGGCGACCTTGGCCCCGTACATGTAGAATGAGGCCGAGAATTGACTTGAATCCATGAGAAACTTGCGTCCAGCCGATACCCGCTCAGACTCGCTCGCGGCCAGCTCAGCCGAACGAGTCGAACTCCTGCAAAGCACGATCGAACGCGTGATCCGCGGCAAGCCCGAGGTCGTGCGATTGGCGCTCGTGACCCTCCTCGCTGGCGGTCACCTTTTGATTGAGGATGTGCCCGGTGTTGGCAAGACTACCCTGGCACAGGCTCTGGCTCGGGCGCTGGATTGCACATTTCAGCGAATTCAATTCACGTCCGATTTACTTCCGTCCGATGTGATCGGGCTGTCGATTTACAATCAACATGATTCGCTTTTTGAATGGAAGCCGGGGCCCATTTTCGCGAATGTGGTCCTGGCGGATGAGATCAATCGCACTACGCCGAAAACTCAGTCAGCCCTGCTCGAGGCTATGGCCGAACGGCACGTGACCGTCGAAGGCGTTACGCATCCGTTGCCACAACCTTTCATGGTGCTCGCGACCCAGAACCCGATCGAACATCACGGTACTTATCCCTTGCCAGAGTCGCAACTCGATCGTTTCATGCTGCGTTTGCGCATCGGTTATCCGGGACAGGCTGATGAGAAACTAATTCTTCGTGATCGTGAGCACGCCGAGCCGTTGGATGAAATGCAGCCGGTGCTGAGCGCGCAGGACATTCTGGAATTGCAAGAGGAGGTCAGCCAGGTCTCAGTGGACGACGCGATCGTCGATTACCTGATGCGGATTGTGTCGGCGACGCGCTCTTCCGAGATGCTGGATCTGGGCGTCAGTCCGCGCGGCTCGCTTTCGCTCTTTCGGGCGGCCCAGGCGCTCGCCCTCACCGAAGAAAGAACCTACTGTCTTCCGGACGACATCAAACGACTCGTGGTTCCTGTCTTTGCGCACCGTCTTACGGTCAGCTCGCGCTACTCCTCAGCGATGAAGCGCAGCGAAGAGGCCGAAGCCGTGCTCCTCGAAATCATGAAAACAATCAGCGTCCCGCTATAGCAAATTTCGAATTTGGCATTGCGAAGTGAAGGAAGCCAGTGGATAACGCCCACAAATCAGAAATTCGCAATCCGAAATCCGCAATCCGAAATTCCCTCTCTTCCTGGTGGCGGCCGATCGTCGGCACGCTGCTGGTTTTCGCCGGACTGGCTACCGCGATCCTGACCTTAATGGCCAGGCGCATCGGTGCGCCAGAGCTGGTTTCAGCCGGGGCGATCGCTTCGTTGGTTTTTGTGCTGCTGATAATGGTCCTGGTGGTGCCTCCCCTCGCGCGCTCGGCTTTCGCAGAGGTTGCCGGACGCGGCCTGCCCGTCGAGGTGACCACCGGCGGCGTGATCTTTGTCGTCATCCTGGTCATCGTGGCGTTCGCGGCGTGGAACACCGGAAACAATCTCCTCTTCATGGTGTTCTCAATCATGCTCTCGACTATCTTTGTGTCCTGGGCAGCAGCGCGGTCCACTCTGCGCGACCTGACGGTCTCAGCCAGATTTCCCGATCACATTTTTGCGGGCGAACCGGCAGAGGTGATCGTGACCGTACGTAACGCGAAGCTGCTGTTGCCTTCGTTTTCAATTCTGGTGGAAATGCGAGGCACGTTCGATCGGCCGCCTTTGAAGAGAAAACGGCGAGCACGTTCGCGAAAGATCACCTTGGGTTACTTCATCTATATTCCGCATCGCGCCGCGGGTGAACAAAGCATTGAGCAGGTATTTCCCCGGCGCGGACACGTGCTCGTAAATGGCTTCGAGATTTCGACTCGGTTTCCATTTGGCTTTTTCCGCCACCGCCGCCGCCTGGGCGCGCGTGACGTAGACATCGTGGTTTATCCAAAGCCTGAGGCTGTGCCCGATGAGTTGAACCTGCTGCCATTGAATGCGGGACAAACACCTTCGCTGCGTCGCGGCGCCGGCCACGATTTGCTGCTGCTGCGCGACTATCAACCCCGCGACGATCTGCGGCACATCGATTGGAAGGCAACAGCGCGCTCGCGCCAGTTAACAGTGCGGGAATTCACCGCCGAAGACGAGCGCCGCATTACGATCGTGCTGGATACGCGACTGACTGACGATATTGATGAGGAAAATTTTCGCATTCGCTTTGAAAGCGGCGTAACCCAAACGGCTTCGCTGGTGCAGCACTTCATCGATGAGCGGGCCGAACTGTCTGTAGTCCTGGGCATGGAGCGCGGGCGTTTCGGGACTGGGCAGGATCACCTGTATGCCTGCTTGCGCCGTCTGGCGCTGGTTCAACCCATACTCGCTCCCGCGCCGACTTCGCATTTGCCGGAGATGCTCGACAACGCTACGCGTTCAGAGCATCGGGTAGAAGCAAACTATCTGGTAGTGCTGACCACCGCGACGCGCGGATCGATTCCACCGAACATTTGGCGCAGGGCCTTCGTGATATTTTTGTAGTTGGCTTCAGCCGTCTTTCCTGCGAACTTTATTTTGATTCAGACCTACTCACGTCGAACTCTCAAATTAATCGCGATCTGTTTCTTACTCTCCGGCGCCACCGGTCTGATTTATGAAGTGCTGTGGGCGCGCATGCTGGGGCTCGTGTTCGGCGCGACCACAGTGGCGATTAGCGCAGTCCTGGCGGCGTTCATGGGCGGATTGGCTTTGGGAAGCGCGCTGGCCGCGAGGTTCGCCGCGCGGATCAAACGACCAGTGCGCGTCTATGCCTTCATTGAAATCGCAGTGGGACTGTACGCGCTGGCGGTGCCGGTACTATTTCGCGGGATCGATCTCGTCTATGCTCAGGTGTGGCAGCGCTTCCATCCCGGCTTTTATGGCTTCACGCTTTCAAGGTTTCTCCTCGCGAGCGCAGTCCTTTTGATTCCTACTGCGTTGATGGGCGCGACACTTCCCGTTCTGGTGGCAGCTCTTAAGCGATCCTCCAAGAATATTGCGAGCGCGATCACCAGGCTTTACACATGGAACTTGACCGGTGCGATCTCAGGAGTGATTGCCGCTGGGTTTTTCCTGTTGCCGCAGTTCGGAGTCCGCTCCACGATCTGGATCGCCGCAGCGACGAATCTCGCGATTGGATTGGCGGCTTTTCTACTTGATTCAAAATCTGTCGGAACTGAAGATGCTCGTCCGGCCACGCCGCACAAGCATTTAGACGAAGAGATCAACCGTCCGTTACCCCGACAGGTCGGAGTTCTGACCTTTGCGGATGGGCAGGCGAAGTTCTGGTTGTTCTGCGCCTGCACCTCGGGGTTTGTGACCATTAGCATGCAAATCGTTTGGTCACGCGTGCTGTCGATGATCATTGGGTCGAGCACTTATGCTTTCAGCATCGTCCTGGCGCTGTTTCTGGTTGGTCTGGCTCTGGGAGCTTACCTCATAAGTCTCATCAAGCACGCAGACGCGTGGTGGTTGCGGCGCGCTGTTCTATTGATTGAGATTCTGACGGCGTTCACTCTATTCCTCAGCCTCAAGATAACCAGCGCGACCCCTGACTTTCTGATCGCGATCGGATTTCGGATGGGTATTGATTCGTGGGTGGGACTGCTGGCCCTACAAATAGCCGTCGCCGCGACGTTGATTCTACTGCCGGCCATCTTGATGGGAATCATAATGCCTCTGGTTTTGACTTGGACAGCGCGGATGCAGAACGAAGAGGCTACCTCCGGCTCTTCATTGACGAGTGTGAAACTGGTCGGACAGAGTTATGCGCTGAACACAATCGGCGCGATCGCCGGTTCGATCGTTACCGCCTTCCTGCTTATTCCGGAGACCACCACGCGGTTTACGATTTTCTGTGCCGCCGCTCTTTGCTTGATCGTTGGTTTTATTGCGTACCAGCCAGGACGCACGACGTCCGATCGAGCTTTGGCTAAGAGCCTCGCGCTCGGCGCAACAGTCACCCTGGTGCTCGCCATGTTTTTTATCTGGCCACGTCTGAATCTGAATGCACTGTCGACCGGCGCCTACGACAGTTATGTGCGCGTTCTGGCGCGTTCACGCGGCACGATTCCAAACGAAGATCAGAATAACGGATCAGGGAATCACCAGCTCCTGATGTACGAGGAGGGGCGAACCGCGACGGTTTCAGTGCGGCGCGACTGGGGCATTACCTCGGTGGCAATCAATGGCCGCACGAACGCCTCTGATGCCGACGACATGCCGACGCAAGTGATGTTGGGCCAGGCAGGCGTGTTGACCGCTCCCCGGTTTGGCCACGCATTAATAGTAGGCTTTGCGACTGGGGTGACGGCCGGATCGGTCTTGCAGTCGCCGATTGAATCAGTTGACTGCGTCGAGATCGAACCGGCGGCGGTCGCCTCCTCCCGCTTTTTTGAGCACGTTAACAACCGCCCACTTAACGACGCGCGTTTGCATTTGATCATTGATGACGCGCGCACTTATCTGCGCGTCAATCCTGTGACCTACGACATGATCATTAGTGAGCCCAGCCATCCCTGGGTACCCGGGGTGGCTAATTTGTTCACGCGCGAATTTTTCACTCTGGGTCGCCGGCGTTTGAAAGATGACGGAGTGTTCGTGCAATGGCTGCAGATTTACCAACTCTCGACTGAGAGTTTGCGATCGGTGCTGGCCACTTTCCATGAAAGTTTTCCCTACGTTGCAGTGTTCCGAGTGGCGGGTGCGGCGAAAGGAAAGGATCTGATTCTAATCGGCAGCGGGTCACGCGTTCGGCTGGATCGCATAGCTGAGCGAATGAACGATGCGCGCACTAAAGCCGACCTTGATCGAGTGGGAATCAAGAGCGCGGCTGATGTGCAGGCGTGGCTGGTATGCGATGAAACTCAACTTGGCCCGGCCGTGGCCGGCTCAGTAATCAACACCGACGACAATATGCACGTCGAGACTGTGGCGCCGCGCGAAGCGTTCCGCCCGACCATGGAAGAGAACGGCGCGTGGGTTGAAGGCTTGAAAACAGGACCGGCCCGGTAAGTCAAAAAGGCTCCAGTCCCCGAGGAGTCACGTGACAAAATAATCAAGTTACCTTGCAGGTCAGAGGACCGGGCCCCGCACAAGCTATGGCCGGGCCTGGGCAGCACTGAGGAGTAGATGTGCAGGGTTGACCCAGCGGAATGCACGAAGCGGCCGCCACCGCTCCTGCGGCATTGATGGAGGTTATTAGTGGCAGAGAGACCGCGGCGGCAATGCCCATTGTTCGCATCACCGTGCGCCGCGAAGTCTGCGGGATCCGGGTTTGCGACGTAACGGGCATATCGAGCAAACGCGAACCCTCAAGTTGCTTTAGCGCCAGCCAAACCGTCTGCTCGGGCACCGCCAGGCTCATTTCCTTCTCCAACAGTTGCCTCATCTTTGGAATGCTCGTGTGTCCGTCACAGCACTTCCAGACGAGCGCGGCCGTCTCATTGAGACAATGCGCCTGGTGGTTGTTCTCGTCGTAGATCAGGATCTCATTGGAAACTTCTTTGACGATGAGGTTGTTTTTACGAGCTTTCGGGGCAAGCTTACTGGTCATTCGGGCGAACTCCTAAGTAAGATTTGGCGCACTCGATCTGGTTGAGTCGCGAAAGGATATGTCAGCAAGGTTCTGCCGTCAATAAATATTTGAACGCCGCGGTTAGCAAGAGCTTCTGACCAAGCGCCAGAAAAACTCAATCGTGCGCACGGCACAATTGCCGATTTGAAAGGGCAGCCTCGGAATTTCATTAAAGGGACCGCTGACACCAATGGTCGCTTCGATGGAGTTTGGCCAATGTGAACTGAGACTCTTCAGTTTTAGAGTCTGTGCGGGCGCGCGCCAGGCTGCGCTCATCGGAGCGGTGTGACGATGTGACATTGAGCGCACTTCCCACTCTCTCAAGACGGACGGGAGAAACCAACTTGGCAGTTGTTGAGCATGCAGCGTCTCCGGCACGCCGTCCATGCTTGCGCCCAGCAGTTTATCGGCTAGAGCCAGGCTGCAGGCAAACCATTTTCTCCGGCGGTCCTGCTTGTCGGTAAACAGGTCCCAGTCAAAATCCGGGGGCCGCTTCTCAACCGCGACGGCGATATCACAGAGCCATAGCGGCCGCCAGGCCCCTTCCCGCAGAAAATGAAAGCAAAGAACCCGCAGATGATCTTCCGGACAGAGAACTCGGACCTCAGCCTCGCCCAGTTTCAAATGTTGAGAACGCGAGTACAACTCGTCCCACGATTTGTGATCTAGGGTCTTAAAGCCCAGGTGCAGATCAACCTGATAGGATTTTTTCGAATCCTTTTCCAGCGCGATTGTGGCCGCATGATAATTCTTTGGTTCGACGCACAAATCCAGATCGCCGTAGGGACGCAAACCCGCATCGGGATAAAGGCGCGCAACCGCCCAACCTTTAACCAGAATCGGTTCGACCCCCGCGCCGCGCAGTAAGATCAGCGCATTTTGAATGTTGTGTTCGTGAATGGCGGATTGCAATGCGTGCAGACGAAAGGCCTGTTCCAGTTCAAGAGCCGCGGGAGCAGTCCGAAGATTTGAGTTGCCAACACGCCGCCAGCCCAAAGCGCCGGCGCCCGATTCGAGCAGCAGTTGCGCAACAATATCGAGTTCTGCTCGAGAGATAGTGAGCGGGGCGGGGGACTGGCGCCACGAGCCGGCGAGGACATTCGCGATTAGCCTGGCTCTATCGTACATCGGAAGCATCGTTAAGTTTGCCTAGTGATTCCCGAGCTTCAAGATGCGCGCCGTTAAGAAAATCGCGCGCGCTCATGCGGCGCGAGTGTTCGGGCTGAAGCTCTTCTATCCGCAATGCCGTTGCAGCTCCGCAGGCGACCAGGAGTCTATCACCGTGAGCCTCAATGATTCGGCCCGGTTGGTCTGAAGTCTGCGGAAGGCTTTCAGCGCTGGCTTTCCAGATGATCAAGCGACGCGAACGCAGAGTCGTATGCGCATTCGGCCAGGGTTGAAGGCCACGCACGCGTCGTTCGATGGCTAGAGCGTCCAGGCGCCAATCAATCAGACCGTCGTCGCGTTTCAATATCGGAGCGAAGGTGGCGCTTTCTTTCGCCTGTGGTTTCAGCTCGACATGATCAATGCCTTTGAGAGTTGTGCTGAGTAGTTCGGCGCCGGTTTCCGCGAGTCGCCGCATCAGCTCCGGGGCTGTTTCGCCGCCGCCGATCTGAGTTGCGCTCTGCAGCAAGATGGGACCGGCGTCGAGTTCGGACACGATCCGCATAGTAGTCACTCCGGTTTCCTTTTCACCGTTAACGATGGCCCAGTTCACCGGCGCCGCGCCGCGATACCGGGGCAGCAGAGAAAAATGAAGATTGATACAACCAAGACGCTGGGCTTCAAGAAACTCAGGCGGCAGAATCCGTCCATAGGCGACGACAATGGCAGCGTCGGCCCGTTGCGAGGTGAATAACTCTTTTGCTTCCGGAGTTTTTATTTTGGTTGGTTGATGAATGGTCAGTCCGTGCGCGAGCGCGAACTCTTTCACCGGCGACTGGTGCAGTTTCTTGCCACGTCCCGCGGGCTTGTCAGGTTGCGTCCAGACCGCGACGACCTCGTGCCCGTCGGCAAGCAGGCGGCGCAGCGAAGGCACTGCGGATTCAGGCGTGCCCATGAAGACAAGACGCATTGGTTTGAGTTTACTACATCGGAGGTATCAAGGCAGGTGGTTCAACCAGCCGCGCTAGCGGCGAAATATTTATAGTCACGAATGGTCATAATGAATTCGAGCCGAGCAAAATACCTCGGCATTCTGCTCGGCTCGTCGGATCGGTAAAGAGAGACGCTCTTCTATAAATATTTCGTCCCTACGGGACTCAGACCTAAATCCCAGCGCCGGCTTCGGCGTTCTTACTCTTCGTCGCGCCAATCTTGGCCGAAGAGAGCTTGGCCTGCATGAAGAGCAACAGATAGTCGCGGCCGCCGGCCTTGGAATCCGTTCCCGACATGTTGAAGCCGCCGAACGGATGGACGCCAACAAAGGCGCCGGTGCATTTGCGATTGAGATAGAGATTACCGACGTGAAATTCACGGCGCGCGCGTTCCAGCCTGGCTTCGTCGGTCGAATAGACCGCGCCCGTCAAGCCGAATTGCGTGTCATTGGCTATCCGCAGAGCGTCGTCATAGTCGTTGGCCTTAATCACGGCGAGGACGGGACCAAAGATCTCTTCCTGCTCGATGGTCGCACCAGGCTTAACATCGGCAATTACGGTTGGCTCGATAAAAAAACCCTTCTCTCCGTCGGCGCCGCCGCCCGCCACTACCCGTCCGCCCTCGGCTTTGCCTTTTTCAACATAGCCATTGATCGATTTGAAGGCCTTGTCGTTGATCACAGCGCTCATCGTTGTCGTCGTGTCGGTGGGATCTCCGACTTTGATCTTCGAGGTTAGCTCGGTGATCTTTTCGATCATGGGGTCGTAAACCCTTGCGTCGATGATCGCCCGCGAACAGGCCGAGCACTTCTGGCCCTGGAAGCCAAAAGCCGATTGCACGACGCCGGCAGCGGCTTCATCAAGATTGGCGTCGTCAGCGACGATGATCGCGTCTTTGCCTCCCATCTCAGCGACCACGCGTTTGATCCAGAGTTGCTCCGGTGGCGTTTTGGCCGCGCGTTCATTGATCCGCAGGCCGATTTCTTTCGAGCCCGTGAACGCGATAAAACGCGTCTTCGGATGATCGACGACCACGTCGCCAACTTCTGCGCCCGAACCGGTCATGAAGTTCACCACGCCCGCAGGCATTCCCGCTTCTTCGAGGAGCTCGAAAAACTTGTAAGCGATCGCCGGCGCGTCAGACGATGGCTTGAGCACAACGGTGTTGCCGGTGACGATGGCCGCCGCCGTCATGCCCGCCATAATCGCCAGAGGAAAATTCCACGGGGGAATCACTGCGCCGACGCCGAGCGGAATGTACTCGAGATGATTATCTTCGCCGGCCATTTCTGTTAGTGGGTGTGGCGCTGCGTAGCGCAGCATCTCGCGCCCATAGAACTCGAGAAAGTCGATTGCCTCGGCCGTGTCGCCATCAGCTTCGGGCCAGGACTTGGCGACTTCGAAAATCATCCATGCGGACAATTCATGTTTGCGCGAGCGGATTAGCTCCGCAAGGCGAAACAGCAACTGGGCGCGCTCTTCCGCCGGAGTGTTTCGCCAGGTGTGAAACGTCTCGTAGGCCGTCGCGACGGCGCGATTGGCGAGTTCCTTGTTTGCTTTCTGAAACTTTCCGACCACTTCAGTGCGTACGGCCGGATTGAAAGTTTCGAGTTTGGCTTCAGTTCTGATTCGCTCGCCGCCGATGACCAGAGGATATTCCTGACCGAGTTGCGTTCTGACTTTTTCAATCGCCGCGCGCATTGCGGCGGCGTTTTCTTCTTTCGTGAAATCTGTCAGTGGTTCGTTGCTGAATTCGGTTGGCATGGTGTCCTTTTCTAGTTGTAGACTGAATGATTGCGAGTCAGGCTGGGTTTCAATTAGCCTTCTTAGCGGGTTCAATCAGCCAGCGAAGCTGGCGAAGTATCAGTAGCCCACAGCGCAAGCTGTGGGTTATTCGTCAATTGATCAGCTGAGCCCCGTAAGGGGCGGCAGATGGAAAATGAAGTACTGGCGACCCAATCCGATCAACTCGAGTCTTCGCGCCGGCACCCCGCGGTTCGGTAACATTCACGTAGCGAATTTATGTCGCCCGCTACGCAGGCTCGATCAAACATTTTCGCCATCGCACCCACAGCTTGCGCTGTGGGCTACTGATATATAGCCAGCTTCGCCGGCTAGTAACAAAGGCTCACGCCGGCCACTCGCCGGCCTTCTGCAATTTCTTAATCCTGCGTTTTACGATCTCGCGTTTGAGTGGCGTCATCTTGTCTAAAAAGACTATTCCGTCGCAGTGATCCGTTTCGTGCAGCATGCAGCGTGCGGTCAGTTCCGTGCCGTCCAGCTCGAACTCTTTCCCGTTGATGTCGTGCGCCCGAACGATCGCCCGCAGGTTACGCTGCACGCTAAAAAAGATGCCGGGGAACGAAAGACATCCTTCGTCTCCGTCCTGCTTACCTTCGATTCCGACAACTTCCGGATTAATCATCACGATGCGTTGCGCCGGATCTTTACCGGCCGAACAGTCCATAACGAACAGGCGCCTGGGCACACCTACCTGCACGGCGGCCAGACCGACGCCCGGCGCCGAGTACATCGTCTCAAACATATTATTGACGAGTTTCTTCAGATCGCCGTCAAATTTGGTAACGGGTTCCCCAGGCGCGTCGAGAATTGGATTTGGCCAGGTAACTATTTTCAGTAAAGACATTCTTGAATCTCAAATTCGCTTTTTCGCCACCTCAATTTTACAGTCAACGTCTTGCTTTCGCTAGTTCGGAAAATTCTTCTCGGTTGGCTTCTAGTAACCGCGCAACTGCTCTCGATATCCTTCAAAGTTCCGCTTCATCTCGCCCAGGCTGTCGCCGCCAAACTTCTCTCGCATTGCCGAGGCCATTACCAGAGAGACCATCGCTTCGCCAATCACGCCGCCGGCGGGAACGACCGTGATGTCCGAACGTTCGAAAGCAGCCCGCTCTTCCTGCTTCGTATCGATATCAACCGAGCGCAGCGCGCGCCGCAGTGTAGAGATCGGTTTCAAGTGGCCGCGCACGCGCAACTCTTCGCCGTTGGTGACGCCGCCTTCCAATCCGCCGGCGCGATTGCTGGCGCGAATAAACTCCTTCGTCTCTTCGTCGTAACCAATCTCGTCGTGAACTTCAGAGCCGGGCAGGGCACTGATCGCAGCCCCAGCGCCGATCGCGACTGCCTTCACTGCAGGGATCGACATCACCGCCTGCGCCAAACGTCCGTCAAGTTTTAGATCCCAAGCGGTATGCGAACCGAGACCTGGCACCAAGCCGCGCGCAACAACTTCAAAGATGCCGCCGAGGGTGTCGCCTTCGCGCTTCGTTTTATCGATTAAGTCCACCATCCGCTGCTGAGCTTCGTCGTCGCCGCAACGCAGCGGCGCATCATCCGGAATGGCCGCGATTTGATCAAAGGTTAATTCCAAAGGCTGGTCCGGAATGCCGCCGAGCTGAATTACATGGCTAAGAATTTCGACACCGAAGTTTGCCAGCAATTGGCGGGCGAGACCGCCACAGGCAACGCGCGCGGTCGTCTCACGCGCGGACGCGCGTTCCAATATGTCACGCAGGTCGCGCGTGTTGTATTTCAAACCGCCGGCCAGATCAGCGTGGCCTGGACGCGGCCGTTTGACGCGGCGTGATTTCTCGGCCGCGAGATCCTGTGGCCCGACTGACATTATCTCTGTCCAGTTGGCCCAGTCTCTGTTTTCAATCATCAGCGCCAAAGGCGAGCCGAGCGTCAGGCCATGACGAACACCGCTGAGGATCTCCACTCGGTCCGACTCGATCTTCATCCGCCCGCCGCGGCCATAGCCCTGCTGCCGTCGCGCGAGTTCGTGATTGATCAGTTCAATATCGACGGGCATGCCGGCGGGCAGACCTTCGACTATCGCGACGAGCGCGCGCCCATGTGATTCGCCGGCAGTGGTGAAACGAAACATTATTGAGTAGTCAGTAGTCAGTCGTTAGTCGGTCGAGGAGTCGGTGGAGCGTACTACGATTAAATAACTACTGACAACCGACTACCATCACAAGAACTGGTGCAGCTTCATCTAATCGATGCCATTATTTGCCGCAAGAGCAAGTCGTTACGGAACCGCGAGCGATAGCGACCGGATGCTACATTCAACCCGCAATTCGTTGCGATTTTAGGCCGCATTTGAGTGTTAGCATCCGGTCGCTACCGCTCGCGGTTCTGTAACAAGCTTCTTTCGCCACGCTTGCGCTACGGTTCGGGGCATTTGCAAACTGCACCAGTACCGCCTCATAAGAACTCTTCCGAAAACATATTTCCCCGGCCCAGGATTCCAGCCGGATCAAACGCCCGCTTCATCAACGCCATCTCAAGCAGATGTTCTTCCCCGTAGAGCTCGCGCAGATATTCGCGTTTAAGCTTGCCAATACCATGCTCGGCGGAAATCGTACCGCCGACATCGATGGCGCGACGGATGAAGGTCCGATAAATCTCCCGCGCCCTGGCGGCTTCGTCGTCGTCGCGCGGCAGAATGTTGACGTGCACGTGATTGTCGCCGATATGGCCAAAGATCGTGTAGCGAAGATTACCTCCGCGCAGACTGTCCTCGTAAAAGCGCAACATGCCGGCAAACGCTTCGTCGGGCACGGACATGTCGGTTGAGACTTTGCGTTGGTTGTGACGCGCGAACCATTCATTCATCAGCACGGGCAGCGCATGACGAAATTCGCGCAGGCCGGCCTGATCGCTTTCGTTGGTGGCGAACCATGAATCGTCGACCAGAGCATTATGCCGTTCCAGCACGGACAGCCACTCGGTCATCAGCGAATCTTCGGTTGATAAGGTTGTTTCCTGCTCGAAGAAGATCGCGCCGACTGCTTCGGTTGGGATTGTTTCGTATTTCTGACGCAGAAAGCGCAACGATTCGACGTCAAAGTATTCGAGGGCGCGGGCGTCAATAGCGAACCCCTCCCTCACCTTCCCACCCCGGCCGGGCTGCCCGGCTGGGGACCCCGG
>WNFQ01006078.1_pt1 | contig 14970 bp, 12 predicted proteins | sample 5400171 | NCBI WGS metagenome assembly WNFQ01 (sample SAMN13153356, study PRJNA577476) | soil metagenome | isolation source: 20 cm soil under Madrone tree | place: USA:California | collected 2016-06-14
TCGCACGGTGCAAAAGCGATTGTTGCGCTGGATTTGGGTGAGAGCGCGTTCGTTGCCTTCGCGCACACCCGTCAATTCCCAAACGCCCACGTCGTTATCGGGGACTTGCTGAACCCGCCTGTCCGCCCTGTTTTTGACTTGGCATTTTCCGTCGGTGTTCTGCACCATTTGCCGGACCCCGCGGCTGGTTTTGCGAGTCTGGCCTCGCGAGCGCGGGAAGGCGGCCGGGTAGCGTTTTGGGTTTACGGCCACGAAGGAAATGAATGGATCACCCGGTACGTGGATCCCGTGCGCAAAGCCATCACTTCGCGCTTGCCGGCGACATTTTTGCGGATTGCCTCCATTCCGCCCGCCGCCGCACTCTGGGCGGTCATAAAACTTTTCTACCGTCCGCGATCTGATGGAAAAGGTCCCGCGAAACTTCCTTACGGCGATTATTTTGCCGCGCTGTATCACTACCCGTTCGACGAAATTCACGCCAACGTTTTCGACCAACTGGTGACGCCGGTAGCTTACTATTTGCGTGAGGATGAAGTCAGGCCCTGGCTGGCGTCGGGCTTCGCGGGCTCTCCGCGTTGCGCCGCCGCAAGGGCTACGGCTACAATCGAAGTGTGAAGTAATTGCATCCTTCCGTTTGTCTCGGCGGGATCGCGGGCGATCCGGCCAGGTTTTGCCAGTTCGCGTGGCGCAACGATTCGAACCGTGCTTTGCTGAACGCGGCAGTGAGCGGCGGAACGTAAGCCTCCCGAAGCTCATTAACGATGACAGGAAGAGCGTCTTATCTTTCGAAAGGCGCTCCGCGAGGTACAAAGAGTTGTGCGGAATTGTAGGATATACACATAAGAGCTGGACCCCTCCTCCCCGGCGAATTCAGGAGGCCACGGCGACGTTGATCCACCGGGGGCCGGACCAGCAAGGCGTATTTCAATCAAGCCTTTTCTCGATGGGCGCGGCGCGCCTGAAAATCATCGACCTAGACTCCGGGAACCAGCCGATTCTTTCCGAAGACGGGGATTTCGGAATCGCCTTCAACGGCGAGATTTACAATCACCTCGAAATACGGAGCGAACTGGAAAAGCTCGGGCATCGATTCGAATCGCATTCCGACACGGAAACCGTTCTTCGCGCGTTCATGCAATGGGACAAAGAATGCCTGGCGAAGTTGCGCGGAATGTTCGCGGTGGCATTGTGGAAGAAATCGGCGAGACGCCTTGTTCTGGCGCGCGACCGCATGGGAATCAAACCGCTCTACATCACACGTCAGGGAGAAGATCTTTTTTTTGGCTCCGAGCTGAAAGCGATTTTTATCCATCCGGAAATCGAACGCCGGCTGAGTCTTGCTGGTCTCGATTGTTATCTCTCGCTGAATTATGTGCCGTGCCCCTGGACTCTCGTGGAAGGGATCGAAAAACTTCCGCCGGGACACTGGCTGGAGTGGAACGACGGAAAGATATCTTCGGACGCCTATTGGAGACTGCCTTTCACGCAGCCGTCCCATTACACGCTGGAGACAGCAAAGGAAGAACTCGACAGCCTGCTGCAGCAATCGGTGCGCGAGCACATGATTTCGGATGTTCCGCTGGGGATCTGGCTGAGCGGCGGAATGGATTCGACGACCATCCTGCACTACGCCTCGAGAGCCTCCACTTCGCAGCTGAAAACATTTTCGATTTCATTCCGAGGACGAAGTTTTGATGAGACGAAATTCATCGATCGCGCCGTGCATCAGTACGGAACGGACCACCAGGTTCTGGATTTAACGCCTGCGGAGGACCTGTGCGGCGCGATCGAGGAGTTTGCCTACTATTCAGACGAACCGAGCGCGGATGCAGGCTCGTTGCCCGTCTGGTTTCTCTCGAAATTGTGCAAATCAAAAACTACGGTGGCGCTGAGCGGCGAAGGCGCCGACGAGCTATTCGGAGGATACATAACCTGCCGCGCAGACATACTTGCCAAATGGGCCAGGCGGATGCCGCGCCCGCTTCTGCAGGCCGCGCTGACGGGAGTCCGCCATTGGCCCGTTTCGGATGAGAAAATCAGCTTCGAATACAAGGTGAAGCGATTCTTGGAGGGCAGTCTGCTGGAGCCCAGCCACGCCCACGTATACTGGAACGGAACTTTTTCGGACGAGGAAAAGCGATCGCTGCTGCGCCGGCCGCTTCCCACTGCTTTTCACCATCTCTTGGATGAAGTAGACGAGTTGCCAAAAACCCGCGACGCTCTCGCGCACTTTCTGTGGTTCGATCAGAAATATTATCTGGCCGACGACATTCTGGTGAAAAGCGACCGCATGAGCATGGCTCATTCCGTCGAAGTGCGTCCGCCGTTCCTCGATCATCGCATCGTGGAATTCGCGGCAAAGCTGCCCGCGCACTTGAAAATTCGTGGATCGCAGCAGAAGCTCGTCTTGAGTGAATTGCGCAAAGACAAGCTCCCAGCCTCCATCCAGGCCGGCAAGAAGACGGGGTTTGACATTCCGGCGCATGAATGGCTCCGCGGGCCCCTGCGTTCGATGCTGATCGATTCCTTGCGGGAGGGAATCGCAGAATACGGGCAACTCTTTCGTGGAGATGCCGTTGAAAACCTTTTGACCAGGCATCTGGAAAGAAAAGCCAATGTCGGGTATCACCTCTGGGGCTTGATGATCCTCTTTCAATGGATGAAAAGATGGCGAATACAAGCGTCGTCGAACGCGACGACGCAAGCGTTCTTACAAGTAAAAGCTGGCTCCTATACCTGATCGTTGCCCTGGTTGCCGGAGCGGTCTACCTGGGTTGTAGCGTGTCGCCGCCGTCGCTGATGGACGATGTCGATGCGGCCGTGGCACAAATCTCAAGAAACATGGTTACCTCCGGGGATTGGGTGACCCCGCGAGCCGATGGCATCGTGTTCCTCGAGAAACCGGCCATGTTTTACTGGCCGATAGCCGTTTCGTTGAAGATTTTCGGAGTTCATGACTGGGCGGCGCGCATCCCGTCCGCGCTTTCGGCAATCGGCCTGGCCTGCCTGACTTGTGCCTTCGGTGCATGGGCGTTCGGGCGGAGAGCAGGTTTGTGTGCGGGCTTATGCATGGCCACTTGCGTCGGCCTCTTCCTATTCACGCGCATCGTTATTCCCGATGTGACTCTAACTCTCACCATCGCGTTGGCGATGTGGGCATTCCTGCGCGCCCTCGATGAAGAGGAGCCGCACCCGCGGTTCTGGGCATTCGTTCTCGCTGCCAGCCTGGGGACCGGGGTTCTGCTGAAAAGCCTGATCGGCGCGGTTTTCCCGGTGGCCGCCGGGGTGCTCTATCTTTCCCTGACCAGGCAATTTTTTGTGGCTCGAACCTGGAAGCGGCTACGTCCCATCAGCGGTTTATTCATTGCACTCCTCGTTGCAGCGCCCTGGCACATTCTGGCCACGCTTCGTAATCCACCCTATTTCTCTATCGCGCTTCACGGCGGTCCGGGTGAATACCACGGCTTTCTCTGGTTCTTTTTCATCAACGAGCAGGTCCTTCGCTTCCTCAATTTGCGCTATCCTCGCGATTACAATACGGTCCCCCGGCTCTGGTTCTGGCTGCTCCATTTTCTCTGGCTGTTCCCGTGGAGCGTGTACCTCCCTGCCATCGCCAGGCTCTCCTTCAAACCCATCGAGCGCGCGGGCCGCACGCGTCTGCTGGCGATATGCTGGATTGGATTTATCCTGGTGTTCTTCACGTTTTCAACGACGCAGGAATATTACTCGATGCCCTGCTATCCCGCGCTGGCCTTGCTGCTGGGCTCAGCGATGGCTGCGGGAGGTGATTGGATCCGCCGTGGAACCCGCGTTCTTTCCGTGGTTGCCGGCTGCGCGGGACTCGCCTGCATCACTATTTTTTTTCTGGTGCGAAATGTTCCCGCGCCGGGGGACATCTCTTCCGCGCTCGGACACCATCCCAGCGTCTATACCCTCTCCCTGGGCCACATGATGGACCTTACCTTCGATTCCTTTGCCTATCTGCGCCTCCCGCTGGCGGTCGCAACGATCGCTTTGTTGGGAGGGGCCCTTGCAACCTTTCGATGGGTCGATCTGCGCTCTTTCCTGGCAGCCGCGCTGATGATGGTTTTGTTCTACCACGCCGCTCGCCTGGCGTTGGTGGTGTTCGATCCATTTCTGTCGTCGCGGCCGCTGGCGGAGGTGGTCCTTAAATCTCCGGATGGAAAACTGATCGTGGACCATAACTACTGGACTTTTTCTTCGCTCACGTTCTATACCAATCGCGACGCCTTGACGTTGAATGGGCGCTACTTCAATCTTGAGTATGGATCCTATGCTCCCGGCGCCCCGGACGTCTTCATCGACGACACGCGATTCAAGAGTCTCTGGATCGAGCCGCAGCGCTATTATCTTGAGGCCTACCAGACAGACCTCAGTTATTTCGAAGACTTGGTTGGCCGGGACCATCTCAATATCGTCGCTACGGGAGGCGGCAAACTCATACTTACTAACCATCCGTTGAAACACGTCAGCCTGGGAGAGGGGATACACCGCCTGTCAGCAACTTCCAAAAACCCGCTTGCAAAGCCCTAGGTATACAGGTAAAAAAAGAAAGTCCAGTCCAGAGCGGTTTATTTGCACAGTACCCCTATTTACCGGGCCGAGCATCTAAGGGACAGCCGTTCGCATTTCGGGTGGCTGTAGAAATTAGACAAGAGATTTAGCCTGAGGAGGGTACATGAAGATTGCCGTGCTCGGAGGGGACGGCTACTGCGGTTGGGCGACAGCTCTCTATTTGTCGCAGAGGGGCCATTCGGTTGCGATCGTTGACAACTTTTTGCGGCGCCTTTGGGACCACGAGCTTGGCGCGCAGACGCTGACTCCGATTCGCCCGCTGACGGAGCGCGTCAGGGTCTGGCAGAATCTGACCGGCAAGACCATCGAGCTGTTCGTCGGTGACGTTTCCGACTATGACTTTCTCGCTTCCACATTCAAGTCCATCGAGCCGGAAGCGGTGGTTCATTTCGCGGAACAACGGTCTGCTCCCTACTCGATGATCGATCGCAAGCACGCCGTCTTTACCCAGGTGAACAACGTCGTCGGTACATTGAACGTACTATTCGCAATCCGCGAATTCCTGCCTGATTGTCACCTCATCAAGCTGGGAACCATGGGCGAGTACGGCACGCCCAACATCGACATCGAAGAGGGCTACATCGCCATCGAACACAACGGCCGCAAGGACGTGGTTCCTTTCCCGAAGCAGCCTGGATCCTTTTATCACCTCTCGAAGGTGCACGACAGCCACAACATGATGTTCGCGTGCAAGATCTGGGGCATTCGCGCCACGGACCTTAATCAAGGCGTCGTTTACGGGACGATGACGGACGAAGCCGCGCTCGATGAAGCGCTCATCAATCGCTTCGACTACGACGACGTCTTCGGCACAGTCCTCAATCGTTTCTGCGTACAGGCGGCTATCGGGCAGCCGCTCACGGTCTACGGCAAGGGCGGTCAGACGCGCGGTTTCCTCGATATCCGCGATACCGTGCGCTGCATCGAGATCGCCTGCCACAACCCGGCAGCCAGAGGCGAGTGCCGCGTCTATAATCAATTCACGGAACAGTTTTCCGTCCTCGAACTGGCGCATTTGGTCAAGTCCGCCGCAAGAAAACTCGGCGTCGTCGTCGAAATCGACCACATCCCCGACCCGCGCGTGGAGGCGGAGCAGCACTACTACAACGCAAAACACTCGAAGCTGGTCGATCTGGGCCTGCAACCGCATAAATTGTCGGATGCGCTGCTGGATTCGCTCATGAACATCGCCATAAAGTATCGAGATCGAGTGGATGTTTCTCTCATGCTGCCTCAGGTAAACTGGCGTGAGCCGAAAAACGATCGCCGCATGCAGATGAGCATGCCTTCGAAATCCTCGGCGCCGGAGCCGCGCGCGGTACTTGCGGCTTTAGCCGGGGCAAAGGCCAAGAAGGGGTAAGACTACCCTCGGCCCGGCTTTCATTGCGGGGAATTCTGGGCAGGGCTTGAGGCGGCGGGCACGAGCATTCCCTCTCGAATCCTGTAGTCCACGTCGCGCCACCGTATGCTGTTGCGTCCAAACGTCAGCAGCCAGATCACGAATGCGGTGGCGTCCCACACGACGATGAGCGGCATCTTTTTCCAGAGTCCGCTCTGCTGCAATCCCCAGACGCCGACCAGCCATGTCATCGCCACGCGGAATCCCACATAGGCGCCGAAATACGCGAGGCCAATTCCTGCCGGATGAGTCAGCGCAACAGCCAGACACCACGGCAATCCCTGTGTAAAAGCAAGCCCCACGTGTCCCCAAGGACGCATGTGCCGCATCACCGTCATCCAACGGAGCCGCTTGCTGAAGAGTGCGCGGGGCGAATCATAATCCGGTACGGTCTGCACCGCGTACGGAAGCAGTTCGACTTTCAAACCTTGTTGAGCGATCAAACGGCCAACCAGAAGATCGTCGGCGGGCTTGTTTTCAATCGCTTCGTATCCGCCAAATCCAGCAAGGTGCGTGCTGGTTGTAACAATAGTCGGTCCGAGGGTGAACTTAATTCCATCCAACTGCTGAGCGACCAGAATTCCAGGATAGAAGTCGGAATACATGCCGATGGATTGCAGATGTTGCGCGAGCGTTTCATCGTGGATGGATACGTAGAAGCAGGTCACGCAACCCACTTTCGGGTCGCGCAGCGGAGCGACTACCGCGCGTAAGTAATTTGGCTCGACCCGGACGTCACTGTCGCTGATGACCAGAAACTCGTTTTCCGCTTCGTTCACCATCCGCACCAGCTTGGCCACCTTGTCGTTGATGGCGCTGCGTCCGGAACCAAAGAGCAGGCGGATTTGGCGTTCGGGGAAATCACGCATCAATTTTTGTAAAACCGGCACCGCCGGGTCGTTGAAGTCCCCGACGCAAAAAATCAGCTCATAGCTCGGATAATCCTGCCGGCAAAAGCTCGCGTAATTTTCGTATGCTTCGGGGTCCAATCCCCGGACGGGCTTCAAAATGCTGATCGGAGGCGCAAAATCAAAATTCTTCGACGGACCATCTTTGGAGCTCCGGAAAAAAAGCCGGGAACTATACAAGACGAGCAGGTAGTAGATGAACGGTGCGGCAGCTACGGTAAGAAATAGGTAATCGGCGGCTTTCGAAATCATTGCACCTCGAGCACTAGGATTGTGCCACGCCGCTCCGTCGATAGTAAGTCAGGCCCGCAACTGCCGATGCTATCGAAAAAGGATAGCAAAAAACGAAGTATTTCGCTGCCCGGTCTTTGGTCCCGGTGAAACATCGGGTAAGATCATTTTCGAATGATTTATGAAACGTTGATTCCGTTGTGGGCCGCTTCACTCCTGGATGCACGATGGCAATCCATCGAGACACTAACGCGCATGACTGCAACCGCCGTGCTCGCACGATTGAAAGGCAATGCAAGGGGCGAAGCAAACACCGTATGAAAGATTCTCCGGGCCTGCACCTGAAAACTTACGTCTTTATTTTGTTCATCGTTTTGTTTGCTCCACTCGGCAACGTCCTGCTCAGTAAGGGTATGAAGGGAGTTGGCTCCGCTAAAAACTGGGTGCCGGGCGATATTTTTCATATTCTTGCCAGCATCGTCACTTCAGGCTACATCTGGCTCGGAATCGCCTGCTTGCTCACCTTCTTTGTCGCTTACATGCTCGTACTCACTTGGGCGGACTACAGCTACGTTCAGCCAGCTTCCTCGTTTTCCTACGCCGTGGTGGCCATGCTGGGTTATTTCCTATTGGGAGAAGCCGTGCCTCCGCTGCGCTGGATCGGCATATTTGTTATCTGCGTCGGCGTCTTTATTGTCGGGCATACGCATCCGCGAAGCACGGAGAAGGCGTAAACGTGCTCGAGTTTTTATTCCTTTTTACCATTGTTGCTGCGGGGACCGGCGGCGAGCTCTGTGTTTCCCGCGCAATGAAGGTGGTCGGCGAAGTTCACGACTTCCGGCCGGCCGCGCTCGTTCGTTTTGTTTTCCGAGCTATGCGCGTGGGTTGGATGTGGATTGGTATCGCGATGATGACGCTGGCCTTCTTCTCGCTTTTGGCGATGCTGTCCATCGAGAACGTGAGTTTCGTCGTTCCCGTGACGGCCTTGAGCTATGCGGCGGGCGCCTTTGGCGCCATGTTGTTCTTGCACGAACGCATCAGCCCGCAGCGCTGGCTCGGCGTCCTGATCGTTTGCATCGGAGTAACTCTCGTGTGGCTCAGCAGACGCTAGGCCACGAATTCAGCTTCCCACCTTTACGGCTTCTCCGGGTCCGTCTGCGTCGGTTTTCCGATCTTGATGGTGGAACCGAACCGCTTGTAGTTCTGGTAGCGAACGGACAAGCGGATATGCACGTCCTGACCGGACTTGAAATGCAGGACGTCGTCAGCGCGGGTATAGGTCGGGAACCAGTAGTGGCCTTCGATATTTTCCCGAAAGGTCTCGAACATTGGAAAGGCCTGGTCTTCCTTTTTCTTCAGCAAGCCCGTGGCTTTCCCCCTGGTTTTGACAATCTGGAGGTCCTTGTCTTCTACCCAGATACGGCCTTGAAAGTAGCGTTGGCCCTTTTCCAATTTCAGCGGAGCAATGTCAAAAACATAGGTGTTTACCTCGTCGACCTGCTCTCGGCCCACGTACTTGACGTCATACTTGGGCAAATCGGCCGGGGTCAGCACAAGAGGCCACACCTTCTCGATATCATCGAAATCTTGTTGCGACATGGTAATGCGCTGGAGCGAGGGCGTAGGGGCCACGAGGACTTTTTCGTAGCGCTTCCCCGCGGGCGTGAACAGGATGTCGCTGGTCAGGCGGTACTCCCCGTCGGGGCGGCCGTCCTCATCGATTTCCTGGAATACGAAAATCTGTGTGTACGTGAAGTTGTCGCGTTCCTTGCGGAACTCCTCCTCGTGCTCCGTGAATTTCTGGATGACTTGCTGCACGGGAAGTGCCGGCGGCTCATTGGTGATATGAGAGGACGCCTCTTGCCTGGGTGCGCTTGTCTTCGCTGCTTCGGCAGGCACGGCGGATGGAGCCACGGTGCTTGGAGGCGGGGGTGGCAACGGCCCTTGTCGCTGCTGCGCGGCTACATGCTGGAAAGGATTCCCCTCATTCTCTCTGCGCTCCTGATACTCAGACAGTCTCTACTGTACTTGAAGATTCGATGCATCGGACAGGAGTTTCGTAGCACGCCCTTGAGGCAAAAAAATAGCTTCAGGGCGTAACGACCTTCGCCTGCAACCGCGCAGGGACACGGCGTTTGTGCGGGTGATATGCCCGCGTCACTACTAAATATACTTCAAGGAATTAAGTGTCCTGCTATAGGCACTTCTTCGTGGAACCTCGTTTGCAAAGTAGGAGCGGCTGCGGAGCGATGCTAAACGCGGTGTGCATCTATGGAGAACGGGGGCTGAGAAGGAAGCGGGGATGATTCCCGTTTTCGACGATCCAGATGAGGAGAACGGCGAGAGGAGTGATACCGTCCTCAGCTGCCCCCGCCTAATTTGTACCCTCGAAATCACTCCCAGAGGCAACGTGTTTGCCGAAACTTTCGCTTGAAGATCCTCGAAATTCCACGGACCGTCGGGGTCCGAAGTCAGATTCAAGACCGCATCATCGAGCACGCGCGATCTGATAACCACCCGCCGATGCAGGAGGGCACCAACGCTAAGTTCAGCATCCATCCGCGCCACCTTGACGATATAACCGGACGGAAAGAGAGGGGGATTTTTTACGCCGAAATTGTCAATGTGAATCGATACAGGAAAAAACGTGAGTGCCAGCTGCCCGATTTCGACCTGCGTTCCAGTTTTCTCTTGGAGATAGGCGATCGCCTCGGGCCGGTAACGGTCCACGTTGATGAGCGCGAGTATAACAAAAATGAGTGTGAGCAAGAGTATCGCGGCGATTCCAACTACGATTAGGCCCGTTCTTCGGCGGATGGCCACAGCGACCTCCAGAATACAGTTGTTTTGGCGCGACGAGGAAGGCTATGAGAATGTAGATCTGCCTCCGCTTCGCAGCAATTAAATCGCGTCGGTCGAGAGGAACTACTTTTATCTGCTCACGGAATATGGGCCGTCCGTCGCCGGGCGATAGTCGGAGTAAGTGAGAATTCTGTCCATGTTGAGGCTTTTCAGGAAAAGGATTCTGGCGCTTGCCCGTACTTCGAGGCGTTTCGGCATCCAGACCGCGTCACCGACACAAGTCTGCTCCAGAATGATGTGCGAGCCACGCTGTACGCGAGCCACGAACAATCCCATCGAAAACGGCTGTGTTACCTCGCCGTCGACCTTGATCCAGCCGAAGTCCTGCATGTCGACCCAAAGCTTGCCTTCCACCTTGGAAAACATCTTGCCGAACTTGCCGTGCGCGTGATAGCCCGGATGCGGCGTGGCATGAAGCACGTAGGCCCGCCTGCCGCCGACTACCTCTTCGCCGGTGAGCTTGAAGTCGAAGGCCTCGAGCACGTCGCGGAGGAAAGACCTGTTTTCCTGATCCTTCCGGAGCCGCGCCGTCTGCTCCTCCGGCGTTTCGTGCTTCAGCTTTTCCAGATCCGCGTCGCTTTTCCTCTGTTCCGCGGCCGATGGAGGCTGCCCGTTGTGTTCGATGAGCTGCTCGAAGCGAGCGCCGTTGACTAGAATCATTCTGGTGACGTCGACATTTTCCGATTTCACCTGACCCAGCGAGTCCAGGCGTCGATCCTCATCACGCTCCACGTAGATGTAATGGTCGCGCGCCTGCCAACTGCGCTCGAGGGCCGCCACCGACAGGCCCACGATCTCGCGGGCGTCCAGGACGCTCGCATGATTCTGATGTTCGTCCGGTCCGCTATTTTGCGCGAAGAGTGCGGATGAAGCCGCGACCACAACCAAGAGCGCTCCGATTCGGGATTTAACCAGGAATTTCATCTTGATTCGCGGGTGGCTGAAGATCCCGGTGAATCAGGATCCAGGAATAGACTAACGCGTCGAGAGTTGAGTGTCTGTGCGAAATGAGACATAGTCTCGTGGCTAGTCTTGCCCGCCGGGGTCGTTCGATACACTTGCTTTCCTCCCCCCTACTATGGTTCCCCAAAGGATTTGCTCCTGCACGATTTCACTCGCCGAGACCGCAGAAGCGCGCGAAACGCATCCCGCGTCAATTCTTATGACAGTCGTAACAAGTCGTCGCGCCATAGACGTAGCCGCCTACGCCCTGATGGTTCTGGTCCGTACTCCCCTTGTTGTGCGCATTGGCGCGCGTATGACAGTCGATACAAGAGAACTTCGCGTAGTCCGTCGAGACCAGGTGGCAGTCCGAACAGACCGAGCCATTGTGCGGAATGCGGAACCAAGTGTGATTAAAGGTCGCGCCCAGCCAGCCGGTGGTGACCCACGTAGTGTGGCAGGTCAGGCAAGTGGTCGGGTACAGCGCGGCAACGTGGTTCGGCACGGCGCCGCTGAGCGTTTGCGTGCTCAGCCAGGCCGCCTGATGGCATCCATAGCAATCCGTAGTCGCCGAAGTAAGGCCGAATGGGTTGGCGCCCATGTGGCATGAGGAGCAGGGCGTGGTCACGTGCGCACCCTGCAACGGCCAACCGGTGGTGCTGTGATTGAACTTGCCATCCGCCCACAGTAGCGTGTCGTGGCACATCGAGCATTGAGATGCCGGGAAGCCCGACTTGATGTGATCCGGCACTTGGCCGCCGAGCGTTTGCGTGCTCAGCCAGGCCGCCTGATGGCATACGGAGCAATCCTCTGCCGGCAACTTGTAGTTGTTGCCCACGTGGCAGAACGAATCAGTGCAGGCCACGACTTTACCGGCCGGCGCCAGCTGGTGAGAACCCGTCAGTGCCCAGCCCGTCGTGCTGTGATCGAACGAAGCCGAATCCCAGCCCTTGGTGGTGTGGCAGGTCGCGCAATTCGTCGGTTGAAAAGCGGGCCCCGAGGTCGAGTGCATCGGATTATTCGTCTGCTTCCAGGTCGTCAAATGGCAGCCCGAATTCCCGCAGTCCGTCGGCCCCATCGTCAAGTTGTAATTGTTGTTGAGGTGGCAGGCAGCGCAAGCCACATTGGCGTGGCCGTTGGTCAGAAGAAATCCCGTGGTGCTGTGATCGAAGATCGCCGTGGTCCACGAAATCGTGTTGTGGCATCCGTTGCAGTTGGCCACAGCAAAAGCAGCCCCTGCCGAGGAGTGCACCGGATTATTCGTCTGCTGCCAAGTCGTCAAGTGGCAGCCCGAATTCCCGCAGTCCGTCGGCCCTATCATCAAGCTGTAATTGTTGTTGAGGTGGCAGGAGGCACAGGGCACATTGGCATGGCCATTCGTCAGCGGGAACCCGGTGGCGCTGTGGTCGAACTTCGCGCCCAACCAGCTGTCAAAAGAGTGGCAGGAGTCGCAGGTGGTCGCGAACTTTGCGCTGACGTGATTCGGATTCGTAGTCTTCTGGTAGTCCCGCAAGTGGCAGGAAGCGCAGGCCGTCGACAGGCCCAGGAATTGGCCCACTGCAGCGCCCTTGTGGCAGTCCTCGCATTGCACCGCGGCGTGCGCGCCGAACAGCGGAAAGCGATTCTGGTGATCCTTTACCCGCTGGACGGCAATTTTCCAGCCCCGCACGGTATGGCACTGCGCGCAATTCGTGCCCATCTTCCGCTGGTGAATGTCCGCGTGGCACTCTTCACAATTCTTGCCCACATCTGTGAACACCGGCTTGAAGTGGCACTGCGTGCATTGAACTTTCTCGTGCATCTCGCGCAACGGATAGCGGGTCTTGTTGTGATCGAATTCCGGAACCGCACGAATGGGGCGCCAGCCCGCAGCGGTGTGGCAATTCTCGCAAGGAATGGCCAGCGGTCCGTGCGGACTACGAGTGGTCACCCGCTGTGGTGCGGGTACGGGAGCACTCGCCGCCGACCATGACAGAAGCACCAGGCAGCAAGAGATTTCGATCCACCTGGACGTAGCTACCCCCTAAACCTCAGATCCCGTCAATGCGTGTCCGAAGGATAGGCGGGGATACCCAAGGCTACTATGTAAACCCTTCTAAGATTCTGGTCTTTGCGCCAGAGCAAACGTAAAGGTCCGAGTTCTTGCACCGTCGCCAGTCCGGCGGTGCCGCAAACCTCAAGAAACCATAAATTGTTATCTATGAAGGAGATGATTGGTAGGGGCGGTGGGGATCGAACCAAAAAGCGACGTTGAAGGCGCGTAAGTTATTGATTTGACTAAAAGGCAAAAACGCCAAAAACACCGGACTCGCCTAACCGAGGTACACGCCAGGTACACGGGAATGAGGACAGATCAGGCATGACAAAAGTGCCATGTGTGCGGTAACTTTGGTATATGGAAGCCGTAGATGTGAAGCTGCCGTCGGCACTGCTACGGGCTGCGGATTTGGAGGAAGGCAGTCTCTCCGAAGAAGCCGCTCGATTGCTGGCGCTCGAACTTTATCGCGAGGATAAGGTCTCACTAGGTCGCGCTGCTGAACTTTGCCATACGCCGCTGGCGGCCTTCATGGATTTCGCTGCAAAGCACGGTGTCCCTCCGCTACGATACAGCTTTGAAGACCTGGAAGAAGAACGCCGGTCAGTGGATCGTCTCAAAGCGTGACTGTCGTATCCGATTCGTCGCCGCTTGGGCCTTTTACGCCCACGGCTATTTGACTGACCTTCGCGCCTGTTTCGGCAATTGATAACCCACAACGTTTACATCGACCAACGCCTGCTCGATCGTCGCCTTCGAGCATTAGGACTTCCTCCACTTTAAGTCATTCGCCTACGGATGCGGATGGCCCAGCGCCTCGGCAATCCCGAGCAAGGCACGTTCTCTTTGGCGTGGGCTGGGCCTGGCGCGAGCCCACTTGACCACTTTTCTCGGTTTGTCTCGGAGCGTCCATTGCCAGGCAACCTGTTGCACTGCGCCAAAGAGATAGCCGTACCGCTCTCCGCAAAGGTTCTGACCGGTATCGACGAATCGCAGTGCATCGGGAATATTGCCGTTCGCGGGCGGCGGCCTTCGCAAATGCGGTCCATCCGAAGCAAACGTCCATGGGATCTATACTTCGGCGCAGTGCTTGTTCTGCTCCGCCAGGATCGACCGCGTATTGCTTTACGGCAAGAATGGAATATCCACCAAGTGTCTAGGTTCTCCGGCACAGCCAGCATGGGGGTATATGCTCTTGCCCTAGGTATAGCCATCTATCTCCCCGTCTACTATTGGGTGAACACTCGGACGTTCGTTCCGGTCGATGTACCGGTGAGTCTCGCTCCCGGCCATCTTCGCACCGGCGATTTCAAGGTCAATGTGGAGCCTATTTCTCTGTCCAGGTTGCGTTCCCCTACGGAGCCGGCTCGGAATGTTACGAACATGATCCACTGCGAACTCGCCAGCTCACTTCTATCGGTGGGCAACCGATCTCTGCACCCGACGGCGGCGACCGCGGCATCATCGAAGGGGGATACCTGGGGGCCTTTTAGGGTAAACCCGGCCTTTACAATCTCGACATAGAGGTGTTGTCCGCAGCCGAGGAATTGGATCACTGCCATCCACGTCTCCTGATCGAAGCCAGCCCCCACGACTACTACCGATGGGACGACATTCTCTCTACCTGTTTTTCTCTTTGCGTGTTTTGTGAATTGTTGGGGCTTTCCATGTTGTTGGTCGCTGCCACCACGCATTTCCGCAGAAACTCCTTTGACGAACTCAGGCTGAGAATATTCCGCGCCCATATGCCGGTCGCTGCCGCGCTTCCACGAAGCTCCAAACCAGTACGCTCGATTCGTTGGCTCCTGATCCTGGGAATCTTGATGGATACGTTCGTGCGGCGGCAATGGCCAGGAAACTCGCTGTTCGTTTGTACTGGATGTGGCGCAACGGTTGGGACTATTCGCAATTGGTCAGTTTCGGTTCGAACGCGGGAAAGCTCGCTACCGGACATGGCGTGAAGTAGAGCGTCGTCCACTTGATTGGGCATCCCGCTC
>WNFQ01006397.1_pt1 | contig 14962 bp, 12 predicted proteins | sample 5400171 | NCBI WGS metagenome assembly WNFQ01 (sample SAMN13153356, study PRJNA577476) | soil metagenome | isolation source: 20 cm soil under Madrone tree | place: USA:California | collected 2016-06-14
CGTCGGACTTCGCCGTCTGCGCCTTGGCCTGCGCCAGCGCGGCGCGCGCATTCTCGACGTCGGCGTGGGCCTTCTCGACGGTGGCCGTCTGGTTCAGCACGGCGGCCTTTGCGACCTCCAGATCGGCCCTCGCCTGATTCACCTGCGTCTCGAAGATCTGCGGATCGATGCGGGCGATGACCTGGCCCTTCTTGACGAGGGAGTTGAAGTCGACGAACAGCTCCTTGATCTGGCCGGAGACCTGGCTGCCGACCTGGACGGTGATGACGGCGTTGAGGGTGCCGCTGGCGGACACGGCGGCGGTCAGGGGGCCTCGCTCGACCCGCCCCATCCGATATTTGGGTGGGTCGCCCCCGCTCTGCGCATAGAAGTACCCCGAGACGCCGACTGCGACGGCGAACGCGACCAGGACAAGCGACGACGCTCGCTTCAGCACAGGGAACGAAGTCCTTCGTCGAGCATGATCTCGGCCCGGTCAGGCGCGGGGGGAGTCTGGCCGACAATATCGCGCTTCGCGCCGTGCAGGCACTCCAAGGCCCGGTAGAAGGGGAAATTGACCATGGCGTTCTCGCGACCCGACGAGACGTACATGCTCAAGAATTGTTGGGCGGCACTGTCCAAAGCGTGGAGAGAGCCAAGGTACCTGAGCGCCAGACGCTGGAGAGAAACGACGAACCACGCGACGTCTCGGCTGGGGTCGCCCACATCATGCTCATCCAGGTCGATGGCCGCCGTGCGCGAACCGCTCAAGATCACGTGCTCCGGGATGTAGCTGCCATGCCCGCCGCAGCCTTCGATGGCCGCGAGGGTGGGTGCTTCCGTGTTGAGCTTCTCGAATAGCCGCTCGGACTTGCTGGCGAGCGGCTCTCCGAAGTCGGTCACCCGGTCTGTCCAATACCGATAACGCACGAACTCCGCGCCGAGGTCGGCGACATTGCCGAGCCGTGGACTCGCGGCATGGAAACGGGCGAGCCACCGCCCACACCGCTCGGCGGCCGCGATGTGCTCGTGCGGGCCACCGTTCAAAAAGATCTCCTTGGCCGACGGCCCCCGAACCTTTTCTTCCAGCCGGACGCCCAATGAAGACAGATAGACGAGCGGCTGGGGAATCGAAAATTCCGCGTTCTCGCTGAAGCCAGCCCGTCGCAACGCTTCCATGGCGTGAAAAACGTCCGAGCGGTCTGTCTTGTACACTTTCCCGATCACGTGATGCCAGCCGCTCTCCGTTCTCACCGCGATCTCGAAGGTACAGCGGTCTCCGTGCCATTTGAGTGCCCGGGCGCGGATCTCCCGTCGAGTCCCCCAACGCCGCTCCGAAACGCAAAGCCGATCGACCTCTTTGTGGAATTCTTCCTGAGCGAGCACGGCCGCAAACGGGGCGACACGCTCGTTGAGCTTCATCCACGACTCCCCCACGGACACGTCGGTCAACCCGTGGCGAAATGTTCTTCGAGAACCGTTCCCAGCTCCTTCAGGAAGTTCGAGAATTTGTGAGACAGGCGTCGGTGATGTCCCCACCACGCCAGCCACTTCAGGGACTGATAGAGAACGACAGGGGCGAGGTCGCGACAAAAACCCTCCCAGTCCATCGGCTGTCGCGTTTCGGCTTGATACGCCTCGAAGTACGCGGCCCGCATGGCGTGCCGCTGCTGCGTGGTCCACTTGCCGGAGCTGAGGCTCACCAGATCGAAGCTGCCCGGACCCAGCGCCGCCGTTTCCCAGTCGATCACGGCAATCTCTTGGCCCGCGTGTCCTGTTCGGAGCATGATGTTTTGTCCGAAGAATTGGCCGTGGATCACCGTCCGCGGCCGGGCGCCCAGCCAGTCGATGCAGTCGGCGTAGCAGTCGAGTCCCCGGCTGACGAGCCGACGCTCTCCGGCTTCGAGATTCGGCAGAATCTCGCGAACGCGCTCGGCGCACTCGCGGTAATGCGAGTGGTCGTAGCGGGGAAGAAAGCTGGTCTGGGCCTCCGGCAGGTCGCGGGTCGCTGCGTGAAAGCGCGCTGCCCATCGCGCCGCCACCGTCCAGCGGTCCACCTCGGCGAAGCTCCGGAGCAACCTCCTGCCACCGTCTTCGAGAAAGATCCAGTAAAGACCGCGATCGTCCCAGCGTGACGCGTAGAGATGGAGCGTTCCGAAGCGCGGCGGGGAGAGGATGGATTGATACATCTGCAGTTCCCGACGGCTGGACGCGAGGTCGAATTCCCGCACCGTTCGCGCTTTCTCCAGCTGATGCTCCGGGTTCAGATCCTTGAAGAACACCCGCAGCGGGTCACCACCGTCGAGCACGACGTGCAGGCGCTCCGTTCGGAAACTCGAGCTCGACCGCAAGAACTCCCGGCGCATCTGCCGGATCCGCACGGGCCGTCCCCGCAGACGAGACAGCCCTTCCTCGAGCGTCTCCGTCATCAGGTGGGCAATCCTCTCGTCGGTCGACGGTCCTCTGCGCCACGTCCGGTTCGACTCGCGTGACGCTGCGGTGACTCGCGCGCGCGGCGGTGTCGTCTTCACGCCCGTCACGCTCACGGTTCCTGGCATGTGAGAGACGGCGCCATCTCCACGAGACGGCCCCCCTCCAATTGCAGCCGCATGTCGCAGGTCGCGAGTGCGCTCGTCCGGTGTGTGATCACGAAGGCGGTGCGACCCTGCATCAGACGATCCATCGCGTCGAGGATCGCGGCTTCCGTCTTCACGTCGACCGAGCTCGTAGGCTCGTCGAGAATCAAGAGCGGCGCGTCCTTCAGGAACGTGCGCGCCAGCGCGATCCGCTGGCGCTCACCTCCGGAAAGCTGCATGCCGCGCTCCCCCACCGGGGTCGCGTAGCCGCGAGGCAGCCGGACGACGAAGTCGTGCGCGCCCGCCGCCGCCGCCGCCCGGACGATGTCGAGTTCGTTCGCCCCCGGGCGTCCGTAAGCGATGTTCTCGGCGATGCTGGTCGAGAAGAGGACGGGCTCCTGGAGCACGATGGCGAACTGGTTGCGGAGGTCAGCGAGGCGGTAATCACGCAGGTCCACGCCGTCGAGAAGGATGCCGCCAGCGGTCGGGTCGTAGAAGCGGATCAGGAGACCCACGAGGGTCGTCTTGCCGGCGCCCGTCGGCCCCTCGATCGCAACGCGCGCGCCGGGCGGCACCTCGAACGAGACGTCGTGAAGCACCGGGTGATCCGGGCTGTAGGCGAAGGACACGTGCCGGAACGCGACGGCGCCGGCGGCGCGTCCGATCGATCGCGCGTGCGATCGCTCGGGGACGTCGGGTCGCTCGTCGAGCAGCGCAAAGGCCCGCTCCGCGCTCGCGAGGTAGAACTGGCGACTCGACGTCTTTCGGCTGATCGTCTTCAGAGGCTGATACAGCTGCGCCAGGTACCCCATCACGATCAGCAGCTGTCCCAGCGTGAGGGCGCCCGAGCGGACATGGCGGACGCCGATGAACAGGACACCGGCCATCCCGACGGCCGTGGTGAGTCCTACGCAGAGGCCGTAGTGGCCTTCGAGCAACGCGAGGCCGACGCGGGCCGCCACGCCCTCGCGGGAGCGACGGACGAACCGGTCGGTCTCGCGCGCCTCCTGGCCGAAGGCCTTGACCACGCGCAGGGCCCCCAGCGTCTCCTGCACCACCGCCAGCGCCGCACTCTCCAGCCTCTTCGCATGCCGCGACTCGCTCCGCATGCGCGGGCGATAGATGCGCGACACGAAGAACAGCGGTGGCGAGATGACCAGGGCGACCAGCGCGAGCTGCCAGTCCAGCCGCGCGGTGACGGCGATCATCGTCACCAGGGTGATCGCCGCCGCGACGAACGGAATGATGCCTTCGACCATAATATTCTGGATCGCGGCGGCGTCCTGCTGGATGCGGTAGACGGAGTCGGCGGTTCCCCGCGAGTCGTGATACGAGGCGGACAGACGCTGGACCTGTTCCACGAGGCGGGCTCGGAAATCGAGGACGAGCCGCTCCCCGACATAGGCGCGCAACAGCGTGCCGGCGAGGGTCTGCACCTGACCGAGCGCCGCCACGGCCACGAGCAGCCCGATCGCGAACAGCAGGATCGCGTCGGGGGACCGTGCGGCAGTGTCCGGGAGCAACGGCTGCAGGAACCCCGGCAGCGGGTGTCCACCCAGAACGGAATCCACCACGATCTTGAGCGGCACCGGAGTGAGCAGCGCGACAGGGCTCGCGAGCAGTCCGAGCCCGGACAGGACCGCGAGGTGAGGCCAGTACGGACGCGCCTGGCGCAGCAGCCGCTGGTAGAGGACGACGCTGCTCATCACGCACGTTCGTCGCTGAGTCGTCCGAGGCCCCGAGTGATCGTGGCCATGGCCGCTCCGCACTGCTCGAGCGTGCGCACGGCGAACAGCAGCGCCACGAGGCCGAGGACCGCGGCGGCTGGCCACGCGTCGTCGTGAAGCGCGCCGAGGGTGAGCGCCGCAAAACCGACCGTGAGGACCGGGCCAAGCGCCGGGACGTATGGCCACCACCGCAGCCGCACGAGTTGCCCACCACCGTGGTCTTCGACCCCCATGAGCAGCCGAGCCCCCCCGAAGAACCCGCTCCGTACCGCCAGATCCCATCGGTCGTGCTCGCCGCCCAAGAGCACGCAGGCGGCCTCCTCTCTGAGGGTCGCCTTGAGAAACTCGAGTCGCTGCTCCTGAGCCTGCCAACGCTCGCTCCAGGGCCGCGGTCAGCAAGCGCCGCTTCGTCCGAGCCCCACGATGGCTCCGCGTATCCGGGAAGGGAGCGCGCATGGCGCTCACGCAGGCCTGCGTCAGCGGCGGCAGGGCGGCGATGATGAGCACCGGCAGCAAGAGCTTGATCGGGCCCCAGAAGAAGCTCAACGCCGACAATGCCAGCAGGATGGCGATCATCAGATACCATTCCGGCATCTGTGGCAGCGAGCCGAGCAGGCTCGGGGCGGGCTCGTAGAGGGACTGATAGGGCGCGACGCCCCAGATGCCGTGGTAGACGCGCGCGCGGCGCCACCGGAGTGCACCGGTCAGGACGCTGCCATAGATGCGACCGGTCCAGCGCACGTGCCCGGGGCCGTTGTACTTCTCGGGCCACTTCCGCTCCAGCATCGCCTCTGCCCGGCCGTAGCCGATCTGCTGTTTCCAGTAGGTGCGCACCGAGTTTCGGCGGTGGTGCCAGACCATGGCGGCGGCGCTGAAGCCCAACGTCGAGCCACGTTCCTGCAGCCGCCAGCACGCGTCCACGTCGTCACCCGCAGTACGGAATTGCGGATCGAACCCGCCGATCGCCTCGAGACAGGCTTTGCGGAACGCCATGTTGCATCCGGGGATATGCTCGGCCTCGCTGTCGGTCAGCAGGACGTGAACGGGCCCGCCCGGCGCACGCGCGACGCACTCGGCGATGGGTCCATCGCCAGGCGGGGCGAGGTTCGGTCCACCCACCGCGGCGTGCGACGTGCTCAGGAACCGAGCGGCGAGGTAGGTGAGCCAGTGCGGATCGGGGTAAGCATCGTCGTCGAGATAGGCGACGATTTCGCCGGTGGCTGCATTCAGGCCCGTGTTGCGCGCACTGGCGAGGCCACGGTTCTCGGTCCGGATCAGCCGGCAGTCGTATTGGCGCGCGATGGCAGCGGTCTCGTCCGTCGATCCGTCATCCACCACGATAACCTCGTAATCGGGATACGCGAGTCGCCGCAATCCTTCGAAGCAGTCGCGAATGGTGCGTGCGCCGTTGTACGTGCACACGACCACCGAGATCCGGGGCCACGGGAGGCTCGGCGCGAAGGGCACGTCGGCGAACGCCTCCTGTACGGCCTCGAGGGCGGGCTTGGACGAACGATCGGCGCGCGTGAGGCCGAATGCCCAGTCCTCCACGTCATGGCCATGCCGGTACCACTCGTCGGTCCACGAGAACACGAACACGCCGGCGCATCCAGTCGCGAACGCCGTCCGCACCTGCCAGTCGAGCGACTGCGCCTGAACGTCGTCGCCGTTGCGGAGACCGTCGAGTCCCAGTTCGCTCATGATGAGCGGTCGGTCTCCGGCGATATTTTGCAGACGCCCGAGGTACGCCTCGAACCGCGCCGGGGATTCGAGGTAGACGTTGAAGCACACGAGATCGAGGAACGGGAGCTGGAAGTATTCCGTCGTGGGGTAGTTGACGTAGGTCACGAGCCCGTCCGGGTCCTCGTCCTTGACCACCCGGCAAAGCCGCTTGAGGTAGCGCTCGATCTTTGGGCGACCCAGCCAGCGCGCCATCGGCGCCGGGATCTCATTGCCGAGGGCATAGCACAGGAGCGCCGGGTGACCGGCACACTCGCGGACTCTCCCGCGGATCAACGCCTCGATCTCGGCCATCTCCTTCTTGCCATCGACGAGGAACCCCACATATTGTTCGGCGGACAATCCCACCATGACCCGGAGTCCGTGCCGCTGGGCCACGTCGAGCAGGGAGCGCGGAGGGGTCGTGTGCGGAATGCGGACGGTGTTGATCCCGTTCGCGGCCATCTGGGCGAAGTCGCGCTCAATGACGTCCAGGTCGTGGTACTCGTGGCCGCTCGCATCGGGGCAAAACGCCCCATAGGTCACGCCGCGAACGTAGAATTTTTCGTCGCCGACGAAGATGAATTTGCCGCGGACGATGAGCGATCGGGGCATCGGCCGTCGGTGACTTGGCTGAGGCGGCAATCGACATGCGGGCTCTCCTACGCCGCCGGGACCTGGTCATGCCGCGCCGGCGTCACGCTCGCGAACCACTCGATCGTTCGCCGGAGCCCCTCCCGCAGCGGCACGGTCGGGGCCCAACTGAGCCCGGCCTGGGCCTTCAGGATGTCCGGCCGCCGACGCGTAGGATCATCCTGGGGCAGCGGCAGGTGGACGATGTCCACGGTGGTCCCGACGAGCGAGGTGACCATTTCGGCCAGCTCGAGAAGGGTGACCTCGTCGGGATTGCCGAGGTTGAACACTTCGCCCGCCAATGCCTCATAGGTGGCGAGCCGGTAGATGCCGTCGACGAGATCGTCAACGAAGCAGAAGCTCCGCGTCTGCCGGCCGTCACCGTGAATCGGCAAGGGGATGCCCGACAGCGCGTGGGTGATGAACTGCGGAATGACGCGGCCGTCTCCAGCGCGCATGCGCGGGCCGTACGTGTTGAAGATTCTGACGATGCGCGCGTCCAGCCCGTGCGCGCGATGGTAGGCCATCGTCAAGGCTTCGGCGAAGCGCTTGGTTTCGTCGTACGCGCTCCGCGGACCGATCGGGTTGACGTGGCCCCAGTACGATTCAGGTTGCGGGTGGACTTGGGGATCGCCGTACACCTCGCTGGTGGAGGCGACCAGGTATCGCGCCCGGTGCGCCTTGGCGATGCCGAGCGTGTGCAGGGTACCGACGCTGTCGACCTTGAGGGTGTGAATGGGATGCCGCAGATAGTCCCGGGGGCTGGCGGGACAGGCGAAATGCAGGACGAGATCGATGGGATCGTCGACGACGAATGGCTTCGTGACGTCGTGCCGCAGGAACCGGAACCGGGCGTCGGAAGCCAGGTGTGCCAGGTTCGTGGCCGCCCCCGTCAGCAGGTTGTCGATCCCGATGACATGCCAGTCTCGCTTCAGGAAATAGTCGCAGAGGTGCGAGCCGAGGAACCCGGCGGCTCCGGTGATCAACACGGTCGTGGAGGATGGGCTGCGGACGCTCATACATACACCCGCTTTGGCTCAACGCGCAGGGTCGCCTCCCCGCGGCCGAGGCTGTAGTACTCGAAACCGGCTACCTGGACCTGCGCCGGCTCGAAGAGATTTCGTCCGTCAACAATGATGGGGGTTCGCATGAGGGACCGCACCTGGCCGAGGTCCAGAGACCGGAACTCATTCCAGTCGGTGAGGATGAGGAGCGCGTGGGCATCTCGGGCCGCCTCGAGGGCCGAATTCGCGTAGGTGAGGCGCTCATCGGGCGGATACAGCCGTTGCAAGTTCCGCCCGGCGGCCGGGTCGTAGATGCGCAGGATCGACCCGGCGCCGTGAAGCCGGGGAACGACCCCGAGACTCGGCGCCCCGCGAATGTCGTCTGTATCCGGCTTGAACGCCACGCCGAGGATACCGATGACCTTGTGCCGTAGCACCCACAACGCCCGCTCGACCTTCGCAAGGAGCCGGTCCACACGGGCGGTGTTGACGTGCTCCACATCTCTGAGCATGCTGACGTCCACGCCGTTGTCCTCGGCCACCTTGATCAGCGCGCTCAAGTCTTTGGGCAGGCAGGAGCCGCCGAAGCCCAGGCCCGCACTCAGAAAGTGGCCACCGATTCGCGAGTCCAGGCCGATGCTCCTGGCCACGGTCGCAACGTCCACGCCGAGTTTCTCGCAGAGGTCGGAGATCATGTTGATGAACGAGATCCTGGTGGCGAGAAACGCGTTCGCCGTCTGTTTGATCAATTCCGCCGTCGTGACGCTCGTGACGACGATCGGACAGTCGAAGCTGGGCTCGTAGAGATCGAGCAGGAGCGACCGCGCACGGCCGGAGTCCGCGCCGATGACGATCCGGTCCGGCTGGAGGAAGTCGCGGACGGCCGAGCCCTCGCGGAGGAATTCCGGGTTGCTCGCGACATCGAAGGGGTGCTCTCGTCCGGCCAGGCGGCGGATCGTCCAGTCGATCCAGTCGGCGGTACGGGCGGGGACGGTGCTCTTCTCCACGATCAGCTTGTAGCCGTCGAGCAGCGGCGCGATGGTGCGAGCGACTTCCTCAACTTGTGCGAGGTCCGCCCGTCCATCGGCCCGGGGCGGTGTTCCCACGCAGAGAAACACGATCTCGGCCGCGGCCATGGCATCCTCGGCCTGCGTGGTGAACCTGAGTCGGCCCGCCTCTAGGTTCTTGGTCAGCAATTCTTGCAGGCCCGGCTCATGGATGGTCGGCTTCCCGTCAGAAAGGCTGGCCACGATGTCCGGATCTTTGTCGATCGCCGTCACGGTGTGGCCCAGCTGAGCGAGACACACCGACGTGACCAACCCCGCATAGCCGGTGCCGAAGATTCCGAGCTTCAAGCCCAAGCTGGCATCCTCCGGCCCGAGCGGCGCGTTCTCAGGCGGATCAGAGTGCTGTTAGAATCGCGGACGTATTACATAGTGGTTACTGAATCGCAACAATGCTCGTGACCGTCTACCGGCGAATCGGCGTATTTTAAACGGCGAATCAGGGTATTTTTGAACCCCCGTTCGGGTGAGGCTCTGCTGGCACCACATTTGCCCTGGCGCAACCCACCGTCCTCAGCGCGCTCCCACGAGAACGTCTCGGGACAGACGCGCGAAATATCTCCTCACGGGCTTCGCTCAGTGCGCAGGGTGCGGCGGCAACCTGATGGCTCGCTCTCGCGATTACGGCTCGACCCGAAACTTTGGGGCACTCAAGGAACGCCAGGCGCAGCGCGCGCGTTGCGAGCGAGCGTTGAGCTGGACGCGACCGCGCGGATCGGCCGCCAAGAGATCCCGCGCGCCTGGAGCGGCGAGATCCGCCGCCGCTTGGCCGACCGGCGCGCGATGCTGCGACGCGAGGTCCCCGGCGACGCGAGCCCTCAGCTCGACGTCCACCTCGGCCCGGCTCGGCGATCCGTCTTCCGGCGATCGGGCCCCAGGCCGGCCGGGTTCCGCCGACGCTCGACGAGGCGCCGGTCCACCACCACCTCGACTTCTGGGTCGCTCGCGAACTCGGCCTGGAGATAGCGGACGAGCTCAGGGTTGTCGCGGGCGACGAGAACCACATGTCGGGGCATCGCGTGCTCCGCCGCACGGCCATCGAGTTGACGCGCGCCGCCTGCGACCTCACGCCGCTGGACGAGGAAACTCCTCAAACGCTTTTGCAATGGGATCTCGTATCCGTAGCAGGTCAGCAAGGCGGCGGTCTGGACGACCATGAACATCGCGATCACGACCGCTCCGAAGGCGGGCCACGCCGAGCCGGTTGAGCCCGGGCCGACTCAGGTGAGCCACGAAAAACCCGCGGCCATGGGCCAAACCGAGGATGAGAAGAATCGAGCCGGGCACGTAGAGCAGCCCTCCCCACAATGGCCAAGCCACGTACGGCCGGTACATCGCCCCCGCGATGATCAGCCCGATACCTGTCGCCTGCGCCAGGCCGGACACGCCCGCGAGTCTCTGCCCCGACGACGTCAGAAAGAGGCGGGCCGAGAAGACACCCAGGAGAAATTCCACAAACCTCGAGGGAGCGAACCGGGAAACGAAATAGAGACGGGCCTCGTCGGATTGCCCGTACCAGAGGAACAATCCGAGGCCGCACGCATAACCCATGACCACCACCACCGGCACCCAACGACGGCGGTTCCCCAACGCGAAGAACATGGCCACCGGAGCAGGGAGATAAAAGAACCACTCGCAGCTGATGCTCCATGACGGGACGTTCAAATAACCGGAGAACGCCGGTGTCGAGGACGGCCAGAAGCATTGCAGCAGTAATAGATGGAGGGGCACCGCACGCCAATCGAGGGGCAGGTGCGGACTGAAGGTCGCGATGGGCAGCACCAGCAGCAGTGTCAAGAAGTGAACGGGATAGATTTTCGTCAGGCGATCCCAGACAAACCGCGTGTAGCCGGCTGCCGAGATGCCACCCCGGAACACGTCCGCGTAGTTGTAGGTCAGGATGAATCCGCTGAGGAGAAAGAAGAAAGACACGCCGACTTCAGCCGCACTGAAAAATAGCGTGCGGCCGCCCACCGCCTCCATCCCCGGGATGGTCAAGACGACGTGATACAAGTACACGAGGAGTGCCGCGTAAAATCGGATTCCGGTCAGCCCCAACAGTTCTCTTCTGTCTCGAATCCTAGGGACCGCGCGCCCAATGGGCATGTGCACAGAGCCCTCCACCGCGCATAGTGCGAGCCAGACCGCCGCTGTTCATTTCGAGAACTTCAATGCCGAATGCGGCGAGAACGGACTATGAGGTCGAAGCGCAGTCGTCGAGCGACGCACGGGGGAGCGTGGTGCGGGAGTTCCGGCTGCGAACTCGAGCGGCTCGTGGACGCGGCAAGGTCGGGGCTTGCTGCAAGCATTCAAGCCAGTAGAGTGCAACGTCGACCGTCGCGGGTGGTGCGATCGAGGGAAGCTCGGCCTCTCGATAGCTTCGCCGAATATCGTCCGCGGGCTCCGTGAGCTTGATGGTCACGTCGGTCCTGAACGGAACGACGAAGTCCGAGCCATCGATGTCGAGCACTTCGAAGAGTACGAAGGAGAGCACGAGACAGAGGGAGGCCACATACGCCACGGTCCGCAGTGCCGAGTACGGGCGTCGGCGCGCCTTCACGGCCGCGCGAGCACGGGCAGGATCCCGCTTATGGGGCATCTCTGGCTCCTTCATCAGCCGGGCCGGTGCACCGAGTGAAACCAGGGCGTGACTCTATTCCCGTCTTCCATAGAGTGTCAATCCCAATGTCGCCCTGGCGGCCGGTGGCAGACTTGACCTGCGGGCGCCACGCGCGCCCGGAGGAGGTCTCATGCTCACTGAACGCATTGCTCCCATCGAGGACCCCGGGCTCGCCGTTCGGGGGTTCTACGCCATCGGCCGGCGGCTGTTTGGACAGGTGCCGACGCCCCAGAAGCTGATGGCCCATCGCCCGGCGCTGATGCTCGGCCTGGGCGCGTTATGGACGTCGATCGAGCGCTTCGGTACCTTGGATGGCCGCCTGCGCGCGCTCATGCAGCTGCACGTCGCCCGGTTGTACGACGTCGCCTACTGAATGGACATCCGTCACGCCGTTGGCGTGAAGGAGAATATCGACGAGGAGACGCTGGCCGCGTTACGCGACTGGCGGACGAGTGACCATTTCAGCGGCCGCGAGAAGGCCGCGCTCGAGCTCACTGAGGAAATTGTCGGCGATGACCGTGAGGTCTCGGACGCATGCTTCGCGCGAGTTCGGGAGTACTTCTCCGAGGCGGACGTCCTGGAGCTGGTATTCGTGATCGGCTACCAGGTCTTCGCGAGCAAGTTCGCCAAGGCGTTCCGCTTGGCGCCGCAGGGCTTCGCGGCCAGGGCGTGATCGGGTCCCGGCTGTTGGGGTCGCCGCCGGCCGCCGAGGCCGGCGGCGACCGTGATACGCCGGCGATCCATCGCCTGCCCGATCAGTCGCAGCACGTCCGCCCGCGAACCGCCTCCGAGCCTTCCCAGGCGATGAGCGGCACCATGAGCAGCCCCGCCGCCGGATCAGCCCACCACCAGCCGAGCCATGCGTTGAGACCGAGACCGGCCAGAAGGATCGCGGACAGATACGCACAGATTCGCGTCTGACGCGCCTCCGCCTCCAGTGCACCGCTCCCGAGACGGCTCGCGATCCGGCGTTTGAAATGGACGAGGAGCGGCATCACGATCAATGACAACGCGGCGATGACGATTCCGATCGTCGACGGCTCGGGTACGCGCCGCTCGAGCAAGGCGCGGATGGCACCATAGGCGACGTAAGCGGCGAGCAGCAAAAAGCAGCCGCCGATGATCCGCAGCGTCTGACGCTCGGCCGCCTCGCGTCGCCCCTCGTAAGCATCCCGGCGCAGCCGCCAGAGTGCCGCGAGGCTGCTGGCGACCTCGATCGCCGAGTCGAAGCCGAAGCCGACCAGCGCGACGCTTCCGGCGAGGAACCCGGCGATCAGCGCGGCGAGGCATTCGAGCGAATTCCACGCGATGGTGACGTACTGCAGCCGGCGGCCGCGACGAGCGGCCGCGGTCCGCAGTTCCTGGGCCATCATCCTCCCGTACTTCATCATGACGTCGCCCGTCAACTCCCCGCGTGGCCAGACGGGCCACCGTGTTGATGCGACCCGTCGTGGACGGACGGCGGTGCGTTCATCATGCGCAGCATGCGCGGCCCGCCCGTACGCATGAACCGGACCACGAGCACGAGCGCCAGGGCCAGGAAGACAACATTGAGGACTGCCGTGTAGTTGAGCGTCAGGTGCGGCTCCATGGCGATCGCCTGCCGCGTTGACGGAACGAGACCGAGCGCCAGGAAGATCAGTTCCACCGCCAGCCCCGCGATCGCCATGGCGCCGTACGACGTCCACAGCAGGAACCACGTCATCCGCCCTCCGTAGTACTTGCGATAGATGTTGAGGATCGGCAGGACGATCAGGTCGGCGAAGATGAACGAGATCACGCCACCGAAGCTGATGCCGCCATTCCACAGCACGGCCGCCAGCGGCACGTTGCCGATCGAGCACACGAACGACAGGATCGCGACGATCGGTCCCACGAGCGGCCCCCAGACCGTCGCGACGAGAGGATGCTCCACCAAAAAGAACGCCTGCCAGAAACGATCCGGTACCCACGCCGCCAGCGCGCCGGCCAGCAGCAGCCCGCCCGCGATGTCCGTCCAGACGGCCGCCCAGTCCATGACGAAGTAGTGGCTGATGGCCGTGAATCCCCGCGGCGACAGGATGCGCTGCCACAGCGTGCCCTCGGTCACCGACATGTCCATCTCGGCGTGGCCTTCCATCGAGCCGACGAGGCCGCGCTCCGCCTGCCGGCGCGCCTCGTCCACCATGTCGCGGCGGAGAAACGCCCGGAACAGGGCGACCAGGATCACGACCATCAGCGGGCCGCCGAGGAACTCGGCAGCGGCGAACGGCCAGCCGAGGAGGAGGACCATGATGATGCTGAGCTCGACGACGAGGTTCGTGGAGGCGAACTCGAAGGCCATCGCCGCCGTGAAGTTCGCGCCCTTGCGGAAGATCGACCGCGCGAGGGCAACCGCGGCGTACGAGCACGAGGACGACGCGGCGCCCAGCAAACACGCGATCGCCAGCGTGCGGGGCGAGTCGTCGGGCAGAAGGCGGATCATCTGGCGCTTCGAGACCACCGCCTGCACGGCGGCGGAGAGCGCGAAGCCGAGGATCAGCGCCCAGAGGATTTCCCACAGCATCGCGAACGCGAACCCGAGGGCATGGCCGATCGCGGCCATGGCCACCATCTACCGCGCCGTGAGCGCAAGTCCCGGCTGAAGGGGCAGCTTGCGAATCCGCTTTCCCGTGGCGGCGTAGATCGCGTTGCCGAGCGCGGGTGCGGTGGCCGCCGTGCCCGGTTCGCCGATCCCACCCGGCGCTTCACTGTTCCGCACCAGGTGCACCTCGATCGGCGGGGTCTCATTCATTCTCAAGACGCGGTAGTTGTGAAAGTTCGACTGCTCGACCCGGCCGTTCTTGAGCGTCACTTCACCCCACAGCGCGCCGCTGATGCCGTACACGACGCCGCTCTCGATCTGCGCCCTCACGATGTCCGGGTTGACGATCCTGCCGCAGTCCACCGCGCACACGATCCGGTGCACTCGTACGTCCCCCGAGCCGGTCACCTCTACTTCGGCGACCTGCGCCAGATAGGTGCCCCACCCGCTGTAGAGAAGGGCCACCCCACGCCCGTGGCCGCGCGGCAATGGTGTCCCCCACCCGGCTTCCTTCGCGGCGAGGTCCAGCACGGCCATCCCGCGCGGCGACTTGCCCAGCAGAGCCCGGCGGAACGCCACCGGATCCTGCCTCGACGCGGCGGCGAGCTCGTCGGTGAAGCTCTCGATGACGAAGTTGTTATGGGTGACGCCCACCCCGCGCCAGAAACCGGTGTTGAGCACCGGCTCTTCATGGCGCACGTGCTCGACCTGGATCGCCGGGATGTCGTAGAGCAGCTGGACAGCCCCGTCCACCGCGTCGACATCGATGCCGTCCTTGAAAAAATGTGGCAGGTAGCGCGCGACGATCGCCGGACCGACGATCCGGTGGGTCCAGGCCACCGGCGCGCCCCGCGGATCCAGGCCGGCTGCGATCCGGTCGTAGTAGTACGGGCGATAGATGTCGTGCTGGACGTCCTCCTCGCGGGTCCATACGACCTTGACCGGCGCATCCACCTGCTTCGCGATGCGCACGGCTTGGGCCACGTAGTCCACCTCGAGGCGGCGGCCGAAGCCGCCACCCAGGAGATGGTTGTGGACCACGACCTTCTCCAGCGGGAACCCGGTGACCTCGGCCGC
>WNFQ01007552.1_pt1 | contig 14962 bp, 9 predicted proteins | sample 5400171 | NCBI WGS metagenome assembly WNFQ01 (sample SAMN13153356, study PRJNA577476) | soil metagenome | isolation source: 20 cm soil under Madrone tree | place: USA:California | collected 2016-06-14
ATGATGGCATGATGCGCCTGCCGCGCTTGCTCATGCCTTTACTGGCGGGACTAACAGTAACCCTCCTGCAAGTTGCAATGGCAGTGGGCTTGCTCGCCCCCGAAGCGCCGATTTCGGACCGCTATTCCGCGCTGGTGCAGCACGACAGCTATTGGTTCGTGAACATCATCGATCGCGGATACCAGACCATTGTCCCACCCATCGACCACAAGGTTATGGAAGTGTCGAATGTTGCATTTTTCCCAGCGTATCCAGCCATCGCCGCGCTATTCCGCTACGGGCTTGATATTGACAGCAACGCTGCACTCCTGATCACCGCTCAGCTCGCTGCTTGGGGTTTTTGGAGTTACTTCTTTCTGTTTTGTAGGCGCTGGAATGTTCCGCCTGCAGTTCAGATTTGCGGTGCATTACTGATCGCCGCCCATCCAGCAGCGTTCTTCCTGGTCGCCGGTTATTCCGAATCACTATTTTTGATGGCGCTCCTTGGCTTTATCTATTGGAGCACTGCGGAAGGGAGGTCCGCGAAATTTTGGGCAGCGGCGCACGGTATCGTGATGTCGGCAACGCGAATTGTTGGACTTGTATGCGCTGCTTTTCCGGTGGTGCGCTCGGCATTTGAAACTGGATGGCGCGGTTTGTTTGAGCCACGCGAGTGGCTTCGGAAGAATAGCGCAGCGATCGGTATGACTCTGGTCGCGGCGTGCGGCGCCGTCGGATTCTTTGTTTATTCTCAACTCCGCTGGGGTCAATGGAACATCTATATGCTCACACAGGCAGCCGGCTGGGGGATTGTTCCCGATTATTTGGCGGTGTTTAAGCCTGGCAGTTATCGCTGGCTAGTTCCGGCTCTGAATAATCCGACAGAAGCGAGCCAAATATCGATGACGCTGGGCGCTCTGCTTCTAGTCAGCATCGCGCTTTGCGAACTGCTTCCAACGATTCGCCGGCGAGCGGGCCTGCCGATGCGCATCGGGATCTATTTCTGCGCGGCTGCGATCTACTACGTCTCGGTCAGCGGAGTCGCCTGTGTCGATATGGAAAGCATGCTTCGCTACGAGTTTGCCGTCCACGCTTTGATCGTGCTGGCGTTTTTGAATTTTCTGCGTCAATTTCGCACGCCGCCGATGTTTGCGGGGGCTTTCGGCATCGCGGCAGTAGCGTTGCTCAGCGCTGCTGGGTTATGCGTACAGGGCTGGTACGTTTGGAATTTCATGCGGGGCAACTGGGTTGCGTAATAAAAGATGAAAACAAAAGTCGCCATTATCGGTGCGGGACCCGCAGGTCTCACGGCTGGCTATCTTCTCTCAAAAGAGTCGGTAGACGTTGTGGTCCTGGAAGCGGATCCTGTTTACGTCGGCGGAATTTCCCGCACCGTCACCTATAAGGGTTTTCATTTCGATATCGGGGGCCACCGATTCTTCTCCAAATCCAAAGCAGTGGAGGATCTGTGGACAGAAATTTTGCCAAATGACATGCTCGTGCGGCCGCGTTCGTCGCGCATTTTTTACGGCGGCAAGTTTTATTCGTATCCTCTGAAGCCGTTTGAAGCGCTGCTGAAGCTGGGTGTCTTCAAATCGACGCTCTGTGTGCTTTCCTGGCTGAAAGCACGTCTGTTTCCCGTGCGGAGCCCACGGAATTTCGAAGAGTGGGTGAGCAACCAATTCGGCAAACGGCTCTTCAACACATTCTTCAAGAGCTACACCGAAAAAGTTTGGGGAATGAGCTGCAAAGAAATTTCTGCAGACTGGGCTGCACAGCGGATCAGAGGACTCTCGCTGGGCAGCGCGATCAAGAACGCGCTCATTCCGCAGCGGTACAATGGCGATCGCCGCAAAGTCATCAAGACGCTAATCAATTCGTTCCGTTACCCGCGTAGAGGTCCCGGCATGATGTGGGAGGCATGCGCAGAAAAGATGAAGGCGCTAGGCGGAAGGCTGGAAATGGGCCGCAGAGTGACTCGGTGTTCTTACGACGAAACATCCGGCAATTGGATGGTTGAATACAAAGATCAACGCGGGGAAGCGCAAACAATCGAAGCGGAACACGTCATTTCATCTGCGCCGATGCGCGCCCTGGTGTGCGGACTATCACCTGCTGTTAGTGAGCGAACTAAATGCGCAGCCGAAAGTCTCAGGTACCGCGACTTCCTCACTGTGATGTTGATTTTGAAAGATCGAAAGATGTTCGATGACAACTGGATCTATATTCACGATCCAAGTGTGAAGGTCGGGCGCGTTCAAAACTTCCGTTCCTGGTCACCGGAGATGGTGCCCGGACCGGATAAGGTCTGCTACGGTCTCGAGTATTTCTGCTTCGAACACGATGGTCTGTGGAACTCGAGCGACAGTGATTTGATTGAACTGGCCGAACGCGAACTGATTCAGATCGGTCTAGCAAAGGAAGGCGATTTCATTGATGGCTGCGTCGTTCGACAGCAGAAAGCATATCCGGTTTACGACGACGATTACGCGCGGCACGTCGCTACTGTCCGCGAGGAACTGGACCGTCGTTATCCGAACCTGCATCTCGTCGGCCGCAATGGCATGCACAAATACAACAATCAGGACCACGCAATGATGACGGCGATGTTGTGCGTGGAGAATATTTTGGCAGACACCAAGCTTTATGATCTTTGGCAGGTAAACAGCGATGCCGAATACCATGAAACAGGGCCCGCGGCGGCCGAGGAAACAAATGGCGCCGCGCTAAGGCTCGTCCCGACCCGCGTGGTCTCCGCGCCCGAGCTCGCGCCTGAAGGGTAGCGCGTTCACGAGCGCGAATTGCACATCCTGGGGAGCACAGGCTGCCAGCCTGTTGTCGTCGGCAGCTTGCCGACGACGCTTTAAGCTTTTGTAGCACCACGTGGAATCGTACGTGCGAAGTGGCTTTTCGGCAGGCTGCCGAAAAGGACAGGCTAGCAGCGTGTGCTCCCCGCAGTGGTCCTCTGTGTTGCGAATCTGTGGTTTAGGATTCCAAGTAAAGTCGAGGAATGCCTAACTATTTCTTCCTTCAAAGTCTTCTACCAGCGGGCAGGAGCAAAAGAGATTTCGGTCGCCGTAAACGTTGTCGATGCGGCCAACTGCAGGCCAGAATTTGTGCTCGCGCGTCCAGGGCCCGGGGAAAGCTGCCTGTTCGCGTGAGTAAGGGCGGTCCCATTTGTCGGAAGCGATTTGTTGCGCGGTGTGCGGCGCGTTCTTGAGCAAATTGCTTTGCCGATCCTGTTTTCCGTCGGCGATTGCTTGCATCTCCCCGTGAATGGAGATCATTGCATCGCAGAAACGATCGAGTTCATGCTTCGGTTCGCTCTCGGTCGGTTCGATCATCATTGTTCCGGCGACCGGCCAGGAAACCGTCGGCGCGTGAAAGCCGTAATCCATCAAACGCTTTGCCACATCTTCGACTTCGATGCCGGCATTTTTCCATTGGCGAAGATCGATGATGCATTGCGTTTAGAATCGCAACCTCGCTCGCCCGTTTCAATCCCTCGGCGCCCATCATGCGGATGTACATCCATGTGATTGTCAGGATGCTGGCGCTGCCGTAAGGGGCGGCTGCGACATTGCCCGCTTTGCCGCCACCGGAATGATAGTTTGATCCATTGCCATAGGGCGGCCGTTTTCCGCGATCACCTTCCCCGAAAAGAATTTTGCCTGTTGTGGGATCGAGAATGAATTCGCGCGGAAGATACGGCATGAGATGTTTGGCCACGCCGATCGGTCCAACACCCGGGCCGCCGCCACCGTGCGGGATACAAAATGTTTTGTGCAAATTCAAATGGCAAACATCAGCGCCGTAATCTCCGGGGCGACAAAGACCGACCTGCGCATTCATGTTCGCGCCGTCCATATAAACCTGTCCGCCGTGCGCGTGCACGATGTCGCAGATTTCTCGGATCGTTGGCTCGAAAACGCCGTGCGTCGATGGATAGGTGACCATCAGTGCGGCGAGGTCGCGCGCGTGTTGGTCTGCTTTGGCACGCAAATCGGCGAGATCGATATCGCCATCTTTCAAACATGCGACCGAAACAACTTTGAACCCGGCCATGATCGCACTGGCTGGATTCGTTCCATGCGCCGAAGTTGGGATGAGACAAACGTTACGATGCGCTTCACCACGCGATGCGTGATACTCCCGGATCGCGAGCAGACCTGCGAATTCACCTTGCGATCCAGCATTGGGCTGCAATGAAATAGCGGCGAACCCGGTAATCTCGGCTAGCCACTCCTCGAGCTGCTGGCAAATTTTCTTGTAGCCTGCCGTTTGATCGGGGGGCGCGAAAGGATGCAGCTTGGAAATCTCGGGCCACGAGATCGGAAACATCTCCGCGGTGGCGTTGAGCTTCATCGTGCATGAGCCGAGCGGAATCATCGACGTGGTCAGCGACAGATCGCGCGACTCAAGCTTCTTGAGGTAACGCAGCATTTCTGTCTCGGTATCGTGCATGTTGAAGATCGGATGTGTGAGGAACTGGGAATTGCGGAATGCGGAATGCGGAATGCGGATTGGCGGCTCTCCTAATTCTTCATCGGCAAAATCGCGGACAGTCGTGCCGCGAAAGATCGACATCAGCAGTTCGATGTCTCGCGGTGTCGTCGTTTCGTCGAATGAAATGCCGACCGCGCACGGGCCGAGCGCGCGCAGGTTGCAGCCGGCTTTTGCAGCGTGCTCCAAGATGACTTCGCTTGATTCAACTTCCACCCGAATTGTGTCGAAGAAATTTTTGTGCGCAATTTTGCAGCCGAGGGCCTGCAGACTTTCTGCGAGTTGGCTCGTCAGGCGATGAACGCGCTCGGCGATGGCACGCAGTCCTTTCGGCCCATGATAAACCGCATACATTGATGCGATCGCAGCAAGAAGAACCTGCGCCGTGCAGATGTTGCTCGTCGCTTTATCGCGACGGATGTGTTGCTCTCGCGTTTGCAACGCAAGGCGGTAAGCCGGGCGGCCTTCAGCGTCGTGTGACACCCCAACGAGCCGGCCGGGCATGTGACGCTTGAATTGATCGCGCGTAGCAAAGTACGCCGCGTGCGGGCCGCCAAATCCCAGGGGAACGCCCAATCGCTGCGTATTCCCCACCGCGACATCGGCGCCGAATTCGCCCGGCGGTTTCAGTAATGTCAGGGCTAGAATATCCGCCGCGACGACAACAAGCGCACCCGCGTCATGCGCTCGCGTAACGAATTCGCCGTAATCGTAAATCGCACCGTCGGTGGCGGGATACTGAATGAGAGCGCCGAAAATCGTGTCGTCGAATTGAAAACGCGAGTAATCGCCGGTCTTGATCTCAATGCCGAGCGGCTTCGCGCGTGTTTGAACGACGGCAATCGTTTGGGGATGACAATCATCTGCGACAAAAAACGCTTTCCGATTCGGAAAAACCGCGTGACAAAGCGTCATCGCTTCAGCAGCGGCCGTGGCTTCGTCCAAGAGTGACGCATTTGCGATGTCGAGCGCCGTCAGGTCGATGATCATCTGCTGAAAATTGAGTAGCGCTTCGAGCCGGCCCTGCGCGATTTCGGCCTGATACGGCGTGTAAGCAGTGTACCAGCCAGGATTTTCGAGAATGTTTCGCTGGATGACCGGTGGCGTAATGCAGTCGTAGTAACCGGCGCCAATAAACGAGCGAGCCACCTTGTTCTTCCTGGAAATCGTGCGGAGCTCAGCGAGCGCTTCGGCTTCCGATTTCGCCTCGGGCAACTTCAGTTGCCGATCCAGGCGAATGTTTTTTGGAACAGCGGCATTGATGAGCAAATCGAGACCTTCGAAGCCAAGCTCGTTCAGCATCTCGGCTACTTCCGCTTCGCTCGGGCCGATGTGGCGACGCGCGAATGAATTCAGATCGACATTTTGTTCGCGCGTCTGCATTGGAGGAGATTACGGATCGTGACGCGGGCTTCAACTTTGCAAATGTGGGGGGGACCTCAGTGTCCCGACGAGTTCGCAGCACACAAGGCTGCTCCCACATTGAATTAGTTCGCATCGTATGTTTCAACACCGCGGCTTTTCAGTAGCGCGCGTAGTTCGGCGAGATGTTTATGATCCCGCGTTTCGACTGTGCATAGAACGTTCACGGCCGAGACATCCGAGCTGGCAAAAGCGCGATCGTGCACGACTTGCTTGATGCTTGCCCCGGTCGAAGCGATTTGCGCAGCCAACTCGGCCAGACCACCAGGCCGATCGCTGATCACTGCAGTGAATCGGCCAAGGCGACCATCTGCGACCAAACCGCGCTCAATCACGCGGCTGAGCACGTTCGGATCAATGTTGCCGCCGCAAAGCAAGAGAACCACACGCGTTCCGCGAAGCTCCTTCAATTTTCCGGACATGCACGCGGCGAGCGTCGCGGCAGCCGCGCCTTCGACGACGCTCTTCTGCAATTCAATCAAGCGCAGAATCGCCAGCGCGATCTGTTCCTCACTGACGATCACGACGAGATCGACAAGCGGTCTTGCGATCTGAAATGCATTCGAACCGACCTTTGGAATTGCGAGGCCGTCCGCGAGCGTCGGACGCATATCAATTTTCGTTGGTTTGCCTTTTTCGAGTGCTGCTGAAAAGCTCGCGACATTTTCGGCTTCAACGGCGATGATTTTGACCGTTGGCCGTAAAGTTTTGATGGCTAAAGAAACGCCAGCCAGCAGGCCGGCGCCCCCGACCGGAATTATCACCGCCTCAAGATCGGGAATTTGCTCAACGATTTCCAAGCCCATCGTTCCCTGGCCTGCAATGATGGCCGGATCATCGTAGCCGTCGATGTAAGCGAGACCTTTTTCCTTTGCGATTTCATCCGCGCGCGCTCTCGCCTCGCCGAAGTCGCTGCCGTGCAAGACGACTGTCGCGCCGAGTTTCTGACAATTCGTGATTTTCAAAAGTGGCGCGAACTTTGGCATCACGACTGTGGCAGGAATGCCGAGTAGCCTGCCCTGATAAGCGAGTGCTTGAGCATGATTGCCCGCAGAAGCTGCGATGACCCCGCGCTTCTGCTGTTCCTCCGGCAATTGAGCGAGCGCGTTGCGTGCGCCGCGTTCCTTAAAACTTCCGGTCCGCTGCAAGTTATCCAGTTTGCAGAAAATTTGGGTCCCCGTCAGTTCGCTCAGCGGAATCGAAGGTAGGCATGGCGAGTAGTAAACCGCACCCCCAATGCGTTTGCGCGCCGCTTCGATGTCCTGAAATGTGACCAAGCGTGTTAAGTCTCGAGCGCTGCTTGCGCGGCAGCTAGTCTCGCGATAGGAATGCGGAACGGGCTGCAACTTACGTAGTCCAAACCGAGCCGGTGACAAAATTTGACGCTGGCAGGTTCGCCGCCGTGTTCGCCGCAAATTCCGAGCTTGATGCTTGGGCGCGTCTTGCGTCCTAGGTCCCGGGTAATTTCCATCAGGCGTCCGACGCCCTTCTGATCAATCGAGGCAAACGGATTTGAATCGACAATGTCGAGCTCTGCGTACGCAGGAAGGAAACTGCCGGAATCGTCCCGGCTCATTCCCAGCGTGGTCTGCGTGAGATCGTTGGTGCCGAAGCTGAAGAACTCGGCGTCGCGCGCGATCTGGTCCGCCACAAGCGCGGCGCGCGGAATTTCGATCATTGTCCCCACCAGGTACCGGAACTTCGTCTGCCTTTCGCCTGCCACTTGATCAGCGACACGCCGGACAATGTCGATTTGGAGCTTTAGCTCCCGCGGAAATCCCACCAGCGGAATCATGATTTCTGGATGCACCCTGATCCCGTTGGCTTGTACTTCTGCGGCGGCTTCAAAGATTGCGCGCGCCTGCATCTCGGAAATTTCCGGAAAGGTGATCCCGAGTCGACAACCGCGATGCCCTAGCATCGGATTGAATTCGTGCAGCTCGTGAACGCGGCGAGAGATTTGTTCAACGGGCACGCCGAGTTTGTTTGCCAGTTCGTTCTGCTGCGCGTGATCGTTAGGCAGAAACTCGTGCAGTGGGGGATCGAGAAAGCGAATCGTGGCGGGCAAACCTCCTAGCGCAGTGAAAATGCCGATGAAATCTCCGCGCTGATATGGAAGCAGTTTGGCCACGGCGCGTGCGCGCTCGTCCTTGGTGCCGGCGAGAATCATTTCACGCATGGCGTCGATACGGTCACCTTCAAAAAACATGTGCTCGGTGCGGCAAAGCCCAACGCCTTCGGCGCCAAATGCGATTGCATTCGTCACTTGTTCAGGTGTGTCTGCGTTTGTGCGAATGCCGAGCGTGCGGAACTCATCCGCCCATTTCATCAACTTGGAATACTCGCGGTACGTTTTGCTTTTCTTCGCGTCGAGCGAGCGATCGATCAGCACCTGCACAATTTCGGAGGGCGCAGTGGCGACTTGTCCGGCAAAAACCTCGCCGGCCGTTCCATCGATCGAAATGTAATCGCCCTGCGCCAGCGCGGTGCCGTTCGCGCTCAGCATGCGTTTTTGGTAATCGATCTGAATTTCGGTGGCGCCGCACACGCAAACTTTTCCCATTTGCCGCGCGACCAGTGCCGCATGCGATGAGACGCCGCCGCGCGAGGTGAGAATTCCCTCGGCAGCGATCATGCCGCGCAAATCTTCCGGCGAAGTTTCGATGCGCGCGAGGACGACCTTATCGCCTTTCTCGGCGCGCCGCACGGCCTCCTCCGCGCTAAAGACAACGTGACCGGAAGCCGCGCCTGGCCCGGCGGCCAAACCGCTGCCGATCTTTTTGGCCGCTTTCGCCGATTCGCGATCAAAAATCGGCGCCAAAAGGTGGGCCAACGAGTCGGCCGGGATGCGGCGCACCGCATCCTTCTTTGTGATTAGTCTTTCATCGACCATGTCGACCGCGATGCGGACAGCCGCGTGGCCGGTGCGCTTGCCGTTGCGAGTCTGCAGAATGTAGAGACGATTTTCCTCAACAGTGAACTCGAGGTCCTGCATGTCTTTGAAGTGACGCTCGAGGATGCTACGCACTTTCATCAGCTCTTTGTGCGCGGCGGGCATTTCCTTGGCCAGATCAGCGATGGGATGCGGCGTGCGTACGCCTGCGACGACGTCTTCGCCCTGAGCGTTGATCAGGTATTCGCCGTAAAAAACTTGTTCGCCGGTCGCTGGATCGCGTGTGAACGCGACTCCGGTTGCGCTCGTTTCGCCCATGTTGCCGAACACCATTGTCTGAACGTTCACAGCCGTTCCCCACTCGTGCGGGATCCCGTACCTCCGCCGGTACACGATTGCGCGATCGTTCATCCACGAGCCGAATACCGCCCCGATTGCGCCCCAAAGCTGCGCCTGCGGATCCTGCGGAAAAGATTTTCCGGTGCGCTCGTTGATCAGCGCTTTGAAACGCTGCACGAGTTCCTTCAAATCCGCGACGGTCAACCTGACGTCGGGGAAATCGTGTTTGCCGTATCGTTCGTCCTTTAGGTGCTCGATGATCGTCTCGAAGGGCTCGTGCTCTTCGCCTGGCCGTTTCTGAACGCCCATAACCACATCGCCGTACATCTGCAGGAAGCGCCGATAGGAATCCCAGGCGAACCGCGCGTTGTTCGTTTTGTTTGCAACGATCTCAACGACGTCGTCATTCATCCCGAGGTTCAGGATGGTGTCCATCATGCCCGGCATGGAATCGCGCGCGCCGGAGCGCACTGAAACCAGCAACGGCCGCTCGTTGTCGCCGAATTTTTTGCCCACTGAATTCTCGACTTTCGCCAGCGCCGCTGCAACCTGCGCCTGGAGTTCGCGCGGGTAGGTGCGGTTATGAGCGTAAAAATAACTGCAAACTTCCGTCGTAATCGTGAATCCCGGCGGCACGGGCAGGCCGATCCTCGTCATCTCATGGAGGTTTGCGCCTTTGCCGCCCAGCAAAGGTTTCATCGTGCCTGTTCCGTCAGCGTGGCCATCCCCGAAATAGTAAACGTAGCGTCGCGGTTTCTTTCTCTTTTCGCGGACTGCCGCGCGCACAGCGGGCGTCGATCTTGTTATCGTGCCCTGAATCTTTCTCCGTGTGCTGGGTTTTCGCTTTGTATCCATGATTCAGGAGCCCGGAAGAGTGTCAATAGGGCGAAGCGCCAAAGTAAATTCGGGTCTCGCGGTGTCAACGCATTGATCGTTGCCGGACAGTCGATTGTAGTGACGGGCGTGCCGCCTGTGGATTGAAGAGCGTTGCAGCCGACACGGCTGCCTCTACAGAAAGAGAGTCAGCAGTTCAGCGGTTACGCTGGCGCAGTTTCGCCGTTTGTCAGAACTTCAGCAATCGTGGCCGTAAAGTCGTCCACGCCGGTGCTGGGCACTATGATGCTGTTCCGGCGCCCGTGAGCTTCTTCGGTGATGCGCAAGAATCTCCCGCGGTCGTTCTCGCGGAGCTCCACGTAGAAATGCTTACGCTCGATCTGCAGTTCTCTCGCCTCGATAATGTTATCCATTTTTACCTGAGGCCGCCGACTGTATCGCATTCCATCTGGCCAAGGGAAGAAAAATCCACACTGGGAATGTAAATTTTTTGAGCCGCGCTGTCCCCACTCTTGACGGAAAATCGAGCCCCGGTCTCCCTGCGGGACATGTGTCCGATGCCCATAGGTTGCGGTGCTCCCCGCTCAATCTACAATCTCCTGTGCGTGTTCGACCGAACGCGCTCGAGCATGCCCCAGCCAATCGATTCCAGCTCCTATCGATCACCGCAGAGCCAACGCCCAGCCATTCCCTTGCCGATCGAAGGTAAGCCCCGAGCGCATGATCCGTACGCAGCCTTCCGTTTCGGGGATTTCAGCCTGTTTACGGGGGGTAATCTGCTCTCCATCACCGGCCGTTTGATGCTGGCCGTGGCGGTGGAATGGGAGATCTACGGGCTGACTCATTCGGCGACTGCGCTTGGCCTCGTTGGCCTGGTCATCGCACTCCCTGTGGTGACTTTGTCGTTGCCCGCGGGTCATTTAGCCGATCGATTCAGTCGAAAACACATCATTCTGGTTTCCCAGGTGTTTAGCGCAATAACCTCGGCCGCGCTGGCCATTGTTTCTTGGAAGCACCTTTCGATTCCTCAACTTCCAATCCTGCGCGGAGGCAATCGCGTGCTGACGGGCATTGCCGCAATTTTCGAGCGCCATCATCCTGCGTTCCATTTCGACGACGCATCCATTCCGTTGATTTATCTACCGGCTCTTAGCGGATTGCTAGTCGCGTACGTCGGCTTCCCGTTTGTATATCTGCTGGATGCGTTGTGTGCGTCGGTTTTTTTCCTTCTGATCCTTCCGATCCGTCGCAGCAAACAGGTGCTTCATCGGGGTGAGGCGAGCACGTGGAAAAGTCTAATCGCCGGCCTTCGATTTGTCTTTCAGCGAAAAGTGATCCTGGCAACGATCACGCTGGACTTATTTGCGGTGCTGCTCGGTGGCGCCACTGCACTGTTGCCGATTTTCGCGGATCAAATTCTACATTGCGGACCGGTTGGACTTGGCTGGTTGCGGGCAATGCCGGCGGTTGGCGCCTTTGGCACGGCTTTGGCAGTCGCGCATCTGCCGCCGATGAGATATGCGGGTAGAAATTTGCTGTGGTGCGTGGCGGGATTCGGGATCGCGACCATTCTGTTCGGCTTGTCCAAGGTGTTTTGGTTGTCGCTCGGTTTGTTACTTTTCGTCGGAGCGTTCGACAGCGTTAGCGTAATCATTCGCGGTTCCATCGTGCAGTTGGTCACGCCGGATGAAATGCGAGGGCGTGTGTCGTCGGTAAACAATATTTTTATCGGCACCTCGAACGAATTCGGCGCGCTGGAATCTGGGTTGACGGCTGCGCTGTTTGGCCCCGTGATTTCGGTCGTCGCGGGAGGAATCGGAACGATTCTCGTCGTGGTTGGCGTTGCATTGCGCTGGCCGGAGACGCGCAGGATCGGGGTGCTGGACAGGAATCTGCGCTGAGCATCAAGGAACGACCGCTTCCCAGCCGTCGAGGGACACCGACGGCTGCCCAAGCCGTCGCTCCTTGAGCTACAATCAGAATGCGCCGTGCAACGAAATCGTCCCGTAGGGAGCGCCGCCGTCCTGGTGATAGCGCACTTCAGCGCGGTAGAAATCGAAATCCCGGTATGGTTGGTAGCCGACTTCACCCGTGAACGTCACAATCGGCGAAATCTTCCAGTCAAAACCGGCCCCGGTCCGAATCTCGCTGTACGTTACCACTGCGTGGTTGAGGCGCGGAATTCCATGCGAGTCGCCAAACGCGTCGTCGGTCCGGAAAGTCGCCTCGGTAATGGTTGCTCCCGCATAGAGTGATACATTACGAGTCATCTCATACTGCAGGCGCGGCGTCGGCAGGACAGCATCCAGTAACCACTGTGGCCCTATTTTCCAGCGAACACCTGCGGCAGGAATCACCGGGTAATTCCGTTCCACATCGACGCTCAGGCCGAGGATAAGCTGCAGGTTAGGACTGAAAATGTACGTGCCGCCGATGACAAAAGGCATATTGAAATCATCCCAAAACAAATGACCCAGGCCTGAATTGTACAGGCCAGGCTGAATTTGCGCTCTGATGAGAATGGAATCCGACAACTGCGTATCGATTCCGATAATCGTGCTGAAGGACTGCAATGTATTGGGTAGGGCGGCGCCCTTTGGAAGGCCAAATGAGAACCGCTCCCATTCCGCGCCTAATCGGAGCACGCCAAGTTTCATCCGTGGCGTTAACACGAGCTGGATATCCGAATAGATTTCATCAAAGTCGTTGACGTGTTTTCCTCCACGTTCGACATCACCTTCGCCAACATACGTGACTTGGGCAGAAAACTCGCTCGTGAGTGGCCAGAACCCGTTGCTTTCTTGGGAAAGCGCCGTCCTGACAAAGAAAATCAGCCCAGCTAAGATCAAAACAAGGGATCGGAGCACGGACATTTTCATTCGTTCACCGGCCCCCGCTGGTGTTGCGGCGAAATGCCGTAACAGCTTTGGTGATATTTTTCATCATCACTGATTCCGAGCCCAGCCGTTCCACGCCATGCAGCGATCCCAGCTCGGCCGACGAAATCATGTCGCCGCGCCAGACTAGCGTAGAAGGTTTTCCATCGACCGTAACAGGCCACAGCTGATGAAGCGTGAGAGCGACATAGTAACCGCCGCTGGCATAGTAAAGGACGTCGGCGGATTGATAAGTGCCACCGGATCCGCCGCGGCTGTAAGACGCGCCCAACGTCACAACGCCCTGATCATTCGCGTCGAGAAGTTCCCAGTAAAGCTCGGCTGGCAGCGAACCAGCGCCGCGTCCAATAGCCGTGGCTCCAAGCAGTCCCGAGAATTGCTGGCGAATCTTTCCTTGGTCGCGCAATAAACCATTGACTTCATCACTCGCACGAACAGACGGACCGGCATGATCGTAGGGCGGTTGTGCCGCCATTCCGCCGGACACAAAGCTTTTCGTTCGCGCGGTCAGCACATCTGTCCAGAACGCCGCGACTGCCGGAGGCATAACGCCTCCGCCACCTGCTCCAGTCGCAGCCGAAAACCGTTTTGCCTCCTCCTTGCTGATCTGGAGCTCCGGACTGAGTTTCTGCGTCGCGGTCACGAGCGAACGCACGGAGGCGTTGACCGGCGCGTTCTTCAGTCCCTCAAAACTAGTCGGCCCCGGGTTTGACGGCAGATCAGAGTGCAGGAACACCTTCAGTTCGCGATATTTTGCCGGGTTCCACCGGCGCAACGCCTCCATTTGCTGCGCAGGCGAGCCGGGCGCGACATAGCAGCTCTGGACGGCGAGAAAACGCGAATTCTTCATCGGCGGGCCGTGCGCCGTTTTCACGTCGCTCTTTGCCAGTTGCGCCAGATCGACTTTGTCGAAGATTGAGAACGAAGCGAGTTCGGATACAGGATCGGCGCACGCGCTTCTCGGGCCGGCAATCGATATCAAGGAAAGAACACCGGCCAAGGCAACCAAGCCCCGGGGCAGGCATCGAATTCGTACAATGGGTTCACCGTTCATAACAAATAATCTGTTGGCCAATCAGCCATGGTTGCAAATTTAGATCACCACCGCAATAAAGATCGAGATGAATGACCCGGTCATCGCGCTTCATCATTTGAGCAAGAGCTACGGTAACGTCCATGCCGTGCAGGACCTCTCTTTGACAATCGAGGCGGGCACGATCTTTGGTTTTCTCGGGCCGAATGGAGCCGGTAAAACGACCACCATGCGAATGTTATGCGGCCTCACGCATCCAACCAGTGGGCGTGCGACCATCGAAAGTGTGGACACATGGAAAGAGCGGCAAAAAGTGCGCACCAAGTTCGGCTACGTCTCTCAAAGCTTTAGCCTGTATCGCGACCTCACGGTCCTGGAAAATTTTCGCTTTTTCGCGGGTGCTTATAACGTGCCGGGCGCTCAAATGGAGGAGCGAATAGACCGCATACTTCACGGAATTGATCTGGAAGAAAAAAGGAACACGACTGCCGACAATTTGTCTGGTGGAATGCGCCAGTTATTGGCGATCGGTTGCGCCCTCGTGCACAATCCTTCGGTCCTGTTTCTTGATGAGCCCACGCGCGGGCTCGACCCGGTGCATCGGCAGCAAATCTGGAATCTGCTTTACGACCTAAGCAACGAGGGAAAAACGATTTTCGTTACAACGCATTATATGGATGAGGCCGAGCGGTGTACTGAGGTTGGGTTTATCGAGAATGGCCGATTGCTGGCAAAAGCTTCGCCGCGCGCACTGAAGGCAAGCTTTCGCGCTCACCTGCTTGAGATCGATGTCGAGCCCCTTATGCCAGCGCTGGTGCAGTTGCGCGACGTGCCTGAGGTGCTTGGCGTCTCGTTGCGCAGCGGAAGCTTGCGGCTTTACACACCGGAAGCCGAGCAACTAATCGCAAAGTGGCGCGAGAACTGGCCGTTTCCCGATATTCGGTTGTTAGGCGAGCGCTGGGTACAACCCGATATGGAAGATGTTTTCACCGCGTACTCGCAAGGGTACGACGGCGTTCTGAAGCGATCCGATTCATGAGATGGCTGTCCTTAGAGGCGACC
>WNFQ01002169.1_pt1 | contig 14961 bp, 12 predicted proteins | sample 5400171 | NCBI WGS metagenome assembly WNFQ01 (sample SAMN13153356, study PRJNA577476) | soil metagenome | isolation source: 20 cm soil under Madrone tree | place: USA:California | collected 2016-06-14
CAAACTTACTGAACCGGGTGACTTCGTTTTTGATCGCAGAGGAGAAACGGTTTTCCGGCAGCGTTGCTTTTATCCCATTATTGAGACGTTTACTGAGGAACGCATTCGGCGTGGATTGATGGAAGACAATGCGATCCAGCGTTGCATCGATACACGCACCTGTGTCGCCATTTTGCCGGGCGCCATGCCGTCAGCCACGTTGCGTTTCCTCGAACAGAATTATTTGCCGATTGGAAACAGATTGCGCGTGGCGGGCGTGTTGTTGCAATCATCCACCGACGAGAAGCAGTTTGAGTTCCAAATTGTCATTCCGGCTTCGTACAAAATCATCGCCCGCGACGTTGGCACTGTAACGGGTATACTCGACGGCGAGCGGTACGAAGGAAAGCAGCGTTTTCTTTCACGGGGCATCCACACCTTTGTGCAGACATCTACCGGACACGACCTCGTGGTCTTTTGGGCGCAGGCCGTCGATCGCCACTTCAGACCGATCGAGTCTAATAGGTCGCCTGGCAGCTGAATCAGATTGCACTGTCTTGATTTCTCTTCTACTAACCAGGGTGTCCCCTCTGACTTTAACCGCTTCGACGTTCGATATCCGCTCAAGGTTAATGGTGATCGCGCCACACCCTGACGATGAAGCGTTGGCTTGTAGCGTCATTCTCCAGCAAGCGGTTCGCGCTGGAGCGGCCATTCGCATTGTCTACGTCACAGATGGGGATGACAATCCCTGGCCGCAGCGAGCGTTCGAAAGAAAATGGAGCCTGAGTCCATCGGATCGAAAACGGTGGGGAAAATTGCGGCGCGCCGAAGCCCTGGCGGCGCTGCGCGTTCTCGATATCTGCCCTGCGGACGTTCAATTCCTTGGCCTGCCAGACCAGGGCCTGACCGATCTTTTGTTGCGCGATTGCGACAGAGCACTCACGCGAATCACTCGAGTGATCGACGATTGGTCACCCACAGACATCTTTGCGCCTTCGCTCTTCGACATTCACCCAGACCACAACGCCGTTGCCGTGATGATGCGGCTCATCTTCGCCGACTCTTTGGCACCGCGAATATCGCAGTGGAATTATTTGGTGCACGGCCGCAGCGCCGCGTTCTTCGACCGTTCCGCGGAATTATCATCCTCCGAATCAGAGACCGCCACAAAACGTGAAGCAATTCGCTGCCATCAAACGCAAATCAAACTGTCGGGGCGACGCTTTCTTAGATACGCCGCACGCCCGGAGCGTTTTTTTCGTGTCGACCGCGAGAGCGCTGTCCGGTACGACGGCGCCGTTTATTCCGTTTCTCGAGCGCGTGACAACCTCGATGTCGATCTTCGCTTTTCAGCTGATCCGTTTCGTATGCAGAGGAACAAGTTTTTCATTTTGGGTCGCGATTCGCTTGGGCAAACACGCGCGTGCCAGATCCGTCTTCCCAGCCGCTCGACCGATCTTGAGGTGTTGGATTGCGCGACGAATCGCAGCATTGGAATCGCCCGTTACCGGGGCCATCCATTTGCCGGCAAGTTAACGCTCCCATTGCATCTGTTTTCGCCGATCCACGACTTGTTCATCAAAGTTGATCGGCGTTCGTGGTTCTTCGATGAGGCCGGTTGGATCGAGATTCCGCGTGTGCCGAGTCTGGCAAATGTCGCCTTTTCTGCGGAGGCATATTCACTCGCGGTTCATTAGGCCTCTGCCAACATGTAACGAGAACTCGGTGGGGGGAAATCCCGCCTTTAACTACAGGTTTTCTCCGGCCTAATCCGCTTGCTGGCCTGGGGGAAGAATCCGATAAAAGCGGAAATATTGAAACTCGTTTTAGCAGGAACTGCAACGTGATGCGAGTAAAACCGCTTGCCACTCTTTGAAATCGCCGGTGTGGTCGTGCGTCTTCGATCACGTTGCCCGCTTCATAGTAGACGCGAATCACAGCATTGTGTGAACGGCTGAAAAACTTTGCCGTTGCTGACTGCGTTGGGCTCAGCATACCACAGCCGCCCGAACGGCAAGGTGTTCGCTGATTAGATCTTCGTGGGGTGAACCGACGGCTGACCCGGCGTTGATCGCGTTATAATTCAATAGTCGAAATTCCGCGTATCGTGATATGCCGCGCCGAGTGGGGGCACATGGTATTGCGGTGCTTTCAGGATGGCTTCCTTGGTCACGTTCACAAATACCTTGGATTCCTCGTAATTGATCCGGTCGATATGCTTCGGTGAAATTACGATCTCCTTGCCGGAATACCAATGGCCGGTCTCCACAACCAGGTGATAAATCGCCCAACTCTTGTCGTCCATGATAAAATCAATGACGTGGCCGATCGCTCCTTCGCTGGTTTGGATGGGGTAGCCGCTAAGAGCCTGTGTGCTTTGCAGATGAAGAGCGTCGCTTGCTTGCTTACTCGGCATAAGATGCGGCGGCGGCAAAGCCTCGGGAAAACCGCCCAGGTCCCGCGTTTCGCCTCCGTCCCAGTAGGTTGGCCATCCATAGTAACGATAATACTCCTCTTCATATTGTCGCGAGACTGGCTTGTGCGACTCAATCGCGGGACTGTTTTCAATCTGTTGCCGAGTCAGATTCACGAACAGGCAGTCGGTGTCTTGATGCAGGTTTCCGAAAGCATGGGGAGAAATCAGAACCAAGCGGCCCGATAACCATGAACCTGTGTCCGCGACAGCATAGCGGATAGCCCATTGTTGATCATTAAAATAGAAGTCCTTTACATGGCCGATGTCGCCGTCAGAGGCGCCGAGCTTTTTTCCGTAAAGCTGCCTAATGCTTCGCAACATAACCTTATCCTTTCTGAAGACGGGTTTGATCTATCCAGACCATGCGACCGGATACTTGAATTCGCAATCAGCCGTCACGCTTTACCGCGAGGCGGCTTTTTGTTTCACGTGTAACGCTCACCACTCGCTGAAATCGCCAGCGTGCTCGTGTGTCTCGATCACGTTGCCAGCTCTTAATTTTAACGCGGATTATATATCTGATCTTAATCCTGATTGGTAGGCTTTTGGGTAATCGAATCCAACCTGCTCTTTTTTTTGTCGGTTAGCTCTTCGCTTTCAATTTTTGCGATCAATTTTTTGAGGCGGTCGACCGCTCCACAAAGATGCTTAAGCACAGCAAGGCCGACTACGTCCTCGGCTTCGTCCCACGCCCTGTTAAACTTCGCTAAATCCTTCGGGCCAAAAAAGTTCGCAAGCACATTTTGTCTAGCGCGGTCGTGCGCCTCTTGGCGCCACTCCTCAACTTCGGAAAAAGTCGGTTTTACGGGATCTATTTGAAACCTAGAAAGAAGCTTTTCACCCTGATTCAGTAGCTCGTTCAATTCATCTATAGCTACTGCGACTGGTTGAGAGTCTTTGGGCGAGACTGTAACTGCCTTCACCTTGCGTTTGTCCCTTGGACCTGGCTCCGCCTTTTTGTCCCGTCGGATTGATAGCAAAATCATTAACAGAAGTACGGTTCCAATTGGCCCTGTTATCCATAGCGGCGAAAATGGGAGATTGGGAAAGTGTTGCCTAGCCACCCAAACAGCCAGTGGCTCATTCGAAAAGAGCGTCCAAGCCGATGCCGCCCATTGCGGCAAGAATATAAAACAAAACACAGCAGCAGCAGCAATGGTCGCTAACACTGGATGTCTCCTGCTCCACCTATTGAGCCGCAGTCGCATTTACCAACCGTAGGTCGTCGCCAGCGTCCATCAAGCCTTACACACGGTGCGCCACGAAGCCGTGAACGCGATGTTGCTCAACGAGTTCCTCAAAGAGCATCAGAAAGTGCAGAGACTGGAAGCTGCACTCACGGCAGTCAACGAACGATTGAAAGCGCAGGACGCGAAGATCGACAAAGTGAATGCGAAAGTTGAATTGAGCAAGCCTGCGCCGCAAACGGTCGTCAACAATCAGTAAAGCTGCCGAGCCAATAACACCGCTTAATCTCGCAATCAGCGTAGCGCACCAGTGTAACGTCTAACGCATCACCACTCTTTGAAATCGCCAGCGTGCTCGTGTGTTTCGATCACGTTGTTGGTCTCATCGTAAACGCGAATCACAGCATCGTGTGAGCGGCTGAAAAACTTTGCGTAGAAGGCCGCTAGAACGCTCGGAGTCCCTCAGCCGCTGTCCCTTTGCCCGGGAACGGTGTTCAAGAATTCTTGGCGAGGTTGTTGAACGCCTTTGCGAGCCTGTCCCTGAGGTTATGCGGTGATGTTATGCCTTCAATGCGCGGACGGGGACTTCCACGAGTGAAACTTGCACGACGCGGGATTCGAACCACGCGGTAAAAGTTGAAAACCCGCGCGGGCCAACGGTTTCGCGTCGGCAGACAAGCGCGAATATCGGCGGCGTTGTTATGCAAAATTGTTATGCAATCGCCTTCCGTTACCGCTTCCACGAGGGAAGCGACCCTAACGGGATTCGAACCCGTGTTACCGCCGTGAAAGGGCGGTGTCCTGGGCCTCTAGACGATAGGGTCATAAAAGCCGGGCAATATCGAATTGAGTTCGTGGCACGCAAGGCAAATTGGCGACGCGAGCTTGCTTTTCCTTGTCGAAATGCAGGCGACACACTACTTACAGATCGCTCTCAATTAAGAGCGACAATTAACTGTGCCGTGTGGGCAGTAGCGCCTCTATGCTGCGTCAAAACTCTCTCCGCGCTTTGCACTAGTAGCCGCCGCGCTTCATTGTCGCGCAGAAGTTTTTCGGCCGCGCATTCAAGCTCTTCGACATCGAGCACCTGAATCGCGCCGTTCTTCGCGACAAGCGTTTGCGCAAGCGCCGCAAAGTTCTCCATATGCGGGCCAAAGATTACCGGTTTGCCCGCTACAATTGGTTCGACAGGGTTTTGGCCCCCGTGCGCCGTCAAACTTTTTCCCACGAAGACAACAGTCGCAATTCCATACCAGCGTTGAAGTTCACCAGTTGTGTCAAGAAGCACGCAATCTGGCTTTGCATCGCGATGATTTCTCGCTTCGCTCGCTAAACGTACTGGAAGCGATAAAGCCTCAAGTTGCGCACGGATTTCGCGCAACCGTTCCACATGGCGAGGTGCTATAAACAAGCGCAGCGAAGGAAATTGCTGACGCAACTTCAGGAAAACCTTAGCGAGAATTTCCTCTTCGCCAGGATGAGTGCTGCCGCCGAAAAGCACAAGCTGGTCTTGATTTGAAACATTCAAGTCGAACACTCTGGCTTTTTGAATGTCCACGTGATCATCGCGATTAACCGGATCGTATTTGATGCTGCCAGTGTTCCGAATTCGACTGCGCTCCACGCCGAGCTGTTGCCATCGATCGACGTCCGCAGGATCTTGCACGCATACCAGATCGAGAAGCCGAAACGTCGGCGCGACAAGAAATCGGAATAATCGAAATCTCTTTTCCGATCTTGGCGATAAGCGTGCGTTGACAAGCGCAATTGGAATTCGGCGCGCGTGAGCTTCCGCGACGAGGTTTGGCCAAATCTCCGCCTCAATCAGAAGAATTCTCGCCGGGCGAATCACCGCAAAGGCGCGTCGCATGATCGGCCAAAAATCGAGTGGGGCGTACATCACCTCGATCCAGGAAGAGGCATTCCTGTTTGCCAAAGCAAACCCGGTTGTGGTCGTAGTGGTCAGCACGCAATGCAGATCCGGTTCAACAGCACGCAGCGCGCTCGCCAGTTTGAGCGCGACCGTGACTTCGCCCACGCTCACTGCATGCAGCCATGTGGATCTTTGCTTCGCCAAGCGTGCGCGTACATCGATCCCGTAAATTCCGAGGCGCTGCCCAAATTTTTCGCGGTAGCCGCCGCGACGGAACATCTTCATCAAATAGCCCGGCAAAAAAAACAAAAGCCCGAGTGGCCAGAGCAAATTGTAGATGACGCGAATCATGTCATGCTCGCCGAGGCTCGCCGCAAGAATAAGACTTCGGTGGCACCGTATTTTCGCGCGCGGACGATATCCCAAACCTTTATTGCGGGAGTTTGCTCAGTCGGACGCTTTTCCAGAACGAAAACGCCATCCGTCTCGAGTAATTGCGCCAATACTCTATTCGTCAGGAGCTTTTCGGTGAAGCGCTCGCCAGATGTTGTTTTTTCGTAGGGCGGATCCGCAAAAATGATGTGGAATGTTCCTGTCCCGGAAGATCGCTTGAGGAATTCGAAAACTTCCTGCCGGCGCACGCGTCCCTCGAGTTTTGCTTTCGCGAGGTTCTTCTCAATTGTCTCAACTGATTGTCGATCTTCATCCACAAAGAGAACCGAGGACGCACCGCGGCTGAGCGCTTCAATCCCGAGCGCGCCGCTCCCGGCGAAAAGATCGAGGACCCGGGCATCGATTATGGCGTCGCCTAAACTGGAAAAGATCGCAGCTTTCACACGGTCCATGGTTGGTCGAAGTCCGCTCCTCGGTACTGCCAGGCGGACGCCGCCGGCGCTGCCGGCGATCACTCTCATGGCGATGGGACTGGCGTTGCGCTGGTTTCTGGTGACGTTGCTTCCGGGCCAACAGACGGCGAAGGCGCGACCGGAGTTACCATGTCGGTCCGTTTTCTCTTTTTTGGTCTCTCTCGTTTTCCGCCGCCGAACAAGCTGTTGATCGCATTACCAAGATCTTTGAGATCGCGCCCCACCAGCTTATCCATCAAATTTGTTTTTGGCCGATCAACGCTACCGCCAACCTGAAAATTGAGGGCAAAGTAGCCCGAGTCGCTAATGGGTTGGAAATTGTCGCGAATCGCTCTAAAAAGCTGACCTCGAATTTTTTCGTTGATCGCGAGTTGGGAATCGAGTTTCAACTTGCCATCAAACGCGACGGTCCCGGATGCGGAGAGGCGAATATTCGGCGAACGCAAGATCAACTCATCGATGGTAACAAATCCTGGATTGATGTGGTACTTCGCCTGGGCCTGGTCAAGACGGAGCTCGGTCAGCTCTTCGATCTGGAGGATTTGCCCGATTGCGACCAGAAGACTGTATTGCTGCACTCTTCCATCGCGCAGAAAAATCTCGCCGCTACCAATCAGCGCATCGGGATCGGCAGTTTTTCCTGACGCTTCGAATTTTCCTTCTAGTTGGCCCTGCACCATTCCCTTGGCGCCGCCGGCATCTGCGACAATGTGATCAGCTTCGACATTATGAAACGTCACGCTCGCAGTGAACGGGGAATCCTCTGCCTCCGGCTGCATGGCGAACTGGCCACTGATCTCGCCGTTCCCCGCACGCGCGGACATTTTCGAAAGCTCCAGCACGTTTGGTTCATAGCGGAGCGGTGATTGCAATTGCTCGAGAAAAAAGCGATCCCGCACTGAAATCTTCGCGATCTTAGCACTGCCACGAAGGGCAAGACCGTTGCGCACGCCGGAGCGAAAATCCACACCTGTGAAGGTTCCAATCACTTTACCGTCGTGGTCGAGAAAACTGAAATTGCCGCCCTTAATGTTGACTCGTTGAACCTCCGGAGCGAAGCCGACGTAAGGGCTCGGGGATTTGGGGATTGCGCCTGCCCCTGGTGACAGAAGAGGTACTGGCGGAGGAGACGCAGTCAAATCAGAGGGCACGGTTGCGGTTCGCGCTTCCGAGATACTTTTAGTCTGTTCTGCCGAAACAGCTGAAGTCTCTTTTTCTCGCGAACCGGGCAATCGCCATTTCCCTGCCTCGTCTTGCAACCAAATTACATTTGGATCAACCAGCGACACTTCTTTGATCACCAGCCGTCGTGAAAAAAGCGAGAGAAAACGAACGCGAAGGCGGAACGTTCGCGCTTCTAGGAAGTGGTTCCGGCTCACAGCGGAGTTCTGCGCGATGGTAATGCCGCTTAGTTCGAGACCGCCCCAAGGCGTCACGCTCATGCGGCGAATCTCCAATGCGGCACCGAGTCGCTGACTCAGTTCTTGCTGAATCTTTGCTTGTGTCGCTTGCGATTGCACATACAAGTTCACCCCAATTAAGAGAATCGCGCCGAGCGCAATCACTGTCCCAAAGGCAATCAACACAATCAGGCGTAACTTTCGCACGCGGAGACGTTACGCAGCCCCAGTTTGAAGAAAAGATCAAAGCCCTTTTCCTTTCTTTCCTCGGTGTGAATAAAACAGTTATCATTCTCAACCCGGTCGCAGGAAGCGAGCAAGCAGAGCGTTGGCGGGAACGTATCGAATCGATCGCGGAGGGGAACGGCTTGTTTACCACTTCACGCTCCGGCGAAGCAGAGACGCTGGCCCGACGCGCCGCAGACGCCGGATTCGAAAAAATCGTTGCGGCCGGCGGGGATGGGACAGTTAACGAGGTGGTCAACGGCTTGGTGGGAAGCGGGGCGGCGCTAGGCCTGCTCCCGATGGGAACGGTGAATGTCTTCGCGATGGAGCTTGGCCTGCCCGCGCATAATCTCGAACGTTGCTGGGATATTATTCAGGATGGGAACACGCGCCTTGTCGATCTCCCGAGCGCAAATGGGAAATACTTTGTCCAGCTCGCCGGCGTGGGCCTTGACGCGCAAGTCGTGAAGGAAACCAGCCTCACTTTCAAACGCAGTTTCGGTCCGCTCAGCTATCTCATCTCCGCTGCGCAAATCGCAGCACGGCAGCCGCCGAGACTTTTCATTGAATCGGAGAATGCTTCCATCGATGAGGGGTCTTTTGTTCTGGTTGGCAATGGGCGCCTTTATGGAGGGCCTTTTCCTTTTTTCAAGCACGCGGTCATCGATGATGGATTATTTGATGTCGTCGTGTTCAAGCGGCTCGGTTATCTCGAGATCATCAAGTATCTGCAAGACGTGGTGTTCAGTTCGGACATTCGCGTGCCCGAGATTGAATATTTTCAGACCCGGCATTTGCGCGTTACGAGCGAACAGGATGTTCCCGTGGAACTCGACGGTGAATTGGTCGGTAGTTGTCCGGTTGACTTTCAAATCCGGGAAAAAGCGGTTCGGGTGTTAGCGCCGGCGACTTCGTTGTCGTAATGGACGGCGGTGCGAGAGCTAGTCTTTGCGCTAAATCCGCGTGATGTTCCGCGCGATGGATCGTGGTGATCGATGGATTCGAGAAAAAGCAGCGGCGTCATTAAATCCACCGCAGGTTGAAACCACGCTCGTCCGACTTGGCGAAAGGTGGCCGGTAAACGCCCCTCCTCTTGTCGATGTGGTCGAGCAATTTCCGCTGGGTGAAGCTGCCATGCTTCACCTCCTCGCCATCTCCAGCAGTTGCGCCGCCAGATTCGTTCGGAATCCCGAAACTCTTCTTTGGCTCCATCGACCTGAGACGTGTCTCGCAGCGCGTGATTATGGAGAAATGCGCAATGATCTCCTCACTCTCGCTGGCGATTCAATCTCGGCGGGGAATTTTGGAGCGCTTCGTTTTTGGAAGGGCCGCGAGATGGCGCGAGTCGCCCTTCGGGAACTTGCGACTGTAGCTCCACTTGAAGAAACCACAGCGGAGCTTTCGCGGGTCGCGGAGATTTGCATCCGTCGCGTATTCGAACACTGGAATGCGGAATTGCAGAGCCGCTACGGTTCTCCCAGTACCGAATTCGCCATTCTGGCACTTGGTAAACTCGGAGGTGGAGAGCTCAATCATAGCTCGGATGTCGATCTTCTTTTTCTCTACAGCGATGAGGGCCAGCTTTCGCCCCGCCTCTCCTATCACGAGTTCTTTAACCGGCTGGCAAAGAAGATTCTCGAAACTTTTTCGAAACATCATCCGGAAGGCTCGCTTTTTCGCGTAGATCTTCGCCTTCGCCCGGAAGGTTCGGCTGGGCCGCTCGCGCGATCGCTCGAGAGCATGGAAAATTATTACGCCGGTTTCGGCGAAACCTGGGAGCGCATTGCCCTGATCAAGGCGCGCGGAATCGGCGGCAGTCGGGAGTTGGCTTATGAATTCTTACGGCAACATCAGCCTTTCATTTATCCGAAGAGTCCGACACCCGATTTGCTCGACGAGATCGCCAACATCAAGCGACGCATCGAGCGCGATGTCGTCGGACACGACCAGCTGGAGCGCGACGTCAAACTCGGCCGCGGTGGCATTCGTGAAATCGAGTTCGTGGTGCAGGCACTACAGCTTATCCATGGAGCGCACAATGCGTTCCTGCAGGAACCGAGCATGCTCAAAGCGCTGCGCGCTCTTCGTCAATTGGATCTTCTTCCCCGGGACGAAGTGCTGGCGCTCGATAAGGCGTATCGCTTTCTCCGGCGTGTCGAGCATCGTTTGCAAATCGAAGCTGAGCAGCAGACTCACACCGTTCCAAACGATTCGGAAGCTTTGCGGCGACTCGCACTTAGCCTCCGTTTTTCATCCGGTGAACGATTCACCGGGGCGCTGCAAGAAAAGATGCATAGTGTGCGCTCCATTTTTGAACGGGTTATTTCCAAAACGCCTGCGGAACCGGCCAAAATTGATCTGGGAATTTTCAGCGACGAAAAGCGGGCGGCCAAGGCGCTCGCGGATCTGGCGCAAGGACCGGCCAGCTTCCATATCGCGCCGCGGACTCGCCAAATATTTCGCAAGCTACGCCCGGTTTTGCTCGAGTGGCTCGGGAAAGCGGCAGATCCCGATGCAACTCTCAATCAATTGGTTCGCTTCGTTGAAGTCTACGGCTTGCGCAGTTTGCTCTTCGAACTTCTCGTCGCCAATCCCCGACTACTCGAACTGTTAATAAAAATCTTCGATGCCAGCCGGTTTGCCAGCGAGCTTTTGATCCGCCATCCGCACCTTCTCGAAGAAATCACACGCGGTGAACAACTGGACCGCCCAATCGTATTGGAGGAACATTTGCGCCGCCTCGCCTCGCTCGATTCGAGCGGGATCAGTGTCGATGCGGTGCGCGCGTACCGGCAAACCCAATTACTGCGAATTCTCCTTCGGGACGTGTTAGGCCTGGCCGATCTCGGCGAGACCCAGACTGAACTTTCCGCACTTGCGGAAGCCTGCCTGCTCTTTGTGACCAAGCTTCTTAGAACCGAGCAATTGACCATCATTGCTCTCGGAAAATTTGGCGGACGCGAGATCAGTTATGGCGCAGATCTCGATATTTTGTTCGTGGGAGAAGATATTCGTTCCGCGCAGAATCTTGTCGTCACAATGGCGCAGGCCAGCGCTGAAGGAAGCATTTGGGCACTTGATGCACGACTGCGTCCCGAGGGAGAAAAGGGGCCGCTGGTTTGCTCTCTCGAGACTTATCGAGCCTATTACGCGGGCCGTGCTCAGCCTTGGGAATTACAAGCGCTGACTCGCGCACGGGCTGTTACCGGCCCGCTGCAAAGCGAGTTTATCGAAATGGCAAAACGCGTATGGCGTGACGCCGGCCAACATGTCGATCTTCGCGCTCGAATCGACAACATGCTCGAACGCATTCGGCGCGAGCGCGGAAGTGGATCGGATTTTCTCGATCTCAAAACAGGAATCGGCGGAATTATCGAAGGGGAATTCTTGGTTCAAGCGCTGCAGATGCGAGAAAATATCTGGGAACCAAGTTGGCAGCAGGCCGTCGATCGCTTGCACGAAAGCGGGCGCCTTGATGATTCAGAAATTGCCAATCTCAAAACTGCTTACTCATTCCTGCGCCGGTGTGAATCTGTGTTGCGACGTCACGAGAACAAAAGCGTCTCAGCATTTTCAAGCGATCCTGATGAACAACGAAAGCTAGCCATTCGTCTGGGCTATGACACCTTCGAAACCTTTCGCCGCGATTATGTGGATGCTCGCGACAAAATTCACGAGGTCTATTTGCGCCACGTTGGTTAAGACGAATCGTTCATCCTGGTTTGCGTGCGCTGATGACAAGCGTGCGTCCAAGAAGGATTTTGTGCGAATTAATCTGACGCACTATCGCATCGTTCTGCGCACCAATGGTTTTAAATCTCGCTACCTCACGATGATAATGATGCCGGTCCGCGATTCGAATCGGCAGGTAAAGGAGAACAAACGAAATCAGTGAGCGCCGTTGAAATTTGTCGATACTGAGCTTGAGATCGATAAAACCCGCATCCAACAGCGCATGCGCAAGATGGAACCAGCCTACCGGGCTTATGTGGCCGGCGGTACTATGAGCTTCGCGGTCGCCCACCGGTAGTGGACCGAAGAGCGATGGAAATCCAAACGTTAAATAACGCAGACGTGAACGCAGATTGAGGACGTTCGGCGTTGAAACGACGGTCAGCCCGTCCGGTTTCAGCACGCGATGAATTTCGCGCAGGGTCGCACGATAGTTCTCCAGGTGCTCGATTGTTTCGACACAAGTTGCGAGGGCGAAACGGTTGTCCGGGTATGGCAGCGGCTCGCGATTTAGATCGACAATATTTACCGTTTGATCTGAAAGCCGTATCAGCTCTGCCGTGTAATCACATGCGAAACAGCGAAGGCAGCTGTAGCGCAACTTCACAAGGTTGAGCAGCTCCCCCTCACCGCTGCCAACGTCAAGATAATCACCCGACACATCTTGCGGCACCGCTTTGTCGATCGCGTCCAGAATCGCCGCACGAATAGACGGCGTGCTCCGCGGTCGCATTGTCGAGAAATTCCGCGCGCGCTCTTGCGGAGCTAACCCGGAATGCCTTTGAGCATTTCCGCGTTCGTCGGAAATTTTTTGACGAACATCAGCAGACGCTGAATTGCTTCCTCGGGTTTGTGCCCGGCGAGGCCGCGCCGGATGAGATTGATTTTCTCCAGCTCCCACGGTTGCAGCAGCAATTCTTCGCGCCGCGTACCGGAAAGAAAGATGTCGATCGCGGGATAAATTCGCTGATCGCTGATTTTGCGGTCGAGCACCATTTCCATGTTTCCGGTGCCTTTGAATTCCTGGAAGATCAGTTCGTCCATGCGACTCCCCGTTTCGATCAGCGCCGTGGCGACGATCGTAAGTGATCCAGCTTCTTCAGTATTACGCGCGGCCGCGAAAATTTTGCGCGGAATTTCCATCGCGCGTGCGTCGATGCCGCCACTCATGGTGCGACCGCCGCCAGCCATCGCATTATTGAATGCGCGGGCTGTGCGTGTGATCGAGTCGAGCAGAATAAATACATGCTTTCCTGCTTCAACTAGCCGTTTTGCGCGCTCGATGGCCAGTTGCGCAATGCGGGTGTGACTTTTGATGTCGGCATCGTTGGAGCTGGCCATCAGTTCCGCTTTTGGGTGCGAACGGCGGAAATCCGTCACCTCCTCCGGGCGTTCATCGACAAGCAGAATAATCACGTGCATGTCCTTGTGATTTTTCGTAACCGCCTCGGCGATGTGATGCAGTAGCGTCGTTTTGCCGGTGCGAGGCGGGGCGACAATCAAGCCGCGCTGCCCCATGCCGAGCGGCGTCATCAAATCCATGATCCGCGTCGTGTAGCGCTCGGGGTCTGTCTCAAGCTTGATCCGCTTGTTCGGATTGATCGTGGTAAGCTCTTCAAACGGTCGCAAGCCCTGATATTTCGGCGGCTCTTCACCGTTGATTGTCAGGAGTTTGACTAACTGGGGACCGCGGTTGCCTCGTCGTGTTTCGCCATGAATCCACATCCCGTCCCGCAAAGCAAAACGCCGGACGATTTCAGGCGTCACGAAAATGTCCTGCGGCGTCTGCACAAAATTGCGCTTGGCGTCGCGAAGAAAACCGAACCCTTTGCCAGAGATCTCAATGATGCCATCGCCGAATTCCGGCTCACGCTGAACTTGTTCCCCGTTTTCAACGGCGCTCTCGCCTCCTTCAGGTCCGCCTGAGGCGGATCGATCCAATGTTTCGACACCCACGTTCTCGGCGACAGAATCAGCCGTCCCCGGCGAAGAATTCGGGGACTCATTATATGAATCACTGAAATTCCTATTACCTCGATTTTGATAACGCCTTCGCGGATAACGGCGGCGCGGGCGATGCTGGCGTTGTTCTGGCGCAGCGGATGCAGTTTCCAGCGGTGGGGGCTGGTTGTCGTTTTCTTCGTTCATAGATTAAATGGAATTCATCGCTGCAGCGGGGCAGCACCTTAGCGGGTTTGCTGTAAGCAATAACTTTTCAGACCGGCAACCTGGCCAGCAATTCGTCGGGAATTTCTAAATTTGAATAAACGTTTTGCACGTCGTCGTCCTCGTCGAGCGCATCACACAAACGCAGAACCTGTTGTGCGACGCTTTCGTCGGCGACTGGAACAGTCGTATCGGGAATGAACGTAAACTTTTGCCCATCGGTTGTTACGCCCGCATTTCGTAATAACATACTGATCCTCGTCGGTTGTCAACTCCTCCGCTCCAGCATCCAAGGCCAGTTCCAGAATCTGGTCTTCATTGATGCTCGACCGCGGGACGGTAATTTGCCCCTTTTTATGGAACATGTATGAAACACTTCCCGTCGAAGCAAGGTTGCCATTATTTTTGACGAAGATGCTGCGAATCTCCGCGGCTGTTCGGTTCTTATTGTCGGTCGCGGCTTCGACAATCACCGCTACACCGCCCGCCGCATAACCCTCGTAAACAATTTCATCGAAACGCACAGCTTCGTTCCCCTCGCCGGTTCCCCGTTTAATCGCCCGCTCGATGTTATCGTTTGGCATGCTTTGCGCCCGTGCCGCCTGGATCGCGCTGCGCAGACGAGGGTTTCTACTGGGATCACCACCACCGGTTTTAGCGGCGATGGTGATTTCCTTCGACAACTTGCTGAAGATCTTGCCGCGTTTCGCGTCGATCGCGCCCTTGAACCGCTTGACCTTAGACCATTTGCTGTGTCCCGCCATATTGCGGAGTTATGTTTTCTTGATCTGAAAGTTGCCTGACTAAAAAGCTGTAGTTTTCTAACAGCGCGCCTCGCGAGAGAATGACTGGCGAGGGAAATTAACGAGCGCTATTCAAACAGCAAAAGCTTGATTTGTCAATTTACGGACTGCGGCGCGAAGAAGGAGCCAGAACGGCTATGGCCGAGAGGCCGAAGACGAGCGCGGCCGAGAATAAACAGTAGCGGCAGAACGCGTGCAGGACGAACGCTTGCACATACAGCAGCCAAAGCGTGACGAGGAACATCGTTCCT
>WNFQ01006712.1_pt1 | contig 14959 bp, 22 predicted proteins | sample 5400171 | NCBI WGS metagenome assembly WNFQ01 (sample SAMN13153356, study PRJNA577476) | soil metagenome | isolation source: 20 cm soil under Madrone tree | place: USA:California | collected 2016-06-14
AAGCGCGCTTACCCCCCTGCACGGCGCACAGTCCCTCCCGGGCTCCACCAGCATCCACCATCCCAACCCCAGTTTACTACAAGACCGCCACCGCCACCGCCAACAAGGACAAGGACAGCAGCTGTGTTGACTGCGGAGGGCAGCAGCGAGAAATTCATGGTGAATCTAAGCGTTTGGACCCCACCCTCCTTTTATTTTTAAACCTGCTCCAGCTGAAATATATATCCGAATATCTCCCTTTTATAACCTTCCCCCCTCTCTCTTTTTATTAGGAAACGGTCGACTATCGCTGCCACGATCCGCCATCGCCCCCTTGCGTGCCCTGGCTTGAGGGTTACAGGTTACCCAGGCGTGGAGCCGGCGCGCAGCGGCAAGTGCCACACGAGGACGGGGAGGAGGGGGTGATTCCTCTGGCTTCCAGTATCGCAGAACCACCACCACCACCACCACCGGAGATTTTCTGGCAGCGCCAGCGGTTCTGACGATGCACTGCCAGAGAAGAAGAGGAGGAGGGCCAGGGCCAGGACGAGAGCGAGAACGAGCGTTGACGTGAAAATCAGCCGTCTTGACGTACGTACCCCATTTTTCAGTGTAGACTCCCCATTCCCCCAATCCCCCAGTCCCCTTTTCCCCTCGCTACTGGATGTAGTGTGCTTGTCCTTGTTATCTGACGGTGATATTTTCACGTAGATCGTGTTGGGTGCTCTGCGTCGGGCCTGTGGTCTCTCTGCGAAAGAAGAACCTGGCAAACCATCATGAATGAATGTTGACATGATCGACGTGATACATGATCGATCTACAGTACATCATTTCCATATCGATCGAGTTGCCCCCAACTCTCATTCATCAAACAGATCTATAGACACACATCCGCACTTATAATCTCTCATACTCCGATTCAATCTTGTATTTAATCAGTGCTTTGCTTTCTTGTTCGTTCCCCTGCATGCTTTGCTCATATCCACTTTTTACCCATGTTATTACATCTAACCCTGAACAAACGACCAGTTTAATCATCATAATAAAAACTGATTCCGTGCGTTACTCCCGCCTGACAGAATCAACAAAACGTCGGAAAGCAATTACAAGTGTCCAACGAAAGAATATCTCCAACCATCGTCGCCGTCACCCGCCGGCCACCGGCCCCGTTGTCGTCGGCGCCTGCGCCTCCGACTTTTGTGATTTCGACACTACGCCGCTCTTCGCGATGGCGAGTAAAAACCGTTCAACGACGGCTTTTCCATGTCTCAAATTAGACAGTGAGATGTGCTCGTTCGGCAGATGCGCTTGACCCTATTGAGGCGGAACAACACAGAGGATCAGAATCAGTCGGTAACAAAAAATTGAACAACAGACGTACCGAGCTCTGGCACATCGGGAGGTGAAGCGCGGGACAGCCAAATGCTTTTTCGAGGAACGGTATACATGGTACAGACTAGTGCGATAGAGAGGCGTTAGTAGTTAAGCGAAGGTGGAGATGAAAGGCCGAAGGAAGGAAGGAAGGTACGTACACCACCTTCTCGCACGCGCATCGGCTCGGCACCCCATTCGTCGTAAATTGCGCGTTCGAGCTCGAGGAACCAAGGATGTGTCAAATCGCCAAGCCACCAATCTGCTGTATGGTCCACAGTAACCTATCGTCGCACGTCAAAAACCCCAACGAGAGCGATAAAAAAAACAAGAAAGCGTAATTGTATACATACCTTAATTGTGTTAGTAGAGCTTAGGGCATCGAACGTCGTGCGTAAATGCCGTACGAGCTCCACGCAAACGTCATCTAGTACCTGATCAGGTACGATTCGCAGCGAAACTTGCGCAGTAACGGAAGCCGGTATAACAGTGGGGTTACGTGGTCCCGATCCGCGCACGCTGTGAATAGTCAATGAAGGTTCGCGCCAGCGCGACTTGAGCGAGGCAGCCGAGAGCTGCGTGACGGATTCCAGCAGGCGGAAGAGTTTTACTTCTTCTTCGTCAAGTGGTCGCACTTTGTCATCTGTGGAATAGGTGGGGTTAATCAGTGATCAATATGTGACTACTTGGACCGGGTTAGAATCGTACAGAAATTTCGGATGAGCACGTTGCGGTTCCGATCTGTGAGTCCCGCGAGAACTTGAACCCTGTGAAAATATGTATCGATCATCGGCACCTAGAGGGCGAAAAGTGCTCACATGTCCCGCATTGGCTCGTCCCACCCACCACCGTCGATACCGGAATGGCTGTCTTTGGTGCTTCGTGATGAGATCTGAGCATTACTATTGAGCAAATGAATGGTGAAATATGCACCGGAATGTGGCTTCTGACCTCGATGTTGCAATGCACGACCCCACGTAGACCGTACGTGATCGATGGGACATCGCATGCTATCCAGCTCGAGTTGCTGCACAGAACAAAAATAAACAAACATTACGACATCCAACGCCACCGAACCTAGAACTCGAAAGAAAGAAGCGGGAATTCAAACTCACCTAACTAGTATCGCATCCACCTCTCCGATAAGATCCTACGACATGCCAACGAGCGTCAGTTGCGTCACTCCACTTGGGCGATCGGAGGTTTCCCTCTCCACGCACCTTGTGCCTCTGCACGGCGTCCACGAAACCGCCACTCCCTGTCTCTTCCTCACCTTCCACGAGAAAAAGCAGATCCACGCCAAGCTTTCGCGCGCGCAACAAGTCCGCAGCGGCACAAGCAACGGCGAGAATCGGGCCCTTATCATCTGCAGCTCCGCGCGCATACAGGTACCCATTACGCGCTGTCAGCTTGAACGGGTCGCTCTCCCATCCCTCTGGAGGTGCGGAGATCACATCGTAATGCCTTTGCGTGCGTGTTGTATTTCAGTCCTGATCGCGGAGAGCACGGTAGATCATGATCTTACCCATAGAAGAGGATACGCGGTTTCCGTAAGCGTGTTTGTGCCCCCTGAAAGCACGCAAATACTATGGGATTGTGCACTGCCGCATCGTCCGCGTAGAGCTAATTCAATCCGATCCATTTGTTGGCTGAACGCCCCACACGAGATAAAACTGAGCGAAAAAAAAGAGGGCGCGTACTGTTTTGGATGAGGCGCCGAGTTGCGCGAGGCACTTGGTGAGCCAAATGGCAGCATGCCGACAAGCCTCACCGTGATCGGGGGAACTGGAGACGCTTGGGATAGAAACGAATTTTGATAGCGCAAAGACTAGGATGTCTGCGTTTCTCCATCAATAAGCCATAGATTAAAACAAAACAGCGCGACAAACCATTACAGGCGTTGCGGCCTTCCTCGTCAATTATTTCATGCAGATCGTCATTAGAGGTATCGGCACCCGCAGGGTGGATATTCCAAACCTGGATATGCAGACGGCTCAGAATTGGGTGATGGAAATTATATAGTGGGATCACGTTGATGGCGCCATCGTTACCACCCGTGATAAGCTCAAATTCTCCAGCATTGGCGTTCTGTGTTATGATGGACGAAAGGACGATTCCGGAATGCGCATTCCATGAGGCAGTACAATCAAAGGTATCCGAGTATCTCTGCAACAAAGTTAACAACACGCGGGTTGATAATAAGAACAGGATAAATCACTTTGACTTGCCCATCGGCGGAGCAAACATAAAGGTCAGATCCTAGGATGGAGAGTGACAGAATGTCCACATTCTACGTACGCAGATAAGCACACCGACAAATAAACGACAAGGAACAGGGTGCTCGCCTCTTGAACGATGATCGTACGAATGAACGCCTTGATCTGCATGTCCCAAACGCGTACATATCCGTCCTGGCAACCCGCATATAGTAGATCCTCTTGCGTGACGAGGGAGAGAACGGCACCGTGAGTGCACTCGATGGTGGTGAGGAGCTCCAGTCCGTTGGGCAAGCACTTCCAGACCTGATGTCCTCTCCATGTTCAAGCGGGCCAAAGGTGCATTCGAACCATACGCACCTTGACAGTCTCATCTCCGCTCCCAGTAGCGAGAAGGACGTCTTTCTGTGTCGCGCTGGTCGCGCCTTGGCGGGTGGAAGGTACGAGTACCATGCAGTACACATAGCCATAATGCGCCGAGTTGATGACATTTTGTGCAGGAATGCTGAACTCGGCGCGGGGAATCGGAGGGTTTATAAATAGGACGTGGCCATCCACGCCCCGCAAAGCTTTGTTGAGACCATTGCTAGATTCGAGATCGGGGGAGCGCCGCTGAGAGCGAGGGTAGCTGTTGAAGAATTTGTGTGCACGTCTTGGGGTCGATGTGCCCGATGATTGTTGTGATGGTGTGTTGAGGGAGTCACGGAAGTTGTACCACTGTAAGGAAGTGTTTTGGCACCCTATGTAGATCGTAGACAGAGTGGGCGACCAGGCGAGGGAGAAGATGTCTCCAGAGTCGGTGTCGAGGAAGGGATTGATAACGTAGAGTGGGCTCAACTCCTTTGTATCCCACACCTGAAAGTGAGAGTGAGCGGGAAGCGGGCCGGAGAAGCCGAAGAAGTGGAACGGACGCGGACGGAGCTGTCCCCTTTGAAGGCAATTTCGGTGAATTGAAGTAGGTATTACGGAACAGACACGGAGCACACCTGACGAGCTAAATAGCCAGTGTTTATCCGACGCGTATTCGAGAGCGAGCACACTGCCCGTGTGACCTCTAAGTTGTGTTTCGAGGGTATACGTGCGACTGTCCCAGACCTGCAGGGTCAACCGAGTCGGCGCGCGGAACGCGGGGGCAACGAAAGAAAGGAACACCGTACGGAGATATTTTGGTTCTGGCTACCGCTGTATATGTGGTCATCGCCCATGGCGACGCTCAGTATTGAATTCTCCTCCTGGCTGAGGGTATGCACGAGAGGAGGTGCGACGGCATGAAGGTTGCGACTGAGAGATGCTTTGTTTGAAGAGGGGCAGAAAACGGGGGGGAGAGTGAGCCAAGGGAGCGATTGCATGTTGAGACGGACAAGGACGCACGATGAGGGACCGAGTCCATATCCTTATACCTCACCTGTTGTTGTGGCCGCCAAAAGTCAAATGAAATGAACGCCGACCCGACTGCCTTTCTTGTCAATCCTCTCATGCCGCCATCCACCGCAAGCAAAGAAAAGGTCTAGACCAATACCTCATTTGTCACTTGTCGTGTTCTCATGCTGGGTCCAGGGCAACGCCGCCTTCAAAGCCGGTGACTATCCTGCAGCAATCGGACACTACACCGCTGCTGCCCTCGCGGACCCCTCGGAACCAACCTTCTTTCTTAACCGCGCAGCTGCCTTTCTCAAACTCTCAAAGTAAGTCCTCGACACCCTTCGGACAAACACCGCCCCATTGCATCGTAGAAACGAAGACGCCGAGCGTGACTGCACCACCGTGCTCGATCTCTCCAACAACAAGAACGTGAAAGCATTCTTCCGTAGGGCACAGGCGCGCGCTGCACTCCAAAAGCTCGGCGAGGCCCATAACGGTGTGTAAACGACAACCAACCCTACGTTCGTCTGATATCAGAACAATCCCCGTCGTCGTCTTATTGCGGCGTCTTCTGTCTACAGATCTTCAAAGAGCACTTAAGCTTGAGCCGAACAACGAAGCGGTAAAGACCGAGCTCGCCCGCGTGGACGAGCTTATCGTGAACGGGAAGGGAAAGACAGTACGCCGTTCTATTCGCTTTTGCCGCCTTCTGCCTTCTAACATTCCACACAGCGATCTACGCCGATCGACGTCTCCACCTCTACGCCGCCACCGGCGTCATCATCTTCCTCCGCAGCGCCTCCCAAACGACGTCGCGTACCAATTACCATAGTCGACGATGACGATCACCCATCCATAGTCACCCAACCAACAAGCAATGCCAACGATATCCTCTTGAACCCGATCAGCTCGCGCCGCGTTCCCCAACCACCACCTCCCAATGGGAAATCGACACCAACAGCGCCCGACCCTGCGCCCGCTTCCGCCACTGCCGCACCGAAGCCAACGCCCGCGTCGTTTAGAGAAGCCAAGCAAACTCGCGAGACAAAGTCCGCGGGACGTGTCGGAGGTGGTATCTTCCGTATGTCCGGGAAAGACACGTTGTTCAAGACACGCGACGTGACCGCGCCCGCGGATACTGACCCACCCAAGGATCCAACGCGAGCACCGGTGCCGGCACCATCACCAGCGCATGCAGTTCCAGCAGCGACGCGCGCACCTTCAACCGCCCTGCGCACGCTCTTCGAGTTTACGCGTGCATGGGACAGCATACCTTCTTCAGACACTGCTACACGTTGGGCTCTACTAAACGTACGTGTACCCTTCCCTGCATCTTCTCTCTCTCTCTGAACACTTTCTTCCTGCTACGCGTCACTACCTGACCGGCAGTCAATCCACCCCACATCCCTCCCAGCGCTCTTCGGCGCCTCTCTCGAACCCGCCCTCCTCGCCTCGCTCATCCCCGTGCTAGCCGCCGTTTCTGCAGAAAGAGACGAAGACACATCCCGTGATGCCATTAGGACGATCATGTGTTCCTTGACGCGGGTGTCACGGTTCAGGACCGTGGTGCAGTTTCTTAGTGGGGCAGAGCGAAATGCTGCCCGCGCAGTGTGGGATGCTGTTCAAGTTGTACCCGGTGGGGATGACAGTGTGGTGCAGGTCGAAGAGGCTGCGCGCATATGGGGTTTCACAGATGTCTGATGGACCCGTCATTTTGGGCTCCGTACAGTAGTAAATGCAACATTCACTACTGTATAGCTTAGAAAATCGGAGTGCCCTGAAAATAAATGAAATGCCCTCCTATTATAGTTCCGATGAGGGTATACAGCATATCCAGTAAACGCATTATATCGTTTATTCTATGTCCACAAGATTCTCGTTTAGCGTGGCCTCTGCAGCTTCTCTAATCTCCTCCGAGTCTCCCGCTTCTTCATCAAGTCGCGCGAACCGACGAAGTGCCCCCAAGAGCGGAGCCCGATCTCTCGGCGTATCAAACACCGTCGCATGGTCCAGCTCCGAGAAATAAAGCACTTCGAGTCCATCCTGTTCCCAGCGACTAGGCAACTCTTTCCCGTCTTTGCCACCAGGATTCGCCCGTTCTTCCTCTTCGTCGAGATCCTTATTTTCGGTGAGGTACGCGTGCACGGCACGCGCATCGACGATCTGGTCGCGACCGGCAAGGCTCACCGTAACAGGCATCGGCCTCTTCGCCTGCTTCCCTGTCGTTGCTGATGACGTTGGTGGTGCACGTACTTCCCCGCCGGTGGCGCCGAGGACGTCCTCCCGGAAAAGGATACACTCGAACCAGAAAAAGTGTCGTGAGAGCGCACGTGCCGCATCGGGCTCGCGACTCGAGAAATACCATAGTTGCCATTCGTTCGCGCGACGAGGTTTGCGGTAGAAAAAGTTGTATGCTAGTGCAGGGTGGTGGAGAAGGAATGGGATTGGGTCTATGAGAAGCGTTGCTGCGATTAGATCGCTGCTCCCAGTCCCAGTGCCGTCAGCGCCGTCGTCGCTGGTCACGTGATGTCTGTCTACTGTTTCATGCGCAGGGTTCTCTACACCACTGGGAGTTTCGTTGGCGAGCGGATTCAAATGTGAATCTACGTAACCCCATTGTCTGCGTAAGAGGTGAGCGGAAACGGCGGTGCCGTAGGAATGCCCCGCCAAGACGACGCGGTGAAGGCCATGGGCATTCAATATGCGTGTGATTGCTGCGCACATCGCGTCGCGCGCAAGGGGTGGCGCAGTGATGCGCATAGAAATGGGCAAAATCTCGACGGCGATGATGCCGACGTCTGGGTCCTGCGCGGCAAGCTCGCGGAGGAACGGGATGTAGGGTAAGAGACCGATGCCGATGCCATGGATGAATAGGATGGGAAGCTTCGTGCGTGAGCGGTGCGGCCGGTACCAGTAGGGTATGTTGGTTTCTGTGTCCCTAGAGGTGCGCGAGAACAACGCAAGGAGCGGGCGTGGGGGGAAAATGCAAAACCATTTGCGGGTATTGTAGTGTATGAATCCTTGGAAGTAGAGCGCGATGGACGTGAGGGTATCGACAAAGCAGACGAGCTACCGCGAGATTTTCAAAAGGTGAGATTTTTGTACGCACAAGAGAAACTTACCATGTACCAGAAAAAAGGTCTGTGTACCATAGGTACTGGGTCCATGGTGAGTCGAAGACATTGGGTCTCGGGATTGCTCCCCGGTCTAAGAGGGTATCCGACATATTCTGCCATGACGGTTATATAATGGTCGAGCTCATCTTCCCACTCTGGATTGGTATCGCGATTACGGACTGAGAAGAGGGCCCAGAGGAGCCAGTCTACGACATTGTCGCGCCAGATCTGCCGGTCATGCGGACGGAGGAACCAGCCGGTGATTGATTCCGAGGTCATCGTGTTGGCACATTTATGGAAGAGCGCCTCGCGTTCGGCACGGGACATGCGCGGCGGGTGGATAGCATCCTGGTGTAGTGATGAGTGGGGTTGGCGTGTGAAAGTAGGTTTTGGTAGGCAACGTACTTGTTGTAGATAGTAACTCCGTGGCAAATACACGAACAAGTAAAATGCAGCTTCGACTAATGCATACGCCCCGAGAAATGGAGACCATAGGAAGGCGGAGGCGTGGTAGGAGGCAGCGAGATAGAAGATCGAGAGTGGCGCGATGAGACGGAGGGCGAGGATTGAGATGCGAATGAGGACGTATTCTGGCCAGCTATCTCCGATCATTTTCGTGGGCAGGGATAAGGGAGACGGGCAGCTGCGGGAGGGTTATATGGGCCCAAGGACAGGACACGAATTCATGTGAAAAAGAGTGTCGTATTCGGGCGCGACGGGGAAGGAGACGTGGCTGTCATTAATGCCGTTATGAGTCTTCTCGCCTAACTTGCGTTATGACCTGGGCAATGATGAATGGTGGTAGAGTGCGCTGCCATGCGGTCGTTCGTGCGTAGTATCCGTGATCATGTTGCCTGCTCGTCGTTGACAGAGAGCGAAACGGTTGGTCATCTAAATATAGAATCCGCAGTAATATGTGTCAACTTCGTCTTGACCAATTGTCCCACCCAATTTGATATTCGATATGTGCTCCAGAGACCTATTGCGGTCATGGGTCTAGCCCATCTATGAGGTAGCCGTTCCTCGCCAAACCATTCTCGGATGCATTGCTTCGGTATATTTCCCTCCTCATCGCCCAGTGTTTGTACGGTCAACGCAACCGCTCCTCGTGAAATGAGAGCGTGAACCCTGTTGAAGGGCTTGCGGAGAGTTGCGTCCCGGTTTGCGCGTGCCGTGACAAGATCGTCAAATGTGAGGACATCAGAATCCGGCGAAACATCAAGTAGATGTTGAAGAAGGTTTTTATCAATAGCGACAGGCGCATATCGCCCCCCCGGCATAGCATCAGCACGAGTCAATGATGCATTATGCTCCAAGACGTTGTGCCGAGCCAAGTCTTGAAGATCGATTTTGAAATTGCGGCCGCACATGAAGGTACCCCCAACGCTCAGTAGAATGGCCAAAGGCAGGGATATGTGATAGTGTTCCCGGAGAGCAATGATAAGCTGAAAAGCGGAGATGTTACATCCATTATGGGGCCTGGAAAATATGTATCTAAACACTGCAAGGTACGGCACGTGCCGATAAACGCACAAGATGGAGTGATTCGCGAGGGCATTGAGGGCAGGACAAGGTGAACGACTGTCATAGACAGAGGGCGGAATGAAAAGGTGGCTTGATTTTGACCTGCGGAGCGTGTATTGGCGCAAAGCAGACAGAGGGACGCTTGCCAACAGAAGAGTGAGCAAAAGTTCGAAGAGAGTACCCAAAGTAAACAAAAAGGTCCATCCCGAACGTAATATGACGCAGCATCTGATCGATAGGCATCAGTTGGATCAATATCAACGAATACGATGTGGACGTTCACTCACGCGACAACAGCGAGCACGAGTCTGTCGCGAACAAATTTCAGAAGCCTTGACCAGACGCATAAGGGTGGGTCTCTGATCTTATCAGGTGGTGTCTCTGGTGCACCGGGATAAGTTTAGCAAGCCTTGACCAGTGAAAAAAATAAAGTACTCAGTAGCATGCCCTCCACAGAAAGGGGCACTATTACTCTGAGTCGCGAGGCGGACGTAGGCGGAGCCACAGAGCTCCGCTAAGATGGAAAATTTTGTGATTAATTGTATCCCCTCGAATGGTTGGTACCAGGAAGGTCCCTGGCACTGGTGGAGGCGTCCCTCGTCCTCGCAATTCGTTGGTTGTTGGTTGGTGACCACCGTTTCCAGTGGTCCGGACAAAGCCGCGGACAATGATGTGATGACTAATCGGACTATTTCTTTGTTTGTCCGACCAAACACGGTTCTGTGACTGTTCACACCCGCCCACTTCATCCATCATATAGCATGGCCAAAAAAAAGAATAAGCAGGCAAGTCTACCTTCTGTTGATTGACCTCTACTGACATGGATTTGTAAAGGTTCTCCGTCCCTGGTGCTGGTACTGCGAGCGAGAGTTTGAGGATGAGAAAGGTCCGTTTGATCTTTTGTCACTAGCCCCGCCTACTCATATCAAAACCTTGTTCAGTTCTAATGCAACACCAAAAGGCCAAACATTTCAAATGTGGCATGTGTCCTCGCCGTCTTAACACAGCTGGTGGTCTTGCAGTTCACATACAACAGGTCCACAAGCTCGAACAAGAAAAGTACGCTTTTTGCCCTCTTTTATGATCGCCGTCTTATCCCCCCATCTAGCCTCCCTCGCATTGAGAATGCACTCCCAGGTCGTGATGGGTACGAGGTCGAGATTTTTGGTATGGAAGGTATACCCGTCCCAGATGTCGCCGACTATAAGCGCCGCAAGGAAATCGAGCTTGGCCTCACCGCAGGTTCTATCTCTCAGCCGCAAGCCAAACGGCCAAAGACAGAGAATCGACCACTCTCAGAGGAAGAACTACGTGCTCAACTCGAAGCGCACAAGGCACTCATGGGAGCGCATGAAACCCCAGCACCAGTGCCCATCGATACAAATCAAAGTGCTGTATATGCAGCCACACCGCAGACATATGTCGCTCCCCCAGCACCGGCCCCTCCGGTTTCAGTTCCTCCTCTGCCAATGGTTCCCTCAGGTGCGCCTCCCGCCTTCCCTGGCATCCCACCGCCTCCGGGCGCTTTCCCAGGAGCACCTCCCTTCCCGCCCCAACTCCCGGGCATGCCTGGCATGCCTCCTGGGTAGGTCGTTTACAACCTGATCTTATTCATACTTTGTATGTTTACCTCACTTCAGGCCTCCGCCCCCTGGCTTCCCCATCCCTCCAGGTTTCCCCCCTCCTCCAGGTATGATGCCACCTTTCCCACGGCCGCCTGGTATGGTTCCTCCCTTCCCTCCGCCTGGTGTGACACCACCATTCCCGCCTCCCTCCATGACCCCGCCTGTGATCTCCGACTCAACACCTGTCCCGCCTTCGTTATCTGTCACCCCAGCTCCCGTATTAGCTCAGCCCATGGCGCCGCCTCCGCTCACATTGCCAGATCCATCCCTCGTACAGACCAACCCGGAATTGAAGAAGAAGACAGTGCTCAAGTACCCTGAGCCTAACTTTTCACCTGTAAGTTCCGACGTTCTTCTCTAAACTTACGTGACGTGAAGATATTGATTACACTCCAATGACAGGATGAGGTTCGCGCGCGGTACCCGAAATATTACTTTGCTAAGGACGTGATTATGTCTGCTCCCGAGGCAAAGACTGATGGTGCGCTTGCGCAGGACGCGCCCGAGTCTGGGGCAGTTGCTGTTGCTCCAGAGGAGGCGCGTGGGAAAAAGCGGGCACGCGCAGAGGATTTCTTGTAGTTCACTAGAGGGTTTCGAAGAAGGGAGGTGAAGAGAAAGGGGAGGGTTGAACGAGGCGGAGGCTTACCAGTCCGTCCCCTCTGCTCGTGCTCTTGTGCTAGCCGATGTCATTGCTCATCTCTTCTACTTTCGCGAGGCTGCGAAACTCTAGAAATGGTGTAGAAGGTCTGTCCACGGTGTTCAACGCTGGTACGGACTTTTTTTTTCGCTTGCTTTTTCTTTTGTTCTTTTCCCCCTTGGGGTCCTGTGATGTGTCTTTCGAAATATGTACGGTCGGTCCTTCATTTTCCTTAGCTGTGCTTTTGTCCTGCCAAACGAATACTCGACAAGGTTCGTGGTGATATGAAATGCTGGTAGTCTGACACAACACTGCATGTTCTCTGGGTTATAGCTATAGCGAGTCCTTCCGAGGTGAATGTACAATGCAGGTGATGGCAACATTCTCTTGGGGTTTGCAAGTTATGGCGTGTTGGGGCGGTCAAAGCAATAACGCAAATCTGTACCAAGTGCGTGGCCGCTGCCGCGTTGACGCACTGAGCTGAGGTCTTTGCAAGTTATTGTTGTGCATGTCGAAAAGCATCATTGGACCTGCTAAATTCATAAGAGACGATGCGAGAACGACGCCGATGATCTCGAATCAAAAATAGCGAACGTTGTTTACCATGTCAATTTATGGACATGCCTCAAAGAGGTTCGATGGCGTAGTTGGTTATCGCATCTGTCTAACACACAGAAGGTCCCCGGTTCGAACCCGGGTCGAACCATACTTTTTATGCAAACCCTGGGAATTCTCAATCTCGTTTTCTTCACGCCGAGCCCTGCATATTATCCTCAGGTGGGCAAGAGCAACATGGTACACCGACAATGTATATGTACGTATTTCCGTGCAATGTGTTGAGAAATGATACGAGAGAAACGACAAGTTGCCATAATTGTCACCGAGCTGATTACTATACCTTTCCTCCATCCGAGTCGTCGTAGAGAAAGAGCGAAAGAAAAAAGAACAGACACACGTACGTCCCGATGACCGAGTACCCATCCGTGGCGCGATTATAATGCCAGAGACGGGCCAGCAAGCGCGAGCCGAGGAGGAGTTGGGTGAGAACCGTGAGATAAACACCCGTGCTGACGTGACGCCCTACGTCTGCAGTAGAGTCACCTCGAGCAATGACACCAGGCATTTTACAATGTAAATCATATCAGATCGCTGAGTACTGCAATCTGATCGTCAATCAAGAGCAACTGACTATGGACACAATTGTAGCTTAGAGCCAGGGGCGAGCGCTTAAATTGGATCTCATTGTAAAATGCCCGAGTGTAATCGGCGCACTGATGAGCATCGTGATCACCCCGATTAATCGACGTGGCATACAGCTGTACTTACCGCAATGCGAGCGTGACAGACTTCCCTGTCTCGCGCCGGCCTGTATGTAGCGGTACAGATAAAGCCCAGAACATTGTGCGTGTATGCGTACCTTGTACCTGTCAGTGTTTATGACTCGGAGCGAGAATGGGGAGGTTGGTGGCAGATGCGGTGAGGCCTAGGCAATGTGGAGCGCCTGTGGGGGACCCCCAACGCCACTTGATGACCGGCTGGCGTGTGGCGGCGTATGTGGCTGGCTTGTGGATACATCCACTGGGGAAGGGGAGGGGATCCAGAGTGTGTGTGTGCGCGAAGTCCACTATCATATATTTTTCGTCAACCGCGTACGAAGGGGAAACGACAGGACCAAATCACCGGAGCCATGCTGGGTTTTTGGCGTTACACCCAGTGAGGACGGGATCAAAGCGAAGCAAATGACTCTCTGGGAAGGGGGAATCTCCTGATCTCCTGTTCGTCGCCTCGTGGTCGTTGACACCGGCCATGACGCCCTTGAAACAGCTGTTCTCACGGTTGGGACCCATAAACGCGGCTCGACCAATCGTGCGGTTTCGCCATACCCTTTTCCTATAATTATCGAAGTTTCCATAATGTTAACGAGTAACGACAGCTGATATCCAAAGGGCCAGGGGCACCTCAGGTTGCCTTTTAAGAAAATTTTCGGGGGCCTTTTCTTTGCTCTTGTTGGCAAGTTTCCCATAATAGTTGATACTGTATGGTCTACTAAGTTTCAGGCGCACACAGGTCGCCTTTTTTTAGAAATTTCCAGGCCCTTTCCTTGTTCTTATACCCTTCTTGGAGTTTCCACAATGGCTAACGCCAGCTGATTCAGCGCCTCAAGTTACCTTTTAGAAAAATTTCCCGGCGTTTTCCCTGCTGGCTAGTCTCAAGTCTCAATTCAAAGCTACTCTTTCAGCGCCGTCCAGCGCAGAGAAACCCTCGGGTTTCTCCTCTCAAACCTCTGGCATCAGTAGGCGAAGTCCCTTAAGATTTCACAACCGCTCAACTCCACTAAATTGTTTCGAGCGACGATTCGGATCTGGCGCCGGCGGAGGTAGCGCCTGTCGATCAAAGAAAAACCCGATACCATAAAACAGGGCACAGCCCCGTGCCCGGCGACGGAGTAAATGTTGGAGAAGTCCATTACAAAGGTCCACTACTTGATGACAGTAGTATAGCACCTCTACCTCTCCTCCTCCTCTGGCTATAAAAAGACTAGTTCTTGCGATGGTCGAAATCATAGTCCAACACAAGCCCCCTTCTAAATACTCGGTCATAGGCTCATACTTATACATTACGTGCATCGCATATAATTCTTGCAAATCTATCACACTCACCTCGGTATTGATGGACTTCCCACGACGACACGACGTTCTATTTCCGGGGAACCCATGTCGTGCAGCAGATGCGCCCCGCAGTTCCACTGCCTTCTCGGCTCCCCAGCCGCACACACAGCCAGCACCCTCATCAGGCGACCGTCTACCCTTCCCGCGCCAGCCTCATGACCATGCTGGTGTATTGCCGGTGAGGGATGCCGTGGTCAGTAGTTAATATCGTGATATTCTCCCATTCACGAGGACTTATACGCTTGTGTTGTTTTTAGTTCCCATCGGTGAATGCTGCTGGTAACCACCAAGCAAACGAGGACAGGATAGTTGTACCCCAACCTGTCGAAGACCTTGCTGCACAAGTTCAACCGCGAGACTTACAGTACATTGACATGGGCCATTACGGTATGGTCCGTGATTACCCTCCGCCACAGGGGCATCGTGATCATATTATCGGCGACAATGCCAGAATTGTTCA
>WNFQ01003840.1_pt1 | contig 14952 bp, 10 predicted proteins | sample 5400171 | NCBI WGS metagenome assembly WNFQ01 (sample SAMN13153356, study PRJNA577476) | soil metagenome | isolation source: 20 cm soil under Madrone tree | place: USA:California | collected 2016-06-14
TCGCGGACGACACCGTGGCTGGCAACGTCGTCTATTGGGAAGCGGCGGGGGAGCCGAACATCGGCTACTGGCTCGGCAAGACACATTGGGGGAAGGGGATTGCTAGTGCGGCCCTGGCCCAATTCTTGACCAAGATAGATGCGCGACCAGTTTACGCGCATGTGGCAAAGCACAATTTCGCTTCGATACGTGTCTTACAAAAATGCGGATTCCAACTTGCACGAGAGGATATGTGCGATGGCCATGATGGCGAAGAACTTGTTATGGAGCTGCGCTCAGATCGTTGCGCCCCGGCCGCCAATAAACCCACAAAGACCTAACCCCTATGAAGGGTGTCAAGTGTGACGGGCGAGTATGGTAGGTGGCTAGTTCATAAGCTTCGTTGATCGAGGTTGAGATTTTTTTGGAGCGCTTCCTCTTCCGTTTTGCTCGTTGGTTTTTGTTTCCAGCGGCTCGTACTCCTATCCGTGCATGCGACCGCAGTCGCAGCAGCAATTTGATCAATGCGATCAGCGTGGAAGAGGAACTTGGACGCACCCAATCTAAGCCGACGCTCGCGAGGGCTCTCGGAGCAGGTTAGGTACCGGGCGGCGGCCACGTTCCAAAGCGGTTTTAATGTTTCCTTAGGCGTGTTCTCCTTTCTGTTCCCCTCGAACTTTACTAATTGATTAATCCCAATGTTGCGGCGCTGACTCGGCCGGTGCGGATACGCCACAGATCGACGGCCAGTTGGCGCGCCACCGCTACGATGGCTTTTTTGCGTGCCGCGCCAGTGGCGAGGGCCCCTTGAGCGAGGATCTGTCGCCATTTCACGATCGGTTTGTAGTTAGGCTGGAAGCGGACCAGGCGCCAGGCCAACTCCACCAGCGCAGCGCGCAAACGCGGATTGCCGTGCTTGGTCACGCAACTTTGCAATCGTGTGTTGCCGCTACTGTACTCGCCCGGACATAAGCCGGTGTAACTGGCCACCTGCCGGCGGTTGTTGAAGCGATGCCAGTCTCCGATCTCCCGATCGATGATCACACTGCTCATGGCGCCGAGTCCGCGCGGTTGCTTGGGTGTCGCTGAGCTTTGCAGTTGCACCGTGAGCGTGCCGATCTTTTGCTGCAGCGCAAAGAGGATCGGTTGCGTGTTACTGAGCAACTCTCTCATCCACTCGGGCACGAGCAGCCGCGCAAAGGTGCGGGGCTTCCACCAGTTCTTCAGCGGCTCGATCCCGTGATTGACCATTAAACTGCGCCCCTGGGCTTCGAGTTGTTTGCGCGCTTTGACCAACTGCTCCCGCTGCCGATGGATGGCGCGCAGTTGTTCCTCTTCTTCACTGGGCACTCGCACCAGCGCCAGCGCCGCGTGATTGCCTTGCACAAAACGATCCAGCCGCAAACAAAGCACCTTGGCATCGAGCCCGTCAGTCTTCACCCGCCGGTTTTGCTCATCCAACTTTTGCGGGCAGACCACCTGACACTGAATCCCGAGCGCGCTGAGCGCTCTTTGCAATCCAAAACCAAATCCGCACGCTTCATAGACCGCGTGCACTTGCCCGGCCTGGCTCTTGAGCTTGGCTGCCCAGTGCAAAAACGCTTCTTTGCCGAAACGCTGCGCCGGCTTGGGATTACTCCCTCCCACTTGCTCCACCACCACATAAAAATCCTGGTGCACATCAATCCCAAGCTTGATGTCCGCTTTGCTGCCATTAAACTGGCAGCGGGTTTCCTCGAGTGAGGACAACTCTGGATTGTTAACGTACTGCATAGCGCGGGTGAGTTTAGCGACTCGCCCGCGCTCCTTACATGTCATCTAAAACGATGGAGCGAACGGCGGACCGGCGCGAAAATTTACTTTGGATCACTTCAGCATTGAAACCCGAAGCACAGCTCGCTCTCGTCAGCGGTCGCTCAGCTTGTTCTTGTTAGATGTGTACGCGCGGCAACCAAGCGCGGCTTACGCTTTTTTGGAAAATCAGCCTGAGCTCAGCTTGATTCCCTAGGCTCTAGCACACGGGCCATCCACATCCCGTGCTGTCCTACGTAAAGCTCGACGCTGTTGGCGGAGTGTCTGCAAAACGCAGTTAGGAGCGCGACCGAGCTCAGGTATGTGTCATCTAAAACACAGTAGCACGAGCACGCCAACGCTACGCTGAAACCGGACGCGGCTCGGCCGTGCGCCGCGAGCCAAGCGCGGCTTTGACGAAATTATTTCCAAGCTCCCACATCGGCCCAGGAAATTTGCGGCATTCGGTCAGCACGTCGTCGAGCGCGTTCACAAACATGTCGATCTCGCGTTCGCCGATGATCAGCGGTGGCAGGATTTTCATCACATCCATCGCGTGACCTGCTACCTGCGTGAGAATGCGATGTTTGCTCAGCATTTGCGTCACGATCATTTGCGTAAAGAGCACCTTGTCGATCTTGTGCAAAAGCTTCCAAGCCATCTTGAGTTTCAATTCCTGCGGCTCATGAAATTCGATCCCGATCATGAGCCCTTTGCCGCGCACTTCTTTGATGAACGAATGTTTCGCACGCAATGCATCGATTCTCTTCATGAGCAGCGCGCCCATTTTTGCGGAATTCTCGACTAGCTTTTCGTCATCGATGATTTCAAGAGCGGCCAGTCCGCAAGCCATTGCCAGATTATTTCGGCCGAATGTCGTCGAGTGCACCACGCACCGGTCCATGCGGCTGAATGTCTTCTGATAAATATCGCGTCGGGCCACAATCGCGCCGCAGGGGACATATCCGCCGCTTAACGTCTTTGCGAGCGTGATGATGTCGGGCTCCAGATTCCAATGTTGGAAGCCAAACATTTTTCCAGTGCGACCAAGTCCAGTCTGCACTTCGTCAGAAATCAAAAGAGTGCCGTATTTGCGACAAAGCTCCTGCGCTCGAACAAAGAAATCGGTTTTGGAAGTTTGGCAGCCTTTGCCCTGAACGGTTTCAATGACAAAGGCGGCGACGTCACGCGACCGTAATTGTCGATCTAATTCCTCAGTGTCATCGAGCGGCACGCGCGCGTCGAATCCTTCCATCAATGGCCCGAAACCTTCGGTGAAGCTTTCGCAACCCATTAACGAGAGTGAGCCCAAGCTCAATCCATGGAACGCGCTCGCCAACGAGATCGCGCGTTTCCGTCCCGTCGCGGCTCGGGCAAATTTCAAGGCGCCTTCCATCGCTTCTGTTCCGGAATTGCAAAAGAAAACTGCGTCCAGATGCGGCGGGGTGCGTTTCGTCAACGCCTCCGCGAGCAACCCGCTCAGCAGCGAGCAATCCATCTGCACCATGTTCGGAAGATCGAGATCGAGCACGTCCCGAATCGCCTGCTTCACTAGCGGGTGATTCCGCCCAATATTGAAAACACTGTAACCGCTCAGAAAATCCAGATACGGCTGGTTATCCATATCGTATAGATACGCGCCCTCAGCTCGAGCATAGACCTTGTCGAAACCGATGACGCGCTGTGCGGCCACAAGCGTGCGGTTCAGATGCCGTTCATGGAGCTGGTAATTCTCGCCCAGTCGCCCGGCGATAATTTCCTTTAAATCCAGAGACATTGACCAATTTTCCGCGATCTGCGCTCGAAACGCAAATGTCATCGGCAACGCGCCGCGGTACCTCTGGACCGCAAGCCATGTCATTCCCCCTACCGCAGAACGTGTCCTGCGGCCTCAAAAAGCCAAGCGGGGTAGCGCCGCTTATCTCTGAACCACGGTGACCCGCGCGACCCTGCCACTGCGGTCAAAGCCAAGCTGCACGCGAGTGCCCGGCCGGACCAGATGGGGGTCAAGTGCTCGCCCGTCTTTATCGGCGTAGCGAACCCTCTTGCCGAGCATATACGAGACCGGCTTGGTATCGGGCGAGGACTGCACAACGATTGGCGAGGGAGCCTCAATAGGTCTTTGGCCGGCGTTGAACGCAATCACGGTGCCGATTAAAACTGCGCCGGTGGTTATTTGCGTGGGTGCCTTCTGCGTGATGCCCGTGTGCTCAACACCCGAAGTCTTTGCTACTGTTTGCGCGAACGCCAAAGGCGCAATCATCGTGCAAACAAGAATAATAGTTGTTCGTCTCATGGTTTCCTTTTCATTGAATTGACTATCCTTGGCTGTTTCGCGGCGCACGCTTCTTTCGGATGCCTCGATAGACCTGCAGTAGACTTGGACACAGAGGAACTGAGTTTTTATGTGCATCGGTTAACAGCCATTACCGATGCCTGCGACAACGCCGGAAATTACGGCAGCAGCAGGGCGCCTCCGCCGCCTGCTAGTCCTGGGAGGAAGCTGGTAAAATTATTCGCAATGCATGCAAAAGCCGCAGGATCCACGAGGAACCCTGCGGCTTCGAATTTAATCGACGATGTCGATCTTAGTCTTCCACTTGAACGCGCTCAACCACACGGGTATCGCCCGTGCCGGTGTAATAGACACGCACCTTTTGGCCGGAGCGCAGCGGCGCTGTAACGATCTTGCCCGCGCCATTTACGATCCGCGCGGCCGTGCCCAGTGCAAAACTGACTGGGCCCTGTTCGCTTTTTACCACGATGGTTTTGCCGGGCTCGTAGTTAGTCACGGTTCCAGCTGAATAGGTCGTGGTTGTCTCTGTTGTAGTCGCCGGCGCAGTCGTAGTTGTCTGCTCAGTCGTTGTTGAGCTCGTTTGCGCAAACGCGATCGGCGCGATCATCGCGCAAGCGAGTGTAATTATGGTATTCTTCATATTTCCTCCGTTGTTGAATTGCCTCGGACCCAATCCAAGGCACAGCCGCAATTCAATGCGGCCATTTCCTGCTTTGACTGACCCTGCGATGCCGCTATTCGAACAAATTAGATATTTGTCCGATTGAGCACGTGCTCAGCTTCGCTAATATCTTGTGGTCGATGCCGAACACGCCTGTCGATCCAATTGTGACACCGGAAGTTGTGGCGCAACACGGACTTACGCCGGAGGAATTCGAGCGCATCAAAAAGATCCTCGGTCGCGAACCAAATTTCACCGAGCTCGGCATTTTCTCCGTTATGTGGAGCGAACATTGCTCCTATAAGAATTCGAGGAAAGAACTTAAGAAGTTTCCGACCAAGGGGCCGAATATTTTGGTGAAAGCAGGCGAAGAAAACGCCGGCGTAGTCGATATCGGCGATGGCTGGGCGATCGCATTCAAGATGGAGAGCCACAACCATCCAAGCGCGATTGAACCCTTTCAGGGCGCGGCCACCGGCGTTGGCGGAATCATTCGCGACATCTTCACGATGGGCGCGCGTCCCGAGTTTTGTCTCAACTCGCTGCGCTTCGGTCCGATCACGGCTGCAAATCCGAAATCTGAAACCCGACACCCGAAACTGACTGCAAATCGACGGATCTTTACCGGCGTGGTAAGCGGCATCGCGCATTACGGTAATTGCGTCGGTATCCCGACGATTGGCGGCGAAATTTATTTTGACGAAAGCTTCGAAGGCAATCCGCTCGTGAATGTTTTTTGCCTCGGTGTGCTACGTCACGAGCAGCTTGCGCGCGGCGCGGCGCGCGGCGTGGGGAACCCGGTCTTTTACGTCGGAGCTGAAACTGGACGTGACGGTCTTGCCGGCGCGGCCTTCGCATCGCGTGAGCTAACGGATCAATCACGGGAAGATCGTCCAGCTGTCCAGGTTGGCGACCCGTTCAAGGAAAAGTTGTTGCTCGAAGCGTGCCTCGAACTGCTCGCCCGCGATGCCGTCGCGGGGATTCAAGACATGGGCGCAGCCGGTCTTACCTGTTCAACGTGCGAAACGGCCAGCCGCGCCGGGAGCGGAATCGAAATCGATTTGGCCAAAGTGCCAAAACGCGAGCCCGGCATGACGCCGTATGAAATTCTCCTAAGCGAATCGCAGGAGCGCATGCTGATTATCGCCAAACGCGGGAAAGAAAACATCGTGCGCGAAGTTTTCGGAAAATGGGACGTGCCATGTGCGGAGATTGGACGCGTGACGGCCGATGGAATGATGCGAGTCCGCAATAACGGTGCTGTTGCCGCGGAAATTCCGGCGAAACCGCTCGCCGAAGAAGCGCCGCTCTATTCACGCGAAGCGAAACCTGTCCCGACACGTCGAGATGAACACCGAATCGATGATCTTCCGAGGATCGACAACCACCAGGCGCTGCGCCAACTGCTGCGCGACCCGACGATCGCGTCCAAGAATTGGGTGTATCGCCAATACGATCACACCGTTCGAACCGGTACTCTTGTAAAACCGGGCTCGGACGCTGCCGTATTCTTCGTCCGCTACGCAGACAAAATCCTGGCCGCGACGACCGATTGCAATTCACTCTATTGCGCACTCGATCCACGCGAGGGCGGCAAAATCGCCGTGGCCGAAGCTGCGCGGAACCTTACGTGCTCCGGTGCAATGCCGCTTGCTGTGACCGATAATTTGAATTTCGGCAATCCTTATAAGCCAGAAAATTTCTGGCAGCTGCGCGAAGCTGTGGAAGGAATCGCCGAAGCCTGTCGCGTATTTGGCACGCCGGTCACCGGCGGAAATGTCTCCTTATACAATGAGAGCCCAGCAGGAGTGGTCGATCCAACCCCGACGATCGGAATGGTCGGCTTGATCGATGACGAGCGGCATATCACGACCCAATGGTTCAAAAGCATTGGTGACAAGATCCTTCTCGTGGGTGAAATCGGAAACGAGGTTGGCGGATCGCAGTTCCTGAAAATCTGTCACGGGCTCAAGCAAGGTCCCCCACCCCATGTCGATCTGGAAGACGAAATAAAGGTGCAACGCGCGGTCCGTGATCTAATTCGCGAAGCTCTGGTGAAAAGCGCGCACGATTGCTCTGAAGGCGGCCTCGCGGTCGCCCTGGCCGAATGCTGCTTTAACCCGGATGGACTTCTCGGCGCCGATGTCGATCTCGACGCAGGCGATACGCCAGCCACTACAGCGCTCTTCAACGAATCGCAATCTCGCGTCATTATTTCGGTAGCGGAGGCTGATGCCGAGAGGGCGATGTCGATCTTGCAAGAGCGCGGCGTTCCTTTTCAGCAACTTGGGAGAGTTGGCGGCGATCAACTGCGCATCCAGGTAAAGGACAAAACATTCGCGTGGTCGATTGCAGAAATTTACGACGACTGGTGGAATTCGATTCCTCGCCTCGTTGAAAGCGACTCATCCGCCGAGCGCATCCCAAGTTTATAAATGGAGCACGATCGAAACGTTCTTTTCCGGGGAGCCGTCCCGGAAAATTACGATCGTTATCTCGGACCGGTTATATTCGAGCCGTGGGCCGAAGATTTGGTTTTGCGGCTGTCAGACAAGAAATACGAGCGGGTTCTTGAAATTGCGTGCGGCACGGGAATCGCGACGCGTCGCTTGCGCGACGCGTTGCCCTCGACGACCGGAATTGTCGCGACTGATTTGAACCCTGAGATGTTCGAATTCGCCAAGCGGAAATTTAGAAACGACGAAAACATTATCTGGCAACAGGCCGACGCGTCCGCTCTTCCGTTTCCCAATTGTTGGTTCGACGCTGCCGTTTGCCAGTTCGGCGTGATGTTCGTCCCAGACAAAGCGGCTGCCATGCGCGAATCTTATCGCGTCCTTCCCAGCGGCGGCGTTTTTCTGTTCAACGTCTGGGCTTCCTTTGACGCAAATCCGTTTGCCAAAATTGCGCACACAACGATCGCTTCGTTCTTCGATCACGATCCGCCCAGCTTTTACGAAATCCCATTTGGTTTTTACGATTCGACGGTGATCCAAAAACTGCTGGAGGACGCTGGCTTCGAGAAAATTGAATCGTTCTCTGAAACGAAGTCTTTGCGGAGCAACTCGGCGAGGGAATTCGCTACTGGGTTGGTGCACGGCAATCCGGTCGGCGCCGAGGCAACAGAGCGCGGCGTCGATCCTGAGGACCTGATCGACGCGATAGCAAAACGAATCGCGGAATGTTTCGGCGAAGGCCTGGTCGAGAGCACCATGCGCGCGATTGTTTGGCAGGCGATGAAGTTTTAATCCCGCGATTGAATGTCGAACAATTTAGTGGATTGTTTCGTGTGATCTCCCCCTCGGGCAAAATTGATCCAGACCAAGCGCCCGACTCTGCCGTGCTGCCGCAGCACGAGTGCGGGCTTTTCGGCGTGTTCGGCCATCCGAACGCGGCGGTGCTGACATATTATGGTCTGTTTGCCTTGCAACATCGCGGACAGGAGAGCGCGGGGATTGTCACGTGCAATGGGCCGGATACGAGCTTTCTGATGCACAAAGATATGGGCCTGGTATCGCAGGTTTTTGGACAGGACGAACTGGCCAAGCTCAAGGGCACTCGCGCAATCGGTCACACGCGCTACTCGACGACGGGCACGAGCACGATCAAAAATGCGCAACCCTTCGTGGTTGACTGCGTGCGCGGCCAAATGGCTATCGCCCACAATGGCAATCTGATTAATGCCGATTTTTTACGTGACGAGCTCGAGCGCAAAGGGTCGATTTTCCAAACGACCGCCGACAGCGAGATCATTTTGCATCTCCTGGCGCGACCGGCCGATAACGGCGCCAGTGTGTTGGCGGCATTGCGCAGAATCGAAGGCGCATTTTCACTCCTGATCATGAGCGAGCGCGAACTCATCGCGGTGCGCGATCCTTTTGGCTGGCGGCCGCTTTCGCTAGGTAAGCTCGACGGCGCTTATATTCTGGCTTCCGAGACCTGCGCCTTTGATCTCATTCACGCGGAATTCATCCGCGAAGTTGAGCCTGGCGAGGTGTTGATTATCGACGAAAACGGATTGCGCTCGGAACGGCCGTTCCCGGACGAGAGGCCGGCGTTCTGCATGTTCGAATACGTTTACTTCTCGCGACCCGACAGCATGCTCGGCGGCGTGAACGTGGGAAAGGTGCGAATGGAAATGGGACGCGAACTTGCGCGCAGATTTCCTGTCGAAGCAGATATTGTCGTGCCGGTGCCCGATTCCGGAAATTACGCCGCGCTTGGTTTTGCCGAGGAACTAAAGATTCCTTATGCCCACGCTTTTGTCCGCAATCACTACATTGGCCGCACGTTTTTGCAGCCGAGCCAACTGATTCGCGATTTCGACGTCCGGGTGAAACTAAACCTGATCAAGGAAATGGTCGCCGGAAAACGCGTCGTGGTTGTCGATGACTCAATCGTGCGCGGCACGACCGCGCGCGCGCGTGTGGTGAACTTGCGCGAGGCCGGCGCAAAGGAAGTCCACATGCGGGTGAGCTGCCCGCCTCATCGCTTTGCCTGTCATTATGGCATCGATTTTCCCGACCCGGAAAAGCTGATCGCCAATCAGATGTCGCTGGAAGAAATCTGCAAATACCTTGGCGTGGACAGTCTTGGTTATCTCGATGTCGAGGGAATGGTGCGCGCAACCGGAAAGCCATTGAATAGCTTTTGCCTTGCCTGTTTCACCGGGGACTATCCCCTGCCCGTCGATCCTGCCCTGGACAAGTTCATCATGGAAAAACGCGAACAACGCGCGAAAGCGCTCGCCGAACAGGAAACGCACCCGACGCTGTTTGCGGATTTGAAGTAGCCGAAGCGTGTCATTCCCAGCGGAGCGAGGAACCTCGCAAAAACAGGATGGTCACGCGAGGAACGTCCGACCATCATCGCGTCGAGGATAGCTTGAGAGATCCTTCGCATTCGCTCAGGATGACAAAGCAACGAAAGGCTTACGCTCGCGCCGGTGTAGATGTCGATCTTGGGAATCGACTCAAGCGGCGAATTCAAACCCTCGTCAGGCAAACGCACGGGCCGCAAGTGCTTGGAAAAGTCGGCGGCTTCGGCGGATTGTTTCGCGCCGACTTTCGTAGCATGCGCGACCCGATTCTCGTATCGAGCATCGACAGCGTCGGTACGAAATTGAAGATCGCCTTCGCCTTGGATCGACATGATACCGTCGGCGCCGACATGGTAAATCATTGCGTTAACGACATCGCCGTCGTCGGCGCGCGGCCGCTATTCTTTCTCGATTACATCGGCTGCCAAAAACTCGAACCGCGGGTGTTCGACCAATTGCTGCGAGGATTCTCACGCGCGTGCCGCGCAGCCGGTTGCGCCTTGATCGGTGGCGAGACCGCACAACTGCCGGACATGTATCGCGAAGATGAATACGATCTGGCCGGGTGCATCGTCGGCGTGGTCGATCGCGCGAAGATGATTGATGGGTCGACCATCAAACCGGGCGACGTCGTTCTGGGACTTCCGTCAAACGGGTTGCATACCAACGGCTATTCACTCGCGCGGAAGGTTTTGTTCGAGAAAATGCGGCTCAATCCAAAAACAATCGGAAAAGAATTGCTGCGCATACACAAAAACTATCAGCCTCTGCTGGCGAAAGTCGGACATGGTTTGATCAAGGGTCTGGCGCACATCACCGGTGGCGGCTTGGTCGACAACGTTCCGCGAGTGCTTCCAAAAAATTGCGACGCTGTGATCGAGACAAAGTCATGGCGCGTCCCCCGCATTTTCCAAATCATCCAGCAATATGGAGATGTCGATCCCGCCGAGATGTATCAGGTTTTCAACATGGGCATTGGGATGGTGGCGATCGTTTCCGAGCGCGACGCGCCACGAGCGATGTCGATGTTAGAAGCAAGACGAATTGGCCGAATCGAGCGCGGCAAGGGTAAAACACGTTTGAAATTGTAGCTATCCGTGCCCGACGCCATCACCCGGTTGTTATGGGAAGTGCGACGGCGCACCATTCGTTGCATTCACCGGGACCTGAACCTGCGGGATCGTCGTTGATGGGGCTATTTTACCTCGGCGCAAAATCCGCTGCAGGCCTGCACGCTGCGCTGCAAGATCGACGAGTTCGGCCACGCGCGATTTCAGCGCGCGCGCGCGCGTTGCAAGAAAAACCAGGAAGAGCACGTACGGAATAATGAACCAAAAATCGACATGTGAAATGTTGAGCTGCCGATATACCAACAGAGCCAATGCAATGAGATTAAAAATCACGGTCGTTGTGACCAGTCTGTCACGAAGCCGAACCCGCGTTAAGCATTTCCCCCCGCCGTGATATTCGGTGACGGTTTGGAGCGCGATGCTCCACCAAAAATTCCCGTAGATTTGAATGTCCCATTCGTTCCATCCGGTATCGGTGGAATACCTCCAGCCTTCTTCCTCCAGCAACTGAAAGACGGCACCAAGCAAGTAGTGACGGTCCCTGCCTTCTTCGCTCCAAAAAACTCGGCGACTCAAACCGCCTGCGAAACGGGCGCCATTCGGCAAATGTTCGTGCATTCGAATCACGCTTCGAGGCGTGCGTTTGAAATGCAGCCAGGTGAAATAACGCGACCACCCTCGGACGAGCGGCTGGGCGAAAGCGAGGACCATCACCAGGAGCCGTGCGTGCACCGTATCGAATTTCGGTTCGATTGGCGCCCGCAGCATATACGAAAGTGCGACGCAGAAAGTGCCGCCCAGCATGAGATAAGGCACGATCCGCAGAGCAGGCAGGAAAATCCCGAGACCAAAAAGAAAAATCGTCAGCGCGAACCATTCAATGCTGCTCAGATAAGCGGCGACTTCCGACTGCGGCCTGGGATAAATCGATTGAAAGAATCCTTCGCCGAAAATTCCATGATAGATCACCGGCCGGTTAATGAACCAGCTAAAGCGAGGCGTCCCGTAGATCTGGCCGCGCCATTTCGCGGTGCCGGTCGGACCGAAAAAAATCAAGTGTTTGAAACGAAGCAGCGACTCGGCTTCGCCATACCCATCCTGTTGCTTTAAAAAAGCCAGGAGTGTAAAACGTCGATAATGCCAAACGATGGCGGTCGGACTGAAAGCAATTACGCAGCCGGCCTGTTGGAGTCGCCAGCAAAAATCAACATCGTCACCGGCTTTGCGATATTCTGGATCGAACCCACCGACCCTTTCAAACGCTGAGCGATAAAACGCCATGTTACAGCCGGGAATGTGCTCGGCGATAGTATCGGTGAGCAAAACGTGACTAGGCCCCCCGGGCGCGGCTGCGACGCAGGCTTGGATCCAATTTCTCGCCGGGGGTGTAACGTTGGGCCCGCCCACACCGGCATACTCGCCGCTGACAAGCGTGCCAATTAAATAATAAAGCCAATCGCCATCAACCATGCAGTCGGAATCGGTATAGGCGAGCACTTCGCCTTTCGCCGCAGCCGCGCCTGAATTGCGCGCATGGCTCAAGCCGTGGTTGGGTTGATGGATGTAGCGGACCCGGGGGAACTGCGCTGCGATGTAAGCAGTGTCATCGGTTGATCCGTCGTCAACCAGGATCACTTCGTAATCGGGATAATTGAGTTTCCCGAGCGAATCCAAACACGCAGCGAGCGTCCCGCCGCCGTTGTACGAGCAAACGATTACGGAGACAAATGGCACACGCGGCAATGGGTGATGCGGCAACGTAGAATTTTCCTGACCAAGTTCCTCTCGAAGCGCATGGAAGGCTTTCTTCGGTTCCCGCTCGCGTGTGACGAGCCCGAATGCCCAATCGGTAATTTCTTGTCCACCGGTAAACCACTCGTCCGTCCAGGTAAAAAAAATGGTTCCGGCCAGACCGCACTTCACGACGCTATCGACATGCCAGGTGAGCATTTCAGCCTGCTCTTCCTGCGAATGCCGGAGGGTGTCCATGCCGAATTCGCCCAGGATGAGCGGGCGCTCGTCGGTCAGATTTTGCAGACGCAAAAGATAACGCTCGAAATCGCGTTGGTTGTGCAAGTAAACGTTAAAACAAAAAAAATCGACGTTCTGCGGGAGGAGATATTCAGTCGGTGGATACGTGGCATAGGAAAAAAGAACATCTGGATCGATCTCGCGGCCGATACGAATCAATTCCTCCACAAATTCCGTCACGCGTCGCGCACCGAGCCAGCGCACCATGGTGCTCGAGATTTCGTTACCGACGAGATAACCAAAGATCGCCGGATGTCCGGCATGCGCACTCACCGCAACGCGAATGGCTTCGGCGATACCTTTGCGCGTCGATCGTTCCCGCAGAAACTCGATATGGTTCGCCCAGGGAAGTGTCACCAGGACGCGCATACCGGCCCCGGCGCAACGATCAAGAAACCACCGCGGCGGGGCATGATAAATCCGGATAACGTTCAGGCCGACCTGGCGCATGAGCGCTAGATCGACATCGACCTGCTCCGGTCGTCCGAGGTAATGTCCTTCCGCGTCCGGCTTGAATGGGCCGTAGGTGATTCCTTTAACAAAAAACTTTCTGTCACCTTCAAAAAAGAATTTCGCGACTGGGCGAATTCGCGAGTTTGCGGTCACAGCGGCAAAGGTAGGGACGCGACGCTGCGGCGTCCAGCCATCAAGCACGCCTGCGCCGACGCAAAATTATTAAGAAAGAGGCGGTTCACCGAACCGCCTTGAGTCTGCGCGTGGCAATATCCTGTGTCGAGGCCGACGGAGATCAATCGCCGCTACCTGGGTAATCACAGTTCGCCAAGTGCTTCACGCATCACTGCGTCTGTGCGATCGATATCCTCCGATGTATGCGCCGTAGAAATGAATCCCGTCTCAAATTGCGACGGCGCGAAATAAATGCCGCGCTTCAGGCAGCCGCGGAAAAATTTGGCGAACATTTTCAAATCGCTCCGCTGCGCGCTGACAAGATCGACAATCGGCCCGCGCGCAAAGAACAAACACAACATTGAGCCGCTGCGGTGAAACGTGATGTCGATCTTCGCCTGTGCGATTGCATCTCGCGCGAGCTCCTCGAATTGCGCTCCAAGTTTTTCGAGCAACTTCCAGCCATCGATTCTTTCCAGCTCGCGCAATTGCGCCAGACCGGCTGCCATCGCCAGCGGATTTCCAGATAAGGTTCCCGCCTGATAAACCGGACCATCGGGCGAAAGTTGATCCATGATTTCGGCGCGGCCACCAAATGCCCCGACCGGTAATCCGCCACCGATGACTTTCCCGAGAGCAGTCAGGTCGGGCGTGATCCGGTAGATTTCCTGGGCACCGCCGCGGGCTACTCGGAATCCAGTCATCACTTCGTCAAAGATCAAAAGGGCGCCATGGTTCGTACATTCTTCGCGCAAGACCGGCAAGAAATCGTCGCGCGGAAAATAAAGTCCAGCGTTTGCCGGAATCGGCTCGAGAATCACCGCCGCGATCTCATTTTCGTTTTGTTGAAACGCTTTGCGCACAAGATCGACATCATTGAAGGGCAGCGAAATTGTGAGACCGACAAACGCCTGCGGAACGCCGGCGCTGTCAGGTCGCCCGTGCGTTAGCGCGCCGCTGCCGGACTTTACCAGCAGTGCGTCCACGTGCCCATGATAACAGCCGTCGAACTTGATGATTTTATCGCGACCGGTGAAGCCGCGCGCCAGCCGGATGCACGACATGGTCGCTTCCGTGCCGCTGTTGACCATTCGCACTTTTTCGATCGACGGCATCCAGTCACAGATCAGTTCCGCTATTTCGACTTCGAGCGGATTTGGAATTCCAAAACTCAATCCGCGCGTCGCGGCTTCGCAGACCGCATCAACAACAACCTTCGGCGCATGACCGAGAATCGCTGGACCCCAACTGCCGACGTAATCGATGTATTCCTTTCCCTCGACGTCCCAAACCTTCGCGCCTTCCGCGCGGTCGACGAAAAATGGTTCAGCGCCGACGTTTCGAAACGCGCGCACCGGCGAATTTACGCCGCCAGGGATGCGTTTTTGCGCGGCGTGAAATAAGTCCGTCGAGCGGGAAGTCATGCTTAAGTGCAACGTCCAACGTTCAACGTCCAACGTCCAATCCTGAAAGTTTGTAGAGGCGTTTGTGGCAAACGCCTGTTTATCCACTCTCGGCCTTGATACAAGCGCCGCTACAACGATATTATTCGCTCGCGCAACCGGCGGGGTAGCCAAGTGGTAAGGTCGCGGTCTGCAAAACCGCTATTCGCGGGTTCGATTCCCGCCCCCGCCTCTTTGCCGAACCACGATGTCATTTCTCTCGAAGAATCCCGGTT
>WNFQ01004225.1_pt1 | contig 14951 bp, 24 predicted proteins | sample 5400171 | NCBI WGS metagenome assembly WNFQ01 (sample SAMN13153356, study PRJNA577476) | soil metagenome | isolation source: 20 cm soil under Madrone tree | place: USA:California | collected 2016-06-14
GTTTTGTCGCGAGCGCCAGGGTGGAGAGCAGCTCGACCAATATCTTCACGACCATCTCAGTCATAGCTTCCGTAGGAGGGACCTTGGTGTAGATGTCGAGGCGCTTCAAGAAGTGTTCTATGGATTCGAGCAATTCGACGACAGCATCCAAATCGGAGCTGACGCCCTTGAACGCCTGAGATACGAACGTTAGGGGGATATGCACGTAGAAACGAAAAGGATATACATACAGCGAGTAGTACACCGAGGCCAGTATGTATTGCATCTGCAGGTGGAAATGACTATCAAATAGACATCAGAGACGTGGAACACCCAATCGGCAGCCTGAGACATACTAGACCAAAATGTTGGCCGAGGCGGGCGGTGGCAGAAAGCTTGGAAAGGAATGATACGACATTCTTGAGCGATTTCATGATTTTGTCGGTTTCTCGGAATGCCTTGAAGGCATGTGCTTGCTCTTGGAGAAGGGCGGTAGTGGACTCGACTGATTGGCAAGTCTGGAGTTGCTCGGCGAGTGGGTGGTTGGTTAATGTTGTTCCAGTTTGCCTTTCGTAGTCTTGTAATGCAGAGTCGAAAAGCACTTGAAAACGAGATGACGCTGAGTGGTCACCCATATTGCAGGCGAAAGAGAAATGTGGGTTTGGTAGGGGAAGTCGGTTGTGTGACAGTGGGAAGTGGGGGACGGGAAAGAGTGGCGATATGATTAGTCATTCGCTGTTCGCAGAGTCGCTGACGGGCATTGCCTCGAATGGACGTTGATGTCGCCCACGCGGTCATGATTTGGATATTCAAGTACTCAAGATTGGAAAGAGTTCCGGTGACAGACGTCAAGTTTTCAATCGGCCAGCTGGCCTCACCACTGGCATATGCCAGTGTCGTTACCTTCAGTTTTCCTACACCTTTACTGTCCGGTACCACACACATCCCTTCTCTCCGCAACCGTCGTTTGATGTTTCACGTAAACTGAAAGGTATCCAGCACCGCTCTAGCGTCATGAACTAGATGATATACTCCCCAACTCCAATCTGCTTGGGTAGTATAGTACATGATATTGCAGGGCTGTGCTCATGGAGATGTATGCATTGCGCAGCCCAACATGCGGTGCCTGCGCAAACTTGCCGTTATCCTGTGGGGTAAGCCGGGTAAGGTTTACCTTTTGCCTACACTTGATCTAGGCGAATGCTGCACCCAGGACATCACCGTAATTTGAACCGTCATGTCTTACGCTGGTTCATGAACTTTCAAACTTTCTTGCGACCTTCACGATACAACTGAGGAAATATTGGGGATTGTGTTTAGTGGCCCTTTCGAGTTCAGAATGCTTGGCATCAGGCTTCGGTGTAGTATCTTGATAGAAAATTGAGCAGCCAGCATCGTCTGTTCAAGATGCATAAGTTGTACGTCAAAGAAAATACCGTATTACGAGAAGGCCTCTTAACCCGAGGCCCGAGGGCTCGGGCGATGTGCATGCTTGTAGATGGCCGTGTAACCACTGCCAATGGCATGGGCATTGAAAGAAGACATACTACAGGGCTACTGTGTCCGCTTAATATGCTCATCAGAATGTTTGGGAGTCACTGCAGTTCTTGTTGATATGCTAATTTGAGGACCACAGTTTGGTTTTGAGGCTCACTGACCACTACTTGTTTGACTCGGGCGCGACTCGGACGGGGACAATAAATCCTTGACGTATATTGTCCAGGTCCAATCACTAGCGATTTGGCCATTGATGTATTGAAGGCGTTGCACCCCGGTTCTGTAGTGTTGCTTCTAAGAATAGGTAGGTAGTAGTTAGGGTAACGTACGGGGGCAACGAAGCGCGGAAGTGGCAAAAGTCACGTGTTCGTAGAGGAACGAAGTCCCTCGGACTGTGGAGGTGTGAAGTCAAAGTTAAAAGACCAACCCAAGCTTCTAATATAATTTGCCGCAATTATTGTCCACTCGTTGGCTTGACATCGTTGCTACATCAACGTAATACGCTCTGTATGTTCTAGAAAGGTGAGATAGATTTGTTCAATTTTTTCGATTAATATCTTAGGGCCAACCCGGCCCAACCGCATCAAATGCCGCCATCACCACACGTTTATACCAACCCCTCATATGACGAATTTTTATAATTTCCGCGGGAATCAAAAGCACCGTTTCCCAATCACGAGTTCTCAGACTGACGGACAGTGATAAACCGGCGCAGCTGCCCTGAATTCAGTCTTCACTGCTTGAGCGGAACGCACCACACTAGCCCTGTCATGATGAGATTGAAGGCACCTATTATGATAACGATCTCCGCAGCACCAAGGAATGGGATCATCCGCTGACACGAACTTTGGGAAGCCTTAATATGAAGGTACGGTAGCGGCGCTGCCGCATCTGGAGGCCAGGCCCCCTGACTACTAGGGTTCACTGGTGAAACGGTTGTGCAAGAAAGAAAAGATGCATCGACACCAATCCTCCCATGGTGATAAAAAATATCCTCGCTCACGACAGACATATAAATGCAGAGGGGTTCGAGCTAGAAACGGTGGTCCACCGACAGCAGTGGCCTTACCATCGGAAAGTCCATTGATCCCGCAATGAAATCCGCACTCGTATTCGCACTCGTCTTGCTCTCCACCTCCGCCATTGCTTCACACGGCATCGTGCACCAACATCGTCGTACCGAGTCCAGTACCCACAACACGAGGGACAGTACTTGCACGACGACCAACAATAACATCAGCACCAGGGCGTACGGTGGCTGGGGACAAGCACCCGAAGGCACTGCATCTTTCACTGCGTATACGGGCTGTGACTATCCCTGTAAGCCCTACGTCCATTTTCATAGCTTAGTACTCCGCGGAGCCAACAGGACCGCGACGTTCTTCCGCAGCGTGTGGCATAAAAACATACGGGTACACGGCTGCAGCCAACACATTTTCATTCGGTGCATACTCGGGTGCTGGTGACGCTTGTGGTCGCTGCTTTAAGATAACCTCAAATAAGGATCCATTCACGCCATCATACGAAGGCCCATTTAATAGCATCGTCGTAAAGGTTAACAATCTGTGCCCTCATTCTGAAAACGGCACTCCACCATGGTGTGACCAGTCTGTCTCTAATCCGGGCAACCAATATGGCATGTCCATGCAGTGCGTTCTCGCCTTTCCAATTAGAACCACGCTGGTATGCTGAAAATAAAGCCAAACGTAGCTTTGATCTGTGCGGAGATTCGAATGCAGCGGCAGCCTTCTTCCCTTCTGGCCGTGGCGCGATGCTCGGCACGTTCGTAGAAGTGCCGTGTAACAATAACTGGAGCGGAAGTGAAGGGGAAAGCCTCTGGGGTGGTTCGTGTATGGCCAATGATGCCACCGGTCTCTGGCCTGCAGTCGGGTGCGGTAATCGTGGTACGATGAATTCACTTGCCCCCGCCGTGATTCAGTTTGGTTGATGGTACACTCTAAGGATCCCCGCCCCAATGAGCGGATGGCACCATGACGAAATGCGTCATAATGAGACAAGTTGCTCGTATTGCGGTAGTGAGGTTTATCCAAGGCGATACACATGGACCGACACAACTGAGGGCGGATTGAGGACGAAGAACGAGAAGACAGCCGATGAGGAGTCCGGGGAGTTTTACTGGTAACTCGCGGGAAGGTTTCTTAGCTGGAGATTCTCGACTCTTTGTAGTACAGACGAGCTGCTGGCGTGTACGTGGAAGGTATTGTGCTGCCATCCCATGGGTGAGATATTGAATCGTTAAACACAGAATTAATCACGCTTCTTGAAAGAGAGAAACAAAATGAGAAATGGAAGGTATGACACAAGGGGAAACCATAACTTTACCCGTCAAGACGGTCGCGTGTCCCTTCAGGAAAGGTGCGCACAGAGTGCGCAGCCTAAATGAGTCAGAAACACCTGAGGAACGTTACATCAACAACCAAAAGAAAATACGGTCTATCTGACTCTTGAGCAAACTCGGCCTAAGACTCGGCAAGGCAAGCCGGGTCAAACACTGACTGGCAAACCAGTGAGTTCAAGTTGGCGGCTCAACTTTCATGTCAACTGAGGTCATAGGCATATTCATTGACCATAATGGGATAGGTGTGGTGTATCGCGAAGCTCATGTCTGTCTTAGACCCAGAGCATTGCAGGAGCCTGAGGCTGAGAGCACAAGACAAAAATCGGGCCGCCGGCCGCCGCACGCACACCGGAATCGTGGCATGCCGGCCGTGCTTCCCGATCGCATAGGCGGTCGCACAAAAACTCTTTCTCTATTGTTATGGAAGACTACAACAAAGCTCGTCGATCCCGGATTACAGCACAATGATTTGAAAAATATGCACGATTGCAAACAGCTGGATTGTCGAGGTTGCAGTCGCTACAACTGGCAGAATTACCACAGCGTGGGCGTTGGGCTGACCGTAGGAGATTCACTGAGTAGCGATGGCCGCACTGGTTCAAGATGGTAAGGTGTCAAGTTCCCATAGCCCTGCATCTGGGAGGCGCCACAGAAAATTCAAAAGTAAGGTTGGTGATATCAGATACTATTCCATAAAGTATGCTTCGCAGCACGGCATTGAGACCAGAAACTAATTTCGGAGCCCCACCCACTGGCAGTACGGGATTTCACTACTAAAACGATTTGGCTAATCGTCCGCATAAGATGTCACCAGCATGGCGATGATACAGGTTGGCAAGAACATCTGGCAGGCTGGAAAGAGATACGGTGACAGAGATCAAAACTTTAATTGGGCCAGTGCTTAAACAGTTTTCCCGCTGGCTCACCAGGTGCCATTCTTTTTTTACATCATCATTCTGTATCACACCTCTGTTCTCACACATCAAACCTATATCGCCGCCACATTTTCCTCAACTCAAGAACAACGGCCCCCGCTCCTGTGAGGCGCTATGGACCAAACCGCGGTAGAATTCTACGCCGCGCCGCAAAATACTTGTGAAAACTTCAACTGAATGTCTCCGATGCAGAACCTTCTCCTTTTTTTCTATATAAATCCCTGGCGTGTAACTCGTTCATTTACATGTACCAGGAGAAGTTTTCTGATTTGGTGGAATCACATTGCACCCGGCCGTGACGTACAACCGAATCAGCTGAGCCGCTTCACATCTTCAAGACCGCAGACTTGTGAGATAGAAAAGCCACTAGGAGGTAATAAGTATTACGCATTTCGGCTTCTACCAGTTTCCCTTTGTATTCCCATTTCGTTTCGTCCTCACTACGCCTCGGACTTCACTTCTCTACGGAAAATTATATTTGCAGGACTATTCCTCTTGCCCCGCGTACCTGACTCCTTTCTCTAGAAAGAGTACCACCCTCAACTTGAACCATATTTTGACGTTCCGCTTACACTGAATTTATCTAACATCGCTCAAGCCTCATAAACTACTACTGAGTAGTCACTGGCCGCGGCTTACTAGACTCCGAGTCGGACCCGAGCCAACAAACCCTTTTGATGTATCACATTTCCAATCACTGTCATTGTCACTACCGAAGGCGTCAGATCATAGTTCTGTAGTATGAGTTCTAGGAATACGGGAGTCAGTTAGCGACGAAGAGTAAGAGTGTCTCAAGTCACGTGTTCGGAGAGGAATCAGAGTCCGAGGTGGAGCGAACTTGAAGACGAAATGAACTTGAGGTCGATAACCGATGACTGCGCGGCACACCCAAACTCCTAAATAATTTGCCGCAGTTCTTTTCCACTCGTTTGCAGTGATGCAGTGATGAATCGATTCAATGTCATTGAATCGGCTCCGGCTTCTCTGAATTCAGTCGGCTACTCATTTCATCACCTCAGCTACCGCCACCTCAAAGGGAGAATAGTAGTCACCTTTGCGTGACTTCATATCGCAGTGCTTGGTTGAAACGCACCATACCAACTCTGTCATGCATCGGCATGATAAGATTGAAGGCGCCTATCAATGTGACGATCTCCGCACCACCAACACTGTGGGGCATTTTACAATCCAATCTAATTCAGTAGCCGACTGAATTGGTTTACGTTGTAAAATCCCCACAGTGTATGAGGAATTGGATCTTTTGTCGACTCGTATTTTGGGAAGCTTCGATATGGACGTAGCGGCGCTGCCGCATCCGAATGTCGGGGCTCCTGACTACTAGAATTCACTGTAGCAAAGCAACGGTGGTGCAAGAACGAAAAAGATGTCCCGACATCAATTCGTAAATACTGCATCATGATAAAAAAAATTATCCCGACCCACAGCAGGCATATAAAAGACAGAGGGGATCGAGCCGGAAACAGTGGTCCACCGCTCACTGGCACCGACTGCAGCGACTTGGACCTCGCCATCGGAAAGATCATTCATCCCACTATGAAATCCGCTCTTGGCCTTGCACTCGTCTTCCTCTCCACGTCTGCCATTGCCTCACATGGCATCGTGCACCAACATCGTAGTAGCGAGTCAAGTACCCACAGCACCAGGGGGAATGGTGGCTGGGGACAAGCACACAGTGGCAGCGCGTCATTCACGCAGTATTCGAGCTGTGGCACTCCCTGTAAGCTCTGCGTTGTTTTGGTGGTTTAGTACTCCATGGAGCCCACGCTGACCGCGACGTCCTTCTGCAGCATGCGGAATTACAACAAATGGGTACACGGCTGCAGTCAACACGTTTGCGTTCGGTGCTTACTCGGCTTCCGGTGACGCTTGTGGGCGCTGCTTCAAGATAACCTCGAATAAGGATCCATACACACCATCATACTCGGGCCCGTTCAATACCATCGTCGTAAAGGTTGACAATCTGTGCCCTATAAACGGCAATGAACAATGGTGCGGTCAAACGGTCTCCAATCCGCTCAACCAATTTGGCGCGTCCATGCAGTGCGTCTTGCCTTTCCCATTAGAACCATGGTATGCTGAAAAATAAAACCAATCTTAGCTTCGATCTGTGCGAAGATTCGGGAACAGCGGCCGCTTTCTTCCCTTCTGGCCGTGGCGCGATGCTCGGCACGTTCGAAGAAGTGCCATGTGAAGGTAACTGGAGCGGTAGTGAAGGTGGAAGCCTCTGGAATGGCTCGTGCATGGCCAATGATACCACTGGACTCTGGCCTGCAGTCGGGTGCGGAAACAAGGGTACGAAGCATTCACTTACCTGCGCCGTGATGCAGTTTTGGTTGATGGTACACTCTAAGGATCCCCACCCCAATGAGCGGACAAGAAATACAACTTGATGGGTCGAATTTTCGTTTGCAGTAGTGAGGTTTATAGGAGTCCAGAGGCTTTACTGCTAGCTCGCGGAGAGTTTTCTCAGCTGGATGCTCTCTACTTGTAGTGGTAAAACAAATTACTTATCTATTCTGCTACTATGCCGTAGGTGAGACACTGTACGGTTATATACCCAATTGAATCGATCACGTAGCTTCTTAAAGAAGATAGAAAGAAACCGGCACATGGACGGTTTGGCATGCGAAGGGCGCATGTCATTTCACATTCTTTAGCTTGATCCTTTGTTGCCACAATCGTCATTTTCCTAGAGATCAAAGAGAAAAGAGAAAACCATAGATTTACCCCACCTCAGACACCTTGTCAATAACATGACAGGCAGGAGTGGATAAACAGAGCCTGCTTATGGTAAACCAAGGGATCAAATAATGTCCAAGCGGAGCAAATGCGAGAAAGGGGGTATCAGTGTAGCAAGCATGAACCTATGAGGCGCCAAAGTTGTGTGGAACTCGCATGAGGTAAGCCCGCAAGGCATGAAAGCATATTCCATACTGGTCTCGACGTGAATCAAATCTCCCGTACATCACGCGAAGGTAGTAGGAGGTAGGAAATAATGAGCGAGCCAAGGTATTCAAAATCCGCGTAAGTATCACGTGATTTTTTCGTCGGTTCTAGAAGGCATTTTTTAGTTGGTATTTGTCACCTCAATACCCCTGCATGCGCCGAATCATCGCTGGGTTCATTTTCGGCCACTTGTACACACTGCAGAGACTCAGAGAAAATAAGAGAACTTAACGCCCAGAGCGACTCACCCTTGATGGGGCATTCCGTGGTCGAATAGCGGCTGAGCCATCACCTGGCGCCAATTCTCACGCCAACCGAGGTCGTAAATGCGTTCATTGGCCAGGATTGCGTAGGTGCGGTGAGTATTACGTGGCTCACGTTTGTCTTCAGACGTTGCAGGTGTCCAACAGACGGCAGACGTGTTTCCAGTAGAATCCGGAGTATCCGAATAGCGCCGTGACGGAATACACACGAAGTGAGTGGTAGCCCGGGCCGAGCTTCCCGATCTGGCAAAGCGAACGCCGTCCAGAGTCGTCTGGCCTTTGGTTACGTCTATAGCAACAACAATTGTCATGGCCTACAAGAGACAGGACGTCGATTCTGCACAACCCCACGATATTTTTGAAAGTTACGCACAACGGCAAATAACCACATCAGGGCTGCAAACCCGACCAGAATGATTACTCGGGAGTGCGGTTGAACGACGAGAGACCCATTAAACCACGATGGATCGGGGGTGCGCTGCTCCCGTAGCACGCGGAAGCCGAGTAGGGTGCCGACAACCCAGCGTCCAGCAGGACCACCACAGAAAATCCAAGAGTACAGGCGATTCCACCAAACAGACGTTGCCCAAGCGTCCGCATGAGATGCCGCCAGCGCGGCAATAACGTGAATCCTCAAGACTGGCAAGATTGGTAGGCTAGCGAGAGGTACAGTCACAGACGTCAAGACAAGCAAGGTCAGGAAAACCTTCAGTCGGCCGGTGGTTACGCAGTTTCCCAGCTAACAAATCGGTGGTCAATAGGTGACGTCGAGAATCGGATGGTTGACCTCGCGCACCCAAGGACAGTGATGATCGAAACCGAAGCGGCATACGCCACACGTTGAGCAATGATGTGTTCCAGGCGGCTTCCAGCGCATTTTGCAGTTGTCTTTGCTACAGAAATCAAGACTTGCATCGGAGCGACATTCGTAGGGTTTGGTTATTGATTGTGGCTCAGGGACCCTGTAGTTGGGGACGTTGTGTGTGGAGCGACCTGAACAAGTCTGCAAATATACAACGATGAGGCACGGGAATAATATTCCCATTGCTGTCATGTAAACCACTGAACGAAATTCACAAGAGATAAGTCCCAGACTGCTCAGTGGAGAGTCGAGTGACCTGCTGTGATGTAACGTTGCTCGTAGCGGACTAACCACCCAACTATGGAGAATGAAACGTAAAAAAAGTGAGTTCCAGTTAGGTTCTGGACGCACCTCCAACCTCCAAAAGGGAAATATACCATCCGAAGCTTATCGATGATTAGACATGAGGACAAGAGGGCAAGATTGACGTGTCGCACTATAGTGCACGCACCCGATGACGGTGATGACAAGGGCCTGGATACAGGGCTCTATTACATGAATAACCGATCTTCGAAGGCAAGAATTGTCATGATGTGGTTGTATTGTATTTGGGGGCGACTGTGCAGTTGACATATATATGGATCAACAATAGAAATACACCCCAGGTGGTAGCATTAGGCAAGTTGATGTGATTACCTCACTCGCACGCTCTATCTGGCCGACACCCTGGAAACCTTCATAATGTCAGAGCCACATCCCACTCCGCAGACCCTTCGTGAGCTTCCCTCAATCCCCCATTGTCTCCACCTCCCGTCTTCTTAACATGCTCTCTTTCAATACCCAGCCCTGGCAAACATCCCTCATGGCCGCCGCACAACAGCGCAGCGGACGACGACCGTCTTTTCGCCGTCGTGGACATATGGCTAGCGAAGTGCTCCCCCGATTATACCTCACAGACCTCTTCACTGCGCGCGACGAGGCACAACTCACCAGCCTCGGGATTACACATGTCGTTTCGGTCATCGAGCTCCCACCAACTCTTCCACAGACGCAGTCACTTCGTACGCTACATATTCCGCTATCGGACGATGCAGACCAAGACATCCTAACGCATCTCCCGGTTACCACTTCGTTTATCCGCAATGCTCTTGCGGAGGACCCTAATTCGCGTGTCCTGGTCAGTACCTTGTGACCTTATCCGTCTCCTTTGTTCTCAGTTCTCCTCCTTTCCTTTTTCGTTTATTCAGGTCCACTGTTTTATGGGCATTAGCCGAAGCGCAACAATTGTGTGTGCATATCTCATCGCAACGATGAGATTGACACCCCACGAAGCGCTCGCCGCTGTCAGGGAGAAACGTGGGATCGTGAGCCCAAACATGGGGTTCTTGCGACAGCTTGAGGAATATGCTATACAGTTGCGCGTCGGATTAGTAGGCAAGCCCCCGGCCAAGGTTGGGGAGAAGGTGGCAGAGGCCATTCGCCTACTAACCCGAGACACCACGCCGACTCGGAAAGATCACAACTCACGCCCAGCCTTGATCGCAGGGGTTTCTCCGTCCTCGGCGTTGCCTAGTTCGAAATCGAGCTGATACGTGTAAGATTCGCGATACCAATTGGGTTTTCTATCTACTGGATGCCATCAGGTCGTTGTCGTTTGATGTTCCTTGCTCTTAACTCCATTTCGGTGATTTATAACCTCGGAGTAGGAATTTCAATTTCGTAGCAACATTGCTGGAAATAGGTCACGTCTTTGAGTAATATAACTTGAAGTAATCCTGTATTCAGTGCAACATCGCGATGCCAGTGATTCAGCGACTCGGACAGATGAGTCACTTACGCGACGCATTTGACTCGATCTCCGGGAAGGGCGATTAGACGGGTCCGTAACGAGTCATCTGCATAGCATATGCTGTGGCATAATGGTCACTCACATTCCGCTACTTGAAGACGAGTCATCCTTTGATTTATCTTTCCGTCAATATCGACACTCCATCTATTACCCCCACAACGACCTAAGATGAGACCCGATCGTTCTGCATCAGCGAACAAACGAGTGGCCAGCAAGGTTGCCTCGCGCTTATACCTAACTTGCCTCGCAACCGCCAAAGACGTCGCTCAGTTGGCAGACCTCGGAATCACTCATGTCGTTTCGGCCATCGAGAAAGCACCAACTTTCCCATCTACATATCCATTACGCACACTGCACGTCTCCATATCCGACTACGATGGTGAGGACATCCTTAGCCACCTTCCAACCACGACTTCTTTCATCCGCGGTGCGCTGGCTGAGAACCCAAAAAACCGCGTTTTGGTGCGTACCTACTATGATGGCCTCCGCATCCAATACGATAACAACTGACGGGAACCTAAATAGGTCCACTGCTTCATGGGCATCAGCCGGTCTTCAACTGTTGTGATGGCTTACCTTATCGCTACCACAAAAATGACGCCGCGCGAGGCACTCACTGACGTCCGGTCAAAGCGGACGATCGTACGTCCCAATCGTGGATTCATGTCCCAACTGCAAGAGTACTACTCGAAATGTTCCAACTCTTTGCAAGCCGATCTTCGCGATGAGCCACCTGATAAGGATGGCGAACCGGGAAATACGATGAAGACACGTCGGGGCCGTCATGCCACGTTGACTGCGAAGGCTGCTGCGAAAAGCTATATGCGCTACGCTTTGACAGCAGTGACCTCCTTGCCTCCGCATATTTCCAATCACAGTCCTGAAGGACAAGAGTATTGGAAATTTGAGGGACGTTTGATTTAGAATTAACCAACTTCTTTAGGGTCAATCTGGCAACCGCGAGGCGCAAGGTCGTTATGCCTGGACCGATCTAGAACTCGGGTGTTCGTTCGGGGAAACCTACCCATGCGCATTTGGCCAACCATGAGGGGAATTCGTGGGATCGTGACGTGGCCCGAGAACCTAAAAGTTCAGTCATAACGGGTAGATCTTGTCCCTTTTGTCATTCGGTATGCATGGGAGCCCGTATAAAGTACCATACCTATCAAGTAGGTCGCAGTATATTGTGTAGTCAACCTACAGTAGTGTACAGACAAGTTGCAACGGATTGGAGAGCTGGCAGCCTAAGCAAAGCGATGCAACAACATATATCGTCGTTGTTCCGTTCGAGGCTGCTGTCGACACTCATGTCGAAAATCCTGTGACGGTGTTGGACTCGCAGTGGTCGTAACCGCCCAATACAGTCGATAACACCACTCTGAATGCCTCAGCAAGAGACGCTGTGAAGATCGAAAGCAAATGAAATGGTAATTTTCTGAATGCTGTGTTGTGCGCAAGAATGGATTCAGTCCTTAAAACAGGTTTATTCACGCAATTTTCTAGTATGCAACAGCGTTTTATCTTTCCGTATCGACCTACTGAAGCGGAATGCGCTGTGAACTACCACGAGACCCCGATATTGAGGCTGACACTGTTGGCGCGTCCAGTGCGGGGAACCCCTCCAAACAGCACATCACGTTATCGCGGTGTGTCCCTTACACGACGAAGAAAGAAGACAATTTGGGGCAACTCTTGGACCGCTACTACCACCAAGTAGCGGTTTCCCACGGTCAATCCGGGGCCAGGGTTGGTTCGAAAAGAACCCGTCCACCGCGGCCATAAATATACAGTACTATGTATCACAAAAAACAGCTTCCAGTTGGAGAACAGCAGGGAAGAACCCTGAACACGAACCAAATGGCAGACAAGCCAAATAGGCAGAAAGCCAAAAAAAACCGTGGCACTGTACCCTCCTCCATCACCGCCCCCATCGTTACCTGCCATCCACCAAATAAATGTGTTCGCACCTAAGTTGTTTAAAATTGCTCTGACATTGCTCCATCCGAACTCGTCAGTGAGACACCCGCTGCGCCTGCCACCCAACATCGTCTGCGTGACGCATGGTGTCGGCCTGCCCGATCACGCCCCACCCATGCGCTCCCCTGCTAGCACGTCTGCTCGCTCCAGTACCATTGCGATAATGAGCCACCTGGCCCTCATGTCACTTCCAACAAGGCAGCAAATAAGTCCACCTCTTCTTCAACGAAGCCTTGCTCACCAATCCCATGTATACAGTAGACACAAATGATTCACTTTATTGCCACCGAACTGCCAGAGTGCAGTGCACAATGGGAACAACAGCAACCCAACGTCCCGATCCAAACGCGCCACTGACAACCACCCCTCCGTCCAAATGAAAACCCCGAAGAGCACGATGGCTCCCCCTCTCCGCCACGCGCAGCCTCGAATACGTCACCCACAACCCCCCATTCCACCTCCCCCAGTACCGTACCACACGCGACGCTGCAGCCTCCTCTGTCACCACCCCCATCGCTGCCACCACCCACCGAATCAAGACGCTGACTCATGTGCCTAAGTCCACGAAAGTCACTACCGACACCTCTCCATCCGAACAGCGTGGCCTGTCAGTGAGATACCCGCCGCGATTTCCACCCGACTCAGTCGGTGTGTCTCTTATGATGTGGGTCTTTACCCTAATGGCGCTCCCACACATGCGCTCCTATCAGCGGCAAAACAACAGGCCGAGACCGTATGAGCACCCGCACAAACACAAGCGCCAAAAGGGCAATAACGGAAGGAACAGGAATATTAATCGCTGAATCGGCACAGCTGCATCGCCACTGCGTACGAACCTGCTCGGGCAATTGGCACAGAGTAAGCGACCACCGCTGCACAAGCTCCGGTAGTGCACGCCGATGCACACGAGTACCTCACCCCGTCCGTATCTCCCACAGTAGCTGACGGCACCCACATCGTCCATGGTAGCAGGGTTACCACTACAAACTGCAAAGAGCTCAGCACCCTACCAGACTCGATGGTCCATTAAACGGTGAGCTTCTCTGAAGCCCGCACCTACTAACATTGTGAGCATAAAGCCGCGCGACTAGACGATAGCGACACGTGTATATCTAGCAGAATAACCAGGGGCAACTCGGGGACCACAGCCCATCGCGGCCACCAACCACCACGTCAACAAGTTGATCGGTGTACCTAAGCTCGCCCAAAATCGCAATGACAACTCTCTATCCGAGCCCGAGCCAGTGTTGCCCGTCAGTGAATGACGCTTTCTACCCAGCCTCATGTGGGGAACTTACAGTGGTGGTCCCTACCCCGAATGCGCTCTCCGACGCGCTCTCTTACCAGCATGTCTGCCCGCTCAAGTTCTGAAGTTCTGAGATACCTTTAACCCCTAGTGCCTACGAGGATGAGTCACCTGGCCTCCGTGCCCCTGCCAACAAGGCAGCAAAACAATAAGCCGAGGCCGTACGAGCACCCACACAAAACATATACCAAAGGACAACATGCCGTGTCCTGACCTATCAGGGCCTCGCCGACGCCTCTAAAGACGCGCTCCGCGCGATTCCTCATCACTTCTTGGAGTCCCATGGGTCTCGTACCTCTTTACTACGCATTTTCCGAACTCTCCTCACAAGCTGACTAAATTCTCATCTCACACGACGCCGCAGCCGACGCTCCTCATGCAATAAGCAACACTATGGCCATAGCACCTCATTTATATAGGAAGAAGCTAACATCTGCCCCCACAACATAACCGCGCCGCCGATGCGTTTAGCCCGATGACTTAAGGAGCATCCAAGACACAGTGAAGCAAGCCTCACGCAAAGAAACACCGATAAAGCTCGGACATTCACAATAGAGCCACCATGCTTTGTCACCGAGAACAGCACCATGCAAGGTAATCTACGTAACCCACCAGGCAAACACCTGAAATGCAGGAAAGACAGGGCTTGCACGACCCGAGCACGCAAGGCATGGAACAGCGGTGGTGGCGCAGAACCGTCGTGCCACAGCCACCAATCCCGTGATAAACAACAGGAGAACCGGCAGCCATGGTAGCTGTGTGGATGAGACAATCGCAAATGAAATGTCAGAAACTGCCAGCCCGGACGAGGGCAACCGGAAAGTTACTGGAGGAGCGACTCGAATTTGACACGAATAAGCACACTACTAGAAGTCGACAACCGACCCGCGGCGTTCGACCCGAGGCCACCAAATAAAGCCTCTCAGAGCCTGGGGTCAACGCCAAAGGACAGGCCCGACAGCAACAAATCCTCATCTCAGAGACTGACAACAGACCGAATCATGGTTACCGAGATTA
>WNFQ01003593.1_pt1 | contig 14946 bp, 15 predicted proteins | sample 5400171 | NCBI WGS metagenome assembly WNFQ01 (sample SAMN13153356, study PRJNA577476) | soil metagenome | isolation source: 20 cm soil under Madrone tree | place: USA:California | collected 2016-06-14
ATTTCCGAAGCACTGTGCCATGGCAGCGTCGATTCCCCATCCACGCCATAGTAGAACACCTAACTCGCGATATTGTCCTGTTATCGAGTTAGGGCTGCACATAAATACGTGGAGAGAAATCCATTGACTTACCAAGTACTCTGTGCCAAACGGTTCGCAATTGGTGAAACAAAGTTAAAGGGAACAACGTACTCGTCGTCGGGAAGGAGGGCCGCCGCAGTTCCAACGATCGTTGCTTCTTCACCATACTGATACGACGTAAGTTATCGTGCATAGAAATAGAAAGGGGACGCGCACAGCGGTCATCTACTTTGGAAGTCAGTTATTGGAACAATACGGCATGCTCGGGAAAACGCGTACATAGAAGGATATCTTGCCCTGACGCTGTATGTTATAGAGCAAGTTGTCCATGATGGGAAGAAGAACCATAGTCTTGTATCTGTGAGCGTTTTAGGCTACCTTCTTTGGAATAAGGAAGTAGCACAGACATTCTCCGAGCTAGTTGTTCATCAAGCTGGTAACACGATAAGCACTCTGGATAGAAGGAACACAGAGATTTAAACACGCCTCTGGTAGTTCAGCCCCTTCAATGACGTTTCCTACGCCATCTATGATTCTGTACGTGGGCAGTTGTTTTCCATCTGTGGAAACGGAATTGAAGAAGTTGAGCCTGGATGTAATGGGCGACTGCGAGGTTGGCAATAGGCCGTGGCCCTCTGGAAAAGAAACTGGAGTTGTAGAACATAAACCTCTACGGAATATGCGAGAGAGAGCGAACGAGGGACGCGTCCAAATGGCCCGGATCATCGGGAGAGTGAGACCAGAGAGCCAAGACGGCCCAGAACGGACATTCCGATCCGGAGTGACCGAAGTCAATTTGAAATGACAAATGATTTGATTTGCGTCCCATGCGGCCGCGATCATTGGCCTTCTCTCCCAACACCTCTCGGTCGACCAATCAGATTGCAGTATCTAGCGGCTGAATTGGTTTACATTGTAAAATGCCCACACTGAGTGGTGATTAATGGTGATTGTAAACAGATGGACGTCCATAACCTGATACTTGATGAACCAACGCCCTCCGCCGTTCCTCTTTGATTTCTTTCTCCCTTCTGGAGCTGCACGTCCGACTCCCCCGTGCCCCATCTAGTCGGCATCGCTTTCGACCTGCTTGGCCATGCTCCTTTCCCTTTTAGGACTCCTCTGCTTCCTTGTTTTCGCGCCTCGATCCGCCCTTTCACTTTTCCAGTTCGTCTCATATTCGCGTGTAAGCCAGTGCGGCCCTTTCAACGTTTCGTTCAATGGGGGAATGCTTCCTGCCGCACTCCCTCTTACTCTGACTGTCCTTCCTTTCAACTCAACACCGCTCGCCTTTGTCATTCCCAATTCAGCATGGGACAATTCTACGAATTCTGGCTCCTTTGTCTCCCTTCTCCCCATTCCAGCAGGGGTCGCCTTACTGGCTTCATTGGACGACGCAGCAGGGAACAGCGCTGCTCTTATTTCCGATGTTATCCAGGTCCAGCCTTCCACAGATACTTCCTGTATATCCTTTAACACGGCCGCTCCTGGACCGTTCCAACTAGAGAATCGTGCGGTGTCCCAGTGCTTGCCGTTCAGAGTCTCACGGAATACCTCATCTCTGGACTACCTAATTTTAACAAGAGGATTTATCCCAACGAGTCTATCATTCGAGCTTCAGTGGACGGGATATTTTGAGAGCCATGGCGTTGATACGTTCACATATATCATGGACGTCGCCGAAGGACTCCACGTAGCATTACTCTTTGACGATGGTCGGGGAAACCGTCAAGTTTCAGACTTGCTTTCGGTCCAAGGTGGTAGATCTAGCCCAAGCGGGTGTCTTGGACCCGGTTCTGCACAATCCACTGCAGCAGCACAAGATGGTGCCCAGAGATTATCCAGGTCTGTGATATTCGCGATACCCGGTTTTCCGAGGCTGATTCGTTTCCATTAGACCGGCAGCCATAGCCATTTCAGTTTCCTCATCTGTTGTGATTCTCATCACCCTCATTCTCGGCATCCTTATCATACGCCGCGAACGGCGTAAACTGGCTAAACGTCTTGGGGCTATTCAAAACCGAAAGACCATTCCACCAAGCCCCCTGCTAATACTCGGTCCTCTTGAACCATCCAAGCCCGCCTCGACCGGAACGTCTGATGTAGTACCTAGCTCCCCGACGCCCGTAGACCCTGTGTACCCCCAAGGAATATTCGGGATCTCTTCTACATTATCGCGTGCCACGCAGCGCTCTACCCGATCGACCATCCTTGCTCCTTCCACCTCCAAGTCACGGAGTTCAAGGTCAACGAAGAGCCGATACAGTATAACTAGGAGTGTCAAAAGCACGAGGACCAAGAGTTCTACCAAAGGTACAAGGGCACGCCGGCTCGCAGACCTTGACATCGAACGCCTTCTCGAAGTGGCTTCCCGTCAGCCGGCCGCCACGGAGGCCCCTCGCGGTTATCCGGCCGCCTCGCCTCACACAGTGACCCCTGCACCCACTCTTTCGGTACCCCCATCGCCCTCACCGTCATCTTTCAGTATATGGAATCCTTCGATACCCCGAGGACTCGGTCACCATCACTCGAGTCCCGACGTTTCCCTGCCGCCCCCGACCAGTTATCCACATGAACGGTTTACTCCCGAACGTCCGCCCGTCCCAGCGTCATCCGTGTCCGCCGTAGCACCCGAGAATGGTCCAAATGGACTACCATCGAGGATAAGGCCACTCTCCTCTCCCTTCCCTCCACCAACTGTATTCACACCAAGCAAGAACTTAGTGTGATTTTGACCTCGAGGTATAGGCGGGGTTTCACAGGCTCTTCATTCTCACTCACTTAAATTATTCGGGGGTCTCATGGAACTTGAACCTCAATTTTATGGTTTCTGCACGGGTTTCCGTCTGGGTTGTGTATCATTAGGTGCCATGCATCAATACAGTACATATCAGCTTATATAGAGAAAGTTCAAGTTGTGTGTCGGTGTTGCTCCTTATCCCCACATTCACCATCATTCCAGGAACAGAACGGCGACCTGCACTATCCCTGTACTAATGCGCTTTCAGGAACCTGGTCCCTACAGCCATAGTAAGTTAAGGGACGATACAGAATCTTTAAGGAGCGCATTGAGGTATTTTTCACGTTGAATGCGAGTAACACAGTATCGGACCCCGTCACGTAGTAAAGTTCAAATTTTCAGACTAGATGCGCATCCAACGAATTGGTTTCTGAACAAACGGTAAACTTCAAAATCAGTCCTTGATCCCCCTTTTCGTTTCCTTCCCTCACAGGGGCCAAAAGTCATATCTTTTTTGCGTGCCCCTTCGTAATGAATGAACAAGACATCAAAGAAAGCGCCACGATTGCACGGGGTGTAGCACAGCGGCCGGGCATCATAATACAATACAATAATGTACGGAAACCTTCATCACAATGAGTGCCAGTGATCGTTCACTCCACCGCCGCGGTCACGGCGTGAGCGGCGAGGGGGAGAGAGGACCTAGTTTTCGACTTGGAACTTGGAGGTTGTGGTATCATCGGCGGTCACTCGGCCATAGGCAACTTCAGAGCTTCCTCTCGCGCGCGCCGCCGACTGCCCATCAAGATATCCACATAGTCCGCGCCGCCGAGCACGTGCCCGGCGTGGCCCCCTGTCGACAACGACGACGACGAACCCGAACGCAACTTGGTCGCCCTCTTATTTCCCTTCAGCTTTGCTTTCTTCGCCGCGGACGCGGATGCGGTTAGTGGTACGGCAGGTTTTGGAGTGGGTGGTGTCGTGGATGTGGATGTGGATGTGGATGTGGATGTGGATGTGCCAGCATTGCTTGTCTTTTTTTTCTGTTGGTGTGGGTGGAGAGGCGCGGCATAGTAATGATTGGAATGGAAAAAAAGTGAGCGAGGCTTATTTGTTTGGATACGATGTGGAGGCTTTTGCGGCGGGCGTACCGTACGCTTATGAATCTTTGCACTTTTTCCCATTCTCAATACGATGAAGGAAGGTTGTGACTCGTACACGCAGATGACAATCTGAGGATTGGGATATCGAGACGCCAATGATTTTTACAGTGATGTCCTCCGCTCGGTGAGCGTGTGAAAAATTAGATGCATACATTTCATTCTACAGTGCGATCAGATAAGATAAGGCGTTACAAGAAGATCAGGACATGTGAGCTCTAAAGTACGTGGTCAAAGTGTCGAGGAGATATGATGCATCTCAGGTGTATGCTGAGGGGTTGTAATAAATCTATGCAGGAAATCAATCAAAGCCTTGTGCTGCATTCCAAATGATGTTCCTGCGAGCGCGTACACCCTCCCGGAGGCGGTCGAGCACAGGAACAGTTGTCTCCCAGGATATACACGCATCGGTCACTGACTGGCCATACTTAAGCCCCGCTTTTCCAGAGGCAGGAATGTCTTGGCGGCCCTCGGTGATGTTCGATTCAATCATGACGCCCATGATGAAGGCAGCAGTGTCGGCACATTCAAGTTGGCGTGCCTGAGAGACAAGGTCACAATGCTATCATCCAAACCATGAAAGCACACTCACGATGTCTTCTGAAACGTCAACTTGGCGTTGGTGTTGCTTATTGCTGTTACCATGACTGCAATCAATCTTCGCAGTGCGCATTTATGAGTTAACTGGCTACGGGAGGCCAAGTGAAGACAAACCATAATTTTGGGTGGAAGCCCTGCCTTCAGTAGCTTCTCGCCAGCCTCCCTCACGTATTCAGCAGTGTAGTTGGGTCCTTTGGAACCTCCACGAAGGATGATATGTACATCAGGGTTGCCCTGGAAATTTTTAAGAAACCGGAGACAAGCGGAAAGTGGTTGGCGCCAACCTCAGTCTCGACAATACTGCTCAAGCCTTCCTTGCCAACGGACAGGAAGACATGTCCGGTCCGCGCAGCGCGGCAAGCATCAATGGCGACGCCAACGCTGCCGTCCGTCGAATTTTTGAAACCAGCAGGCATAGAGAGGGCGGAGGTAAGCTCGCGGTGGACCTGAGACTCGGTTGTACGAGCACCAATCGCACCCCATGCTACAAGATCTGCGGTGTACTGGGGGCTGATTGTATCGAGGAATTCGCATCCCGCGGGAAGGCCTATCTGCGCGACATCAAGCAGGAAAGAACGAGCAATACGGAGTCCACGGTTAATCTGGAAGGTGCTGTTCATGTCAGGATCATTGATGAGCCCTTTCCATCCGACGGTCGTACGGGGCTTCTCGAAGTAGACGCGCATAATGATGTGGAGATCATCTTTCGCGGTTTCGGCATACGCCTTTAATTTTTGTGCGTACTCAATCGCGGAATCAACATCATGAACGGAGCAGGGGCTGATGGAAAACTTTTGAGTTGAGGGCGCTATAGATGAAACAAGTACGACATACCCGACAATAACAATGAGTCTGTCGTCCAGACCGCGAAGGATCGCCTCTGTGGCTTTTCGGCCCTCAAGAACAGTCTGGGCAGCACCGAGGGACCTGTGCAAACTGTGTCAGCGTTAGCAAGGGACAGTGTCGGGAAGAAAACACACAACGGGAGATCCTCTTGAAGAATTTGTGGGGGAATAAGAGGACGTGTTGACCTGACACGACGATTCTCGAGTCGCTGCAAGGCTTCTTTGAAGGGAATGGCCATGTTAAGATCTTTCACTAGAGGGAGGCGAAGATGTGAGTCTGTGGGAGAAGAAACAGACGTCGAATATGTGGGTCAGGAAGCCACCCGGCTCACTTTTATACTTTGTGAAACGAGGCGACGCAGATATTGATTTTTTGATAGCGCTTAATTGTCCGAATCACCGGTCACCGGACTTTGGCCGCTGGATGACTAAGCACTATTCCATCGGACGCGGTTTTGTCTCCAAACGTGTTCTCTCCTTTCTCCGTGTCACTTAAGTCCGATGTTTCAGGTAAATATCTTATCTTTGAAAAGGCCGAGTCGATTTCGACCTTCCTTCAGCATGCTCCTTCTCGCTTCCCACATTTGTGAGGTTCTTATGTGGCGGCAATCATCTTTCACACCCAGCCAAGTACTTGAGCAGGTGGTCTAGGACCCTCGTTGGCGTACTGGTGGCGAACTGACGCTCATGGCTGTCATGTAAGCTTCCGGGGGGCAAATGCTTGCCATTATGTCGGATCACATTTTGAACGACCCGCCCACGTTTCTCAAGTATCGGGCTGTAGTTCTGTGCCGATGCCGGACGTCTTAGTATCCTGAATCGTTGTTAACAGCTTCTTTGTTGTGGTTCACAAGGCCAAGAGTAACCTAAACACAATATCTCGGCGACCTCCAACGACAATACCTTGAATCGGGTTTGTAGTGACTTATGGGATGAGTTTCATACAATACCGTTCGATGAATAATGTGATGTCACCAGAAGTTCCAATATGCATGGTCATGTAGCGTACATGGTCGGACTTCACAGTTAAGTACGTTAAATCCTTACAGTAGTACTTAGATAACCTGGCGAACCTTGATCGCGAAAGACACCACACATCATAACCCCATGTCGGGAATGCATCTTGTGGTATATGTAAAGATGCTTGGATTGAGGTCAGACTCGGAAGCACGTGGCGGTCAATGCGTTGACGCCCATGAACTTCCGTCAGAGCTTCGTTAGGTCTACTAACCACACCACCCACACCCTCCCCGCTAACGTGAGTTGAAGTACTCCTGCTTCTCCCCTGTTCTCACGCTTTAGTCCATTGTCAGGTGTCTAAAGTCTCTGACAGGGATTTGACCCGTTTTCCGAGTCAAACCATATCACACCACGTCGCATTAGTCGCACAGCAGCATTTCCTTCAACATGGACTTTTCGGCGTTCAATGCCGCCGAGCAGGCGCACATGACCAAGGTTATTGAAAAAAAGCAGGTTTGTCTGCAGTCTCTGCTCGTTTGGCCACGTTTCTAATTGCAGTCGACTAGATGCAAGACTTTATGCGGATGTATTCGAACCTTGTTGAGCGTTGCTTCACGTCATGCTGCAATGATTTTACCAGCAGAGCCTTGTCATCGAAGGAGGTAAGGAAGGATTCGATACCTCCCCTCACGACAAGTAGCTAATACCAAGACAGGAGCAATGTATGATGAACTGTGCCGACAAATTTTTAAAACACTCGGAGCGAGTGGGTGCGCGATTCGCGGAGCAGAACGCAGGTGCGCAACACCAATGACGCAGTGAAATCATTCACACTGATTGTAACCTCCCCCGCAGAGGCTATGAATTCTGCAGCTGTACAGAAGTAACGGAGTGCCTCAACCGACCGTCCTGACTCCTGACTTGATCCGTTGCAATGTCCCGCTTCCTCATCCACTATCATTTTATGTTGGGTGGACATTTCTAAATGCTACGGTAATTCATTGGGTGTGTGGGCGGGAACATTAGATGACAGCGAGGGCGATCTTTGTGTCTTTGCTACCTTTTGCACTGGCACTGCACTGGTTAATATTACTCATAAAGGTCACGTGCCTCCGACCATTGTCAATCATGTCCCCGGCAAGTGACATATCATTTCAATTTCCTTGGGGAGATGCCAATGGACGTCGAGAGTCAAGGCAGATGGTCTCTCCTAAGGTACACATGGAGAGTACTGTACTATATAATCAGTCGAGTGGCCGAGCGGCCGGCTGCACATAGTCCACCACGTGGAACGGCTTGGACGGCCCGAGCGTCACGATCTCGTCTGGGTCATTTGCGCAGCCCTAGGACCCGAGGACACGCACTACCCTTACCCTCAACCCACCACTATCTCACTCCACCCCACTCCTGAGTCCACTATAGCAAATTTTGTCCTATTTCTCTAAGCCACTATGTCCAGTCACCCACTCCTAGGAAAAGCCGCCCCTGTGCTGTCACTCCGTAATGCTGACGGCAGGACATACAAGCTCCAGCCTGGTGCAGATGGTAAACCCACTGCAGTCTTCTTCTATCCTAAGGCTGGTGCGTTTTCCCTTTCCACGTCATAATCCCTCGTTTCACATGTTCGTAACACTGGCATTGCACAGGTACCTATGGCTGCACGAGAGAAGTCTGCGCTTTCCGGGATGCGCTCACTGGTCTGCCTTAATACCCCGTGATGAAGTAAGAGAGACTAACGACTGCGGACGGGTGACGCGTACATTTAGAGAAAGTCGAGTTCAAGGAATCCGGCATAACGGTTGTCGGGATCTCGGGTGACCCCGTCTCAGCAATCAAAGAGTTTGCCACTAAAAACAATGTGACCGTATGTGCACTTTCCCCCTCACACTCGTGTAACCTTCTCGTTCTGACAACAACAACAAATGACAGTACCCTATGTTGAGCGATGAGTCTGGTGAAGCCCGAAAGGCATACATCGTCGGCCGCGGTTTGAAGGGTTTCTCCGAGGGACGTGTCACGTTCTTCGTTGACTCTCAGGGAGTCGTACGGTACGTGCTTTCGTTTCGAATCCTTGCCTTTTCGGTGAACCTGACCTTCGCGGTGCAGTGACGTGTTCGATTCGGTAATCAATTTCAGTGGACATATCAAAGCCGTTTCGCGCGCACTTGAAGAGTACAATAAAGGGAACAAGTCAGGGACCTCAGCGGGCGCTTAGGTTGACCGCGAAGGAGCGTTAATTCTGGCTGTACTTGTAACGCTGCTGTATCTGTTGCTGTATCTGTTTTCGTTTCGATTGAATGAACGAGTTTCTGGGTGACTACAGTAGTCGGTAATTGGGTGGAGCCGGGAATCACATGTAACCGGGTGCTCCGGAGAGATATAATGACCGGAAAGGAAACCTCTTGTAACCAAATATGATTGTTACGCCCGTAACGAAACTGCTTGGGATCCGTGTGTAGGTCCATCGTTTCTCTCACACAGGCGATCTACTCACCCGCAGATGAAAACAGGCCTATCGTTCAGGGTGGCATGCAGTGGCGAGTAACAACTGGGAAATCAATGACGAATGGGATAGCTAAACCGCGTTGCTTAGGATCGGAGTGCCCTCTCTCGTTGCAGCGGTTTCCAATGCAGGCGCTCTCGGTGGGTCCGCAAACCCCGGAAATGCTTTCATATAGCTCACTCCTTACGACAGGTATTCTTACAGCACTAACCCAGCCTAACCCCGTTGCACTGCGCGATGCTATTCGTGAAACACGATGTATAACGGATAAGCCCTTCGGTGTAAACATCACACTACTCCCGACCATCAACCCACCGGACTACGAAGGGTTCGCCCGTGCGGCGGTTGCTGAGGGCGTGCGCATCTTTGAAACCGCTGGGAACAATCGTTCGTGATTCAACACTTCGCTGGCATAGATATGATGGCTGATATTTCCGGAACTGGCCCGCGCAGCGAAGAAGCTGATTGCATATCTGAAGAGCGAGGGATGTATTATCATACACAAATGCACAAATATCCGGCACGCAAAAGTACGACGATCCTCTACCAAGTCACTAGTACTGTCCCTCATGCTGAACACTGCGGCATAGTCGGCGGAGAAGCTCGGCGTCGATATTCTCAGTATTGACGGTCTTGAATGTGTGTTAAAACTTGATCAATGTACCCTCAGAGACCGTCTAATGGAACTCATGACAGGCGCCGGGCATCCTGGCGAGGAGGATATTCCGGGGTTAGTGTTGGTATGTTGAGCGAGCGTGGTCTTCACGGGTCTATAGACTGGTAGACTGATGTCACATAGCTGGCACGCGCAGCACAAGAGCTGAAAGTGCCATATCTTGCTTCGGGTGGCATCGCAGACAGTCGTGGATTCGTGGCTGCGCTCGCGCTCGGTGCGTCCGGTATCAATATGGGTGCGTAAGGCCTATTTCATCTGTTCTGTTTGCGAGTCTATTAACAGAAATGCATACAGGGACGAGGTTCATGTGCACCGTAGAAAGGTGAGCTGGGAGTCTCATCGAGCGTGCTGCAAGGGTATAATTCGGTGTGTTGGGACAGTCCGATCCACGATAGGATCAAAGAGAAGATTGTCGAGGCAACCGAACAGGATACTATCCATATTTTCCGGACCATGCACAACACAGCACGTGTATTCAAGAACAAGGTTTCCAAAGAGGTTGTTGCGATCGAGCAGCGGCCGGGATCCAAATTTGAGGACGTGCGAGACCTTGTTTCTGGGGTGCGGGGTAGAAAGGTTTACGAATTGGGTGACCCGGAGTACGGGATCTGGAGTATGGGGATGGCGGCAGGACTGATCCATGACATACCAAGATGCGAAGAGCTAGTGAGACGGATGGAGAGTGAGGCGGAGGAGATGATGGGGATGGGCGGCCATTCGAAAGCCAAAGCCAAGTTGTAATAGGCACGATCACATGACCGCGTCATGGCGCTCGTCTTTATGCGAAGTTGAACTTGTCAGACTCTGTCCGCCGGCTTGCCATGGCTTTCCTCGTCCCTTCCCACTCGCCTAACACGCCTCCCTCAGACGAATCGGCAATGTATGAGCTCTCCTTTGACTACGAGCAGAACTCAGCCGGAGAGTGGAAGCGTGTTTCGAAGGGTCGTTCTTCCCCTCCAACTCCAGTCGATAAGCAATCTCCTCCTTCCACCGATTTGATTCCGCCTCCATCCGGTGACCCTTCCCCTCCACCTTCGACTCGACTTTCCCTCACACGATCAGAGAGTTTACCTGGCATAACCTCCGCCTTACCCTCCGAACGCCCGGATCCCGTTCCATCTGCACAATCCGCCTTGCGCTCATTCCAGCGCGCTCTTTCTGGCCCCGTCTCTCTCCCACAGTCCACGTCGCGACAATCGCATACACCTGGTCAATTATCCTCCACCCATGTTCGTACCATTCTAGCTGGTGGCCTACGCAGTGCAGGACGTACAGCTGGTGGCCCTCGTCGCGTCACCCTCGAAGAATTCAATCAGATGAATGAGAATCTCAAGATCCAACAGCAACAAGGGGAGATTGACCTCCACCTGCAGGCCGCCGGTCTTCGTCAGGACGAGAAGGAGAATCATGATGGCACTTCCTTGCCACCTATAGATACTACCGTGGGTCCGAGTAGCATCCATCGCCGCTATTCGCCTCCCAAGTCAGCCGGTTTGTCCGATAGTCACCATAACTACCTTCCGTCGCGCTATTCTGCTGTCGGTACCACCTCTTCTTCCAACTTCCGCTCAACCTTGGCCGATGTTGTGCCAGTTCCCCAGCGGCCGTCACTACCCATGCCATCCACCGCCTCATCCACGCGTCAACTGGTTGCCGGGCCAAGCCGTCTCAGTCGCGTACACTCACACGGACAGAAAAAATTTACACCTGGCCTCGCCATCGACAAGATGAAGCAACATATACGGTCTCAAGTGCCACCTACACGTCAACGCGTCAATGCACTAACGCATTCTGCTACACGGCCCCGACGATCTGCAAGTCTCAGCGACGCGTCTATTAGTGTGTACCTTTGTATAGTTGACATGAAACGCTCACTGATTGTGACTAGCACCGGAGCGTCCCACCGCACCCCCCTTAATGAGCGCCGCTTCACATTCGGGGCGGCCGGGGACCAGTATGGGTCTGACCAACTCTCGTTCAGGGGCGATGCGTGTAACGCTGGAGGAAAAGAGGCGCCGTGACCGAGAGATAGCTCTTGAAGATGGTGTGTACAGCTAATCTAATCCTGTCGCGTATTCTGATTGAGCCATGTAGCGGAGTATGCCAAAACCCAAAGATACGAAGAGGAGGAATTGGATATTGACCGTAAGTGACCATGACTGGTTCCGTCGCCACTCACTTAATACACTGCTCTCAGGCCGACAGCTCCCACAAGATCACATCGTCCGTGGTAAGTCGCCGTCTCCGACGCACATTGCAACTGTCAGCGCGGCACACCTTCGCTCCACTTATGGTCACCAACGCCACGAATCCGACACACTGCGCTCCGCTGCTGGAAACCTCCCTCCGTCGCAACTGCAAGCATTGGCACCTGTGCAACCACAGTCAACATCACCCAAGCTGACCGACGCTCCGCCGCCGCCGCGTGCCCCAGTCGTCTCCGTACGACACAGGCGCAGCCCCACGTCGGATCCGATACCCGCCGCAGGCGAGGATGACGTAGCGCATGCACCCCTCGCAGAGGTAAAGACACGCAACCTCGTTGTGAGCAAAAAGGCGTACGCGCGGCTCGATTTGATCGGCAAAGGCGGCTCGTCACGCGTTTACCGCGTAATGAACAATGCGAACGAGATATATGCCATTAAACGCGTCTCTCTTGACAAGACAGATGCGGAAACGATGAGCGGATATATGAATGAGATCGCGTTGCTTAAACGCTTGAACGGGAACAGTAGGATTATCAGGCTGGTTGATAGCGAAGTTAAGCCTGGACCAGGGGGAAACAAAGGTCACTTGATGCTGGTGATGGAATGCGGCGAGATCGGTCAGTCATGCATTGCATACGAGACATTACGGAGCTTGTGGCTGAACGTGAGTCTCTGGCATGTAAAGACTTTGCAAGGCTTCTTCAAGAACAACAAAAAGAGCCACTCAATATGGTCTGGGTTGCTTACTACTGGCAGCAGGTAATTTCGTTTTTATGCCTTCCTCGGTTGCAAGGCGTTGATTTGTTTATGTCGCAACTAGATGCTTCAGGCCGTACACGTAATCCATGAGGAGAAGATTGTGCACTCTGACCTCAAACCAGCAAATTTCGTTCTTGTCCGCGGACAACTGAAACTGATTGATTTTGGGATCGCAAATGCCATTGCCAATGACACCACTAACATTCAGCGAGATCATCAGGTGATGCCTTTGCGCAGCCCTCGGTGTAGTGACTGTCTCGCTGAACCCGGACTGTTGACCCATAGATCGGTACTGTGAACTACATGTCCCCGGAGGCCATCGAGCTTCCTGATGGCATGCGGCGTCTCAAAGTCGGCAGGCCAAGCGATGTGTGGTCGCTCGGCTGCATTCTTTATCAAATGGTCTACGGTCACCCACCATTCCAGCACCTCTCAGTTTACCAGAAAATGAAGGCGATCCCGGACACCACACATGCTATCGATTTTCCTGAATATGCGACCCCGACGGCCCGCTCTGCGAGCTCGGCAAGCCCACCAAAGAAGCTGGAGTACCTTAAACGACGTGTGCCGGCATACGTTATTGCATGCACGAAGAAGTGTCTGTCGCGGAACCCGAAAGAGAGGGTGACAATTCCCGAGCTTCTGGAGCAGGAGTGGCTTGGAATAAAAGAAGGTATTTCCCCCGCTTTCTCCCCTCTTCTCTGTAAGCTGATTGTCGGTGGGAACTTTTTCGTGGTGATAGGGGAGTCGTCTGAGCCTGAGCCTACAAAGAAACCTGAGCTTGCAGAAGATGAGACAATCATCAATCCATATTATATGCGTCAATTACTGCAATATGGGATCCGACTCGGCCAACAACAGAATTCAGCAGACCTGAGTCCGGAAGACCTCCTGCGCGAGGCAACGGTGCGTCTGCCTTCGCGGTCTGTTCGTTTGGTTTTTTCTGATATTGGTTGCTGATGATTAGCGGCTGGTCGCGGAGCTCAAAGCAATCGCGTGACGCAAACCCCCATAGACATGAACAAGAGCGAGGCATATGCATACATTCACTCACTGTTTTTTTAGCCAAACCGTCTATATTCGACAATTCGTCGTTCATGCACCTCGGCCCGACCAAATGTACGCTTAACTAACAAGCACATGTTTGTAACTTACTATGCAAAAAAGCGGAACCCTGACCGCAACCCCTCATCCCCAACACAACACAACGCATGCGTACACACAACTTGTCACATATTCTGCTACCATACTCATTTTTCACCATCCACTGCCTCAATCGCGTTGATCATAATGCTCCCCTGCAATGTTTCATAAACGCTCTTATTTATTTTTCCCCTCTTCCTAGGTCGCAGGTTTCGGCATAAGGACATTTTTACAGTGCACCCCACATTAGTTTAAGATCCCCCTATTCCCTTTCCTCTCAACCCTCAACAAACCCATCTCACCTGTTAAATACTCTTTACTAGGGCTTTCGACCTTTGGGTTTTTTTAAGGGTCTTGTGTTTCTTTTCGCGTTTTCTTTTTCCACCGGTTTTTTTTCTATGAAAAGAAATATGGAACTGCGCATTTTAATGTGCTATCCTGTCCTGAGTCGACTTGCATCGAGTTCGATATCGCCCCAAAGGGTATTTTATTGATTCTCGTCGTCACCCGTCGTCGGTCATGAACATGATTGAGGAAACAACCCGAAGCGGTCAGACTTGAATTACCTAGACACAATTTCGAGTCTGCATGTCCAACAAGCTGGTGGTAATACATACGAGTGCGTTCGGCGCAAATTGAGGCACGACAGCGGCAACTTGTAACAGAGTGTCGTGCGCCCTCGCGACAATGTCCCGATTTCTCACATTGTCAGAAATGGGTAAATGCGTTCGGTAAAATATTGCCAGATTTCCCATTCATCTCGATGTCGGAGTAGTACTCTTGGAGAGGGGGACTTGGAGTGCTGGGTGAGGGAACCAGAGACAAAGACATGGATTGTGCACGTTGAAGCTTGAGGGCTTCCAGTTTGAGAGGAGACACTGACGCCAACCTGCAAGGATATATAGGAGCCTGAGTCAGCCAAGAATGGAGATTAGGGGTAACACATGTCAGGATTGCTCCATATCCATCGAGTGTAAGACTGAGCGCACAAAACGTTAATCGTGGGAGGTCGGCAAATACCGGCTCTAAACCGGTTTCAAAGCTCACAAGAAACGTTCTACTGTACTAGTCTCGTGACCAGACGTTCGAACTCAGACTTGCGGAGTTAAAAAAACTCATACATCGTGCAGAGTACGAACGTCTGGTATACTTCGGTTGGGCGGGTGTGGGTCAGGCGTCATGTGACCATAATCAGCCTGAGTGCGGCCGTCTTCGTGCAAGCCAGTCCCCGACGATGGTCCTTCTACCTCCCAGCCCCAAACCAATGACCTT
>WNFQ01003747.1_pt1 | contig 14944 bp, 14 predicted proteins | sample 5400171 | NCBI WGS metagenome assembly WNFQ01 (sample SAMN13153356, study PRJNA577476) | soil metagenome | isolation source: 20 cm soil under Madrone tree | place: USA:California | collected 2016-06-14
GAGAAATCCCCAAGCAGGTCGTTTGGTGACGACTAAACGAAAATCCGAGAGAAGACTGTGAAAGTGCACTTATTTGCCCTTGCATGGTTGGCAATCGCCTCTGCGGTTTTCTCCGGTTGCGCAAACGGAGGTTTCATCGCTTCTTCTTTGGATCGGCAATCCTCGATTAATTAATCTGCGCCTCACAATTCCCCCAACCGTGGTATATTTCCGGCGGGTTTGTATGCGCCGCTGTTTATTGGTGTTTCTGTCGGTGTTACCGCTCTTGGTAACGGGATGCAAGAAGGGGGAAAGTAATATGACTCAGTCTACCCCTAGCCCGACGGCATCGGCGAGCCCAACTCCGGTAGCTCGTGCAACACCAACGCCACCGGCCGATACCAATCGCACCGCCAAGTTCATCGTGCTTCTTTACCATCGTTTCGAAGAAAGACCGGCCGAGTTGGTGACCACACCAAACGATTTGCGCGCTCAAATGAAGGCGCTGAAGGACAATGGAATATCTGTCATCCCAATGCAGGATCTTCTGGCTTGGCGCAAAGGGGAAAAGGCGATTCCATCAAAGAGCGCAGTCATCACGATCGACGACGAATGGAATTCCCAATATTACGTCGCTTGGCCGATCCTCAAAGAGTTCGGCTATCCGTTCACCTTGTTTGTCTACACGCAGTGGGTTAATACGGGCGGTAAGTCGATGACCTGGAATCAGCTCGAGGAGTTGCGGGATGCTGGAGTCGATATTGAAGCTCACACCGTATCACACCACGATCTGAGGCACGCACCGAGGGGACAGGATTATACCACCTGGCTGCATAATGAAGTTTATGGCTGCAAGGAAACCCTGGAAAGCAAACTTGGGGTTAAGGTCATCGCTTTCGCATTTCCCTACGGCTTCCACAATGAGGTTGTCCGCAAGACCGCCAAAGAAGCCGGTTACGAGATGCAGTTTACGGTTTACGGACGGCACATGGATATCAACGTACCAGCCGATCAAATTGGCCGGTACGCCATGGATTCTCTAAAGGGTGATATATTCAAGGCGGCACTGGACTTTGGGGCGAGCGATAGCACTCAACCCGGCGTAGAAACCAGCCAACTTGCTTCGGCGGCGATGTTGACGGAGCCGTTGAACGACCAACACATCACCGAGCCTAAACCGACGATTAAGGCGAATTTGGCTAGCATGGGAGACGTTGATCCAAAATCGGTGGAGATGCGGATCAGTGGGTTCGGTCTCGTTCCGGCAGTCTATGACCCAAAGACCAAGTTAGTGACTTACGTACTTACTCAGAAATTGGTTCCGAAGATGTACATCGTAATTCTGACGGCCAAGGTGAACGGTAAGAAGGTGGAGACCCGGTGGGATTTTACTGTTGATCTAGCGGGACCGGTCGCGACCAATCGATAGCGACAATTGGACCCAATTTTACAACCGTGTTTGTTTAGTTATCCGACCGGCTCCACTAAATCGCAGGACGCGGAATGGCAGGACCTAATAGACCGTGTCTTCTGCCAGCCGATAAAAGGTTCCAATGATGCTATGGTGGAGCGTTATGTCGGAGTTGCCCGTCCACTTTGACCGCAGTTGCAGGCTGCTCGACGATCCTCCGCCAACGTCGAAAGCTTGTTTGGCCTTTTTAGCTAGCCGGAAGCCGCTGGATCGTCTCACGGCTTATTCTGCATCTTCTTGAACTTCGAACAGCGCTTTGGCTCGCTGCGGTAATGTTAAAACGTTTGTGCAACAGATCTACAAGCCGCGCTCTGATTTCCACCTCATCAACTTGATTGACTGGCTTGTAGGTTTCGATCGATATCGCTTCTCGTATTCTCGCTATCGGATTTTGCGGACCTGCATCATACGCCAATTTGGTGATTCCGATGATGCACTCCTGAATCAGACTCCATCGATTGACCGAGAAGCCACGAGCACGTTTGGCGCCGGAGATTTTGTGGAGCAGTTCCTGGTCTTCGGCCATGGGGAACAGCATTTCGAAGCTTTGAATCAGGGACCGAAGCTCTTCGGAGAAGATCAGGGCGTGGCCTTTCAGCTTCTCGATTTGCTGATCCATAAACTTAAGGCGTTGGATATTAGACTCTTGTGCCAGCCTTTTCTCGTCCACGCTTGACGCGGGCGGGAAGTACAAAAATAAACTGTGCTAGGGCCGTTGCGAATTCGATCGCCCTTTCAGCAGTGAGGACAACGTTCAAGCTGTAGTGATTGAGGAAGTGACATCTCTTAGCGTGGTTCGTTGTTCGAAAAGGGCTGCGTTCAGCTCCGACATTGAGTGCTTCTACTGAACATAAAATCCAGTAACTCAAGCAAGACCGGACCTGAATTGGCGGCGGCCGCCTGATCGAATTTCGCTTCTTTCGTCGCCAATGCTTGATCCTGACCTGAAAACAACGCTACGCGAGTTCAAGGAATACTTCGCCCGAAGCTACGAATTGCAGAACAAGCTCGCGGTCCGCGTTGGCGTGAGGCGATCGACGCACTTTCGGCTTCGTTGGTCGGCGAACACGATCCGATGGGCAAATCATTTGGCGAAGCTCTGGGGAGTCGCTCGAGCGTCAGAAATGTAAGTAGGCCAACAGTATCAGGACCAGAGCGACCGCCGATAGGATGAAGAGCACCAGCCACATCGTTCGAGATATTGGTTTTCCGAAATAGTTTAGGCCGGTTATCACGGCCAAGACGATTGCGATGAGAATTATAGCCATAGGGGACTCCCCAAGTTAGATGCGCTAAGGGTTTTTGTCCGCAAGACTTGAGAGACGGGAGGTGAGTCTCAGTGAGCGGGTCCGATTTCAGGGCGTCTGCCCGAAGTGCGGAGCGACTGGGCCGACCCGAAAAGGCCACCAGGAAGCGCTCAGGGCGCGCCTTCCACACGGTATGCTGATCTCACATTGAGAACACCGCGTTTTTCTTTTTTCGGGGGTTCGGTTTTCTCAAATCATCCAACGTTCAATAATGATCATAATTTGGCTAAATCTTGCCGGGCTGAGTCCGATTGGATAACGGATGCGAAATGATGCGCCATCGGCGAATGTCGTAGCCTTTCATCTCGGCGTTTCAACCGACGGAGAGGGTGATCAAACAAAGGAAGCCGGGGAACGCTGTGCTGAATCAGGCACCTTCCCAACGCGATTCGATAGCGACGGACAGGTTGTATCTATGACCATCAGATAGAATTTCCCATCGGCGGAGCGGGGTGCCAAATCAGCCCCTGAAAGAGATAGCTAGCCTCAAGCCGAAATACCAGCTCATGAGTCGATTGGTGCACAATGCTCTCCATCCGCTTCCGTAAACGGCATTCGCGATGAGCCCCAAACGCATACTCCGCTATTTTCGGGCGCGAGGCCGTGAAGCGCCGGGCTCGCCTGATCGCCGTCGCCCTACGGGCAACTTGGACTAAGTCTAAGCTACCACCGAAGAACAGCGCTAAGTTATGGGATTCAAACCAATGACCGTCATGGCGGTTGATCAGACCGACTGGTCCGAGCATTTTCTCTCAAGAACGTTTAGGGAGAAGCGCGCTCTTGGAGAGCGCGGCTTTGATGGCCCGTTTTCTGGTCAGAAATGTTTTTCCAACCGGCACACCGTCTACGGAGTATGACCAGCAAAACACGCCCGTTCGATAAATGATGAGGGAGCGGCCGAAGTCGTCATCAAATACAATCGCTTGCGCTTTCATCAGCCTCCCCAAGAGACGAGCCAACCTTTACTTGGCATATAGTTAACTCTCTTATCGTCCAAACAGCCGCGCGACTTGCAGAACTATCTTAAGTGACCAGGGCTAAGGCTTTACTAAAGTTCATTCTGCTTATGACGAGTACAACACCTAAAGGTTTCTCTGCTTTCGTCGATAATATTTCCTGAAGTGAGGAATTCGCCGTCGTTTCAGGGAAGCATCGATCAAGGCCATTTTTCTATCGAGTTGCACGCTTGGCGGCATGCGGAGAGCGGTACATTCGCCATGTTCGTTTACGAGAAAATTGGCGAGCGACTTCTGCGGCATTTCACAGGCTCGGATGAGGAGAATTAGAGCGCGGGCCCCCGCGGAACCATCAACGGAGACACGCCGGTGCCTGCCCGCAATCCGAAGCCAACTGACGCGAGCGAGGGAATGATAAAGCTGGGATGCGCGGGCTGTTAGCCTCAGTGCGTTCAGAACACTGAAAGTCAATAAGCTCGCAGTATTCCCGCAACCAAAAGCGCACAACTGGACAAATTGCGGGCTTGGAGCTGCAAAGTTCATTCATTTTTATAAGCCATTCAGATTTCAAGGGATCGTCCGATGCCCACCCGCTTGGATTAAACTCGACTGCCGACCCGTCTTGGTGCCTCCACTTGAAGCAGAAATTTCTAGGTTCAGCTACGAGCAGATCGGTTGCGCTCATTGCCTTGGGGGGGTGGCTCGTTAGTTAGCACGGTGGGCACTACCCGTTCGCGTTCGATGGCATCAGGAACTAGGCGCACCGGGTACGAAATAACGAGCTAAGCGATCTGGAGGGTTTCGTAATGAGTCCAGGTCAGGATACCCGGTACCGATTGAAAAGACCGTCATAATGCTCGCCGTCTCTGCGTCGAAAATAGAACGTGGATCGGCGAGAAGGATTGGTCACCAAAACAATGGTTAGTGTCCGAGGCATGGCTTTAGTTTTTTGGGCTCGACGGTTCTCGCCCGCATCGACGCGCTTCTCCAATACCTTTCTCAAAGTGTTGCTATCGCTTTTGCGTATGGCAAATGTCGGGTGCCCCCTTGACCAATGGCCTGTCGGGAAAATTACGGTATCTTCTTGGCGGTCGTCTGTGGCAGCCTCGTCACCAGGAGAAGCTCCACAGTTCATACGCTCATCCGACGAATGGTGAAGCGGATCGTGCGAGCCACAAAAACGAGGGTGGCTGCCGATTTGAGTCGGTGCGGCCAAGCCCCTTGTACCGAGCATCCAAACGGCCCGTTGTCGTCTCGTTATCAGAAAGCAGAGTCTTCATGAAGACGCCTGCTCTAACTCGCAAGTTCGCCTTCAGCAGAAACGCCAGAGACAGCCCGGTACAGTCGTGAAGCTTCTCGGCCACCGCCTGTTTTCTCGCATCCGTTAGCTGCGAACCCTGCAGCAGCGCACTCATATACTCGCCGAGCGCATACTGCTTTACCTCGTCCAGAAAGGGCTCGAGCTCCGCTGGCTGCGATTGCAACTTGTGATGATAAAAAGCAATGGCCGCATAGGTCGGTAGCGCAAGCGCGTATGCTTGTTCCGGCCCCGGGTCGAACTGTTGTCCATCCGCGTTGTTATCGAAGTCCAGAATTTGCGACAGCATGATTAGCCCATTGAAACGCACATCCTGCAGATTCGCGGCGAGCATCGCATTCCGCAGAGTTCCATAGCTTTCGCCCAGCAGATATTTCGGCGAGTTCCACTTGTTATACTTGTTCAAGAATCGGCGGATGAACCGCTCGAACGCATGCGTATCCGGGTCATTTCCCCAAAATGCAGTCTCCTTACCGGGACCCATAATCCGGCCGAATCCGGTTCCCGGAGCGTCGACGAACACGATGTCGCTTACGTCCAACAGGGTATAGTCATTGTTGATGATGTTGTATGGTGCACCCGGATCGAGCTGCCCATCGGGCACCACCACGCGCCGCGGCCCAAACGCCCCCATGTGCAACAGCAATGACGCGCCGCCTGGTCCGCCATTATAGATGAACGTGATCGGGCGTCTTGCCCCGGCCTCTTTATTGAAGTAGGCGACGTAGAACATCCGCGCGGTTGCCTGGTCCGGTAACGTCTCGCCGTTACTTGGCAACGCCTTGCCATCCGGGCCCAGCATTGCATCCTGCACATCGTTCGATCCTACGGTCAGCGTTCCGGCGATGGCCCTATAAGGGATCGTCTGACCTCCCGCGATGACTGTTCTCTCGGCGGTCGAGTCCGCCGGGGCAAAGGTCAGCGGCGTCGATGGCGTCCCTCCGACAATCACCGTCTCGCTTTTCTTGTCGTTCTCCTTCTTGTCCTGCGCCGCCATAGGCTGCATCGACATGGCAGAGGCGATTATCAAACCGGCGGTAAAGCCAGACCAAATCTGATTCATTAAGGGAATTGTAAGTAACCTGTGACTTAGTACTCGGTGCGTTTCTGTTCCAGCTGCCGTAAACGCTGTCCGAGTGGCGGCTTTGCGTCGATCTGCACCCTGGTGAATTTCTGCTAAACTACTCCTAAGTTTCGGCCTTAAACCAGGCCCTTTATGTCGAGCGAATCCAAGAGGTTTCGCGTATTGAGTCTTGATGGCGAGGGCATTAAGGGAGCATTCACGGCTGCGGTATTGGCGGAGTGGGAGCAAAGGACCGGCCGTATTATCGCTTGCCGTTATCACACTTTCCGCTTTGTTTCTTTGCCAGTAAATTCGCGGCGCCTGATTTCCTGGATTGCTTCGGTAACTGCGAAGCCATCTTGCAATTGCTTGAGCTGTGCCGGCGTGACCTGGTGCAAATTATCGATCTCGCATGCGTCGGCGGGAATGACACTGTTAACCACGAAAACTGCGCAAGGGATCGGTCCCAGTGCTGTAAGCCTCGAAGCTGCCTTTTCCAACCATTCGAATGAAGTATTCAGCGAAAATACTGCGAGCGGTGTTGCCGGTAGAAAGAAAGAGGATCCGGTATTGCGATTCCGAACTCATGGCCTTTTTTCACTGTTCCCTGTAAAAGGAGCTACATCTTTGATCCCTAGGTAGACAAAACGCAGGCCGCGGAGGCCGTATGTACTCCAGTCGGCTCTTAGCCTAGCGTTTTGATTTTGGCTCGATCGGCTTCGCCATACGGGACGACGGTGTTGGGTCTTGTTCGAGTTGCGGCGCTCAATTTGGAGGGCGATGAGCAGTCAGATCTAACCGTGCATGGTGGGGTCCATAAAGCAGTCTATGCCTACCCATCTGAGCACTACCTATTCTGGCGCGAGGAGTGGCTTCTACTTTGCCGTCCTCGAGGAGGGACGAGCCGCTGCTGGCGATTCGGTGGAATGGCTCACTCGCGATGAGCAGGTGTTACCGTGGCCGACATTGTGAATTTATATAAAGCGGACGAGACGAACCAAGACCTCTTGCGCCGGGCGAGCGAGTTACCTGCATTTTTTGGCGAGACTACTTTCGCAAACGCCTCTGGGATCCAGATAGCTGACCTTCTCCCGGATGCCAGTCGCATCATCTCGTATCCGCTGTTTTTCCACAAGATGACTTCCGGATCGTAGGGTTGCAGGTTCGAGCCCTGCCGGGTGCATGCATCAGCATTACGAAAGCATCAGCAATGCGCAGAATGTCTCGGAGATATCGGAGTTACCTTCCTTCTGGTACTCCATATAGCGCAGCAGGCACTCTTGCTAGAAGTACCACTCAACCTGGGTACCAAGCAACCAGCCATCGTTAGACTTGGCATAGGGTGCTGGACTGAATCCGCCGGTATTGCTACCTTCCTGGACCGAAGTGGTTGAGCCTTTCAGAGAGTCGCTCCAGATCGCGTAGGTGGCGAAGACTCGCAACTCCGGACGGGTGAAATATCCACCCTTCGGTTTGATCGATGGAGCGATGGTAAAGATGCCCATGCTTCCGCTGCGGCCGAAAGCAGTGGGGTTAAGCGTGCCTGGATTAATAGTGGGATTACTGTTCGCCTGAAAACCACGAACGTTATCGATATAGCTGTAGAAAAACTGACCCTGGATTGCAATATTGTCCGCGATCCAGATAATCGGTCTGATACCGGCTTCGAATATGTTACGCGTCGAAGGAGTGCTCTTGATGACGAGATTAGGCGTTATTCCGTTCGCTTGAAATGGAAAGCGCGGGTTTACGAAACTTTCCTGCAGCCGGAACCCTTTTGAATCCTGCTGCCAGAATGCCCAGGCACCCAGCGAGAAGCAAGGATTCGGATTCCACACAAAAAATCCACCGGCTTCGAAGCGGCGCTGTTTTTGGATCGCTTCTCCGGCGTTGATGACGGCACCGACAGGGGTCGCAGGATTCCTGATCAGGGCCGAGTTTACGAATCCCGTGAGTACGCCTAAGTCGGTTGTGGTGCTGAAGTTAGTCGCTCCCCAGCCGCCCAAAGCGTAAATTTGGAGGAAACTGTTTGGGCCAATGGCGCTGAGATCGAACTTGTAGCCCGCGCCACCACCGATGCCGTACGCATCGTCCGTGCGAACCGGATGGGTCAGTACCGCGTCGCCAGCAGCTAGCAGATTGCCATTGAAATCTTTCGTGAACGTTGTGCCCTTTTCATAGTTGCCGATCAGAACCAACATCAATTTGCCCGGGCCAATGGCGATATCTTTCAATCGAATATCGAGGCTATGCTTGTAAAAGCTACCGGTGTTCGGTGAGGCAATGTCGTCATCCAAGCCACCGAGATAGGCAACCCAGAGTTTGCCGATACCGAGATCGATATTCTTGACTCCGGCGCCGTACCCGGACATATCGAGCCAGTAATAATCCATCGGATCGATATTTTGTCGATCATAGAACCGCTGGCCACCCCAAAAGGTAATTTCCGGAGCGCTCTTGAAGACGTTGCTCATTTCGAGGTACGCCTCGCGCATCACAAAATCGAAATCGCTCCCATTTTCGCGCCCGTTCTGTCCGCCTCCTATACCAGTGACGAAAGTGCTGCGGTTCTGGACGTAACGAATCGCCGGCGTGAATCGCATAGAGACATCCATCACGTTTGGATTGTCACCGAGCATATGCGCCTGCGCCCAGGTCAACTCAAAGTAAGTATCGTTCTCGTTGCCGAGACGCGAACGCTCGGCAGCCGCACTGTCGGGCGGTTCAAAATTGAAATTACCACCGCCGCCGCTACCGTTAAATTGGACACCGGCGCGAACGTAAGCCGAAAAGCTGAAATTTCGGGTCAACGATTTGAGGAACGATTCATCGAGAACCGGACCTTTGCCTTCGTACTGTTTGCCATCGGCGTCAGTCAATACATGCGTGTTGAGGATGGAGCCGGAATCGGCTTTGGATCTGAGCGACTGGACCTCGCCTTCCAGGGTCGAGATACGGTCTTCGTATTGTCTCTGCATCTGTTCCGTCCGGGCCTCAGATTCTTTCTGCATCTTTTCGATTTGAGCCTTCAATGCAGCGATATCATCCGCACCGGAGTTCTGGGCGTAAACCGTTACAGAGGCAAACAGTGCCAAACCCACGACGAATGACGCTGTAAGACCCAGCCGAAGGGGAGAACTAACGGAAAAACACATTTTCTACTTCCTTGATGGTGAGAGGTTACCAAAAGTTACCCTCAGATTAAGCCGTATCGAAATAGCGAACTATTAGTCAAGACAAAACAAGCAACACGCGCGGCATAAGGCTCACAGTCCGGCGTGCGACCTGTGTTATATCAACGCGAAACGGGCCGGACTGTATCGCCCGGGTCGCTTTTATCGCAGCACTTATCGCCAGCTGCCGGATAAACAGACGGTTTTTGAAGGGATCGGTAATAGACCGCTTCTAAACCATCAACAGAGCTCTAATACCCTCTCCTCATTCTCCGACTGCAGCCATGACTTCCAGTGGATCTTTCCGCTTTCGAGATCGAAAACGATGTGGTTCGTAAACGCTGCATCTCGAAACACGGCGCGATCGACCTTTGGCAAATGTTGAGGACAACGCACTGATCGATCGTCTGTATCCAGTCGGGCCGTCCGAAACCAAGATGTTAATCGAATCCAGCGCGGCCATCCACATTGGAACTGGACCGCGCGGAGAGGAATCAACTTCATCCACGGCATCGTGATTGCCAGAGGAAATAGCGACGCGGGTTTTTCGCGCTAAAGACCAGAGAAATGCTTTGGCTTTGAAGATCTGAACATTCAATGGTTCCGGACGAAAAACGTTGATGAAGTCACCGGCAATTGCCACCAGGTCGTAGTCCTTAGACCCTTCATCAAGCCATTTGAACCAGCGATGGGTCTACCCGGGGTTGAAATGACGGTCGAGTTTTAAGACCTTCTATATAACTTGCACCTGGATACCGATCTTCTTAGCCAGGGCATCTGAAGTTAGCTTTCGCCGAGAGTCCTTGAGAATGAAATCGTTGATGCTCGGATGCGGGTACTCCAGATAGAGAACTCCATTCTCGAGACGGCAACCCGTAGCACTTTCGATCGCCGTAGTAATCAGCCGCTCGTTTTGCGTCTTTAATTCGCGGGCCAGCTCCCCTTTTCTCTCTTCTTCGGCCTTCATAGTCCCCTCGTTAAACGCCGAGGCATGGATGCCGACGAAACGTCCGGCAAGCGCCGGTGATAAAAAGTGTTCCAACGATCCCTCCCCCGTCGGGCTCAAAGGGGCCTCCCAGATCCATCTCGTCGTGGTGCTGTTCTGCTTACGCCCGTCTGCCGCTCACGCGCCCGAAGTATTCTGAGAGCGAATCGGGCTCCCGCGTCCGATTCCGAACCTCCTTCGAAACCACAAAGACGCAATTTATCGGACAAGAAAAAGCGCAAAATAATTCCCGAACTCACAGCTACTCCGCGTAAAACCGATCTTAGTATAATGTTCAGTTTTCAGGCGATGATACCTTTGATCGGCACAAATACCATTTTTGCAGCAAATGGCGCCTGCTTTCTCCTTATCAATCTAGCTCTGATGCGGTGGCGCCAGCCAAAGGCGCAACCCCACTCTGCCATGGAAGATTTCTTCCAATCGTTTGCGACGGCAGTCCACTACGTGCGCTACGCACCCGGGATGCAGGTTATTTTGGCGCGACAGGTATTGTTCTCTCTGCTGGTCGCAGCGATTCCAGCACTGCTCCCGGTGATCGGTTTAAAAGAATTGCATATTGATGCGGCAGAACTCGGACTGTTGTACACCATCATGGGCCTTGGCTCAGTGATCACCGCAGCTTTCATCCTTCCGTGGGGACGCGCTCGCTATTCACCCAACACCTTAACCAGGCTAGCGGCGTACCTGCTGGCGCTGGTCATCTTGTTGATGGCTTTTGTTCGCCAAACGCAGCTTTTGCTGGTTGTTGCTGCTTTTGCCGGCGTCGCTTGGACGTCCACCGCTAACGGACTCTGGCTGGCGGGGCAGCGCGCGATGCCGGCGTGGGCTCGTGGCCGAATGAACGCCACCGTCATCATGTCTTCTCAGGGCGCGATGGCTCTGGGTGGAGTCATCTACGGAACAACCGCACAGACATTCGGCGTCAGGACAGTATTAGTGGCGGTGGCCGTTTTTATCCCAGTGATGTTGCTGACATTCAAGTTGTTATCCTCACCACTATCAATCGATTTTACCCAAAGGCTCAGCTTTGAATCTGGGTCGGTCACTCCCTCGTCGCAGAATTTCATTCACGTTCTGCAACCCAGGGATGGGCCAGTGCTCATTACAATCGACTTCCAGGTGGACGAACCTCGAGGGCGCGAGATCGACAGTTTCATCAGCGTGCTTCGGCTGATTCATTTGCGAAATGGGGCTTACAGCTGGCAGCTATTTGCGGATCCTGCCCGACCCAACCAATTCCATGTCGAGATAATGATGCCATCCTGGTCCCAATACCTGCTTCATTGCGAGCGAATTACGAAAGCCGAAAAAGAGGTGATCGATCGGGCATTAAGTCTCCACCTCGGAAAAAATCCGCCGGAAACCCGAATGTATATTCGTGTAAGCAAAACTTTTCGTGACGCCTGATGATTTTCCCATTCCAGACCTGCTTTCTCTGACGGGGCCATCGACTCGAGCAGAGGGAGGCGTTCGAGCACCTCATTCTCCGCAAAAGATTGGAGATGAAAGTAAGCGTGCGGGCAGTCATCCATCCTAAGCGCTCTCGCTGTGCGGCAGTCGGGCGCGCTCGTCATGCCCTGCCTTGTTGACATCGAAATGGGCTTCATTCTAGCAGCAAAACTTGTGGGGGGGCAGGCTCGCTGCGACCCCACCCGGTTGCGCGATGAATCCGATTAAAACGTCAGGACAACTTTGCCAGCGCCCTTGCGCGACTCAAGGTGACGGGTCGCCTCGGCGACTTCTGTGGCCGGGAACGTCTTGTCTACGAACGCTCGCAATGTAAAACTTCCTCAGCGGAGATTGCGGCTGCGGTGTCAATAGAGCCACCGCGGCTTGACCTTTACCTGGGGTTCTGTGGCGGTAGCGCAGACCTTTTATCTCATAATTTTCGGCTAGGACGATCCTTTCAACGACTAGGCCGGACCGAGAGAAGCCCTTCGTCGCGATTCGGTCGGATAGATTTAATTCTACCTTCCCCACTATTTGCCTGCTAGATATCTTGCCTAAGCTCGCCGGCGAATGCCGAAAATTGGCTGCCTCACCATGAACCGTCGGTCGGCGCGAGGTCTCGCGCACAGAAACAGGTGTGACCGAGCACCCCGAATTAAAAGCCCGCGAAGGTCGCGAATAAAGTACCGATTACCCAATACTGGAAGCCTACCGAACACGGGCCAAGCTGTTCGAACTCTACCGATACTACTCTTGGGTCGTGGATCGTTTTCACATTTCTACGCAGGCCTGGCAGTTGATTTATCCGAAGCGGCAACGTTTAGTAACCATAGCGGGACGGACGAGCGAGATCCCTGGAGGAGAGGGCGCCGCCTTGCGTAATCAACTGAGAAAGGAAAGATCGTGATCTACGAACTTCGTATTTATACGGCAACACCGGGGCGGTTGCCGGATATTCTTGCCCGCTTTCGCGACCATACACTCAAAATCTGGGAGCGGTATGGCATCCGGCAGGCTGGTTTTTGGACCACGCTGGTTGGGCCGGACAGCAGCACGTTAACTTATTTCCTTGCGTGGGAGAGTCTCGCCGAACGCGAGGCGAAATGGAACGCGTTCATTGTGGATCCGGAGTGGCTCGCAGTGCGGGCCGCCTCGGAGAAGGACGGGCCAATCGTTGCAAGCATCGCCAACTCGTTCCTGCAGCCGACACCGTTCTCTTCGGTGAATTGAGTTCCTACATGGGTACCGCACACGAAACGGAATTTTAAGTACGGTAAGGAAGCTCTGTCTGCTCGTGGATCGTAGTGCGAGGGCACGTCATGAGGAGCGCTGGACTTCGACCAAAAAGCAGCGGGTCTCTCCAGCACCAGTTTTCGCGTAAAACGAGCTGTAATCAAATCCTGGCGCGTTTTCTTTTGGTCAAATCACCCACAAAAGGCCTTAACGTGCTAAAAATTCCGTTTCGTGAAGTCACCCCAATCTGGTTCTGAAATCGCGGATATTATCGGTCAGGACCGTTTATGCTCCCAGTATCCTACAGCTAGGCTTCATCGACCCGGATGATGCTTATGCTTGGTTCATCTCTGCGCGTTGATTCTCTTCGGAGGGAAATCAATTCGGTTTGCGACGCAGTGGAGGTGGGGAAAGTTCCGGTCGAATAACAATTCGAGAGAGGCCCTTACGGAGTAGCTCCTTTTCGCACAAGATAACTCCTGAAGACGCGCGCCTGCTTGGGCATGTTATTTTGTTCCGTGACGCCGGTGCCAGCTTGCGCCATCCAGGCATCACCGGGCTTGTATGACTTCCGGTCTCAGCCGATCCGATACGTGACTTCGCCCTGCATAATGAGGCCGACGGCAAATCCGTGGTAGGCCCGCTCCGTGCGCCAGCCCGGAGGGAGATCGATCACTTGCTGCACAATCTCGGTCTCCGTTGCAAGCGACGGCAGTGGAAACTTTGCTTCGCAGGTGACCGCCGGTCCAAATTGAGATTCCTGCACGACCGTGATTTGAGGCGCGCCCTTCGGCAGTAGAAAATTCGTGAGCAACCGGGCTTTGCCAGATCCAGTATTGCCTGCCGCGTGAACTTGGCTGGTACTGTCGGTCCACGACTGCTCAGCGTTGTACAGACGATCCATCCCGCCGTGTCGCAACGTGATTTCCCCTTCGAGCACGAGATTGATGGCCTGACCTCCGTGTGTGTGCAGCGACGTCCATGCGCTGCGCTCGAAGTCGACCACGAGCTGCACCAGGTCGGTCTGGGCGGGAGCATTGGTCACCACGAACCGCGACTCGGCTACGACCCTGGGCTCCCTCGGCGCGGCCGAATCGCGATCAGTCTGAGCCAGCACTGCCATGCCGATGCTGGCGGCTGTCATCACGGTAACGCAAAGTGCCACGTCCGTTATGAGACGGCGTCTCTGCGGCATCAAGTCCTCCGGCCTTACTCTAACGCACGATTACGCTCGTCGTACAGGAGCTCTTGAAGTTTTCTGACAGTTCTCCACTTCCGCTGTAAACACCAGCGCTACATCCATTCATTTACTATCAATAACGGACCTCACCAACCTTTTGAATTCCGAGGCCTTTGGCTAGGACTACGCACTCAACCCCATGTCATCGATGGCCGGGCTGTAGGGTTGTTCGCCGTGGCTGATCCGATTAACAACGCTAAAAGCCGTCGTGGGAACCGCAGGCCTGGCGATTGAATGTGCGGCATCACTCTGGTGACAGGCTACTTCCGTGGCACCGTTAAGGCGATTGGCTCATGCCGCGCTGTCATGCGCAACATTGGTAGAATCTCCTCCTCGCTTTCATCTACAATGTGCTCGGAGTGTCCATTGCAGCCGGAGCATTGCGACAATCCGTACTCTCCTAAATGTCACTTTGCGAATTATTTGGCACAACTTTTTTGCTCGATATTTGGCATAGTGGCTAGCCTTTAGAGCAGCGCCAATATACGACCTCGCATCGCTTCAGGAATGGGCGCATGAGATCTCACCGACGCATAGCCGATCAAGATGCGAGGGTTCTCACGTTGACAGAAAACTTCGGACTTTTAGCCAAAATTCCGAGTGTCAGGATAGCCGACCGCTTCTGAAACGTGCTCTAATCGAGTTTTAGAGCGTTTTGTGTCCGCTGAAGTAAGAAATGGGACGTTTTTGAAGTAAAGTTTGTGCACACGATTGCGCTGTCGGGAAACACTACTGCCCGTAGGCTTACG
>WNFQ01001920.1_pt1 | contig 14943 bp, 14 predicted proteins | sample 5400171 | NCBI WGS metagenome assembly WNFQ01 (sample SAMN13153356, study PRJNA577476) | soil metagenome | isolation source: 20 cm soil under Madrone tree | place: USA:California | collected 2016-06-14
GTTCTTGTGCCTGCCGCGCGAGTCCTTCCATCGCGCGCTCGCTCGCCCGGTCGCGCTCCGCTTTGAACCTCATCAGATCGTCGTACCGAATCCGGCGGTGCTTGCCGGTCTTGTGATAACGCAGTGCCTTGGATTCGAGCAGCTTGATGAGATGAGGCCGAGACACGTTGAGCAGGTCCGCTCCTTCCTGGGTTGTCAGTTCCGCATGGATTGGAACTACGCGGACGGCATTACCCTCCGCGAGCTCCGCCAAAATGTCCACCAGCAATCGAAGCGCCGAGGTAGGCAGTTCGATCTGGTGAGTAACGTTTTTCTCGTCCACGATATGAATGCGCTGCGTTTCAAAGTTCGTGGCCAAGTAGGCGGCTAGCTCGCGTTGTCCCTGTACGGCGGCGCGAACTTCGTTCTCCTCCGGGAGCGCGAGATCGCCTGCTGTGCGGGCCATGGAAGGGCTCCAATCAAGGGATGGCAATCTTATTCGAAATAATCGAAAATCGCAATAAACGAAACATCAGAAAACTTGCATTGACGGTTTGCACTATATACGATGCATATATAGGTAATTTGGTCATTTGGCATCATATACAATGCAATCCACTCTCACAACGATCGGCGCCACCATCGCCTTGGCGCGTCGTGCTGCCAAGCACCCACAGGCAGAACTCGCCCGTTCACTCGGCATGAGCCGCGCGACGATTTCGGGCATCGAGAACGGCACGGTACAGGAGATCGGCGTGCGCAAGCTGATAGCTCTGTGTGCATCGGTTGGGCTTGAGCTGACGGTCCGTCAGAAGGGTCGGCGGCCCACCTTGCAGGAGTTGAGGGCGGAGCAACGTGCCAGCACGAACCGCACTTGATGTGCTGGCCTCCGGTCGCTTGGCCGGCGTGCTCGATCGTAGCGACCTCACGGCGGATACATTCCTATTCACCTATGCCACAGATTGCCGTGCCGAGGATGCGGTGTCTCTTACGATGCCGGTCATCCGTGATGCGTACGATTCGATGGGCACAGTCCATCCGATTTTCGAGATGAATCTTCCGGAAGGCGCGCTGCTTGAGAAGCTGCGCGCTCGTTTCGCCAAGACGGTGCCCGACTTTGACAGTCTCGCTCTCCTCGCAGTCGTTGGTCGTTCGCAAATTGGCCGGTTGCGCTACGCACTCACTGGACAAACTCCCGACGAAGTGCCGGCGGAGGATCTCGCCCGGATTCTGGCCTATCGAGGCGCGGGCGACCTGTTCGTCGATCTACTCGAGCGCTACGCCACGGTCTCCGGCATCTCAGGCATCCAACCTAAAGTGCTGGTGCGCGCCGAGGAGACCGACCTCCCGCGCGCCACGCATCGGGGCGCCACGCACATCATCAAGTCCTTCGACCCGCGCGAGTATCCAGAACTCGCGGCGAATGAGTATTTCTGTCTGCGTGCAGCCCGCCACTCGGGAATTCCCACTCCGAATGTGCGGATATCCGACAATCGCCGCGTCCTCATCGTCGATCGGTTCGATCGTCTTTCGGACGGCACCTACCTGGGATGCGAAGACTTCTGCGTTTTGAGCGGGTTGCGGGCTCACGGCCGCTATCACGGTGCCTACGAGGATATTGCAGAGCGCATCACGCAGTTTGTCTCAGGCGAGCATCAACGCGCCGCACTTACGCAGTTGTTCTCCATGCTCGCGCTCTCGTGCGCTGTCGAAAATGGCGATGCACATCTTAAGAATTTCGCGGTTCTGTATGAGCATGCCGAGGGTACGGTACGACTCGCCCCGGCCTACGACATCATCGCCACCACGCCATATAATCCGCGCGACGTACTCGCGCTCATGCTTGGCGGCTCGAAGGCGTTTCCGGATCGTGCGCGGATCAGCGATTTCGGCCGACGCGCCTGCGGATTGAGCAAAGCGCAAGTCGCTGACGTGTTGGTGAGGGTGCGTTCCGGCGTTGAGCGTACTCTCGCCGAGATTCGGGACCACATCGCCGAACACGATAATTTCACGACCGCCGGACAGCATCTCGTCACGGCGTTCGAGCGCGGCCTGCGGCGGTCGATTGTTTCATCATGACGATCGGTGCTGGGCGGTGGCCGCCCGGCACATTGGTCACACCGGGCAAAGATGGTTGAGTTCAGGGCTGGTCGATGCCGGGGCGTGGCGGAGATCGCCATCAAGACGCTGCCGTTTTTCTTCGACGGCGCGTCGCTGTCCGAGCTCATCCCGACCGCACAGAATCGCATCACAAAGAGGGAAGACGTAAAGCGGTTTCCTGAAGCAGCGAAAGATTCTCTGGTGGCAAAGAATAAACAGGCAAGGGGCATGCCAAACCAATTCTGTTTGCATTGCCGACAATTGGCCGACTGGAAAAGCCTTATTTTCAAGGGCTATCCTCTGCCGAGTCAATCCCGGCATGAATCATCAATCACTGACACCGCACCAGTGTAGTTCAAGTACGGCGCACTACGCACCGCTCAAGTGACAATTGAGACCGCGTTAACGACGACAACTTTATGCGTCCACGGCGCGAACACTGTTCGTAACGGCTAGCGGGAAGCCTCTTCCACTCGTGTAACAACTCTTTCACATTTTATTTACGTCGATCACACAACCATTTGCACCTCGAAAGACACTTACTCCGTACTGCAATCAATCTCGAGCAGGCGGCGGCAACGCTGACGTTACGACATGACCATACACCGGTGAGAGCGACATGATGAAATTGATGTGTGCGACTGGTTTGATCTTTCTCGCGCGAATGGCGGCCGCCGACGTGTGTCACGTTACGATAGAAGCAACCGATCAAATGCGGTACGAAGAGCAGACCTTACCCGTCGCCTCGGATTGCTCCGAAGTAGAAGTGACTCTGCGCAATACGGGCAGGCTGCCAGCCAACGTGATGGGGCACGACTGGGTTCTGACCAAAACGTCAGATGTGTCCGCGGTTGCCAATGCTGGAATGAGCGCGGGGGCGGCGAATAACTACCAGAAGCCAGGAGATCAGCGCATCATAGCATCCACCAGGATTATCGGCGGCGGCGAGCGCGCGACGGTGCGCTTTTCGCTCGGGCTGCTCGACCCTAAAGAGAGCTATACCTATTTCTGTTCGGCTCCGGGGCATGCCGGCATCATGAAAGGTCGTTTGGTCTACAAGCCGAGCAGCGCGCCGTCCGTTGCCAGAAATGAGGCAAGGTAAGCAACGATGCGTTCCGGGTGTATGAACTGTCAGGATCGATTTCGGCTGCGCGCGCGGTGTATCCAGAGTCCGGCGATGGTCAGCGCCAAACAGCGAGAGTAACCGGATCCTGGGGGTGAGCACCGCACAATGGCGTCAGGTCGATCTTCAGGCGCCAATTACAAACGACGCGATTGGACGCGGAAGGACGAGATCGCTGCTGTTTCGGCATTGAGCAATCAATCTTCGCCGCACCGCACACCCCCAGGATCCGGTTACTCTCCTACTTCTAACTCTGTCGTCAGGCCAAAGGACAAGAAGGCCAAAATCGTCTTCGTGCACCTTGCTACCCAACTTTGCGCTTGGCCGACGGCACAGGCGCTGCTGGGATCGGCAGGACCGCACTGGGCTGCGGCTGCGTCCACGTGCGCTTCTCGACGAGGTTCGGCGTTCCATCCAACGCGCCGAGTGGTTCGATTCCCATAGCGGTAAGCCGTTCGATGAGTGAACCCCCGTGTCCGCCTTGGCCCTGGCGCGTCGATAGGCCCTCTACCGAGAGAAAAACGGGAGGGTCCGTATCATCACAGTTTTGCCATTAAAGGTTCGCGACTACAATCGATGGCGGCAGGCACTCCGTGCCGCTCTGCGTAACCGGCAGCTAGTCTTTGCGCCTCTCCACTCCCCTCTTTCGCAACAACGCAAGCGCCAAAGTTGGCCCACGCGCGGGAGGACTTGACGCATTTAAGAGCGGTTTGCGCTTGCTTTGGCAATTAATTGCCTCCCGGGAACGGCCCCAACCGGTAAAGTGGCGAACTGACATACTGCGCCATGACGCTCGTCGCGAACTGCGGCATGACTTGGGATACCCAAAGGGGAAACGTGCCGTCGAGCGCGAGGGGTACGTAGCCGGAGGTAGCAATCAATTCTTCGGCAGTTCGGCCACGTTTCGACGCAAGCGGTTGCGTGCAGATCTGCCGCTGCAAGGCGGACGTCTTCTTGGAGAGCGTCCAGAAGTTGGGGGTGTCCCCCCTCGGGTACCGCGAGCAGATTCTCGAGACCCGCGCGCATCACGTTGTAAAGGAATTCTGCCAACAAGCCAGCGTCCGGAAAAGTCAATGTCTCCAGTGAGTTTTGCGCTTTCTAGCCAATCCTTTGATATCGAACCGCTTTGGAACGCATCCTGCCAAATATATGTGACTAACGTCACGGTCGGCTCTCTCTGGGTATCCAAGCCGTTCCCACAGTTTCTCGTGGCAATACCGATAATTGTCAAAGGCGGGCGTTGGCGTCTGCGTGGCTGATTCGCCTCAGTCAACGGAGACACGCTTGCTGTTTGGCCCTTATGAAGATCCGCTACAAAGTCATTACGCTTCTCGCCGCTCTCTTCGCAGTGCTCGGTGTAACGCAGTTTCTGGTGCAGCAGCGAATCTTGCTGCCCAGCTTTGCAGAACTGGAACGCGACGCTGCCAGGAAAGATATGGATCGCGTCGCCTATACGCTCGGCCGTGAACTGGACCTGCTCGGGATCACCGCGCGCGACTGGAGCAATTGGGCCGACACCTACGTCTTCATGCAAGATCACAATCTGTCCTACGTGACGGCGAACCTGACCAACGAGTCGCTATCGTCGCTTCGAGTCAATGTCCTCGCATTCGTTGATCTGGACGGCCGGTACGTCTGGTCCGTCGGGTGGGATCCGAAGGCTCATGCGCTGCTCGACATCGATATTATTGCAGGCGGCGAGTTGCCGTCGGATCACCCCTGGCGCAGCGCGTTGCAGGACGGCCGAAAAGTATCTGGACTCCTCCGGACCAACCGCGGTCCCTTGCTGGCGGTGTTCGCCCCGATTCTGAACGGCTTCGGTCAAGGTCCACATCGTGGGATGATTCTTCTCGGGCGGCTGGTCACGGACGATGAAATCACCCGCATCGGTGAGCAGGCACGCGTGACGCTCGCGGTGATCTCTGGAGGAGCGCAGGGATTGCGAGCCAACTCAACGCGCGAACTGCTCGTAGAACACAATGCCGCGACCGAGGTTGTTCATACGTTCGACGACATTGAAGGTTACCCGGTTCTGACCCTGCGTATAGAGGTCCCCCGCGCGATCACTGCGCGCGGACGGCAGGCTGTTGCGTATGGGTCGATCTTCCTCATTGGCGCCGGCGTTATCGTGCTTATCCTCATGATCGCGTTGCTGAACCGTACTGTTTTACGTCCTCTCACCCGGATGACCCGCCATGCAAGGACGATCGGCAGAAGCGACGATCTGACCTCGCGACTGGATCTTAAGCGTGCAGACGAACTTGGCGAACTCGCTGGTGAATTTGATCGGATGGTAGACAGCCTCGCGAGCGCGCGACGACGGCTGGTGGATCGGTCGTTCGATGCGGGAATCGCGGAGAACGCCAGCGGAGTTCTGCACAACTTGGGTAACGCGATGACCCCTCTAGGTGTCAAGGTGGCTATGCTCCAGGAGACGCTGCACGCGGCACCTGCCGCCGACGTCGATTTGGTACTTCGCGAGCTGGAGCTGGCGGCGCAGGACCCAGAGCGTGTAGCAGACCTTGAGACACTGCTGCGACTGACCAGTCGGGATCTTGCGCAATCGATTGCGCTAGCGCAAGAAGATGCCGAGGCAGTCGCTCGCCTCACCCTCGCGACCCAACAGCTCCTCGCAGACTTAGTGCCAAAATCGCGATCTGAGTGGATTTCGGAGGCTGTCTGGCTGCCCGACCTGATCGCAGAGGGCGCGGAGCTAGTGTCACCGAGCCTACGAGCGCGGTTGACGATCGAACTCGAGCCGTCTGTGAGGGTGGTTGGACCCGTCAAGGTCTCGCGCATTACGCTGCAGCAGGTCTTTCAGAATTTCATCGTGAACGCCGCCGAAGCGATTCAGGGGGCTGCAGGTGAACGCGGCACCCTGCGAATCGCGGCCGACGTCATCGATGGCTCCCCGGGTCCGCAACTGCACCTGACGTTCTCCGACAACGGCGTCGGAATCAGCGCCGATCATTTGTCGCGTATTTTCGAGAGGGGCTTCTCGACGAAGCCATCGGCCACCAACTCAGGGATTGGGTTGCACTGGTGCGCAAATGCCATCAACGTCTTGGGAGGACAGTTGAGGGCTGAGAGCCCGGGTCCGTACGGCGGCGCCGTCCTTCATCTGACCCTACCGCTCGAGCGCGCAGCGGATGCCCATATAACTCAAGCAGCGTGAGGCTCACCATGTCACCCATTCCGCTCCCACCGATTCGCGTGCTCGTCGTTGACGACGAAACAGCGGTGCTCGATGTCTATCGCAAGATTCTGAGGGCCGCAGTTCCGAGTGTCGAGCGCGCCGCACGCCAAGACCTGAGGGCGCGGCTCCTTCAGGGGACGGCTGCCGAGGAGCCGTCAGCCGCTGCTGCGCGACGATCGTCACGATTTGCAGCCGTATTCTGCTCTGGTGCCGAGGCGGCGGTCGATGCCGTACGCCTGGCGCAAGTCGACGGACAACCGTTCGCGGTCGTTTTCCTCGATATGAGAATGCCGCCGGGTCCGGATGGCGCTTGGGCTGCGGAGAAAATCCGAGCGCTCGACGGCGAGATTGAGATCGTCCTCTGCACCGCCTTTTCGGATGCAGACCCCGCCGCGATCAGCGAGCGGGTCCCACCCGAGGATAAGCTCTTCTATCTCCAGAAGCCTTTTCACCCGCACGAAGTGCGTCAAATCGCCACTGCTTTGGGCCTGAAATGGGGCGCGGAGCGGCGAATCGCCAAGCTCGCGTATTCCGATACGCTGACGGGCCTCCCCAACCGGGCGCGGTTTTTGGATCAGCTGTCTGACGCATTGGAGACTGCGAAGGAGAGGAATGAGAAGCTCGCGGTACTATATCTCGACCTCGATAACTTCAAGCGCATCAACGATACGTTAGGTCACGGGGTCGGCGATCAGCTGCTGTGCCTAATGGCGGAGCGCCTGCGCGCCGAGTGCCGCTGCGATGACCTCGTCGGCTCCAGATCCGCCCCCAAGAACGCGGTCGCTGGGCTGGCGAGGCTTGGAGGTGACGAATTCGTGGTGACGCTGCGCGACATCCAGGGGCCGGACGACGCCACTACCGTGGCAAACCGCATCATCAATGCCTTACGGCAACCAATGCGCCTCTCGACCCACGAGATCTTAGTGACCCCGAGCGTCGGCGTTGCGGTCTACCCGTCCGACGCAACGGACGTGGACACGTTGTTGCGGAATGCGGATCTTGCGATGTATTTTGCCAAACGTCAGGGCCCCGGTCGGTTCGCGCTTTACAAGGAGACCATGAACGCGAGCGCACTAATGCGCCTGACACTCGAGACGCAGTTGCGCAGTGCACTCAGTCGAAACGAGTTCTCACTGCACTATCAGCCGCAGGTGCAGCTGGGGACCGGCCTCATATCGAGCCTCGAGGCGTTATTGCGCTGGAACAATGTCGACTTGGGTTCGGTGCCTCCCGTCGACTTCATTCCGGTGGCTGAGGAGACCGGTCTTATTCTGCCCATTGGTGAATGGGTGTTACGCACGGCATGCACTCAGGCCAAAGCCTGGCATGATGAGGGATTGCTGACCGGAGTCGTCGCGGTCAACGTCTCAAACGTGCAATTGGCGCAGCCCGATTTCCCCGCACTCGTCGCGACGGTGCTTCGCGAGACGGGTCTTCCGCCGGCGCTGCTGGAACTCGAGATCACAGAGTCACTCGTGATGCAGGACGAGAGCCACGCCGGACCAATACTGGCAGAACTCAAGCGGATCGGCGTCTCGCTTGCCATCGACGACTTTGGGATGGGGTATTCAAACTTCCTCCGCCTACGCGAGTTGTCGGTCGATCGACTCAAGATCGATCGCTCGTTTATTCATCGCATTCAAAGCGATACGGATGACCGCGTGCTCGTATCCACCATCATCAAGATGGCGCAGGCGCTGGGTCTTGGAGTGGTCGCCGAGGGCGTGGAGGACTTCAGCCAGTTGTTGCAACTGCAGGACGAAAAATGCGATCAGGCTCAGGGTTTCCTGCTAAGCCGGCCTCTGCCCGTGGCCGACACGCGCGCGTTTCTCACGCGCCTCGCGAAAAGCCAAGACACGAGCCGCACGGTCCGGCTACGAAAGATGACGCAATAGCAGGGAGTGGAGAGACCATCCATGTCTTGGGGGTGTGCGGCGCACATGTGGATTACCCTAATTGATGTCCAATCCATACCCTTAATTCTGTCAGTGACGCGATTAAGGGAAATTGACACTAATGACTTACGTTCCGCTGTGGGGACTGGTCCAATATTGGGGGCGTCTGTCACCCATAGCTGCGTACCACTTGCCGTTCCACATTTGACGTCGAATTCGCGGCAGCTTCTGTTCTATTGTGGAGGCAATTGTCGAATCAGCCTCCCAGAACAAAGACGCGACCTTGGGTGCCATTTGTTCGATGTGGCGAAGACGTCGCTCGCCGCGGCGAGTTCCGCACGCTCGCGCCGCGAAATAGGGTTGCCACTACCTGACGTGTAAATTAAAACCGCATCAGACTTACGATCAAATCCGGCAGCATGGCGAATGAATACAGATCACCGCCACACCTCGGTCGGCGCTAGTGCAACCCTTTATTCCGCGTGCTAACGTTAGGCCACCATCGCGACCCGTGCGAAAGCCAATCTGCGTCTGGTGTCAGCGCCTGTTTTCTGGTTAAAACTACATGGGGATCATATGCACAAGACCAATATTGCCCTCTCGGGGCTTGCCGCTACGGCAATAATATCGTTCATCTCAACTGGAACCGCGCTGGGGCAGGCTCCCGTGGCCGTCGGGCCCGACGCGGTTGACGCAGCGGCGCATGCTGTCTCGCCGCGTGTAAGCGACATGGGAATCGTGAGCGCGCCTGGCCTTGAGCAAAAGCGCGAAAAGCCGCTGCGTTTGCTGCCGCAAGCGACCGGTCCGGAACAGCCGGATCCGGTGGTGCAGGCGAATGCAGGTCCCTACGTCGGGACGACGACGCCGGTCGGCTACCCCGGAGTGGGCAGCGGCGACTATGGCTTTACGCCGAATGCCGCGCCGCCCGATCCGAATCTTGCGGTCGGCGCGACACAGATCGTGCAGTGGGTGAATGAATCCTTCGCGGTGTTCGACAAATCGACCGGGGCGCTCCTGAAGGGCCCGGTCGCCGGGAATACGCTGTTCGCCGCGCTGGGCGGCGGCTGCGCCACGAACAACGATGGCGATCCGATCGCTCAGTACGACAAAATCGCGAATCGTTGGGTGCTGACACAATTCTCGGTGTCGACCACGCCGTACTTACAGTGCGTGGCGGTCTCAACCACGAGCGATGCGACCGGGACCTACCACTTGTATGCGTTCAGTTACGGTACCACGCAATTCAACGACTATCCGAAGCTCGGCGTATGGCCGGACGCGTATTACATCACCTTCAACATATTCAATAACGGTCAGACATTCGCCGGTTCGAAACTCTGTGCGTACCATCGCACGGCCATGTTGTCCGGCGCGGCAGCGACGCAGCAGTGCTTCCAACTCTCTTCGAGCTATGGCGGCGTGCTCCCGGCGGATCTCGACGGGCCAGCCAGCCTGCCGGCATCTGGAACACCCGAGCCGTTCATCAATTTTGGCAGCAACTCGTTGAACGTCTGGCGCTTTTCGGTCAATTGGGCCACGCCCGCGAATTCGACCCTCGCGGGACCCATCAACGTGCCCGTAGCGGCCTTCACCGAAGCCTGCAGCGGGGGGACCTGCATCGCGCAACCCGGCACGTCGAATCGGCTCGATTCGCTCGCCGACCGTCTCATGTATCGCTTCGCCTATCGACACAGTACCGCGGCGAGCGCCGCCGAGACGGCGGTGGTCAATCATAGTGTCAAGGTGAGCGGCACCAAGAGAAGTCAGGTCGTGGGGATCCGCTGGTATCAGATCCGCAATCTCACCAGCGGCACGCCTACGGTACAACAACAGGCGACCTACTCCCCGGATAGCACGTCGCGCTGGATGGGTAGTATTGCCATGGACAAGGCCGGCAACATTGCTTTGGGCTATAGCGCCTCGAGCGGCTCCAAGTATCCAAGTGTGTACTATACCGGGCGGCTGGCAAGCGATCCGCTTGGAACTCTCCAGTCCGAGGGATTGCTCAAGGCCGGCAGTGGATCGCAGACGGGCAGCTTGCATCGATGGGGCGACTACAGTGCCCTGGTGCTCGACCCCAGCAATGATTGCACCTTTTACTATACGAACGAGTATCTGAAGGCCTCGGGCAGTTTCAACTGGAGCACTTGGATTGGCAGCTTTAGTTTCCCCGGCTGCTAATTGCCCGTATCACTCAAGGGTGTGGCGTACCAGACTTCTCTCATTAGGAGCCCAACGGGCCGCGGCGGATGCGGCCGGACGTCCCGAAGAAACGGGGGTCATAGTAATCTTGCGGTGTCGCGCTGGAGAAGACCGATTTCTCTCTGGTGCAATGAATGCCCGTTTAGGAGCATGGTCATGGGTGACGTAGACGAGATTGGTGAGTCCGAGGATCGGGCATCCCGCATAGGAGATTGAGTAGGGCAACGTACCCACACCAGCGCGGCATTGTTCGAGATGGAGACAAGGAGGAGTTCAGGCATGGCTGATCGTGTACGACTGCCGACGTTGGAGGTAGCGCACCCCAATGCGGCGGGGATCGGGGGCATTTCGGCCGCAGGAGGAGATCTGCGTGTTGCGTGCCGCCGTGGCAGCCGGCAGAAGCCACTCGGCGCTGGGGGCGTATTACCGGCGTCTGTCGGCGCGTCTCGGCAAGGCCAAGGCAGTGCGCGCCACGGCGCACAAACTCGCGCGCCTGATTTATACGCTGATGACCAAAGGCGAAGCATATGTCGATCAAGGTCAGGATTATTACGAACAACAGCACCAGCAACGCGTCCTGAAAAATCTGAAAAAGAAGGGCGCTCGAGATGGGCTTTTCACTCACGCCAGTCGCGGGCGGCTGCATGAAATCTTCGTTTGAAATCATGCATTTAATTTGTTTCATAGGAGGTGACTTCCAGAGCAAGGTCTAGCAGCGTGACTGATTAATATTGTCCGACTTTCCTCGGTCGCCGCATCATGCTGAAGCGCCGTGAATTTGTGCACACCACTCAGACACAGAATGGTGCTCCGCCGTTCCGTTGCCGGTGGGCCGCCGGCGGGGTGGTTGATTTGACCCCGAGGAGCGTCTGACATGCATGGGTAGATCGTGCTCACGGAGAGGGACAATCGATGCGCCACGTCGCACTCTCCAACGTGGTGCGGGCGCCCGAGAATCTGTCTGCGCTCTGACGGCGGTCGGGTTTCCCAAACCCGCTGCCGGCAGGGCTTATCTAGGGCGATGCCCGCGTCGCGGTTCAGCAACAATTGCGCCGCCCAGGCGTCCTGCGTTAGATAGGACCCTACGATCGATTTTGCGACCGACCGGTGAACCGTTGGCTCGCGTATTCGCAGTTTAAGCGGCCAACGTTCGCGTTGACGCGGCTGAATCGGCAAGGAGGAGCCTATGCGCAACGGTTTCGTCAGCCGCCCTACGGCATGGCTTGACCGTCGTCGATGCGGCGGATTCGATGACGTCTGATCGGACCCCTGTTGAGCACACCGTGACCATGGAAGAGGCCATCCTGGCTATCGAGTGGCCTGCGTCGACGCTTGGCGACCCATCGGCGTGGCCGCAATCACTGAAATCCATCGTCGCCTTGATTCTCGCGTCGGGTAAACCCATGTTCATCGTCTGGGGGCCGGAGCAGACTCTTTTGTACAACGACGCCTATGTGCCGCTATTGGGTCAAAAGCATCCGCAAGCGCTGGGCAAGCCGTTCTTTTCCGTGTGGCCCGATGCCGAGGGCGACCTGCGGCCGCTTTTCGAGCGGCTGTTTGGCGGCTCGGTCGTCGAATTGGACGACATCTCCATCAGTTTCGACCGTCAGGACGAGTCGTCCGACCACCACTTTGCGCAGTCGTACACGCCAATACGCGACCACGGGAACCGTGTGGTGGGGCTGCTCTGCATTCACTCGGAAACCTCGAACTTCGGGTCGCCGAAAGTTCCGGAGCCTCGCGATCACACCCGGTTGGATCAACTGTTTGAGTTGGCGCCGAGCGTCATTGCGGTTCTGAACGGTCCTGAGCGTCGAATCGAGCTCGCCAATGCCGGATTCTGGAAATTGGTCGGCGAGCGCAAGATCATCGGTAAATCGTTCGTAGAAGCATTCCCTGATGCATTAAACCAGGGATACATATCGCTTCTCGACGATTGCTTCAGGCGCGGCGAGCGAGTCATGCATACGGGGGCGCAATACTCGGTGGCAGGAGCGGCCCTGGGGGCAGAACGCTTCATTGATTTCGTCTTTCAGCCCATCTCCGACGGAATCGGCAACGTCACCGGCATCTTTGTGCAAGGCGCCGACGTCACCGAGCGCGTCCGCGGCGAGCGCATGATCCGCGATCGAGAAACCCATCTGCATGAAGAGAATGCGGATCTCGGTCGGTTGGTGACGGAGCGCTCCGAACAGCTGCAAGCCAAGGAAGCCCTCATTCAAGCGGTGTACGACCACTCATCCGAGTGCCATATCGTCGTCGTCGAGGAGTCGGGCGGTGAATTTCGTCTCCAAGAAATGAACCCAGCTGCATTGAGTCTCTATCGGACCACCAGTGAACAGGTCATCGGTTGCACCATTGATGAGTGTCTCGGGCGCGACCAGGCCGCCACGGTCAACGCTCAACTGACGGCCTGCCTCGAAGCCGACGCCCCGTATGAGTGCGAATTCGCTTACGAGGGCACTATTATCGAGGGAGTCGCATCGCCATTGCCGGCGGTTCGCGGGATTGGTCGACAGATCGCCATCAGCGCACGCAATGTAGCCGAGCGGCGCAGTCTGGAGGAGCAACTGCGTCAATCGCAAAAAATGGAGGCCGTCGGCCAGCTCACCGGCGGTCTTGCCCACGACTTCAACAATTTGCTGACCGGCATCACCGGAGCGCTTGAGATCCTCAAAAAACGCATGACGGAGGGCAGATCCTCCGAAGCGGACTACTACATCGGAGCTGCTCAGGCTGCGGCTCAACGCGCGGCGGCACTCACGCACCGTCTGCTCGCCTTCGCCCGCCGCCAGCCGTTGGATCCAAAATCCATTCGTGTGGATGGACTGGTCGCCGGCATGAACGAACTCATTCAGCGAACCGTGGGACCCGGGATTCGAGTTGCTATCGTCGATGCGATCGAACCGTGGAACGCCTGGGTGGATCCCAATCAGCTGGAGAATGCACTGCTGAATTTGTGCATCAATGCACGCGATGCGATGCCGAGCGGCGGCGATCTTCTAATCAAAATTTGCAATCACGAGTTTGACCAAGGAACGACGGCTGAACACGACCTATCGGTAGGACAATACCTGTCCCTGTGCGTACGCGACACCGGCACAGGAATGTCCGCGGCGGTCATCGGTAAGGCCTTCGAGCCCCTCTTCACGACCAAGCCGATTGGCGAAGGCACGGGATTGGGCCTGTCGATGGTGTATGGATTTGCGCGCCAATCGGGAGGCCACGTGCGCATCGACTCGGAGATCGGCGTCGGAACCCAGGTTTGGATTTATCTGCCGCGTCACAGGGGCGCTCTCGTTGACGCTGATGAATCGCTCGATTCGAAGGCGGCGTCGCCGGCCGGCAGCGTATAACCTGTACCTGCAGGGGAGGCAGAGCTACAACCAAGGTGACGCCGCCGGCTATCGACGTGCTGTAACAGCATTTCGGGCCGCGATTGCGCTGGATCCTCGCTACGCCGTGGCGTACGCGGACCTGGCGTTGGCCCAATTCTGGCTAACGACTGACGAGACTGCCTCTAGCATCGGCGTCGCCAGCCTTGATAGTGCGCTTGCGGCCGCAGAGAAGGCCGTCGCGCTTGCTCCAGGACTGGCCGCGGGCTACTCCGCACGCGGCTTCCTGCGGGCCATCTACCGGTTCGATGTTGCCGGGGTGGCAGGCGGATCTGGATAAGGCCGTAGCGCTCAACCCTGCCGACGCAGCTGTTCTGCATCGATCTGCCATCCTGCTCGCCGTGCTAGGCAAGCTGCCCGAGGCTATTGCCAGAGAGGAGAAGGCCCTCGCACTGGATCCGCTGTCGGCGGAGATCTGTATGCGCCTTGCCTTCTTCTTGGTTTCAAATCAGCAGTTGGCTCAGGCTCGGCCATTGTATGAGAAGGCACTTGTGATAGCTCCGAACTCTGTTCGTGCACGTTATCACCTGGGGGGGCTGGACCTGTTGGAAAATCAGCCAGAGCAGGCACTGGCCGTCTTTCGTCAAACGGGAGACGAGGGCTTCATTTTGATTGGTCAAGCCAAGGCTCAATTCTCTCTTGGGCGCGTCGATGTGTCACGGCGAATTCTCGAGCAGATGATCGCCAAAAAGGAGTCCCCTTATCAGATCGCCGAGGTATATGCCTGGTGCGGTGAGAAGGAGCAAGCGTTCGAATGGCTTGAGCGCGCCTACGTGGAGCGAGATATGGCCATCACGTGGCTCAAGATTGACACGGATTTCCGCAGCCTGCGTGACGAACCCCGCTACAACGCGTTGCTGCGCAAGATGAATCTGCCGGACTAGCGTTATTGTCGATGTAAGTGCCAAATTCGCCCAGCGCGCGAGAAAGCTTCTTGAGCACCAGTTGTGGCGGCCGCCCCGCTTCGCGGTCCTCCTCGCGTACCCCATCCACCTCGTCGATGAGGTACGACAGCGTATCGTCGGCACGCACGACATTTCCGTGCCACAAAAA
>WNFQ01017871.1_pt1 | contig 14935 bp, 13 predicted proteins | sample 5400171 | NCBI WGS metagenome assembly WNFQ01 (sample SAMN13153356, study PRJNA577476) | soil metagenome | isolation source: 20 cm soil under Madrone tree | place: USA:California | collected 2016-06-14
AGCAGCTTGCGGCAGCCTCCAAGCAATCGGCGGCGCGAATCGTCATGGGCGCCAATCCTATCAGGCAGCAGACCGAAATTGACCTGATGACGGCTTCCGGAGATCAGTTCGGCGCGACCGCCAGTCGGGCCTCCTACCAGGCAGCGTTGCAGGGAATTCACGACAAATTGAGCAAATTGGAGGCCCAAAGCCAGCAGCTTGACGCCCTTACGTTGCAACAGCAGGTGGATGAGGAGAATTTCCGCACCTATCTGCAAGCGGTCAACGACGCAACGGTGACGGACGATCTGAATCGCCAGCGCATCACCAACATCGCCGTCATTCAATCGCCGACTGTGGCGACTGTGCCGACAAGGCCCCGCACGAAACTCGTAGTCCCGGCCGCCTTTCTTCTTGGTCTCGCGGCTGCCATCACCGTTGTCCTGCTGGCCGAGATGTTCGACGAGACTTTCAGCACGCCGAATCAGATTGAAACGGTTCTCGACCTGCCGGTTCTCGGCACCTTCACCAAGCGGCGACGGCTGGCGCCCACCCGCGCCCTTCTGGCCTATGGCAAGATGTTGCCCTTAGTGGCCCTCTTGCTGGCCGCCAGCGTGGCACCCCGAGTTGCCCTCGGTTTCGACCAATTGAATCCGGCCTACGGTCAGTCGCTGGCCGTTCGGGATCAAAACGGGAAAATTATCGAAATCCTCTATCCGAAGCATGACCGTTTCATCCGCGAAGGTGCGACCGGTGGGACGCTGGGGTGGGCTCAGCGCATGGGATCGAATCTCGCGTTTTTCGACCGCGACGGCCGCCAGACATCGACAGCAAGCAAAGAATTGATGCCCGCCAATTACCCGATTGGCGCCATCGCCGTCGTCCGTGATGGCTCCGGCACCACCATAGGCGTTATTACACGCCACTGACCGAGGGTGCCCGCGGTTGTTCATTGGGGGCGAGCCATCATCGGCTTTCGGGCTTAGGAGCGCGTCTTCGGCCGTCAGTCAATTTGTTCGATTTGGATCGGAAGTGTCTCGATGAAGATCAGCGTCTTCGGCGTCGGATACGTCGGCACTGTCCTGGCTGCATGTATGGTCGAGGATGGCCACGAGGTCGTCGCCGTCGACGTATCGGCCGAGAAGGTACGAACCATCAAGGCTGCGAGCCACCACGGATGCGGGCGAGGCGATACAAGCGACGGAAACGAGCTTCGTCTGCGTGGGAACGCCGAGCCTCCACAATGGTAATCTCGATCTTCGCTATGTTCTTCAGGCTTGCGAGGACATTGCTCGCGCCCTCGCCCTCAAGCGTGAATATCACATGCTTGTTATCCGCAGCACGATTCTACCCGGCGCGACCAACCGTTACGTGATTCCGATGCTGCGTGAGGTTTCCCGCAAGGAGCCCGGCGTGGACTTCGGGCTTGCTTACCACCCCGAGTTTCTGCGCGAAGGAAGCGCGATCGACGATTTCAGGCAGCCCGCGGTCGCGGTGATCGGCACTCTGGACGAACGCACCAGCGAGATGTTGCGGCAGATCAACAACGGCAACGGAGCCGAGATCCATCCCGTGGATATCGGCACCGCCGAAGCCATCAAATACGCCAACAATACTTGGCATGCCCTAAAGGTCAGCTTCGCCAACGAGATCGGCCAGATCTGCAAAGCGAGCGGAGTCGACGGGCGAAGGGTGATGGCTGTGCTCTGCGCCGATCGCAAGCTCAACATTTCGCCGGCCTATCTCAAGCCGGGATTTGCCTTCGGTGGATCCTGCCTGCCGAAGGATCTGCGGGCGCTGCGCTATCACGCCAAGACCCTCGATGCGCCAAGCTTCGTGCTCGACGCCACTCTCGCCGCCAACCAACATCAGATCGATCGGGTCCTTGGGATGATCGCGCGCAATGGCAAGCGCCGGGTCACGATGTTGGGATTGACATTCAAGCCAGACACCGACGACCTGCGGGAGAGCCCCCTGGTCGAACTTGCGGAACGGCTCATTGGCAAGGGATTTGAGGTCGCGTTCTACGACTTGGACCTGCAGCTTGCGCGTCTCATCGGCAGCAATCGGCGCTTCGCCATGCAGCATCTCCCGCATCTGTCCGGCTTGCTCGTTTCCGATCTCGGCGATGCACTGGAGCGCAGCGATATCGTGGTAGTGGGGACGCCGCACGCCTCGTTTCAAGGACTGCTGCCCCTTCTGCGATCCGATCACCAAATCGTCGACCTTGCCGGGCATGATTTGACCCTTCGTCAGCACCCTTGTTACGAGGGGGTGTGCTGGTGAAATTCGACGTCGGCGCAACCTCGCGGATGGAGTCCATTCAAAGATGGCTCAGTCCGAAACGGCTGGGTGAGTCTATCAGCGGCTCCCGGCTTTTCGCCAGCATGAGCATCATCACGATTGCCATGGCGGCGCGGCTCGCATTGCGGATCGTTATCTTCGGGATCGTCGCCACATCCATGGGTGCGGAACAGTTCGGCGCCCTTGCTACCGTGTCGGCGCTTATCACTTTCTTTTGTTCTTTTTCAGGTTGGGGCGCCGATCAACTGCTGTTCCGCAGAGTGGGGCGCGCGCGGGGGGAACTGCCGCGGGCTATGGCGACCGCCCTAGTCTTTCTCGCGCTGTCCGCGCCACCCCTCATCGTGCTGGCAGTCGTGCTTATCCCGTTCGCCATCGACAGCTCCGTTCCCTGGTTGCTCGTCCTGTTCATCTCAATTTCGGATATCGGCTTGGCCCAGGTCAACGGCATCGTCGCCGGTTGCTATCAGGCCGTCGGCCGGCCCATGGGCACCCTGTGGCTAACCGTAGGGTTCGGTACTGTCCGTGTAGTCGCCGCTGTGCTTTGGATCAATTCGGCGTCGCATCACGATGCCCTGTCATGGTCGTATTATTACCTGGCCGTTTCAGCGATCGCTGCGGTCGTATCCCTATGGCTGGTTCCCCGCTATCTTTGCAAGCCGGACTGGAGGATCGCCTGGCACGATTGGCGCGACGGCTTCCATTTTGCCCTGCAGACGGCGTCCCAAACCGCCTTCGGAAGCACCGACAAACCGGTAATTGCTGCATTGGCGGATTTGCAGACAGCGGGTCTCTACGCTGCCGCCACACGGATCGTCGCGGCGGCGGGAATACCGGTGAGCGCATTGCTCTATTCGGCCTATGTCCGGTTTTTTGAAGTCGGCGTCTCGGGGCCGCGAAGCAGCGCCCGGCTGGCCATTCGGCTCCTGCCATTCGGGCTCGCGCTGGGTGCTGTCGGTGCCTTTGCAATTCTTCTGTTGGCGCCCCTTGCCCCGCGCGTCCTCGGCAGCAGCTACATCGGGACGGAGACTGCCCTTTTCATTCTCGCACCGCTGCCTATGGTCAGTCTTATCCAGTCCTTGGGCCTCGATATCGTCATCAGCATCGGCCGTACCGGTTTGCGTACGCTGGCGCAGCTTGCGATGCCTCCGGTAAATATCCTGCTCTGCTGGTTCCTGGTTCCTTCCCATGGCGCGACTGGCGCTGCGCTCGCATCAGTGGCAACCCGCGTAATCATCGCGATTGCCGCTTGGGCGATTGTCGCCGTGCTCCTGCGGCGAGAGACGGCATCGTCTTCGGCAGCCATCGAATCCGGAAAGGGTGTCCAGGCGCCCCTGGCGGAGTAATCGGAGGTATTACCGGAAGATGTCGAGATTAAACCAAAAAATATCACCAACGAAAACCGGCGAATACGGGCACCGTAGATAGTCGAAGGGTGTTGAAATTGTTATTTGTTAACTCGTCGCCGTTAGGGTAGCTGCGGGCGCGCCAGCGCTATCGCCCTCGGGCGAACTTCTTGCGGAGCATCAGCGGGGATTATGCACGATGGCAGCCGAGCGAGAAAACACGATGCGTCGATTGGCAGGCATTTCCATCGCCGGCCAGAGAAGTGTCGGCTATAACGAACCTAAGAAGCCAGCCAATCTGCGCAACATCGGGTCGGTTGGGGCGCCGCCGTCCGCGGCGCGGGCTGTGGGCGCTCCGTTGTCGCCGCTGTTCCTTTCGGTTCTGTTGATAGGGGGCCAGGGCCTCCTCATTGTCGCCTGCAATCTTCTCCTCGCTTTAGTCGGCGAAGGCGAGCGGGGCACGCCGGATTTTCCTGAGGCCGCAATTGGTGGGCTTGGCGTAGCGATTTTGTTCACCGTGATCAGGCCTATGATCCACCTGTCGACCGCCGGATCACGGGAGTCCGATGTCTTTTCCACGTCGGTGGCCGGGACGGTCGCAGCCCTTGCGTTGGCAGAAGTGGCCGGGCTTGGCGGGTATGCCTATCTCGCCCACTATTTCGGCACGAGCGTACCGCCCGTTTCCTTCCACCACTGGCCCAGGGCCTGGGCGGTGGCGACGGTAGTCGTGGGCCTGATGGACATCGCGGCCGGCCAGATGGTTACCAAGTGGTTGAGAGAGGGGCGGCTGGCCAAGCGGATCCTCGTCTACGGCGGTGGCGAACATGGGACCCGATTCATAGTCGACGCTTCGGCCCGGTGGCCGACCCGTTTGCTCGTGTGCGGATATTTCGACGACCGCGCCGAGATTTCGCGCGAAGAAATCGGCGGCGTGCCGTGCCTGGGAGGTAGCCGCCAACTGATCGATCACGTGCGAAGCGAGCGGATCGACGAGATCGTCATCACGCTCCCCTGGTCTGCCGACCAGCACATCATGGAGATATTGCGCCGGTTCCGCCATTTGCCGGTGCCGATCCGGCTGGCGCCGGATTTGAAGATGCTCAACATCGTGGAAAAGCGGCAGCAGGTGGAGAGATTCTGTTCGCTCACGGTTCGCGATCAGCCTGTCTCCGAATGGAATCTTATCGTCAAGAGCCTGTTCGATCGGATGCTCGCCGCCTTCCTCCTGATCTTGGTGCTGCCGACGATGGCGGCCATCGCCTGCCTCATCAAGCTGGGCAGCCCCGGCCCGGTGTTCTTTCGGCAGAAGCGCCTCGGCTTCAACAATCAGCCCTTCGACGTCTTGAAATTCCGCACTATGACGCATGGCGACGATCAGCAGCCGGGCGTACGCCAGGCGCAGCGGGGCGATCGGCGGGTGACTCGGATCGGACGGTTTCTGCGCCGCTCAAGCCTTGATGAACTGCCTCAGCTCTTCAACGTGCTGCGTGGGGAAATGTCGCTGGTAGGACCACGGCCCCACCCGATATGGGCCCGGGCCGACGAGCTCTGGCCAGATCAGGGCGACCGTCCCCTCGATGCCATATTCAGCGAATACGCGTCGCGCCACCGTATGAAGCCCGGCATTACCGGCTGGGCGCAAGTCTGTGGCTATCGGGGCGAGACCCAGACCCCGGACAAAATGGCCAAGCGCGTCGAGCACGACATCTATTACATCGACAACTGGTCGCTATGGCTCGATATCAGAATTCTCGCGAAAACCGTGCTAGCCGTGGTGGCAGACAAGAACGCCTATTGAGCGCCGGTGTTGGCCGCCTTGCCATTCCTTGGCCTAACGGGCGCAAATTGCTTGCGCAAGAGGTCGCTGATGACAATGAACTGGATGACTTGGGCGGGCTAGTGCCGCTAATCGACTTTTCGGCCTTGCCTAAGGCTCAGCATTCATGACCCTTCAAACTTGTCACCGCGCACGCGGAAACACCGATGGAAAGCGTGGTGCTTCCGGCCCTCTCGTGAGCGTTATCATCAACAACTTCAACTACGCCCAATTTCTCGGGCGAGCAATCGACAGCGCGTTGAATCAAACCTACGCGCCCATTGAAATCATCGTTGTCGATGACGGCTCGACCGATGACTCACGGCACATCATCGCTCAGTATGGTTGCCAAATCTTATCCGTACTAAAGGAAGCGAAATCATCTGCCTTCTAGATTCTGACGACGTCTTTTATCCCGACAAGATCGCGCAAGTCGTAAATGTATTTAGTGACACCGAATATGCTTCGAAGTCGATCTTTGTTTCTCATTGGTTAGAGCTGATAGACTATGAGGGAGCGGCAACAGGCGGCCGAGTAGGCAGTGAGAGTAGGGGGCCGCTCAACCTGTATAACTACGCAAAACGGTACAAGTTCACCTATTCCCCTTGCGGGCCGACAACAGGGATGTCCCTAAATCGTGCGCTCGCCCGCAAGATATTCCCGCTCCCTGAGGGGTTGAAGGTAGCGGCTGACGACTTCGTCCGGCGGGCTGCGTCGTTGATTGGCGATTGCTATTCGATCAACAGCGTACTGGGGGGCTATCGGATTCATGGAAATAATACGGGGTACGGAACTGCAGAAGAAAGAACTGGTCCTCCTGGGCATTTTCGAGCGTTGGAAATTTATCTTAATAAAATACTGGTACAAAACAACCTTGAACCTGTGATTTCGTTCCGTGATTCCATATATTTTTGCGCATACCTTGTCGAGAAAGGCCGATGGGGCGAGCTACCGAGACAGGTGCTGCGTAGCCTTGTCCGACATCCGGAGCTTCATACCGTCAGGTTCATGTACTTGCTTGCAGTTAGTATTTTACAAAAAAGCCGGCGCGGCCGAATGGGTCGAGCTCAAGCCAATTGAGAGACTTCGCGTTGCGCCCTTCAATCGCCTAACGGAGGAGTGGGTCAGGGTAGAGCGAATGCCAATGCACACTACGCAATTTGCTATTCTACAGAAGATATCGCCTTCGATCACCGACTGGAATCGATCGCGACAGCTGATGGGCCGAGGATGCGCGGCGGTCGGACGCGACCAGCAAGCGCTAAATCCGTGGCGGGCATAGGAAGTTCGGGTCAGATGCTCACGGTCTTGCTCGCGACAAAGGATCGGGCGCCGATTTTGCGGGAGGTCCTTCAGGCATACTGCAATCTTCGGCCGCCGGCATCCGGCTGGAAACTCGTCATTGTCGATAACGGCAGCGCGGACGAGACGGCTGAAGTCGTTGCCTCATTCACCCACCGGCTGCCCTTGCGCCGCGTGTTCGAACGCGAGGCGGGAAAGAATCGGGCGTTGAACACCGGCCTCGAACTGGCGGAGGGAGAGTTGACCGTATTGACGGACGACGATGCCTTTCCTCATGCGGACTGGCTAGTTGAGTTGCAGAAAGCCGCCGACGCTCAGCCGGGTTGCTCGATGTTCGGCGGCGCGATCGTGCCGCGCTGGGAAGCGCCCCCGCCCCAGTGGGTACAATGGATAGACCCGAGGCCCGTATACTCGCTCACGGATCTATCATTGAAGGAGGGACCGCTGTCGCCCGGACTGATTTTCGGGCCGAACATGGCCCTACGTACCAGCATATTCCAGGCTGGAATCCGCTTTGACACCGCCATAGGCCCAAGGGGATCAAGGTATCCCATGGGAAGCGAGACGGAATTGGTGCAGCGGCTCGGACGACTGGGCCACAAAGCATGGTTTGTGCCTGAAGCTGTGGTCGAGCATTTCATCCGCAAGGAGCAATTGGACAAGGCCTGGGTCTTGGAGCGGGCTATTCGTTATGGACGCGGAAAGTATCGCCTTTCGCATGCGGTCGAGGGCACCGGCTCGAAACGATGGCCGGGCACCTGGCCACGGCTTTCGCGCCAATTGCTGAGAGAAGGGCTTATCATGAGCGCTTCTTGCATAACATTCAGGCAAGAATCTCTCTTTCGCGCGCGCTGGCGCTTCAACTATTGGCTCGGGCAGGCGACCGAGTCGCGCATTCTGGCACGCGAGCAGCGCGGGGTGCTGTCCAATCGGGCGATATCGTAAGCGAAGCCCCCCGCATAACAGCCAGACCCTGCGGCGATTACGCGCCTATTCCGAGATTCGGGTGCGTGTTATGTGTTAAATTTGTTTAACCGGAAGTATTGGGTGACCGACTGAATTCGTTCGCAGCTGATTGGTGTGAGTGGATGGAAAAGCCGTCGCATGGTTCGGTATCGCGCGGGCAGGGCGAAAGGAAGAGTTCCTTGCCCCTTTCGGCGATGAAGGGTGCACGCATCATGGCGCTTGGCAATCTTCGGCACGGCGCGGGTGCGGCCACTTTGGCAAGCCGAATTGCCGGCGCCATCCGGATTCCGACAGCCAGCACCTACCTGCCGCTCGTGCTGCTATGCCTCTCGCTTCTCGTGTACAAGGTCACACATCGTAGTCTCTACGAAGTGGGCCATCGCGGGTCCGATATCGAGGCTTTTGGACTTGTCGCTTTCAGCTGCGGCTTGGCCTGCCTTTTTGCTGCGATCCCTTACGCCGCCGTCCCCTGGCTGTTGCGGGTGATATTGCGCGGTATCGGCGCCTTCATACTGGTCCAAGTGTTGTTCGATGCATTTGGCGCGGTCGCGCCCCCACCCAACGTCCTCTTCGGTGTGGATGTGCCGCATGTGCTGTTCTTCCGTTATGCGGCACTGTTGGCCGTAGTGGCCGGTGCGGCAGGCTTGTGGCGCCCCGTGTTCGTACTGCCGCTAATGTTTTACTATACATTGTTCCGCATACGAATCGGCGCGATCGACGGCGTCGAGATCGTGGAGACCGACTACCTCAGCTTGCTGGATACGGGATCATTCGCCGCAGAAGGCGCGCTGCTGACGATCCTTGTCACGAGCGACTGGGCCTCCCAAAGATTTCACTGGCTGCGAAGTGCCCTCGGCGACATCGACCGCCTGCAGCTGCGGGATACCACCGCCGGATTGATTTGGGCGGTCCTCGTCGGAGGGCATCTGGGGAATTACTTCTATTCGGCCATTTCGAAGCTTCAGGCGGGCGGGCCCGCCCCCTGGACCTGGTTGCTGAGCAATCCCACTCAAACCGCGATCGTCATTGGGCTCGATCGCGGTGACAATCCGTTGGCCACATATCCGTGGCTCGTGCAATTGACATGGGACGCCATTCGCGACAACGCACTCGTATTCAACACCTTCGTACTCGGCGTTCAGCTCCTCTCCGTCGTCGCCTGCATCCGGGTCAGGACGCTGGCCATCGTTTGCCTGCTGTTCGATGTGTTTCACGTCGGCGTCTATCTGACATTGGGCGCCATGTTCCATTTCTGGATCGTGATGAATCTCATCATCTATGCCTCGGCTTTGCGCCTGCGCGAAAAGGAGTTCACGTTGCTGATGAAGGTCTGCTGCATTGCGGCAACCCTGTTCGGCAGTTTCTTCTTCTACACCAATTATCTGGGCTGGCTGGACAGCGGCAAGCTCGTCAGCACGAACTTCGTCGCTGTCACCCGTGACGGTCGGCAGGTGCCGGTGCCCGCCGGGTATTTCGGCATCTACTCCTACAGCATCGCACAGTCGAAAATGTACATCCCGGACAATGGTTTTCGCCGCCGCATCGGCGGCAACAACCTCAATCTAGGGGAATGGCGCGACGCGATCTCCTGCGGCCCCGAAATCCTTTCCCATCAGGATTCCGACGTCAGCCTCGACCAAGTGTTGGGATTCATGCGAAAGACCCACATTTTCATGAAAGATCATCCCTTCATCAAGGAAAACAATCTCTACTATTTCTACCCACAACACATGCTGCCAAATCCCTTCGTGTTCACGGAGTTCAACAGACTGAAGATCGACGACATCGTCGCTTATAAATATGTCGTCGACTCCGTCTGCCTTTCGCTTGACAACGGCAAGCTGGTGCGCGATGTCCGAAAGCGGGATGAATATGAAGTCCACGTCGAGTGACTCCCCTGGCAACGGACACGAGATATGGATCGTCTATGACGGTCTTTGCCCCTTCTGCTCGCGCTACGTGCTGATGTACCGCATCCGTCAACTCATCGAAAAAGTGCATCTAATCGACGCCCGAAGTGACGACCCGCTCGTAAGGGAGCTCTCCGAGAAAGGCTTCGACCTCAACGAAGGAATGGCCGTAAAGTGGAACGGCCGGTTCTACTATGGCGCAGACTGCCTGCATGTGCTGGCACTCCTGGGAAGCGAGGGCTCCGTCTTCAACCGGCTCAATCGCTGGGTTTTCTCGCGCCAGCGGCTCGCGCGCGTGCTCTATCCGGTCCTGGTCAGCTGCCGAAAGCTGACCCTTCGGATTCTCGGCCGCCCTGCCATTGAGAATCTCTGACGACCGGCCACTCCGCGAGGGACGGCCGCCAACGAAAGTTCCTAGGATCGGCTCCTTCTTCCGGCAGCCGCACTTCGTTGTGCCCCCCATCTGCCATGTCAGCTAATTGCCAACGCGGCCTTTGGCGCGATAACGCAGAGGCTTAGAGAAAGTGATTAGCCGAACTAGCTAAGGCGTGTACTCATAAATCTAGATCGGTGAGCAACAGTTCGTGAATGTCGGCGTTGGAGCGAATTGCTGTTCGCCAAGATTTTGCGGCTGATTGCCGAACTGCGGCCGCCGCCTGATCCAGCGCCGGCGCGACGCGCGTCCGGTCGTCATCGGTTCCAGCAAGAACCACAGGAGAGGTACGTCTTGATGAAGTCAATTCCGCAGATTCGCACACGCGCCACGCCCATGTTATCATCCGTTGGAGCATGTTGCCGCTCGTGGCGAGGGCTCGCTCTTGTAAATGCCATCGTCCGGCAGCTAACTTCGGTTAGCAAGCCGGTCATCCGGTGGATGTCGGTTTATAGCACCCGGGAACCCGGTCGTCTTTGCGACCAACAATTGCCTCAGCCCAGGCGGTCTTGACGTTGCACAATGGGCCAGCCTCGCGCTCATGACTTTGGCATCCGTCGTGGTGGCACGCAATGCCGACGGATAGAGAAGCGCCCACCGCAAGCTGGCGAGGCATTGGGAATAGAGAAAAAGGCCTCCCATGGAGGAGGACGTTCCCTCTCGCGAGTCATCGGATGTGAGAAGCGTCGCATCGGCTATTTGGAGATGACGATCGTCGGATACTGTCCGTATCGGCCACACAACCGTGGAAAGGCGTACTGAATCCCCTGCAAGAGCCGAATAAGAATCCGCGATCGCCGATCATTGCCCAGATACGACCCGAGGAACTCGTTGCTGACGACGCGAAACGGACGAATGGCGTATTTGAACGGCCATCGCTGCTTTTCAAACCAGTTCAGGCTCGGGCGCGTTACGCGCCATAATTCCCTGAACGCGTTGGCCTGCTCGTCCGCGGGAACATGGTAGACGACATGATTGGAGATCACGGCGTCGACCGCGTTGTCCGAGAACGGCAGATTGGTGATGTCGCCAAGGACATATATTCCTCGATCACCTAGCTTGCGCCTGGCTTCATGGCGCGCCTCGATCGAAAAATCGACGCAGATTCGCCACGCATAGTTTGCCTGGTAGTCCATATAGACATGGTGCGGGATCGCCCCGGAGCCAGCGTCCAGCAAGTACTTTCCGGAAGGCGGAAGATAGCCACCGACATGCTTCATGCACAGCTCGGTGAATGCGTAGGACAGTGGCCGCTGGTCGATGAACGCCGCCGTGTCGTGATATTTTCCCGATTCCGTCAGCTTCCATCCGAACTGGTCGTAGAAATCGCGGACGATCACCTTTTCCTGGCGAACCGACTCAGGCACCACACACCCGACGGCAAGATCGATTGCCTTGTCCGGCGTCAGCAGAAAGATGCCCTCCTCGATTGGATATCCATAGGATCCATCCTTCGTCTCCAGCATCGAAGCCGTTCGGTAGGTCAAGGATTGCTTCGTTATGGGACAACGCAGGATGTTCACGTCTACATCGCCCCTCGCTCCCACCGCCGCGCTGGTCATCCCAATTTCCCTATTTCTCCGACCGCGTCGGCATCGATTGGCTGGGGAAGAACGACGCCCATATGGCACATGAGCCCATGCATCGGCCATCCTCGGGACTGCGAACGCTCGTCGAATTCCAGCGGGCCATATGAAATATGACTATGGTTACTCAATCGAAAAGCAAAGTCCGGATCTGATCGTGCAATTGTGGCAGTATCCCGAAGACGTGCAACCATACTTGCCCAAATATTACATCGGTATTCGTCTCGAGGGGTGGTGTATCCATGTCCGGCAAGATTCGACCGATATGCTCTGGGACAAGCTGCCGTCCCAAACCGGCCCGTGACAGCACGTCGCCGGCTTCGATCTGCTCGGTCGCGCTGGATCTCGGTCGAGGGCCGTGGGCCCTGAGTGATTTCGCGGCGGATCAAGGTGAATGCGGCCTGCGGACGTAAAGGTATGTGGCGACATCATAGAAGTGGAATTCTTGCTCCCGCATATACGAGACCTCGATCCGCTCGAAGAGCTTTGCAATCTGACCCGCTGCCTTTAGTCGGACGAAGATCCAGATGCGAGGAGCGTTCTGCAAATCGACATTATCGATTGCTGAAGAGTCGATGACCACTTTGTGCTCGACTGGCGCGCGAAAATAATAGGAAAACGAGTTGGTTAGGCCGGGAGAAAGGAAGACCACTTCGTCGGTGCTCCGAAATCGGCCAGCGAAGGCGGCGACAGCGGCCCGGTGGTCTTCGCGCATTTTCGTGGTCAAATCCGAATAGAGCACTGGAATGCTGCACGCAAGCAAGGCGGCAAACGCGCCGGCAAGAACGAGCCGATTGAAGCAAAGGACCCGCAAGCCCCTCGCCCCCAGCAGCATCAGGGCCGGCAGCGATCCGATAAGGTACCGGTCGAAGAGAATCGGTCGGCCAATGATCGAGATGGATGGAGATGGCATATCCGATCAGCAACGGCACCAAGCCCCAGGTAAGAAGGATGATATTCTGCCATCCGAGCTCGAATGAGAGTGGCGGTAACGAAACTACGGGTCGAGTAGCAGGCTGCGCGGATGCACCCTCCGTTTGCTGGTCGCTTGCGGGGGCTCGAAGGAAGGAAAGCAGGATCAAGACCACCAAGCAGCCGAGCATAGCAGTTCCGCCCGCGATCGAGACGGACATGAAATACAAAAACCGCGGCGTCGGGAACGGTATCCAAAATCTCTCAACTGTTCGGTGCGCTTGGCCTAGAAACTCGGGCACCCATGGTAAGAAGCTCACACCGGCGAGGCCGTTGGCCGCGAACCATGTCTTGCGATCGACCGCAATCCATGCGGCGCCCGTGAGCAAGACCGCTGTTGCCCCCGCGCTTATGCCTGCCCAGGCAAAAATCCCGTAGATATGGCTGTAGAGGAGGGCCATCCCGGCCACCGTGCAGAGGGTGGCTCGGAGCCAGTACGGCCGGGCGAGCAACTGCACGGTCGCCAGCGCGAAGGCCGTCGCCGCCAAGGATAGGAGCGAATACATCCGGGCTTCTTGGGAATACCAGAGATGGAAGCCAGAGAGCGCCAGAAGCGCCGCGGCGAATACGCCCGTCAGGCGGTCCCAGAGGACAGTGCCGAGCCGATACAGCAGGTAGATATTGGCAATGGCGAAAATCACCGAGGGGAGGCGCAACGCGACCTCCGAGTCTCCGAACAGCCGAATAGTCGTGTAGAGGATGAGGTTGTAGAGCGGCGGTGAATTGTCGTTCGCGGTCGCCTGGATCATGTTCCAGAAAGGCTGATGTGCCGCGAACCAGGAAGCTGCCTCGTCATTCCAAAGGCTTGTTCTATCGAGGCCATAGAGCCGAAGCGCCGCGCCCGAGAGAAGGATAACGAGCATCGCCAGCGACAGTCGAAGATCGAGGCGCTGTCGCCGAGCGGAGGCCGCTGCCGCTGATGGCGTTGTGGTCTGTGCCATTAGCTCGCTCCCATCCTGGGTCCCTAACCAAATCTCGAGGGTCGCCCACAACAGCCGGCACGAATGACACATTACTATCGCTTCGGCTTTTTGCCGAGTTCCAGGAACCTTTTTTGTCCTCCACGACTTCTAGCCTCTGACCTCACAATCAAAAGCGCGGGGAAGCAAGACAGCCAGCGGCAGCCGACGGCAATGAAGTCGTGAGTGAGGCGGTCGTAGAGTTCAAAAAGAAGTTTGTGACGGCGACGATTTGGTGGGATTTCAAAGGGCGACTCTCTCCGAATGGGTTTCGGGCAGGCAGATCGCCGGCGAGCCGCATTTCCAGGATCGGAGCGCCGATGACGGCCGCAGCCGCCAAGGAAATATACGGATTTGTAATAAATATGACTGGCCGTTGTATAATAATGGTCAGCCTCGCAGTAACCGGCGAGCAGTTATCTTGGCCCGGCAGGGCCTTCCCCCAGATCTCGGGCCCTCAAAACTCGGCCCCGGGCCGATCCGTGGCAGGGGTGTTGGCCCGCCGCGACACAGATTTGCCCCAGGACGATCGCGCGAAGAGGGGGCAAGTTGAAATAAGGCGCCGGAGTAAGGTTATGTTCAGCCAGGTTAACGAGCAGCACCGAAGATTCGGAAGGCTCGCGCCGGAGTTCACTTCGACGGCGTGGCAGATCGCCGCCGTCGGCGCGGCGACCGTGGTCGGCTTGGGCGTTCGCCTGTACCGGCTCGAGGCAGCGCCTTTATCGAGCCCGGAGATCTATACTTGGGATTTTGCGCACCAAACGGTTCCCTTCATTTTTGGACAGCTTTCCCACATCGAGACGAACCCTCCCTTTTACTACCTGCTGATCAAGCTCGTGATGCAGATCGGCGAAACCGAGTTCTTTCTTCGCCTGCCGTCCGTGGTCGCGGGCACCATGGCGATTCCGCTGGTCTATGTCCTTGGCCGTCTTGGCGGCGCATCGAAGAGCGGCGTCATCGGGGCAGCATTGCTGTCTCTGAGCGCGATTGCCATCACCTACAGCCGCCAGGCGAGGGCATATGCGTTGCTCCAGGACGCCTGTCTGCTCGCCGCGATCGGCACGGTCATCATCATCGAACATTGCGCCGGTCGCGTGCCTCAAACGCCTCGGCCCGCGCCACGCGAACTCCTGGGATGGATCCTGTTTACCGTTGCCTCGATCATGGGATTCTACCTGCACTACACCTTCGCGTTCGAGATTTTCGTCCTTGAGTTCGCCATCGCCGCGGCGATCGGCATGGGGTGGCTCGGCGGGAAGCTCCGCATCGACCGGGCGCTCATCCTCAAATGGCTCGCGAGTTCCTTTGTCATCGTTCTCGCCATCGCCTGGGGCCTCGTTCTAGCGCGAAGCCAGGCGCAATCGG
>WNFQ01001924.1_pt1 | contig 14931 bp, 7 predicted proteins | sample 5400171 | NCBI WGS metagenome assembly WNFQ01 (sample SAMN13153356, study PRJNA577476) | soil metagenome | isolation source: 20 cm soil under Madrone tree | place: USA:California | collected 2016-06-14
AGAAGGCGCTCACCCAAGCGCGCGAAGCCGTGACTGCATACGAATCAGACGCTTTAGCGAAACCTCAAGCCGAAATCGCTCTCGCCCAGCTCCAGGCTTACTTCGGCGATCTGGATTCGGCCATCGCCGCGCTCCCGCATCTTCTCGAAGTGCCCAATGGATCGCAGTCCAAGTGAGCTCGCGCAATTTTTTCGCCGAGCTGAAGCGGCGCAACGTTTACAAGGTTGCGGTCGCCTATGCTGTAGTGGGCTGGCTGATCATCCAGATCAGTTCCACCGTGTTACCTACGTTTCATGCGCCGGAATGGGTGGTGCAGACACTCGTCGCTTTGGTGGCGCTCGGCTTTCCGATCGCGCTGGTGATCGCGTGGGCGTTTGAACTAACGCCGCAGGGATTGAAGCGCACGGAAGATGTCGATCTTGCAGCGGCGGCGCGACAACCGCGTAAGCATGCTTGGATTTTTGTCGTGATCGTTGGAGCGGCGCTTTCAGTTGGCTTGTTTTTCATCGGACGCTTCACCGCTCGGAATACCTCGACTGCGGCGGGCAATGAATTGCCGGCAAAATCAATTGCCGTCCTGCCGTTTGAAAGTCTGAGCGAGGACAAGAGCAACGCTTATTTCGCCGAAGGCGTGCAGGATGAAATTCTGACGCGCCTCGCCAAAGTGGCGGACCTCAAGGTGATCTCCCGCACGTCGACGCAGCATTTCAAAAGTTCTCCGGACAATCTCCCGCAGATCGCGAAGCAGCTCGGGGTGATGAACATTCTCGAGGGCAGCGTGCAAAAGTCTAACGACCAGGTGCGGGTGAATGTGCAGTTAATCAATGCGATCACGGACGCTCATCTCTGGGCGGAAATTTACGATCGGAAGTTGACCGACATTTTCACAGTCGAAAGCGATATCGCCAAAACAATAGCTGATACTTTGCAGGCGAAGCTTACTGGGTCGGAGCTGAGCGCGATTTCGAGCAGGCCAACGCAAGATCCGGTGGCGCAGGATCTTTACGTACAAGGACGCCACTTCCTCGCCTTGCGTCGCGACGATAACCTGCCGCGTGCGATCGAATTCTTCCATCAGGCGATCGCCCGCGACGCGAACTTCGCGGCAGCCTACGCTGGCCTAAGCGAGGCGTTGATTCTACTTCCGAGGTATACCGGTGCCCACCCAGGCGAAACTCGCCCGCAATCCCGGGTCGCTGCGCTGAAAGCATTGGAGCTCAATCCTAACCTGGCCGAAGCGCACAACGCACTGGCCAAGATCGCCATGGATTACGACGTCGACTTTGCCGAAGCGACACGCGAGTTTAAGCGTGCCATCGAGTTGAATCCGAATTATGCGGGCGCTCACCACTGGTTCAGCGGAACGCTCGAGTCACAGGGAAAGTTCGATGAAGCCATCGCCGAAAGTAAGTTGGGAACTGAACTCGACCCCTTCTCGGCCGTGAATCTGTCAGATCAAGGCAGGGTCTACGGCTCGGCACGGCGTTTTCCGGAAGCCAAAGCAAGCTTCGAGAAAGCGCTCGCGATCGACCCTGCGTTTTCCTACGCGCACTGGCATTACGGCGAAATGCTGCAGGTAAGCGGTGATCTGAAAGGCGCCGCCGCGGAGTATGCCAAATCGCGCACCGCGAGTAACACTCCCGAGCCTATCGCGCTGAGCGGACAGCTGGCCGCGATCATGGGCCGGCCGGAGGAGGCACGGCAGGCGCTGATGGCCTTAGACGAAATGGAGAAGCACCGATATGTAGATTTTTTCTGGCGGGCTCTTCTATATCTCGGTCTTGGGGACAAAGACCGCGCGCTGCAATTCCTCGAGCAAAGTTACGCTAATAATGAAGGCTACGAGATCGGCCTGATCAAAGTCGATCCGATGCTCGACTCATTGCGGGCAGAGCCACGCTTCCAGGCGCTCGTGAAGAAGGTGAGAGGACGACCGGAGGAACCCAAGCTTTGAACCCGCGGAGCTTCTTCTCCGAGCTGAAGCGGCGCAACGTTTACAAGGTTGCGGTCGCCTACGCGGTCGTCGCCTGGCTCCTCGTTCAGGTCGCGACGCAGGTCTTTCCGTTCCTCGAAATTCCGAACTGGGTTATAAGACTAGTCATCGCGCTGGTCGTGATTGGGTTTCCGATCGCTGTCGTAATCGCATGGGCTTTTGAAGCAACACCAGAAGGTATCAAGCGAACCGAAACCGCTGATGCGATGCCGCCAACTGTTGGTCAGAAGAAGCACGCTTGGATCTACGTCGTTGTCATCAGCGCCCTGCTCTCGATCGGGCTGTTCTTTCTTGGTCGCTACACCGCCGGAAACAAAACTTCGGCAATGCCTAACGACATTTCGAATAAATCGATCGCGGTCCTGCCGTTCGAAAATCTCAGTCGCGATCCGGACAACGCGTTCTTTGCCACCGGCATTCAGGATGAAATTTTAACCCGGTTGGCAAAGATTGGAGCGCTCGAGGTTATCTCGCGCACTTCAACGCAGCAATATCAGAGCAAACCGCAGGCGCTCTCAGAAATCGCGAAACAGTTAGGCGTAGCCAACATTCTCGAAGGCAGCGTGCAGAAAGCCGGTGAGCAAGTGCACATTAACGTCCAGCTGATCAAGGCGGCGACCGACGCGCACCTCTGGGCGGAAAGTTACAATCGTGAGCTCAAGAATATTTTTGGCGTGGAAGCCGAAGTCGCCGGAGCCATCGCCGATGCCCTCAACGCCAAGCTGACCGGAGCGGAGCAGCAAGCACTCGCGCGCAAGCCGACGAACAATTCCGCCGCTTACGATGCCTACCTCCGCGGTGTCGCCCAGTTTTGGAAGGCAACCGAAGATTCACAGAAGGCGGCGGTGCGATCATTCGATCAGGCGGTCAACCTCGATCCGCGGTTTGCCGAGGCCTGGGCGGCACTCTCGCGAAGCCACTCGGTGCTATTCTTCCACTCCGACGCAACTCCATCGCGCCGGGAGGCGGCGGAGAAAGCTCTCGCCGAAGCTACCCGATTGCAGCCGGATCTGCCTGAGACGCAATTAGCGCGTGGCTATTTCCAATATTGGGTCGTCAAAGACTACAAAGGAGCACTTGAGATGATGCGACAGTTACGCGCTTCCTGGCCAAACAATGCCGAGATTCTCGAAATCATGGCCTTCATCTCGGCGCGACTCGGGCGATGGCAAGACAGTGTTGATTATATCGATCAGTCAGTCGCATTAAATCCGCGCGACTTTTTTACCCGCAACCAAGCGATTCAAATTCGAATGGCGATCCGCGATTTTGAAACCGTCTTCCAAATGGCGGACGGTGCTCTGCAAATCTGGCCTAACGAGCTCAATTTTCTAGGATTAAAAGCGCAAGCGTTTCAAGCACGCGGCCAGCTTGACCAAGCTCAATCGATCCTGAAGGGGTTGACGCCGAACGTGGACGATCTTGACGCCAGTGCCGCCGCCATCTTTTATCAAGCGAGATTGCGCCGGGACCCAGAGATCGCGCGCAAACTTTTCCAGATTCCCGGTGCGGGAACCCAGTGGAAGCTTCCGTCAGTCCCGATTTACTGGGCCGAGCTCGAGGATATGTCCGGGCAGAAAACTGAATCGCAGGCAACGTTTTCTAAGGTCCGCGATCGTTTGGTCGCACAATTGAAAGTGCAACCCGGAAACACCGAGTTGATGGGTCCCCTCATCCACACTTTGGCCTGGCTGGGAGAACGCGAGCGGGCATTGAGCACCCTCGATAAATTTAGCGCCTTGTGTGTTGGCGATGCCCGCGCTCTCGGAATAACGGAAGAATTACGGGCGCGAACCTTAACACGTTTCGGCGACAAAGATGGCGCCGTCTCCGCTCTCCAACGGGTGCTGTCGGCTCCTGACGACGGCATTTTCGGTCCGCCGCTCACACCCGCGCTTCTGCGCCTTGACCCGGATTTCGACTCGCTGCGTAGCGATCCGCGCTTCGAAAAACTGTGTCAGGACAAACCGCAGTAGCTCAGCTCGATGCCTAACGAATCTGGCACAGACGTAAAGCTCGAGATCGGCCACGTCTTGTTCATCGACATCGTCGGGTACTCGAAATTGCTCATCACCGAGCAAAGTGAGCAGATTCAAAAACTGAAGGAAATCGTTCGCGGAACCGAGCAAGTCCGTTTAGCTGAAGCCGAAAGCAAATTGTTGCGGTTGCCGACAGGCGACGGCGGCGCCCTAGTATTTCGTAACAGCCCTGAGGCACCCGTTCTTTGCGCGCTGGAAATCAGCAAAGCGCTCAAGGATCACCCCGAACTGCCCGTGCGTATGGGAATTCATTCCGGTCCGGTTAACGAAGTTACCGACCTGAACGCACAGGCAAACATTGCCGGAGCTGGCATCAACATTGCCCAACGCGTGATGGACTGCGGCGATGCCGGACATATCCTTGTTTCCAAACGTGTCGCCGATGACTTGGAACATTATCCACGTTGGCGTCCGCACTTGCATGACCTCGGTGAATGCGAAGTAAAGCACGGCGTTCGGGTATGCCTGGTTAATCTCTATGCCGATGGATTCGGCAATCCGGCAGTGCCCGGCAAATTCAGGAAAGCAAGAGCGGCGCAAATCGCAAAGCTTTGGAAAATTGCGGCTGGCATCATGGTCATCATCTTACTGGTAGCGGGTGGACTCTACTACCACTCGCGTGAAAGCAAGCCACTAACGGACAAGGACACGATCGTTCTGGCGGACTTCACGAACTCCACCGGTGACCCGGTCTTCGACGGCACACTTCGCCAAGGGCTTGCCGCACAACTGGAGCAGTCCCCGTTTCTGAGTCTTATTTCGGACCAACGCATCGCGCAAACGCTCGCACTGATGTCGCAGCCGAAAGACGCGCGGCTCACGCCAGAACTTGCGCGCGCCGTTGGTCAACGGAGCGGCGGTGCCGCCACGATCGAGGGTTCCATCTCCGCCTTGGGCAACCAATACGTGCTCGGTTTGAAAGCCGTGAATTGCCGCAACGGTGATTTGCTGGCCCAAGAGCAGGTGACAGCGGATGGAAAGGAACAGGTTTTACGCGCGTTAGGCGAGGCGGCCAACAAGTTGCGCCGGAAAATTGGTGAATCGCTAGCTTCCGTTCAGAAGTATGATGCGTTACCAGAAGACGTAACGACTTCGTCGCTGGAGGCGCTTCAAGCATATGCGCTGGGCAATAAGGCTACAGATATTGAAAACGATTATCTCGCCGCCATACCGTTTTTTCAGCGAGCCGTCAGCCTCGACCAAAATTTTGCCATGGCCTATCTTTCGTTAGGCCTATGTTACCAACCTCAAGGGGAGCTCGCACTGGCGGCTGAGAATACGCGCAAGGCCTACGAGTTGCGCAAGCGAACGAGCGACCATGAAAAACTCAGTATCTCCGCCTTTTATGAAATCGTCGTTACCGGGAATTTGCAGGCTGCACTCCGGGCTTACGAATTGCTCGCGCAAACTTATCCGGGCGATGAGATCGCAGAGGTGTACCTTTGGTTCATCCACACTGCATTCGGAGATTACGACAAGGCAAACACGGCGGCGGAACGAGGCTTTAAGATCAATCCAGCTAGCTCCAACAATTACGTCAGTTTAGTTTACTGCGATCAGTGGCTGAGCCGGCTAGACCAAGCTAAGGCCACGGTAGCGAAATCTCGGAGCGAAAAACTCGATTCGCCCTGGTTTTCGATCGTCCTTTACGTCGTCGATTTTCTTCAAAACGATCCTGCCGGCATGCAGCAACAAGCCGCTGCGGCCATGGGAACGTTGGGGGTCGAAGATCAAATGTTGTTTCTCGAATCCGAAACCGCGGCCTACAGCGGTCAGTTTGGCAAGGTCCGTGACCTCTCCCGCCAGGCGTCTGATTCGGCGTGGCGGGCACAGGAAAAGGAAACCGCGGCGGAATATCAGGGACACAATTCACTCCGCGAAGCCTTAGTTGGAGAGGCGGCTTGGGCCAAGGAGGACGCTCAGTCTGCTTTGGCTGAGGTAAAGGGCAAACATGGCGAAGGATTTTCTGCCATTGCTTATGCGCTTGCCGGCGACCCCGCAAACGCCAATCGCTTAATCGACGACTTAACAAAACGTTTTCCGCAAGACACCGTTGTTCAGTCTCAGTATTTGCCGATGGCTCGAGCTGCTCTCGCGCTCAATCGGGGAGATGGTACGGCTGCAGTCGATTCGCTCTCTCCGGCTTCAGCGTATGAACTTGGACACACCAACGATGACTTCACCTTTGCCCTTTATCCCATATATCTCCGGGGCGAAGCCTACCTCGCTGCAAAAAACGGGGCCGCAGCGGTCACTGAATTTCAGAAAATTCTCAATCATTCGGGAGTGGTCGGAAACGAACCAATCGGCGCTTTGGCCCACCTGGGTCTTGGCCGTGCTTTCACCCTTTCCGGCGATTCCACGAAAGCTAAAGCAGCTTATCGTGATTTTCTCGCTCTCTGGAAAAATGCCGATCCTGACATCCCTATCTTGAAAGACGCCAAGGCGGAGTACGCGAAACTGGAGTGAATCCGACGCCAAGCCAATCCGCAGAAGTGAAGTTCGAGATCGGCCACGTTCTCTTCATCGACATCGTCGGTTATTCGAAACTGCTCATCAACGAGCAGAGCGAGCAGATTCAAACGTTAAGGAAAATTCTGCGAGGAACGGAGCAATTCCGTCTGGCCGAAACACAAGGGAAGTTGATGCGTTTGCCGACGGGTGATGGTGGAGCGCTTGTTTTCCGAAATAGTCCGGAAGCGCCAGTTTTGTGCGCGCTCGAAATTAGCAAGGAACTGAAAAATCATCCCGAACTTCACGTTCGCATGGGAATTCACAGCGGCCCGGTGAATGAAGTTGTCGATCTTAACGAGCAATCGAACATCGCGGGCGCGGGCATCAACATGGCGCAACGGGTGATGGATTGCGGCGACGCCGGACACATTCTTCTCTCCAAACGCGTGGCCGATGACATCGAACATTATCCACAGTGGCGCTCGCTTCTGCACGATCTCGGTGAAGCGGAAGTAAAACACGGAGTCCCCGTCCATATTTTCAATCTATATGATAAGGAGCTGGGCAATCCGGACGTGCCGGAAAAGTTGCGTCTGGCTAAAGCGGAAACTGCCTCTGCGGCAGCCGATTCTTCCGCGCGTCGGGAAGAAGGTTTCTGGGTCGCGGTGTTGCCATTCAAATACAGTGGTGGCAACGCCGATCTTGCGGCCCTAACCGAGGGAATAACCGAGGAGATTGTCACGGGCTTGTCGCGATTCTCTTACCTGAAGGTCATCTCGCGCAGTTCTACTTCACGTTATGCCAGCGAGTCCGTTGATGTTCGTTCCGCAGGCAAGGAACTGGGGGCGCGCTATGTGATCGAGGGCAGCTTACGCCATGCTGGGGCGAAACTGCGTTTGGCGGTGCAGCTCGCTGATACAATTTCAGGCGCCCACCTGTGGGCTGAGAACTATGAACGCAGTTTTAGTCCGGAGACTATTTTCGAGTTGCAGGACGATCTGGTTCCGCGGGTCGTTTCGACGGTCGCCGATCAATACGGTGCGCTGGTGCATAGCATGAGCGAGTCGCTCCGGGGCAGGAGCGCCGGTCGATACTCCGCCCATGAGGCTATGTTGCGCGCGTTCGGCTACTGGGAGCGCATGACCCCGGCGGAGCACGCGGAAGTCCGCGACATACTCGAAGCGGCTGTCGCCGTCGCCCCCGACCACAGTGACTGCCTCGCCGAACTGGCGATGATCTACTGGCACGAGTACGCGTTCGGTTACAACCTCAGATCCGATCCACTAGGCCGCGCCCGTGCTGCCGCGCAACGAGCAGTCGCCTCTGCGCCGTCCAGCCACTTCGCCCACTGCGCATTGGCTACCGGCTTGTTCTTCCAGAAAGACTACCTGGCCTTCCGCCCAGCAGCGGAGCGCGCCCTCGCCCTGAATCGCATGGATTCCTCCACCGCAGCAATACTCGGAAACATGATCGCTTATGCCGGTGACTGGGAATACGGCCTGGGCGTAGTGGAACGAGCGATGCAGCTCAACCCACATCATGCCGGCTGGTATCACTATGTCGCCTTTTGCGATGCCTACCGCAAGCGTGACTATCGCGGCGCACTGGCAAGCGCCCTGAAGGTCAACATGCCCGCCTACCATTGGCCTTATGTGTACCTGGCTGCTGTCTATGGGCAGCTCGGCGAACAGCAGCGCGCGCGGACGGTGTTGCGGGAACTGGACGCGCTGGTGCCGAACTTTGGCACGATCGCGCGAGAGGAATTCGGCAAGTGGCTTGACGCTGAACTCACTGAGCATCTGCTCGACGGGCTCCGTAAGGCGGGGCTGCAGATTGCCCCCGCGACCAAGTGAAGAGATGCCGAACACACCACCGTGAAGATCAATAATTTCTTCGCCGAGCTGAAGCGACGCAACGTTTACAAGGTCGCGGTGGCTTACATCGTTGGCGGATGGGCTCTTTCGGAGGGGATCTCGCAAGTCTTTCCAGTGTTCGACGTTCCGAACGGGATCATTCGTTTGATCGTGATTCTAATCATCGCGGGTTTACCGGTTGCGCTCGTCCTCGCCTGGATGTTCGAAATAACGCCTGAAGGAATTAAGCGTACGGCAACGGCTGATGCGATGCCGGCGTCAGCAAAACCGAGGAAATACATCTGGCTTTATGTCGTCGTGATTGGCGCCATGGTGTCGATCGGATTGTTTTTCCTTGGGAGATATACCGCGGGCAATGTTGGTAGCGCGTCGGGATTGCCGCAAAAATCGATCGCGGTCCTGCCGTTCGACAATCTCAGCCGGGACCGGGACAATGCCTTCTTCGCCGAAGGCGTGCAGGATGAAATCCTCACACGATTAGCAAAGGTCGCAGACCTAAAGGTAATCGCACGAACATCGACTCAGCGTTTCAAGAGTGTGCCAGATGATTTGCAACAGATCGCGAAGCAGCTTGGTGTCGCAAACATTCTCGAGGGCAGTGTCCAGAAGTCCGGCGATCAGGTCCGGGTCAATGTCCAGCTCATCAACGCCATTACCAACGCGCATCTCTGGGCCGAAACTTACGATCGAAAGCTGACCGACATCTTCGCGGTCGAAAGCGAAATCGCGAAAACAATCGCGGAAACGTTGCAAGCAAGGCTCACCGGCTCGGAGAAAAGTTCGATTGCTAAAACACCGACGGTGAATCCGGAAGCGTACGAGCTTTATCTCAGAGGGAAATTTTTCGCCGAGAAACGGACCGGCGCCGACTTGCACAAATCAATCGAATATTACGATCAATCGATCGCGAAGGATCCTGGTTACCCGCTCGCTTATGTAGGCCTGGCTGATTCCCATCTGCTTCTTACTGCCTACGGCGATACTTCCCCGAAGGAGTCAATTACTCCCGCCAAGGTCGCTTTAAAGAAAGCGCTCGATCTGGATGATTCGCTGGCGCAGGCCCACGCATCATCGGGATTGCTTGCCACTCTCGAGCTCGACCTCAACCGCGCGATTAGCGAATTGGAGCGCGCGATTCAGTTAAATCCGAATTATGCGACAGCGCACCATTGGATCGCACTTCCGTTGATGTTTGTCGGCCAGTTTGATCGCGGGATTGCGGAGGGAAAACGCGCGATCGAGCTCGATCCGCTTTCGCTGATCATCAATGCCGATCTCTGCTGGATTTATTTTAATGCGCGCCGCTACGACGAAGCGGAAGCGCAGGCTCGCAAGACTTTGGAAATGGATCCCCGTTTTTATATCGCGCATTACTATCTCGGGGAAGCCCTGCAATTTAAGGGAAAGCTCGTTGACGCGATCACCGAATTCCAAACATCAACCGAGCTAAACAACAATGATCAGTACTCGCTTGCCATGCTGGGTCAGGCGTATGCCCGCAACGGACAAATGGACGAGGCCCAAAAGGTTTTCGCCCGTTTGAGGGAAGAAGCACAATCGCGATATATCGCGCCCTATGCCTTGGCGGTTGTTCTTACAGCGTTAGGCGATAAGACGCACGCCATCGACGAATTGGAGCATGGCTACGACGAGGGCGGATTCTACATTGCTCTCATCACTGTGGATCCTCTCTTCGACGATCTACGCGGCGATCCACGTTTCGACGCGCTGGTGCAAAAAATTGCCCGCGGCAAGAAATGAAGTTCGCCAATTTCTTTTCCGAGCTGAAGCGGCGCAACGTTTACAAAGCAGCAGTCGTTTGCGCATGAGCGAATTCCTACAACGCCTGAAGCAGCGGAAGCTAGTACAATGGACGCTGGCCTATGTCGCGGCGGCGTTCGCGCTGCTCCAGGGCATCGACATTGTCGCGCAGCGATTTGGCTGGCCCGAACAAACGATGCGTTTCGTCATCATCGCGCTTAGCGTCGGTCTCTTCGTTACGCTGGTCTTGGCCTGGTATCACGGAGAACGCGGCGCGCAGCGGGTGACTGGTACCGAACTGCTGATTCTTGCGCTCTTGCTGGCAATTGGCGGCGGATTGCTCTGGCGGTTTGTCAGTATTGCGCGAGGGCCGACGGAGCAGTCTGCTGCGGCGCGGACCTCGGCCGAATCCAAATCAGAGATCAACGCCAAGTCCGTTGCCGTGTTGGCATTCGCCAATCTCAGCGACGACAAAGGGAGCGAATATTTTTCCGATGGCATCAGTGAGGAATTGCTGACTGTCCTGCAAAAAATCCCCGGTCTGCACGTGGCCGCGCGGACATCGGCGTTTTCGTTCAAAGGCAAGAATGCGACCGCCCAGGAGATCGGGCAGAAACTCGGTGTGGCGCATCTGGTTGAGGGAAGCGTGCGCAAAGCCGGCGATGTTGTGCGCATCGCGGCACGCCTCACTCAGGCCAACACGGGCGAAGAGCAATGGTCGGAAAATTACACCCGCAATTTGAAGGATGTCTTTGCCGTCCAAACTGAAATTGCCCAAACTATCGTCGAGCAGCTGAAAGGTCAGCTCACGAACGGCGCAGCGAATTCGACCGCAAAGGCTGAGATTCAATCAGAGGTCCAGGCGGCGGAGAAAGGCGGCACAAAAAACGTCGAAGCCCATCAATGGTATCTGCAGGGCCGATTTCATGAAAATCGTCACTCGGATAAAAGTACGCGTGAAGGTCTGGCTGCTTACGAACACGCGGTGCAGCTGGACCCTGGATTTGCTCTGGCCTGGGCCGGAGTCGCGCGGACGCATACCTGGATCGCCGGGTTTGCCACTGAGGGCGGACAAAAAGTTTTCGACGCGCATTTGGTCAGCGCGCGGGACGCAATCGCGCGCACCCTAGCGATTGAGCCTGACTTGCCCGAAGCATTGTACGCTCGCGCGTGGATCGAGACCAACTTCGATTTTAATTGGAGCGCGGCGACTCAGACCGTGAGCAAAGCGATGGCATTGGCGCCGGCCGATCCGAACGTCCTGATTGCCGCCGCCAACCTCGAGACATCACTCGGAAATACGGATCGAGCCATTGAAATCTATCGCAAAGCGGTCGAGCTGGATCCGGTCAACGCGCAATCCCGCTCGTTTCTCGCGTTTGGGCTGGCGAACACGAGACGATTCGCGGAAGCGCAAGCCGAATACGCGCGAGTAACAGAACTAAATTCGTCTGCCCCGTGGGCGCATGCCGGTCTTGGTTTATCATATCTGCTGCAGAATAAATTCGAAGAGGCTGCAACCGAGGCGCAGGCTGACGCGGGTGAATGGGCACGGCTCCTCATCGTCAGCTGCGCGCGCTGGGCGCAAAAGCGCGTGCCGGAATCGGACGCGGCGCTCAACGAGTTAATCAAGAACGAGGCCGAAACAGCCGCGTTTCAGGTTGCCGAGGCTTACGCGTATCGCGGCGACAAGGATAAAGCCTTCGAATGGTTGGAGCGGGCGCGCCGGCAACGCGATCCTGGTTTGGGCAATTTGCTCAAAGATCCGCTGCTTGAAAACCTGCGCAACGACCCGCGCTGGAACGCATTCCTCCACAAGATGGGCCTGGCCAACGACCAATTAAAAATGAGCGCTCCAGACGGCAAGGCGAACCGATGAATTTCTTTGCTGAGCTAAAACGTCGCAACGTTTACAAAGTCGCGGTCGCGTACGCGGTGGTGGCGTGGCTTTTGATTCAGGTTGCGACGCAGGTCTTTCCGTTCTTTGAAATTCCAAATTGGGCTGTCCAACTGGTTGTCCTCGTAATGGTGATCGGATTCCCCATCGCTCTGGTCCTTTCCTGGGCGTTTGAGCTGACGCCTGAGGGAATCAAGCGCGAAGACGAGGTTGATCGCAGAGTCACTCGTAAGACAGGTCGCAAGCTGACCGCTCTGGTAGTCCTGCTCGCAGCCTTGGCGGCCGGTCTAATGGTCTTTCGATTTTTGCGTTCTCAGCCAGCGCTCGAAAAAGAGAAACCCACTTCGCTTGCAGCAGAAATCGACAGCAAGTCGATCGCTGTGCTGCCCTTTGAAAATTTGAGTGAAGAAAAAGCGAATGCTTACTTTGCCGACGGTATCCAGGACGAGATTCTGACCCGCTTATCCAAGATTGCCGATCTGAAGGTCATCTCGCGCACATCGACTGAGCGTTATAAGAGCGCGCCGGAAAATCTGCCCGAGATCGCCCGGCAACTTGGCGTCGCCCATATCCTGGAAGGAAGCGTGCAGAAGCAAGGTGATGCCGTGCACGTGACCGTGCAGCTGATCAAAGCGGCCACTGATTCCCATGTTTGGGCCGATACCTTTGATCGCAAACTGACTGACATTTTTTCGGTCGAGAGTGAGGTCGCCAAAGCTATCGCCGACCAGTTGCAAGTACAGCTTACCGGCCGGGAAAAAGAGGTCATCGCGGCGAAACCGACAGACAATCCCGAAGCTTACGATGCTTACCTTCGTGGTCTTGCTTATACCATGAAAACGCAAAATACGCCCGCTAACTACCTTGGCGCACAGAAACATTTCAGAGAAGCGGTAAGGTTGGATCCGAAGTTCGCGCTTGCCTGGGCGCTTCTCTCATACGTGGATGCGCGCGGCTACCACACGACCAATCTTCAACCAACGGCCGCTCTCCGGGAGGAGGCGCGACAGGCCTTCGAGACCGCGCTCGCACTCGATCCCAATCTCGGTGAAGCCTGGATAGCCAAGGGCTATTATCATTACGGATGCGTGAACGATTTCGAAACCGCAGTGCGTTGTTTCCAGCAAGCACGAAAGTTCCTGCCCAATAGCAGTCTAATTCCTCAATCGCTTGCCTTTGTCGCGCGCGATCGGGGGCAATGGGAACGAAGTGAATCCTACTTCAACGAAGCCGAGCGGCTCGACCCGCGCAATGTGAGTCTGCTCACTCGACACGGCCAATTCTATATCGCGCTGCGCCGTTTCCCGGAAGCGCTCCACAAGCTCGACCAGATTCTGGACATTGTGCCTAACGACATTGACGCCTTGGTGGAAAAGGCGGCCATTGCCCAGGCCGAAGGCGACCTTCCGCGAGCCGCGACGCTTCTCGCTCAAGTCCAGCCGGCTGCCGGCGACCCGACTGGATGGGAACAGGTTGCCTACCAAGGCATCCTTGAGCGGCGGCCGGCCCGAGTTATCGCACAGCTAAAGGAAGTGCTCGCTCAACCCGACCCGGGGGCAGGTTATCTAAATGGCGAACTGCGCTTCTGGTTAGGCTGGGCGCAAGAAGTCGCCGGCGATCACACCGCCGCTCAGGAAACCTGGCGAGAGGCCCGCGCCGAACTGGAAGCCTTTCTCAAAGAACAGCCAGAAAATTGGTCTCTTCTGGATGATCTCGCGCTGATCGCGATGGGCCTTGGTGACAAAGCCGCTGCCTTCACGTTGATCGAACGTGCCATCGCCTTGCATCCGATCGAGAAAGACGCAGCGAATAGTCCGCAGTCGATTGACATCCTGTCCCGGATAGCGGCACGCCTGGGGGAACCCGACCGCGCCATTGCCGCGTTACAGAAAATACTTTCGATACCGTGCAACGGCGGTCTCGCCACCGGCATGCCGCTCACGCCTGCGCTCCTCCGGCTCGATCCGATGTTCGATCCGCTGCGCGGCGATCCGCGCTTCCAAAAGCTCGCCGACTCATCCAGTCCGAAGTAGTCTCCGGAATTGGCACAGCGGTGCCTCCTGTCACCGAAGATGAATGCGCGCACCTTTTTCACTGAGCTAAAACGGCGTCGTGTTTACAGCGTCGCAGTGGCCTACCTCGTAGTAACCTGGTTGCTCATCCAGGTCGCAACACAGGTCTTTCCTTTCTTCAATATTCCAAACTGGATCGTCAGGCTGGTCGTCCTGCTCGCTATCATCGGGTTTCCTATCGCCGTGGTTTGTTCGTGGGCATTCGAGATAACCCCAGAGGGAATCAAGCTTGAAGAAGACGTCGATCGTAGAATTACACGGACGACCGGTCGCAAGTTAACTGCTCTGGTTGTAATCGTCGCGGTCCTGGCGGCCGGAGTGACGGTCTTTCGTTTCCAACGTCTGCAACAAGCCACGAAAGCCGCGAAACAACTGCCACTCGCAGTTGCCATCGAAAGTAAATCGATCGCCGTCCTGCCGTTTGAAAACCGTAGCGAAGATAGAGCGAACGCCTACTTTGCCGACGGCATCCAGGATGAAATCCTGGTGCGGTTATCAAAGATTGCCGATCTGAAGGTGATCTCACGCACATCCACTCAGCATTATAAGAGCGCCCCTGAAAACCTCCGCGAGGTCGGCCAGGAGCTCGGTGTAGCTCATCTTTTAGAAGGCAGCGTGCAACGCGCGGCCAATCGCGTGCGAATCAATGCGCAGCTGATCGACGCGCGGACAGACGCGCATCTTTGGGCGCAGACTTATGATCGCGATCTGGCCGATGTCTTCGCCATCCAAAGCGAGATCGCCAAAGCGATTGCCGATCAGTTGCAGGCGAAGCTCTCGCCTAACGAGAAGAAAGCCATCGAGCAGCCGCCCACCACTGATCTGGCCGCTTTCGATCTTT
>WNFQ01002826.1_pt1 | contig 14931 bp, 18 predicted proteins | sample 5400171 | NCBI WGS metagenome assembly WNFQ01 (sample SAMN13153356, study PRJNA577476) | soil metagenome | isolation source: 20 cm soil under Madrone tree | place: USA:California | collected 2016-06-14
GTCTTTTCCAGGGCCAGCATGTCGCCCAATTCGTTGACCTTCTGACTCAATTGGGCCAACGCAAGGTCGCGCCCGGACAGCGCGTGACTTAAAAAGACCTGGGCGATGACGAAGATCATGAGCGTGAAGATGATAACCATGAGCAGCGTGCTAAGGACGTCGACATAGCCCGGCCAGATATCGAGTTGCCGGCGCGTCCTGCCGCGGGCGGCGGCCATGATTGCAACGCTCCCCTAGCGGCGCTCGCCGTCGTCGGCGAGCGCGGCGATGGTGCGGGCCAGGACCTTGATCTCGCTGCGCAGTTCCTGCACCGCTTCATGGCGGCCGCGCGCGACATCCTCAAGCAGGCGGCCGATCTGCAAATCCACATTGCGCAGGTGCTGGCGGCTCTGTTCGTCGATGCCGAAGCCACCGCCCTTCAATTGATCGCCCAGCCGGCTGAGCAGGGGGCGCATGTCGATCTGGCTGTCGGCCAGTTTCTTGATGTCGTTGCGCAATTCCTGCAGGCCGGTCTGGCGGCCGCGCACGGTTTCCTCGATCAGCCGGCCGACCTGGCTGTCCATATTGCGCAGATGGGTCCGGCTCTGCTCGTCGATGCCGAAACGCCCGGCCTGCATCGCTTCGCCCAGCTTGGCGATGACCGGGCGCATCTCGGACTGGCTTTCCGCCAGTTTCATCATGAGCTGGCCTTCGGTGCGCATCTAGTCGGTCAATCCGCCCAGGCGTTCCACCAGGGCGTTCATCTGCTGGTTGGCCTGGTTGCGGCTTTCCTCGCCGCGGCTGACGATGCGCTGCAGGTTTTCCAAATTGTCGGCGGTCTGTTCCAATATAGACAGGGATCGGTTGCTCGCCGTCGCCCACCGGGCCCGCCCCGGTCAGCCGGGTGCGTTCGGCCAGCCAATCCTCGAGCTCGTTGAAAAAGCGGTTCTGGGCCTGGCTTGCCTGGAGCTCCAGATAGCCCAGCAGGAGGGAGCCCGAGAGACCGAACAGCGAAGCGCTGAAGGCCGTGCCCATACCGGCGAGCGGACGCTCCAGCCCCGCCTTCAATTGGCCGAGCAGCGAAGCGACGTCCCCACCCGAGGCGACGGAGATGGCGCCGATGGCCTCGGCCACGCCGCTGATGGTGCCGAGCAGGCCCCAAAACGTTCCGAGCAATCCCAGGAAGACCATCAGGCCGATGAAATATCGCGAGATATCGCGGCTTTCGTCGAGGCGCGAACTGATGCTGTCGAGCAGCGAGCGTAAGGCGGCGGTGGAAAGAGTGAGCCGGCCCGTCCGCTCGCGCATCATCGCCGCCATGGGTGCCAGAAGGCGCGGCTCGGGATCGCTCGACGTGCCCTGGTCGCCGCGCTTCAGCCGTTCGATCCAGGCGATTTCCGGATATAGGCGTAGCACCTGCCAGAAGATGTAGGACATGCCGATCAGCAGCACGACGAAGATGCCGCTGTTCAGCGCGGGGTTGTGAAGAAATGCGACGTAGATCTGGGCCGACAGCAGATAGGCCAGGCCAGCGACGGCAACCAACCCGATCGCCATCCACAGCAGACGCTGGAGAGGCCGCGTCACGCCGCCCCCAACGCGGTAACGCGGATGGTTCGGCTCATTGGGCCTTCGGGACGATGTCCACGCGGTCGGCTGGACTGCCTTCCACATTGTTGCCGAGCGCGCGCACGTCCATGCGCGTGCTACGGACCCCTTGCTTGATCAGATAGGAGCGCACGGCCAGCGCGCGCGAGAGCGACATGCGTCGCGCCCGACTCGCCGTTTCCGGTGTTCCGCTGGCATAGGCCAATAGCTGGATGCGAATATTGTCGTCGCTCGCCATCTTCTGGGCCAGTGCATCGAGCTCGGTCTTCACTGCGTCGGGTATCTCGGCCGAATCCGCCGGGAAGGCGATGCGAACCTGTCCCTCGGTCGCCGCGGCAGGCGGGACCGATGCCGTCTGTGTCTGCTCTGTGGAGCCCGTGCCACCGGTCGCAGCCGTCGTGCCCTCTGCGCCGGCGCCTGTGTTTGTGCCCGCGGTTGCAGCCGGCGCAGCCGGCGCGGCCGGCGGCGGCGCGACAGTCTTGCTCGTATCGGTTGTTCCTGCCGCTGGCGCAGTTCCGGTCGTGGCGGCCGTGCTTCCGGTATCCGTCGCTGCAAGGGGCGAGGGCGCGGGCACCGCCGGAACGGTTGTGGCGGTATCGGTCGATGGACTCGTCGTGGTTGTGACCGCAGCTGTATTGGTCTCTGTTCCCGTTGTCGGTGCGGACGCCGTCGGCACGGGCGCTGCCGCCAGGGTCGGGGGCGGCGGAGGCGTTCCAGCGGTGGACGCCGTCGCCGTCGAATTGGTGACCGCCGTCGACGCGGTGGCGCCGGTCGATGCTGTTGAAGCCGGGGCAGGCGGCACGCTCGCCGTTGCTGCGGGTGGCACGTAGGGCGTCGAACCCGCACACCCAGATCGATAGTGACCGAGCCCTTGCCGGCGATCACCTGCTGGGCGCCCGCAGGAGCGATCGACAATGCAGCGACAGCCAATCCGGCGAGGCTGATCAAGCCCGACAGGCCTCTGCGGCGGCGAAACTGTGAGTCCATAGAGGCCCCTTGTAATTATCCTACTGATTCAGCAATAGAATATGGCGTCCGGATATGAGGCCGAGTATAGCCCAGGCGGCAAACGGCCGTAAACGCCCTTGCCGCGAGGCTTAGGGCTGCCGCAACGCGTTCAGCAGTATCCCATGCAGTTGATCGTTGGCCGCCAGCACATCGCCGCTGGCCATGGAATCCTCTCCGCCATCGGGCTCGCTGACATAACCGCCCGCTTCCCGGACCAGCAGTAGGCCGGCGGCGATGTCCCAAGGCTGCAGGCCATATTCCCAGTAGCCATCGTAACGCCCTGCGGCCACATAGGCGAGATCCAACGCGGCGGCACCCAGGCGGCGAACATCGGCCACGCTTCCCATCACCGCGTCAAGCTGGCGCAGATATCGGGGACGGTCGCCCCGCTGGCCGTAAGGCGTGCCGGTCGCGATCAGGGCATTGCCGATCTGCCGGCGAGATGAAACGCGCAGCCGGCGGTCGTTGAGATAGGCGCCGGCGCCCTTTTCGGCCCAGAACAGCTCGTCCTTCAGCGGGTCGAAGATCACGCCCGCGACCATCTCGCCGGCGCGCTCCAAGGCGATGGAAATGCAGAAATGCGGCAGGCCATGCAGGAAATTGGTGGTGCCGTCCAAGGGGTCGACGATCCAGCGGTGCTCGCTGTCGCGGCCGACGATGGCGCCGCTTTCCTCCATCAGGAAACTGTAGTCCGGCCGGGCGCGGGAAAGTTCCTGACGAATGACCTTTTCGGCCTTGTGGTCGGCGGTGGAAACGAAGTCGCCCGGTCCCTTGAGGGAGACCTGCAGCTGCTCGACCTCGCCGAAGTCTCGCCTGAGCCCGCGCGCCGCCTTGTCGGCGGCCCGTGACATCACATTGATGAGTGCGGAGCGGGTCGCCATGGGTGAGATCCGGACTAGTCCTTGGCGCGTTCGACGTAGCTGGAATCGGCGGTGTTGACGACGATGCGAACGCCACTTTCCACATGCGGTGGCACCATCACGCGCACGCCATTCTCCAATTTTGCCGGCTTGTAGGAAGAGGAGGCCGTCTGGCCCCTGACGACGGGGTCGGCCTCGACGATGCGCATGGTGACCGTATCGGGCAATGTCACACTGAGGGGCTCGCCCTCATGGCTCTGGACGGTGACCTGTGTGCCCTCCTGAAGAAAAACGACCGGATCGCCGATGAGGTCGCCCTTCAGCGTGATCTGCTCGAAGGTCACGGCATCCATGAAGGTGTAATCCTCGCCCTCGGCGAAGAGGAATTGATAGTCATGGGCGTCCAGTTGGACCCGCTCCACCGTCTCGCTGGAACGGAAACGCTCGTTCAACTTGGTGCCGTCGCGCACGTCCTTCAGCTCCACCTGCAGATAGGCCCCGCCCTTGCCCGGTTGGGTATGCATGATGCGCACGGCCCGCCACAGGCGCGCCTGATGCTCGATGATATAGCCGGGGCGAATGGCGTTGCCGTTGATCTTCATGACGAAAATTCCGTGATCGGAAGGGGGGCGGGGGCGAAAGCGGCGCGGAACCTAACAGCTTGGCCGATGCCACGCAACCGGCGGGCCGCCAGTCAGGCCCTGAAACTAGGCGGTTTTGGCAAAGCTCATCCGCAACAGGCAGATCAGGCGGTATTTGAAAGCAGCGGCCGACACGCGCAGATATCGGCGAACGTTCTCGACATCCGCCTCACCCACCAAGGCCGCGGCCTCGGCATGCCGGGCGGCCAGATTGCGCTCCCAATGGCGCAGGGTCTGATAGTAGTGATCGCCATCGTTGCGCAGCGCGATAAGCTCGAAGCGTCCCTCGGCCGCGGCGATCGGCTCCCATATCAGCGGCAATTCGCTCTCCGGGAAAATACTGTCCTCGATGAAACCCATGCGTTCGCGAATGGCCTTGTCGGGCGGCGCCGTGAAGGCGATGGTCTGCAGCGACAGTCGGCCCCCGGATACCAGGGCCTCGCCGCACCAGGCGAAGAACGCGCGATAGGCGTCCAGCTTGGCCGCCGTGTCGATTCCGGGGTGCACGAAATGCTCGAAGGCGCCGATGGATATGATGGCGTCATAGGGCTTGGCCGGTTTGTGATCGCGCCAACTCTCCTGGCGCACCTCGACGCCGGGCCTCGCCTTGCCTCGGGCCCAGCTCGCCTGGGAGGGGCTGAGCGTCAACCCCACCGCGTTCTTGACGCCGGCATGGCCGACGAGCCGGTTCAACAACCCGCCCCAGCCGCAACCGATGTCGAGAACCCGCGCGGCGCCGGCGGCGCCGGCCGCCTCGATGTGGTGGTCGAGCTTGCGCAGTTGCGCGCTGGCGAGGTCCGTCGTGCCATCGAACAGGGCGCAGGAGTAGATCATCTCCGGGTCGAGCCAGAGCTGGAAAAATTCGTCGCTGAGATCGTAGTGCCGGCGGATCGCCTCGCTCGAGGCGCCCATGCGCGTCGGTTCGTTTTGTTTATCCGTGTTCATCGTCACGTCGATTTCACGCCCCCGGTTCGGCCTCAAGATATCGTGGACTTTTGGGCCCGCCGCGCCGGCTTGTCAAATAGCCCGGGCTTGCTCTCTCACGCGGCCTCGCCGACAATCCGAACGCAACGGTCGAGGCAACGCAATGCGCCACGGATGAGCCGGTTTAGCGGAAATCTTGCTCTGCTACACGCCGAGACGCGGGCAGGCCCTTTCGGATTGGACACGGGTTCGACGCGCTCGATGTGGCTGCCGATCAGCTCGTTGCAAGAACCGGAGGCGAGGCATTGTGATCGCATTCCTGTCTCTGATGGGTTCGCTCATCGGAAACCCTGAGGGATGAAGCTCCCCGCCTGGATCGGGCGTGGCGCGCGGGCAGGACAGAGCGCCGCGCAGCCAGCATGCACGCCCCAATGGGAGAGAAACCTGCTGATTCTCCATACGCAGGATCAACAGGCGCTGTCCGATTGGGAAACGGTTAAGACGAAGATCGAAGCCCGCGCACCGGACATCGAGGTGCGCATCGGCAGCAACGATCGGCCAAGCGCGGATGTTGCCGGCTGGCAAGTGACGCGGCCGTCCCTCGTCTTTTCTCCATTTCGGCTTCTGGCCTACCGGCCGCCCGGCGGCGCCGTCTATGCCGGCTCGCTGATGGGCAAGATTGCCGAATGCGCTCGCCTGGAGGATTACGACTTGCCGGTTCCCCGGACCGTAAGGCTGCTGCCTGACCTTCGTCTCGATCCGGCGATCTGGGGCGACTACGTGATCGTGAAACCGGTGGCCGGTTTGCGTGGTCGAAACATCCGGCTGATACGAACGAGCGATGTCGCTGGACGATTTGCGGCGCTGACCGACAACGCGCGTCGGCGCATGCTCGTGCAGCAATTCATCGAACATATCGACGCGGAAAATTACCCGATTTCGTGCCGGGTCTTGACGATGTTCGGCGAACCGCTGTGCCAAGTCGAACTTACCTGGACGGAGCCACGCCTTTCCCTCGCCGAATTGGCGGCCGGTCCTGCCAGGATCGCAACCAACGCGGAAGGAGCATCCAAGCAAGGCAGGCTAATCAAGATACCCGAGATACTCGCGCTCGCCCGGCGCGTCGCCGCCGCATTTCCCGAGATACCCTGTCTTGGGCAAGACATCATTCGCCAGACCGGCACGGGGAAGCTTTATATCCTGGAGACCAACCCCAGCGGCGCCATATGGCATCTGTCATCGGCGACCTACGTGCAACGCCCGGATCACACGCCGGAACATCTTCAGGCCCAGTACACACAGTTCAATGCGCTTGACGTCGTCGCCAATCAACTCATCGCCAGGACCAGGGCCGAGGCGTCTTGAGCCTCAATCCTTCGCACGCTCGATATAGCTTGAGTCATCCGTGTTGATCACAACGCGCGTGCCCACGGCGATATGCGGGGGAACCAACACGCGCACGCCGTTTTCCAGCTTGGCCGGCTTATAGGACGACGATGCGGTCTGGCCCTTCACCACCGGCTCGGCCTCGACGATCTCCATGGTGACGCTGGGTGGCAACGAGACGCTGATCGGCGCGCCCTCATAGCTTTGAATCGTCACCACCATGCCGTCCTTCAGATAGACATGGGGATCGCCGATCGCTTCTTCGTTCACCGTGAGCTGCTCGAAGTTCTCCTGATCCATGAAGGTGTACTGGTCGCCTTCCTTGTAGAGATACTGGAATTGCTTCTCGTCAAGTTGCACGCGTTCGAGCACGTCGCTGGGCCGGACGCGCTCGTTCAGCTTGGTTCCGTCGCGGATGTCCTTCAGCTCGACCTGAAGGTAGGAACGCCAATTGCCCATCTGGACGATATGCACCTTGGTGGCGCGCCACAGCCGGCCTTGATGCTCGATGATATTGCCGGTGCGAATGGTATTGCCGTTGATCTTCATGGGCGATTTCCCGTGGGCGCGACCTGTGGGGCGAAGGCGGCGCGGAAGCTAACAACATCGCCAGAGCCAGGCAACCGCCGGCTCAGCCCATCAATCCCGCGAGCTTTCGGACGGCCGCGGCGGCGCCTTCCCGATCATACCAGAGCGCCTCCCCCGGGCAGATGAAATCCGCGCTCGCCGCGATGTAATCGGCGGCCCGGTCCAGATCGTTGCCCAATTCGACCACGACCGGCACCACCATCAATTCGGCCCACCATGTGACGAGATCGAGATCGGGGGCGAAAGCGACGTAATCCGCGCCGGCCTCGCTCGCCTCCATCGCCAAATGGCGTGAGGAGTCGCAAAAGACACCGATGCTGGCCGCCCCACCCAGCAGGCGGCGCGTGTTTTCGTAGTCCGCCAGGTTGCCCAGATGGACGCCATCGGCGCCCAGATCCTCGACCAGGTCGGGACGGCCGTCCAGCACGACGGCGCAAGCATGCGCCTGCGCCAGGTCGACAAGCGGCCGGATGTCGGGTCCCGGGCTCAGACGTAGGCAAGCGACGTCGCCCGCCGCCAGCACGGCGGCCAGGGTCGCCGCGAAATCGGTCGGCAAAGCGGCAGGGGCGGAGAGATAAAGCCGGCAGCGCGCAGCCGGCGCGCCGGCTTCGGCCATCAGGCCTTGCCCAGATAGATCTTGATGATCTCGTCCAGCATGGCGAGCGCTTCCGCGCGGGACCGTTGGAAGGTGTTGCGCCCGATGATGGAGCCGTTGGCCCCGCCGTCGCGGATGGCGCGGGCTTCGTCGTAGATGCCGGCGACATCCTTGGCCGGGCCGCCCGAAAAGACGACGATGCGCTTGCCCGCGAAACTCGACTGCACCACATGGGCGACGCGCTTGGCCAAGGTCGAGCCGTCGATCTTCTCCTTCTCATAGACTTTTTTCGCCTCGGCCTGTTCGAGATGGGCGGTTGGCAGTTTCACCTTGATGATATGGGCGCCGAGAAGGGCGGCCATATGGGCGGCATAGGCCGTGACGTCGAGCGCCGTTTCGCCCTCCTTGGAGAGCGCGCCGCGCGGATAGGACCAGATCACCACGGCAAGTCCATGGGCCTTGGCCTCCTCCGCGAGCGCGCGGATCTCCTCCATCTGTTCGAATGCGTGATCGGCGGCGGGATAGATCGTGAATCCGATCGCCGAGCAACCCAGGCGCAGGGCGTCGCGAACCGAGCCCGTGACGGCCTGATCCTTCGTCGTCGCCAGGCTGTTGGAGCTGTTTAACTTCAAGATCAACGGAATCTGTCCGGCGAAGGTGTGCGCGCCTGCCTCGATCATGCCCAGCACCGAGGCATATGCCGAAAGCCCGGCATCCACGGCAAGCTGGAAATGGTAATGCGGGTCATAGGCGGGTGGATTGGCGGCGAAGCTTCGCGCCGGGCCGTGCTCGAAGCCCTGATCCACCGGCAGGATGACCAGGTGGCCGGTGCCGCCCAGGCGCCCCTGCATCAGGATGCGGGCGAGGTTGGCCTTGGTGCCGGGATTGTCGCTTTCGTAATGGGACAGGATCTTGCGAACGCGAGGCGTCATCTTCATGGCATTTTTCCTTCGCTGAGCAGCCCTAATAGCCGAGGCCGCTCCGGTTTTCAATCGCCGGCCAGATATTGCCGCAAGGCCGCCGCCGGGTCGGCTTCGTCGAGAAGATCGAGCGCGTTGGGACGGCGCCGATGAAGCTTGGCGCGCCACTTGCCGGCGATATCGGCCAAGCGCTCGGCGACCCTCGCCGGGCCGGTAAAACAGACTTGCTTGATGCCGGCGCGAAAAGCCTCCTGGGTCAGGTCGGCGCGTTCGGCGCAATCGAGAATGAAATCCGCCTTTGCTCCGGGAACCGATGCCCGGGCCCGTCGCTCCATCGCGGCAAACCAGCCGGCCCCGGCATAGATGCCGGCACCCGAAGCACTCCACAGCGCGATCGGCCGGGCGAGTGCGGCGGCAGCTTCGAGCGCCGCCACCGCCTGGCTCAAATCATGGATGACGACGGCGGCGCTTGGTGCGGCCGCCTTCTTCGTCATCCCAGCTTGCCCAATGCCGCGGCCGTGTCGGCCATGCGGTTGGAAAAGCCCCATTCGTTGTCGTACCAGGACAGCACCCGCACGAAGCGCTCGTTGATCACCTGGGTCTGTTTCAGATCGAAGGTGGAACTCGCCGGGTTGTGGTTGAAGTCGCTGGAGACCAGCGGCTGATCGTTGGTGGCCAGAATGCCGTGAAGCGGCGAGTTACCCGACGCCGCCTTGATGATGGCCTTGTTCACCGCCTCGACCGAGGTAAGATTCGAGGCGACAAATTTGAAATCGATGAGCGAGACATTGGGGGTCGGAACCCGAACGGACGTGCCGTCCAGCTTGCCCGCCAGTTCCGGCAGAACCAAGCCCACCGCCTTGGCGGCACCGGTGGTCGTGGGAATCATGGAGAGGGCAGCGGCGCGGCCGCGATGGAGATCCTTGTGCAGCGTGTCGAGCACCGGTTGGTCGCCGGTATAGCTATGGATCGTCGTCATGAAGCCATGCTCGATGCCGATGGCCTTGTGCAGCACGGCGGCGACGGGAGCGAGGCAGTTGGTAGTGCAGGACGCGTTGGAGACGATGGTGTGAGTCTTCTTCAACTTAGTGTGGTTGACGCCATAGACCACTGTCAGATCGGCATTGGTCGCCGGCGCCGAGATCAGCACCCGCTTGGCGCCCGCCTTCAGATGGGCGCTTGCCTTCTCGCGATCGGTGAAGATGCCGGTGCATTCCAGGGCGACGTCGATGTTGAGCTTGGCCCAGGGCAGCTTGGTAGGGTCGCGCTCAGCCGTCACCGTCATCCAGCCGCGGCCGGCATCCATCCCGCCCTCGCGGGTTTTGACCTCGCCGCTAAACTTGCCATGCACCGAATCGAAGCGCAGCAGATGAGCGTTGGTTTCGACTGGGCCCAGATCATTGATGGCCACGACCTCCACATCCTTGCGCCCGCTTTCCAGAATGGCGCGCAGGACGAGGCGGCCGATGCGACCGAAGCCGTTGATGGCGACGCGAACCGACATATCCTCTTTCTCCCTTATCGTCTTGCCTTGGCCAAGGCGGCCACGGCCTCGGCGGTAATGCCGAAGTGTCTATAAAGATCGGCGGCCGGCGCGGAAGCGCCGAAGCTCCTCATCCCGACGACCGCGTCGGCGCTGCCGACATAGCGCTCCCAGCCGAAGGGCGAGGCCGCCTCGACGGCAACGCGCCCGCGGGTGCGCCCCAGCACCTTGCGGCGATAGGTCTCGGGCTGGGCATCGAACAATTCCCAGCAGGGCATTGAGACGACGGCAGTGCCGATATTTTCCTTCTGCAGCAGATCGCGCGCCGCCATGGCGACGGAGACTTCCGAGCCCGTCGCCAGGATCGTCGCCTGACGTCGGCCTGCCGCCCGCGCCAGGACATAACCGCCAAGCGCCGAGAGATTTTCCTTGCCGTATTTCAGGCGCAGCGCCGGCAAGGCCTGGCGCGTCAAGACGATGATCGACGGGCGATGGCGCTCCTGCAGCGCTTGGGCCCAGCATTCGGCTGTCTCCACCGTATCGGCCGGCCGGAAAACCAGAAGATTGGGAATGGCGCGCAATGCCGCCAGATGCTCGATCGGCTGGTGGGTCGGTCCATCCTCGCCCAGGCCGATGGAATCGTGGCTCATTATATAGATGACGCGCTGGCCCATGAGGGCCGAAAGGCGGATGGCCGGACGGCAATAATCGGTGAAGCACAGGAAGGTGCCGCCATAGGGAATGAATCCACCATGCAGCGCCAGGCCGTTCATCGCCGCCGCCATGCTATGCTCGCGCACGCCGTAGTGGATGTAGGTCCCGCGATAGTCGGGCGGCTCTACCACGGCCATCGCCTTTGTCTTGGTGTTGTTGGAGCCAGTCAAATCGGCCGAGCCGCCGATCAACGCGGGCAGGAGAGGCGCCACGGTCTCCAGCACCTTTTGCGACGACTGCCGGGTGGCAATCTTGGGCGCCTCGATCACCATCGCCCGTTTCATGCGGGCGAAGGTTGCGTCGAATTTCTCGGGTAGATCGCCCAACTGCCGGCGATCGAACTCGTCGCGCTCGGCATGGTTTGCGTGCCGGCGTTCCCATTCCTCGCGCAGGGCCGCACCCCGGGCACCGAAGCGCCGCCAGGCGGAAAGGATCGCCTCGGGAATGACGAAGGGCTCATGGGGCCAGGCCAGCTTGATCCGGGCGCCGGCCACTTCTTCCTTCCCCAGCGGCGAACCATGGGTCGCCGCCGTGCCCGCCTTCGTCGGCGCGCCATAGCCGATGGTCGTGCGGCATGCGATCAGGCTCGGCCGGTCGGAATGCAGGGCGCGTTCCAGCGCGGCGGCCACCGCCTCCGCGTCCTGGCCGTCCACCGCCTCGGCCGCCCAGCCGCTGGCGCGGAATCGCGCGATCTCATCGTCGTTGACGGCGAGCGACGTCGGCCCGTCGATGGAAATGTGATTGTCGTCGAACAGGACGATCAGGCGGTTGAGCTTCAGATGCCCGGCCAGCGAGATGGCCTCTTCGCTGATGCCTTCCATCAGATCGCCGTCGCCGCAGATGACGTAGGTACGGTGGTCGACGAGATGGTCGCCGAATTCAGCCGCCAGCATGCGCTCGGCCAGCGCCATGCCGACGCTGTTCGCCAAGCCCTGGCCCAGGGGGCCGGTGGTGGTTTCGATGCCCGGCGCATGGCCGTGTTCGGGATGGCCCGCCGTGTGGCTGCCGAGCTGGCGAAAGCGCTTCAACTCGTCGATGGTCATCTCTGGATAGCCGGTCAGATAGAGCGCCGCATAGAGCAGCATCGACCCATGGCCGGCCGAGAGCACGAACCGGTCGCGATCGGGCCAATGCGGGTGGGCCGGATCGAATTTCAGAAAACGCTGGAACAGCACCGTAGCCACATCCGCCATGCCCATGGGCAATCCGGGATGGCCTGATTGGGCCTTCTCCACCGCATCCATGGCCAATGCGCGAATGGCATTGGCGAGGTCGCGTTGGGCAATGTCACTGGGGCGGGATGGGTCCATGTCGGCCTCGAAATCGGGCGCCGGGCATCGACGAAGGCCCGCCGATGGTAACCGATTGGCCGGGCAACATGCCGTTCGCACCTACGGTCGTCAACTGAGTCGTCGCCCCGGCGAACCCCTCGGTCGGCCACGGCGCGGGTTCGGTTGACGCCAAGCGCCGGGCGACCATATGATCTCGGTTATCAAGCACCCTGCCTAAGCACTTGTCTTGGGAGCGAATGTATGGGGTTGCAAAATACAGGTGGTCTTTGCGTCTCGCCCATGCCCTGGATCGGATCGATGCCGCACTCAGTCGACTTGAGGTCGCGGCAACCACGCGCGTTCAGGGTGCCGACGCCGATCATGGACGCTTGACCTCGGAGTTGCGCGAGCTGCGCGGCAGGAATGCAGCGCTGCAGGCCGAGGCGCGCAATGTGGCCGCCCGTCTCGATTCGGTCATCGAACGTTTAAAGGTCGTGGCGGAGAGCTGAAATGGGAAAGGTTCATATCGTCGTAAACAACCGCGGCTACGATGTCGCGTGCGACGATGGTCAGGAAAGCCAGGTCAATGAGCTGGGCCAGGATCTCGCGCGACGCGTCGACAAGGTGGCACATGCGGTCGGCCAGATTGGCGACGCCCGACTGCTGCTCATGGCGGCCCTTCTGATCCTGGACGAACTTGCCACGGCGAAGAAGGAATTGCTTCACCTGGCCGGCGATCGCACCGAGGCGGAGGAAGACAAGCTCGCCGAATCCATCGAGCGCCTGGCGAGCCGCGTCGAGGCTATTGCCGCCCGACTGGAAGCCGCCTAGACTCTTGGTTGGGCGGGCGCTGTCTTGTACGACAGGCCGCAAAATCCCTGGGGCCAATAAAAACCTCGAGGGAGCTGTCCCTACCGGGATCTTGGTCCCGGCATATGGCACCCACCTGTATCAGCAGGCCACAGAGGATCCGCACTTGCCATCGGCTTTGACGGCTCCGCCCGCTTCTCTCATCGAGGAAAAAGATCGGCTTCGCCGCAGTGCCGGCCAACGCCGGCGCGAACTCGCAGCGGCCGAAGCGCCCGCCGTGGCTGGGGCGAGAGCGGCCGACCAGTTCATGACCCAATTCAGCATACCCGCTGGCACCATCGTCTCGGCCTATTGGCCGATGGCCGACGAACTCGATCCCCGCCCGCTGATTCGGCGCCTGCAGGCCGCGGGTCATGTCATCGGCCTGCCGGTGGTCGTTGCCAAAGGCGCGCCGCTGACGTTCCGCGCCTGGACGCCCGAAACCCGTTTTGTGCCCGGCGGCTTCAAGACCGAGGTGCCTGAGACGAGCGCGCCCGAGGTGGTGCCCAACCTGCTGCTCGTCCCGCTGTTAGCCTTCGATCAGGCCGGATATCGCCTGGGTTATGGCGGCGGCTTTTACGATCGCACCTTGGCGAAGCTGCGCGCGCTGGCCCACGTCACGGCCATCGGCTTCGCCTATGAGGGCCAGAGCGTCGATGCTGTGCCTCGCGCGGAATACGATCAGCCGCTCGATGCGATCGCCACGGAGCGATCCTACCGCCGGATCGGCTGAGGCAAGCAGGCAATGAGGATATTATTCTGCGGCGACCTCGTCGGACGTGCCGGCCGTGCGGCGGCAGTCGAGATGCTGCCCCGCCTGCGCCGCGAGCTCGCCTTGGATTTCATCGTGGTCAACGGCGAGAATGCCGCCGGCGGTTTCGGCATCACCGAACAGATCTGCAATCAGCTTTATGCCGCCGGGGTCGATGTCATCACCACGGGCAATCATGTTTGGGACCAGAAGGAAACGCTTACCTTTATAACCCGCCATCCGCGCTTGCTGCGCCCGGAAAATTTTCCCGCGGGCACGCCGGGGCAGGGCCACGGCATCTTCGAAGCACCGGGCGCACGACGCGTGCTGGTGCTGAACCTCATGGGCCGGCTGTTCATGGATGCTCTCGACGATCCCTTCGCCGTGGTGACCGAGCGCCTAGCAGCCTATCGCCTGGGCGAAAGCGCCGACGCGATACTGGTGGATTTCCACGCCGAGGCGACGAGCGAGAAGGGGGCCCTGGGTCATTTTCTGGACGGCAAGGTCAGCGTCGTCGTCGGAACCCATACCCACGTGCCCACGGCGGATGCCCGGATCCTGCCCCGCGGCACGGCTTACATGACCGATGCGGGCATGTGCGGCGATTACGATTCGGTCATCGGGATGGAAAAGGCGGTCCCGATCGCCCGCTTCACCAGCAAACTGCCCACCGAGCGCATGGTGCCGGCCAATGGGCCGGCCACCCTCTGCGGCCTGTTTGTCGAGACCGATGATCGAACTGGCTTGGCCCTGCGCGCGGTTGCGCTGCGCGAAGGTGGCGTCCTGCCAGGGGCACGACCGACGCCTTGAGGGCGGTCCGCGACGGCGGCGGCGGCCGGGGAAACCCTTGGCAGACGGGCGAAATCCGGCTAGAACCCGCCCAATTCTTGCCATATTGACGCTTTAACGATAACCGCGGCTTGGCCTTTGCACTCCACTGACGGAGGCCAAGGCCTTGTTGCTGATTCGGGGTCCGTTTCGATGTCCGGTCATTCCCAGTTCAAGAACATCATGCATCGCAAGGGCGCGCAGGACGCGAAGCGCGCCAAGATCTTCACCAAGCTGATCCGCGAATTGACCACCGCGGCGCGCAGCGGCTTGCCCGATCCCAACATGAATCCCCGCCTTCGTGCCGCCCTGACCGCGGCGCGCACCGCCAATATGGCGCGGGATACCATCGAGCGCGCGATCAAGCGCGGCGCCGGCGGCGAGGATGCGACCAATTACGAGGAAGTGCGCTACGAGGGCTATGGGCCGGGCGGCATCGCCATCATCGTGGAAGCGCTCACCGACAATCGCAACCGCAGCGCCTCGGAGATTCGCACCGCCTTCAACAAGCATGGCGGCGCCATGG
>WNFQ01009002.1_pt1 | contig 14916 bp, 9 predicted proteins | sample 5400171 | NCBI WGS metagenome assembly WNFQ01 (sample SAMN13153356, study PRJNA577476) | soil metagenome | isolation source: 20 cm soil under Madrone tree | place: USA:California | collected 2016-06-14
GCAGATCGAGGCCAGGCGATCCCGAGGGGCGTACAACGGTGCGCCAGTCCTGACGACCTGCGAGGCAGCTGACGAGACCCAGATTCTCTTGCGTTCCGAATAGTCTGTGCAGCGAAGGGGATCGCAAATCCGCATCCACAAGCAAGACTCGGTTGCCGACTTGTGCGAGAGCAATGGCCAGATTGCTGGCGATGGTGGTCTTGCCCTCTCCGGGTTGCGTGCTGCTGACAAGCAAGGTACTAGGAGGACGATCGGCGGTCGATAGCAAGAGCGACGTTCGCAGACTACGAAACGCCTCGACCAGCGCTGTATGCGGCGGTCCTTCCGCATCAATTCGAGGCCACGCCGCAGCCGGCCTCCGGCCGTTCCCATTTTCTTTGCGGCCTAAAGCTTTGGTGTTTTCCAGCAACCCGTGCATGCCGTGGTGATTGCCATTTAGCTGTGAAACAGCGGGGATCAGACCTACGGCTGCTAGGCCAAGCAACCTCTCTACGTCGTCGGTGCCTTTTAAGGTGTCATCCAGTCTCTCCTGAAAGAAAGCAGCGCAAATGCCCAGCCCTAATCCGAGGATTGCGGCTACGCCCAGATTCAGTGGGATTCTCGGCTTCACCGGCTTTGCGGGCGGTTCAGCGGAATCTACGATGCGGATGTTGCTGGCCTTCAAGCTGGCGGAAACACTTGCTTCTTTTAACCGTTGCAAGAGCCCTTCATACAACTGCTTATTTGTGTCTACTTCGCGCTTGAGAATGTTGTATTGCACGGCCCGCGCCGCCACCTGGTTCATATTTTTTTGCTCCCCGCGGAGTGCCTGCCGGACCAAGTCCTCCCGCCGGACCGCGGCGAGATAGTCGTTTGCGATCTGATTGGCGGCGCGTTTGCGCTGCTCTTGGACCGCGGCCTTGATTTCGTCAGCCTGGCTCTGGATCTCCTTTACCCGGGGATAGTCCTCATTAAACGTTGTGGATAACCGGGCGTATTCTCGCTTAAGTTCCGCCAAACGCTCCGTAAGGTCCTGAATCACCTTGTTTTCAGATATCCCTGGTAAGGACTCGTAGTCACCTGCCTCAACCACTCGGTAGAGAGCTTCTCTCTCGAACCTCTGGGCTTCTGCTTTGGTCAGCTCTTCTTGCAATTGCCGGACCTGATCGTTCTCGACATTTTGGCTTGGACCCTTGTCGGTTTCTAGAAAGACCAAGGCGTTACGCCTCGCATAATTCTGGAGCTGCACTTCCGAATTCTCCAATCTTGCCTTGACGCCAAACAATTGCTGCGAAAGCCAGTCAGCGGCCTTTTGCGTTGCAGCCCACCGGGCCTCCAGGTTTTGTTCCACGTAGTTCTCAGCCAGACTATTGACGACGCGCGCGGAGAGCTCGGCATCATGGGAATCGAACTGAATTGTCAGCAGCCGGCTGCGGCTGATCGGATTAATCCTCAGCCGGTCTTCAAATCGCTCGAGGACTCGCTGAAAGACTTCTCGATCCGCACGACTCGGCCCAGTGCCAAACACTTGCGGCGCGGGTGCTCTTTTTTCTTTGCGCCAGGGCCACCACTTTGGAGAATTGAACTCCGAAAGCGCGTCCAATCCGAGCTGGTCAATGACGCGGCGCGCCAGGCTCTCACTGCTAAGGATGGTGTACTGCGATCTCAGGTAAGCATCGGAGACGCTGTCAATCTCGTAGAGCTCCTGAATGGTCGGAATGTCTGGATTTTCTTTTTGAATCTCTAATAACGCCTGAGCCCGGTACACTGGCTTCTGCTTGAGCGTGGCGATAAGAACTACGCTGAACAAAATGAAAAAGACAATTAGGACCGCCCGCAATCGCTTCCGTACGATGCGCACGTAAGCCCGGAAGTCAGGGGCTTCATGGGGTTCCAGAATCTCGAACGAATCAGCAAATTCTACTAGCCGTCCTTCCAGAGCCCCCGCCACGCTCCGGCTCGACCGGGATCGGTTATACAGCTCGACTTTATCCTGTTCCTTCATGCTACCAGTGGAAAACCAGGAGTCCTGTGAGTGTTTGAGCCGCCACTTCCACTCCCCGCGAAAGCGTAGATTTTGTCGCGCTGTCCGGAATAAACACGATGTCCCTGGGTCCCAACATGGGATCCGGGGACTTCCCGGACAGGATCTTGCCAAGGTCTATGGGCGTCTCCGTTCGTGCTCCGTTCTGCGCATTGGTGCGGATAATGCGTGCGCTGCCCTTGGCGGCCGTGTGCGTCAGACCTTCACTCAAGGCGATCACTTGCAGCACCGAGATCTTTTCATTCGTTTTCATTGCGAACCCGCCGGGCCTTTGCACCGCTCCCACGACATACACGATTCCCGCTCGAGAAACTTTGACGATGTCTCCCGGATGTACGGCTGGATTGTGCCGAGGATCGGTCGAATCGAGGAGGCCCTTCAATTTTACCTGGACCACCTCCTGAGAAATTGCGCCCACCTTGTCGGGACCCATGTCCGTTGCGCCATGCTCGCCAGACTCTTGCAAGCGCATCGCTGGCGAAGATTCCGCCAAATCGCTCGCTTTCGCAGAAAAGACCTCTGGCGCATTTTTCTGACCCGCACCTCGCAAAATGATAACGTCCTCCCCGGCATCCTCGGTCAATCCTTCCGCGAGCGAAAGAATCTCCAGCAACGTCTTGTTGCCGCGAATCTGGAAAATACCCGGTTTCCGCACCGCGCCCATCACGGAAACCGGATGGCTTTGCATGTCACGTACAAACACGCCAACGTGCGGATCTTTCATGTACTTTTGATGAAGTAGCGCCTCAAGAGCCGTCTCCAGCTCTCGTGGCGTAAAGCCGGCCGCCGCGACCGCCCCTAGCAATGGCAGGGAGATTTCGCCGCTCGCTGAAACGCGCACATCGCGATTCATCTCCGGCGCCTCAAACACATTGATGTCCAGCACGTCTTCTGGGCCGATAACGTATTCCCTCGCGTCAAAGGTTGGCATCGGATCTGTCGAGGCGGATCGTTCCCGCAGACGCCGGTTCCAGTCTTCAGTGGATTCGAGATTGGGCGGCGCCTCTGGCTGTTCCGCTGTATGCGAAGGCTTGCCGGGTTCTTGTTGGCTCGCAGCACCTCCTATCTTGGTTGTAGCGTTGAGATTACTCTCAGCAGAACTCGACACTCCTACCGTGAAAACGAGCAGGATGCAAATGCGCAGACCCGATTGTTGTTGGAATGAGTGTCTCAAACTGAGGAAGGCGGCACTTCCCGTCTCACTTAACAGATTGATGGCGAATTGAAAGCTCACCGGCACACCATGGAGGCCAGGCCCGAACGCAATGTAGCTCTCTTTGGGCGCTCAGAACTGCTGGCCCAAGCTGACTGGGTACTTTTAGCCTAGGGGCTCTGGAGGGTTTCGTCTACAAGGTCTACCCCTGAATTGGAACTCAGGTAAAGCCTGCATGCAAGCACAGCCTGCAAGCCGCGCTTGACGAAACCCGTCTTTCTCCAAATATTTGCCGTACGAAGTTTTGAGTATGGAGTGCAACAACCGCCTCCGTAACCAATGGGAGGGCTTATGCCCCGGGCTTTTAGTGCAAATCTCAAAACAAAGGAGTTGCGGAATGAGAGGGCGGGTGCGCTTCTCAGGGTAGGTTCGGAAAGTGTGGAGAATCCGGCGAAGAGAATCTCTCTAATCTCCTTCTGCCGACGGCCCTTGCGAACCCGCATGTGGCATCGATTGGGTGGAGCGCCTGTCTGGCTCCCTGCCTGCATCGAAGGACTTCAGTCTCAAGCTGTCGAGTCCAAGGTAAGCAACGAACCGCGCCCCATCAATCAGATAGCGCCGCCACAGCCGTCGGGGCTCCTGCAAGAGCCGGAATAGCCATTCGAAGCCGTTCTCGCGCATCCATCGTGGCGCCTGGTTTCGTCGTCCCGAGAGAAGGTCAAATGCCGCACCCACGCTCACCAGCACCGGAACATGCAATTTGTCCCGGTGTTCGTGCATCCATCGTTCTTGCTTCGGCGTCCCCAAACCAACCCACAGCACATCGGGAGCGGCGCGGGAAATCATGGTCACAATTTCTTGGTCTTCCTCTGGACCAAGCGAACGGAAGGGTGGCGAAAAGGTTCCGCAAACTTCCATTGTTGGGAATCGGCGCTTGAGCGATTCTGCCAAGCGCTCGGGCACGCCCGGCTCACCACCGTAAAAGAAATGTCGGTAGCCACGCCCTGCCGTCTTTTTGCAGAACTCCAGCACGAGGTCGGGACCGTAGACGCGCCGTGGCAAGTGATGCCCTCTGCGTCGGCCCAGCCAAACCAGCGGCATCCCGTCGGGTACAACCGCGTCCGTCGAGTTAAGGATTTCCCTGAACGAAGGATCATGTTGGGCCTCCACAATTCCGTGCATACCCGTCGGGGAGATGGTATGGCAGCGGCTGCGGTTGTTAGTCCATTCTTCCATTCGAGCCACCACGTCTTGTGTCTGTACCGCACGGATCTGCACTCCAAGGACTTCAAATCCGCGCACCTTTTCCGACTCTTCTTTACCATGGCCCTTGCACGCGGCGCCTACCACTTTCGCACCAGGGCGCTCAATGAAAGGCCTGGGCGACGAAGACCCAAGCGACGATCGCCTCCCTCGCATATTCTGGCTCTGCACTTTCTGATGGAATGCTACGAGACTGTTTCCAAGAATTGGAAAGCCCAAAGACACGACTCTTGCCTCAGGAAAGAGCTCTTGCATCTGCTTGGTTGAGAGCAAATGGATCACTTCGTACTGCCTAAGATAGCCAGCAGAATAAGGAACCGCTCTTTGTTGGATCCGAGCTGGAAGAAATTGATAAAACGGCAAGAGAGTATGGGGCTCAATCGGAAAGAATTTATTCGGAGTAGTCACAAAGTAACCTTTAGAAGACACGCGGCGAATCTCGTTGGCAAATCGGATTTGGTCCTCCCAACTGCCTACGTGTTCGATCACGGCATTAGAAAATACCCAGTCGAAAGACTGGGACTCAAAAGGCAAATCCCGCCCATCTGCCCTAATTAGCTGGACTTGCAAGCCGTCTGGCACTTCAAATCGCTGCTCTTGCCGGTTGGCGACTACCACCTCCCCAAAATTGGCGTACAGTCGGACAAACTCTCCATCAATTCCCGGTCCGCCGCCGACATCGAGAAGCTTGTCGCCAACAGAAGCACCGCCAACAAGGTGCAAGAACAGATCAACCTTCCGTCCACGAAGGTTCTTGTGGACGGGCTTTGCCAACTCCAAAAGAGTTTCTCTCAAATTTTCCCGCAGCCGCACATTCATCTCTCAGCTCAGAATTTAACCGCTTTGTTCCGAAGCCACAGGCTATTCCGGCAGATGTCCAAAACTCTTCCCACGATCATCTTTGCCCTAGTTTGCCCGTAGACAAAGTTGAAGGACATCCTGAAAAGCCAGTCGGGAAGTAGTATGGATACCCGCCAGTACCATCGGTAGATTCGTGGCAGACTTCGGAAGTACTCCGGAGGAATTGCCCAGAAAACAGATTTAGACCCACAATCAGAACGGAAACGCGCGTAAGCGTAAGCCATCAGTGACGGTGCCTTCTCTGAGGGAAAGTGAAGATCAGAGTCGAGTTCCAACGAGGTTGATTCAAGATGCCGCCGCCAGACACGCCAGAGTTCCTTCTCATAGACAACTAGGTTTCGAAGGCGATCCTCCGTAAATCTGCTAACGCCCGCAACGTTGGAACCGTGAACTCGATACTCACCCAGCGGTGTTTGTATGGCAACAATGGGTGTCAATAGCGGCCCGAGGGCTTGAATTGCCATGTCAGCATAAGCTCTCAGGTCGGCGGGAAGGGGGAAGATAGCTTCTGCCACACAACGGCGCATAGATAGACCAGAACACGGAGGCAAACCGCCCACCGTCCTCGGTCCAAGGCACCATGAAGCGCCTTGCCAGCCCGATGGAAGTCTGTAAAGAATAGGGATCTGGCCCAGATACTTTCTTATCTTGTTGACTTTTAGCATTCGATTTACAGCAAATCCCCCACTGGGCACCATGCCAAACGCATCGACCACATATTGCAACTTGGAGGGCAGGAAAACGTCGTCAGCATCCAACAAACAGATAATTTCACCCGTACTTGCACGAAATGCTGAATTTAGAGCCTGCGCCTGACCTCTATTTGTTTGATGAATTGCTTTAATTCTTGGGTCTCGCGATCGGTATCCTTCGATTATTTCAGTTGAACCATCGGTCGAGCCGTCATCACAGATTATGACTTCCAAATTGTCATAGGTTTGGCATAGCGCGCTCTCGATCGCCTCTCTGAGGTACGGCGCATAGTTATAACTTGACACTAGAATTGAAACTAAAGGACGATCCGGCAACGGATCCAAGGTCATCGGTTTAAGAGGGGCTACATGCATGGCGCTGTTAGGCGTTATTAAATGATGCTCCTAGTTGACACGCGTCTAACCGCTCTGGGTTTGCGTTCACCTTTGTGCTGGGCAGGTACGATAGGTCACTAGGGTTCTCTTTCCAATTGTTCGGGATCGCCAGCACGTTGAAGTAGCCGGGCGGGGAGTCAAACCGAAATGCCTTTCCTCTTTGCCCAACAACAAAGCAGTCGTAGCCGAGACTCTGCAGTAGTTCCGTTGCACCGTGAGGAGAAAGCCCCAAGCAACTACAGGCTCCCGGATTGATCTCGAAAACGATCGCAGGCCGCATGTAGGTCAGGGTGTTGAGCGCCCCATGCAAGACGAGTTCTTCTGCTCCCTCCACATCGATTTTGATGGCGTCGACCCGCCTTAAGGAGGTTCGGCGCAACACGTCATCTAGAGTTTCTGTAGCCACCTCCTCGGCGTCCCCGTCCCAGCTGAGATCTCTGCCCAAGGAGTTGCAGACCGGATCAGGGCCGTGAAAGAGCTTAGTTCTGCCTGTTTCGTTGGACAGAGCCTCGGGAAGGGCAATCACATTCGTTAGGCTGTTCAACGCAATGTTTCTCCGTAAGAGCGAAAATGACTGAGCTGATGGCTCAAAGGCGATGACGTGACCTGCTTCCCCCACGAGTCTGCTTGCCACTAACGTGTAGATGCCCATGTTGGCGCCCACATCAACGAAGGTGCTTCCCGGTGAGAGAAGCTTTTCCAAGTAGAGCAGTTCGGGTTCGTAATTCTCACGGAAGGCAAAAATATATTTTCCAAAACCGTGCCATTGGGGAGGCAAATACATTTGCACATTCCATCTCCGCAAGTTTAGGACTACGGCTTTACGCAAAGAGCATCTAAGCACCCACGAAATCAAGTGGATCGCGGTTAGCATCGGGGCTTTGCGGAAGCCCTCTTGTGACTTAAGAAATCCCCATTTCCGTTTGACGCCTTTCAGCAAGCTTTTCATTGTCCGACGCTCCTTTGGTTATTCACGAGAACATTCCCTTCGTCATTGGGGGGGCGCTTCGAATGCTTCCCCAAGACCAAGGTCCGCCGATTTCTTAGAAACCCGTGAGGTACATTCGTCTGTGTTTTGCCCTGCATGTACATACCTTTGGAGCACCCGCTCTGCGTCGAGCATCCGAATCATCCTTAAGCCAAGCCCCATCGCAGCCCAAAAGAGCGAAGCCAGGAAGGGACTTTCAAGCAACAGATTAGCTGTCCCATAAAGGCAGAATGCGACTTGCGCCAGCAGCATGATCTGCAAAAATGCGACTCGGTTGCTGTCTAAATTACGGCGAACAGCTCGAAAGCTGAACCACAAGAAACAGACGAGCAATGCAAGCAGTGGAAGAAAGGCAATTAGTCCCATTTTATAAAGCACTGTCAGGAATGTGTTGTGAGGTCGGACATCGGCATCCGCGAGTTCGAAGATAAAGGGAACGCCAAAGCCTTCTCCCGCTAAGGGGTCCTCCTCGAAACGCCTCCAGGCTTCCTTCCAGGCAATAAGTCGAAATTGCCAGTAAGGGTCGTTGCTGGAATGGAGCACTCCAGAGGCTAGCTCGTCCAAAGCGCGGCCGGTAAAGTCACGGCCAGGCTGCGTATGAAGGAACAGGAGCGACGCGAGTGCTCCCAGAGTGGCGACCGTCCCAACCGTTGCCGCCAAGCGCGCGAGACGGACCTTGTTGTAGACAAATGGCCCCGCCAGCAGACCTATGAAGAGCAAAGCGGCCAAAGTCACAAAAAGCGTCCTTGCGTTTGCAAGCATTATCCCAAGGCAATAAATGCCGGCTAATATCCAACCATGCAGCGGCCTGACTAACTTGTTCGCAATCGCCAAGAGTACCCCGACCAAAGAAACGAGAACGTAAACTCCGTAGTAGATGAAGTGTCTCTCGGCTGGAACAACGATGAACCACGCAATGCCATTGAGAACGCTCAACCCCGTGCCCAAGAGAAACCACACGGCCACTCTCTTGATCGACAGCCAGCTTCGAAACAGATGATTGGCGACATACAGAAAAAGCGGGTATGCGACCAGCGCCGCGTCGCGCAGAGCAAGCATTGGGTTGCAATGTTGTAAAAAACCGCGCAACGCGGACAGCACGCCTGCCGCCAACAACATCGCCAGCAGTACGTTCATGGGCAAGGGGACGTGTAAGCCCCTTGATCGCGGAAACAGATAGATCGAAAGAAATAGGATCACAAGAACAATATCCGTTACGAAGAACGGCGTGCCTGGCCAGTGGATGTAGGAAAAATCTCGTGTGTAGGCCGCGGTGCAAAACACGAACCACAAGAAGAGTCCCTCGGTCACTGAGACTCTGGCTCGGTGTAAGTACCCAAACATCAGCGGCAGCGTCAAACCCGCCAGCAATACCGCTCCCAGGTACGGTTGGTATTCCAGCGGTCCATTCCAATAGGCCTCCCGTTCGAGAACCGGCGTGCGGGTCAAGCCATCGGCGACAGCAATCGTGGCTCCCAGGATGACGATGACCACTAGCCAAGTGTTGATAATGCGTCCCTGAATTTGTTTTCGAATTAAGACGTGGCCAAGCGGTCGGTTCGAAGAAACAGGCCCAAACGTCGCGCAACCATCGCTTAGCGCCTGCATTTGGCCCCCACCCAAACGATCCGGCGCAACGCGAAATAAAGGATTCCTCCGCTTCCCAAGTCTGACTTGAAAACCCACGCCACACCTCGTGACTGGCGCTACTGTCCTTCTCCCGCCAAGACCGCCGGGATGGTCTTCAACAAAATCCTGCAGTCGAGCAAAAAGCTCCACTTTTCGATATAGGCAAGATCCAGCATCATGCAAATTTCAAAGGAAGGATTCGCGCGGGCCATGACCTGCCAAAGCCCGGTGACGCCCGGTATCACGCCGAGGCGCCGGCGATGTTCGGAAGTGTATCGAGCACAGTCTTCTACTGGATGAGGCCGCGGGCCAACCAAGCTCATATTGCCTTTCAGCACGTTCCAAAGCTGCGGCAGCTCGTCGAGACTGTACTTGCGAAGAAATCTGCCGAAGCGCGTGACACGAGGATCATCGGCGATCTTGAAGAACGGCCCGCGCCGCTGGTTTAGGCGACGCAGATTCTCCTTCAGTCTATCCGAGCCAGCAACCATCGTCCGGAATTTGTAGCAAACAAAATTACGGCCACTTTTGCCCACGCGCAGCGAGCGGTAAATGACACGGCCGGGCGATTCAAGCTTGATTGCAATCGCGATCACGAGCATCAGGGGGCAGAGGAGAACCAGAACAATCGTGGACAGAACAACGTCCATGATCCTCTTCAGGAATAGGCCTAACCAGATGGCCGATTCCGCGCGTCGCCCCCTGTCACCGTCTTTCGAGCTGCATTCAACGAATGGCAGCCGATCTATTGTCGAACAAGCAGGCGTCATACTCCTGTCCTTCCACGCAGGGGAGGAACCGTTAAAGACCGAATGTAGGGGGTTAAAGTCCCTGCATGACGTGTGGAACATGGACGGACTTATGAGCCAGCCGGAGGCCTGCCCCTTGAGGTCCAAGATCCTAGAGAGCATGACAGACCACCATTGCGAACTCCCACTTTCAGAAAGACCGAACGTCACACCTTTTCGACTCAAACGAGTGTCGAGCGATGTACCAACACGGGACACAAGACTGACGATCTGAACCTAGAGGCAATCGGAGGCATGGTCAATACAGTGAAAACCGCAATTGAAATTCAGGAAAAAACCCTAGAGCACGGCAGAGGATCTGTGGTGGATACTTGGTCTGCCCACTTTGAGGTCTTCGGTGGAAGGATGAAGTCCATGAATCCGTTAACGCTCGAGCGCCCGGGAAAACGGCGGGCCAAGTCTTCAGCCGTTGCTGTTGGGCTCATAAATCTGAACCTGCTTTTACTCCTTTCGTACGCCCTCCCCATTCCAAATTATGGCCGTGGGTCACAACAAGAGCAGTCAAGGGAACCCCTAGGTTCCTTGACCGGCGTTGGGGAAGTCTATTTGAACGACTCCCCCGTCCCAGGCGAGTCCACGATTTTCTCTGGTGACAGAATTCGCACAGCAAAGACCGGCGCCGCGACATTTGCCATGAGCGGAAAGGGCACATTAAAGATCTCTCCGCAAAGTCAGGTACTGTTCTCCGGGAACTACCAATTCTTGTATTGAATACGATCGCCGGGCCCAATGGGCTGACCCTGCGAATTGGAAACTATGTTGTGGTCTCCTACAGTCGAAAACAGTCAGCAACGTTGCAAATTACACGAGCTCCGGACGGGTCTGTGGCGGTCTCCTGTTTGGATGGGACCGCCGGAGTTCTCACACTGGAGGGCAAGGTCGGTCAGTTTCTGCAGGCTGGTCAATCGATGAGCGTTTCTGCAAGTTCGGATTTGTCACGCTATTCCGCTCCCACAAAGAAGTCTGGACCGAATGTCCATACGGGTTGGCTTCTTCTTGGTTTGGCGGGAGCTGGAACGGCTGCAGCTTCAGCTCTGTTAATACATGGCGGGGCAGCACGGTCAATCAGTCCATCAGCGCCGTGACGGAGGTCGCTCGATGGTCTGATCGGGTGGAAAAGACTCTCAATGTGCGCTGCTCTTTCGTCCAGGAGCCGGTAGTTAGGAATTGCGGTCGTCCCATCGTCTTCTTGGCATCCCGCCAGGCTCTTGCGCATATTAAGTTAATTCATGGTGGTGTCGGATTCGAAAGCCGGAAAGTGATGGCAATGTCTTCCTCGGTTTCAACAGATTGCCCAGCGAGCAAGGTTTCCGTAAAACGCCACTGCCGAACAGCTTTCATGGCCGCTGCCAAGAGGACAGGAGAGCCATCGACAGACTCCAACTTCTCCACAGACCCCTGACGGCCAATGATAGCGTGAAGCTTTACAGTACCTTGGATGCCTTGCTGTTTTGCTTCTTCCGGATAAATGGGCTCGACGCGCGAGAGCAATCGGCCGAGCTGTAGGCTCGTTGCCTGACGTTGTTTTTTCGAAACGCCCCTGTCAGGTATCCTAAGGGAAGGATAGGGATCGGCAAGGATCGCAACCGCCCCCGTAGTTTTCGCCGGAATTGCCGGATGGTTTGCCGGAGGCGTCGAGCCTTCGATTTTCTTAGGGTCAACCGTTGGAGGGTTCAAAGCCAAAATGACTGGAGGCGCTATTGGGGCCTCTAGGTGTGGTGGTGTCGCAGGCAGGCTTCCAACGGGTTGCGGCTCCGCCTTCTCCACGGAGGGATTGTTGACAATGGCTGCGGCGCGCGAAGGCTCCTTGGGCGTCTGGCCTTGCGCGAGTACACTTATCACGGGACGGCTTGGAGTTTTGATATTCGTATTAGCAGGAGGACGCTTTACCGAACGGACTTGCTGGTCCGGATTTTTCAGGGATGCACTCGGAATTCTCTCGTGTTTCATTGTAAGTAGAGGCTCAACGCTGCGGGCCTGCAGGTCCATTTTTTCCTCACCGGAGTTCGGAGCACTCGGAATCGTATTCAAGGAAGGATGCTCCACCGCACGGACCTGCTGGCCCTGATGTCTCAGGGGCGTATTCGGAATACTCTCATGCTCTTCAGAAAATGGAGGGGCCATGCTCCGGGGCGGCAAGCCCATTTTCTCCTCGCCAGGGTCCGGAGCAATCGGAATCCTGCTAACAGAAGGAGGCCTTCCACTCCGAACCGCTTCACTCGATACTTTCGCTTTCTGCGTTACAGGCTCCCTCATTTCACTTCGAACATCGCGCCGCATCGCCCTCCATCCAATGGATAATGAGATAAGTCCGACCAGAACACCTATAGCAGCGAAATCTCCCCACCTTGGACTCGGCATTCCAGGATAACTCTGGTCACGTGCAAATTTCGATCTGGACTGAAATGCCTTCTTGTCTGATCGTTTTCTTGTTTCCGGGTAAGTTTTCGGCGGGGTGACCGGTAGGGCGAGGCTACGCGAGGTGGGAGATCCGGGGATCATATTTCCAGGCCGCGGAGCGTTCGGAATTTCCATGCGCGGGTTCCGCTCTTCGCAAATCCTTTCTGTTTGTTCCTGAAAATCACCCGCAGACGCCTGTGAAGAAATCCAACTCCTGATTTGCCGATATGCCTCTTCCGTTAAACCGTCAAATCGTACCCCTACCGTTTTATTGGACTTGCTTTTCCACTCGATCTGGCCGCTTATTTCTATCCAGGACTGAAATCCGGGGAATTGAATCCGCATGTTGTGCAGAGGACCGTCGGGGAAAGTCATAGCCGACGACAGGGCCAATCCGTGTTCACTAATATTGAATGCGATGCCGTCGTACGCCCTGTTCAGATTTACGAAGATCGGTGAAGTGGGGTGGAGCCGCGCGCGGGCTCGGCGTTCAGCACCTCGGACCGCAGCGTTTTCCTGCCTGCATTCTTGAGCCAATTCTGCAACGCGCAGCCGAATTTTCTCGAAGACTTGCTGATAAATGCCGGGATCACCGCCAAGGGGATCTTCGATCTCCCAATCTTCAACTTTGGAGTATTCACGAAACGCCCGCTCCCGGGGGCGACCACTCATGTTGATAACGATTTCTGCCTGTTCCCAAACTTCGCGCGAGATACTCTTGGACTCCAGACCCTCCACCCAATATCTGTTTTTCCTGAGCGTTTGCTTGGTCATCGGTGCCACTAAGCCAATCGGTGCCAAGCCTGCGCTGAACGCTTCGATTGCATCGGGGGCATCAAGGCGTGCAATTGCCTCAGCCATCGGGCTGCGGCAGGCATTCCCTATGCAAACGAACAAGACCCTTGTACGGCCGTCTTTTTTGCTCATCGGGAGGATTCTCCCAAACCATTAACTCATGGCGGCTAGGGGGCCTCGCGCCTCGAATCGCACCGGCATGCCATATAACCGCTCTGGCACACTGCTAGATCTACCCCTACTACCCGCATGGTATCCCTGCCATATACCGCGTTCAATCAGGCAAAACCCTGATAGGGTATGCGGGTCAATCTAGTGAAGGATGAGCAACGCACGCTTCCGCCGACGGGCATTATCGCGCAAAACAAGTCCCAGATTTGCTGCTACTCTGCGATGAGGCGGATACTATCAATCCACACGGTGCCAGCGACCTGGTTATACAGCTTGTTGCTAACAGGCCGGATGACTCTCACGAGCAGCAAGTGAGTATCGGTGGGTGTCGTAAATTCAGCCTGCTGTTCCGACCAACCTGAGGTACCCACAAGGTTTTCCGTTGATACGAAGAGATGGCCCATATTGTAGGCATCACACACCTGTAATCTCGGCCCGCTGTCTGTGGTGATTCCCTGGACACGCATATGACCGGAAAACCGGTACCGTGTGTTCGCTTGAACCGGCACGTATTGGACCACATGGCCATAATCGATGTTGCGCGACCCATCGAAGGTGATTCGAAGTGCACGCGAGCCCTCAAATGCGCCGACGGAATCCAGGCCGACAATTGCCCCATTCGTGGGGATGACACGCCAATCAAATCCTCCATTGAGAATGTCGAACTCTAAGCCGCCATTTGTAATTAGATTAGGACTGACGACGAGCCGTTGTAGTTGCGCCGGGAATCGTTGGGTCAAGGCAGCCCAGGTCCCCGACAACTGTGCCAACTCCCGATGTTGAATCAGCGCATCGAAATAGGGGAAGGCCTCGCGTAAGTCAAAAGGCAAGTCCCGTTGAAGAACACGTGCCCAAACCTCTTCAGCCTCGGCGATGTCGCCCTCCTCGATTCGGAAATTAAGGTAGTTAAAGAAAATGGGCGCTTGAGGCGGAAGCATTTCCAGAATTGCTTCTTTGTCACGCGTCGCGTTCCTCGCGAGCGTGAAGACTCTCCTTGCGGTGCTGCCGTCTTCCAAAAGGACCATCCGTAAGGTGTGAAGCGCATCCGGAATATTGCCCGCTCGAACATAAAAATTTGCCAACCTCCAGTTGATCTCCGGTGAATTTGGAAAGAGGTGCCGGGCATACTGGAAAGCGTCAAGAGCGTCGTGGGAACGTCCTGCCCAATCGTAGCCGTCTCCAAGATCAGCCCAGAATTGCGCATCGTGCGGGCTCAGGCGGGTCGCGCTCTCGTAAAGTTGGACAATTTCGATCCCACCTCATCGCCTTTTGAATTGCATCCGGCGACTCCCGCCGAAAATACCAGGCACCCACCGCTCTTCTCGCACCCAGATAGATAAAGAACAACAGACTCACCAGCAGGCAAATACGAATCGGAAAGGTATGCCAACGTCCGTCTCTCACGTCCTCTCACCGCCCAGGTCAATCGCGAGAATAACATTGTCCCGCTTCCAAGTCCTACAAGCAGCATGGTTCCGCCAAGGCCATGCAGAACCTGCAGCTTGTCCCTGCCAAAAAGTAAGTTGGCCGGATCAAATCGAATTTGTGTTTGACCCTTGTCATTTCGAGATGTCCGCAAAAGAATTGGAGGTGCCGGTGCGCTTGCGGAATAAGTCTCGACACACCGTTTATGGCCCCATAACTGTAAGAATCGATGGGTTCGGGAATGGCATGGGAGAGTTGCTGCAGGAGTTTTCGCCCACAATCATGAACGCGACAAATGGAAAGACGAAGGA
>WNFQ01002559.1_pt1 | contig 14915 bp, 13 predicted proteins | sample 5400171 | NCBI WGS metagenome assembly WNFQ01 (sample SAMN13153356, study PRJNA577476) | soil metagenome | isolation source: 20 cm soil under Madrone tree | place: USA:California | collected 2016-06-14
CCCGCGCCGGCGAGGGCATAGATGGCAGAGCGACTCGTGATGTTACGCGAGGGTGCGGGAGAATCAGGCAACGCAGACGCTTCCGCCGGGGTGGATTGTACCGGCGCATTGAACCGGTAGCCTCGGCGGGCGAGCGTTTCGATGTAGATGGGGTTTTCCGCCGATTCACCGAGCGCATCGCGCAGCCGCTTTATGGCGGCGTCGAGGCTGTGATCAAAATCGACGAAAGTGCCCGCGGGCCAAAGCTGTTCGCTGAGTTCTTCGCGCGTCACGATGTTGCCGGGGTGCTGTAGCAGAATGGCTAGGATCTGAAATGGCTGCTGTTGCAGCCTGATTTTTGGACCGTTCTTACGAAGTTCGCCTGCTTGTAGGTCCACTTCGAAAAGGCCAAAGCGAATAATCTGGGACTTGTTAGCGTTGGCCATGTTCTCCTCGCGGATGGAGAGTCTAGCACTGTTCCCAAACGCGTCGGATAGGACAGGCCGTCACGGGACGCTCCCGAGGTGGTGTCAGGGTTTCAGTATTCTGCCGTCATAGAGACGTAACACGAATTGTGACAAATCATAGCAAAAAGCCCGCTTAAAGGTGATGAAGCGATGAGAGGTTCACTCCGGGAAAACCGATCTGTGGCAAGGCTGCCATAAAATCGGCGAGGAAAGTTCTAAAATCGTCCCCCCGGGCGCGCCATTCTCGACTATGTATTTCGATAGACCGCCGTTTCGCAACCGCCTTCAGAGAAAGCTGTTTGCAGCATGACCGTTTCTGGTCAAGAATCCTAAGTCATGAGCGGATTTGCCGGATTGCGAGTTTTGGCGCTGGAAAGCCGCCGAGCTCTGGAGCTTTCCAAATTGATTTCTAACTACGGCGGTCTTCCCATCGTCGCACCGGCGATGCGGGAAGTGCCGCTGGAATCCAATAGCGAAGCGCTCGCGTTTGCTGCGAGGTTCTTCGCGGGCGAATTCGATATGGTCATTTTCTTGACCGGTGTGGGCGCCCGCACTCTTCTCGGAGTTGTAGAGACCGCCTACAAGCGCGATGACTACGTTGCGGCGCTCCAACGGATCAAAGTCGTGGCCCGCGGACCGAAGCCCGTCGCGGCCCTTCGCGAGATCGGCGTTACGCCGGCTCTCAGCGTTCCCGAACCAAATACGTGGCGCGAACTTCTCGGGGCGCTCGACGACGCAGACCAATCAGCGGTGGGAATTCGACTGAATGGCGCCCGAGTCGCCGTCCAGGAATACGGAGTTTCCAATCCGGAGTTATTGGATGGGCTGGAAAAACGCGGTGCGCGGGTCACGCGAGTGCCGGTCTACCAATGGGCGCTGCCCAATGATCTGGCGCCTCTTCGGGAGGCCATCCAGTCTCTCGCGGAAGGGAAGATAGACGTCGTCCTCTTCACCACCAGCGTTCAGGCTGTGCACCTTTTTCAGGTTGCCGCGGCGATGAATTTGGAAAAGGAAATGCGCGCAGGCTTGGGGCGCGCGATGGTCGCATCCATCGGCCCAACAACCTCAGAGGAGCTGTCGCGCCAAAGGATCCGCGTGGACCTTGAGCCATCGCATCCATCCAAAAATGGGTTTTCTCGTGAAGGAAGCCGCGGAGCGAGCCGCAGAGTTTGTTCGCAGGAAGCCGGAGGAAAGCGCCTCCGCCTGAAGCGGGCGGCTTCAGCGAGCTGCGTTTTTTCCCGCCGATGCGGCCAGCGCAGGCCTGCCACCCGAAATTAACTCGCAGTCCACGTTGGCTAGCACGAGGGCCTCGAGCTCTTCGGCGATGCCCTCAGGCGATAGCGCGTCTTCGCTCTTCAACCGCACCACTTGCCGTCCATCGTGGGCGGCGGAGATCAATAGAGACAGGACTTTATCCCGCGAAACAGCTTCGCTTTCGATCAGTCTGTCGACGTTGCGCACTTGAGCGGAGGCGGATACGAGTTCGAGCACTTTGGGCGAAACCGCTTCATCATGCAACACGACCTCGGCGGCGCGCCTCTCATGATTGGTATTTGCATTTTGCGCAACCTCACTTCCGGCAAGTCAGGGGGACCATCCGAGCTTCAAGAGCCGGGGATGGCTCCGCTCGCCGTAGTTCTCACGAGTAGGCTAGCACCACCCTTCGGAGCGTTGCATGCGGAAGATTGCATTATCTGAATCGAAATTATTGATACTGGCGTGCTGTTAGGCACCCGGTGGTCCGCTGAATCGCCGAATTCAGGTAGACGATCGCGCGCGCTTGTGCTCCCTTCGAAACGCCTCAAGCGCCTCTCTGCTAGCCAGCTTATGAAGCAGGCGTTTTCGTTCCTCAGGATCCATTTCCCGGGACTGCAGCTTGTCTCTCGCCTCGCCCAGGTACTCAAGCCATGCTTCGTATTCCGGACCAAACTGTTCCTCAAGTTCGATTCTCAGGCGTTGCGCCAGCGCCGGGCTTTGTCCGGAAGTAGAAACGGCAATTTGCAGCCCACCGCGTTGTACCACGGCCGGGTAGTAAAAATCGCAGAGCTCCGGAACATCCACGATATTGCAAAGGACTCCCCGCCGCGTTGCTTCTCGGAAGATCTGTTTGTGAAGTTCTGTCGAGGATGTCGCGGCCACAACAATAAACATCCCGTCGAGGTGGTCGGGTTGAAAACCTCGCTGGCGCCATTCAATCCGCTTCGCTTCAGCCCATGCACGCACTCCCGGAGTCGCATCGGGAGCCACAACGAGCACCTGCGCATCTGCCTCGATGAGGCTCGCTATCTTTGACTCGGCGATGGTTCCCGCGCCGACCACCAAGCACGGCCGGCCACCGAGCTTCAGGAACATCGGGAAAAGTTTCGCGGGATTCATTGTTCTAGGACAGCCGGTCCGGAGTGAGAAGTGCCGTCATCTCCAAAACTCGCTGGTAATATTCCCGCTGCGTGAGTTGCGAAGCCGCTTGCTCGTCGACGATAAACGTAACTTCAGGATGCAATTGCAGGGCGGAAGCGGAAACCGCCGACGCGATGGGACCCTCAATCGATTTCGCCACGGCGACTGCCTTAGCCGCACCCGTCGCGAGCAGAATGATTTTCCGCGCTTCCAGAATCGTGCCGATGCCCATGGTGATCGCGCAACGCGGGTGCTCCTCACCCGGAGCAAAAGACTTCGCGTTGTCGTCCATCGTTTCCTGGCTGAGCACTTTCAGCCTCGTGCGGGAGGCCAGGCTGGAAGTCGGCTCGTTGAAGCCAATGTGCCCGTTGCGGCCGATCCCAAGAACTTGCAGATCGACACCCCCGGCCTTGCGGATGTCATCTTCATAGGATGCGCAGTATTGATCGTAATTGCCCGGGATAGTTCCGTCCGGAATATGAATATTCCGCGGATTCACATTAACGCGCGAAAAGAAATGCTCTCGCATGAAATAATGAAAGCTCTGTGAATGCGTCGCCGGAAGTCCCAGGTACTCATCCAGGTTGAAAGTCACCACGCGAGAAAAATCAAGAGATCCTTCCTGGTGAAGCTGGGCGAGATGCCTATACACGCCCACCATCGTGCTGCCTGTGGCCAGCCCAAGCACCGATTCCGGTTTCTTGCGCACCGCGCCGGCGACAAGTTGCGCCGCTTGCCGGCTGATTTCTTCACTGTCGCGCTTCAGGAGTACTAGCATGCTGCGGCCTCTTTGTATCTGGCTTTCTTGCTAGCTGAAACAGGGATGCTGCGGAAACCGCGAATCATCGATTCTACCGGAACCTGCGGATGACGAGATTGTGCCGGTCCGACCGGTAAAATCCCAACACGTACATGATCGCTTTGCCCTTCGTCGAATAGATGACCTGGCGAATACGCAGCAGCGGATCGCGGCGCGGCACGCCCAGAAGCTCGGCAATCCGGGGATCCGCGGCCGTGGCGTCCACCTCTTCATCCGCATAGCCAAGCACTACTTTATAATTGCGCTCAAGAATCCCAAACAATGATTCGCGTCCGACGGGGGCATCCAGGAGTCCGGGGAATTCGGCGGCGCTGAGGTAACATGTTTCCAATGCGAATGGCTCGCCCGCGGCGTGCCGCAATCGTTCCAACTTAATTACGTTGCTCGTCGGCGGGAGGGAGAGCCGCGCAGCAACCTCAGGTTCGTCGTCCATGATCTTTGCGAACAGAATCTTTGATGCGGCGGTCAGGCTGCGGCTGGCCATTTGCTCCGTGTAGCTCATGAGCTTGTTGAAATGAATTTTTGGAGCCGCCACGAACGTCCCGATGCCACGGCGCCGCTCCACGACACCGTCGTGTTCGAGCGAGGCGAGTGCGTGGCGGGCGGTCATCAGGCTGACTTGATGAATCTTCGCCAGGTCGCGTTCGGATGCGACGGCGTCGCCCGGTTGCAACTGGCCGGAATCAATCCGTTTGCGGATGGCGCTCTGGATTCTCTGATAGGCCGGCACGCCGTTGCGGTTTCTGGCCTGCGCGCCCTCCGGGGAATCGGAGCGCATCTTCTTCGTGGACATCCGTGCGGAGTCAGATTTCATAACAAGAACGATATTCCATTCCATTTCTTCTTCAAGTCCGGAGAATGCCAGGTGCTCCCGCGGTCACCTGAGGTGTTATAGAGCTGCAGAGTAGCAGTGCTATAGCCTACTTTCAACAGGGCTGTTGAAAAGGCCTAACTAAAGCTTGACAGCGCTTGGATGGTGCTATATAGCTACGATTAATCGGGCCCTATAGCTGAAAACAGTGCTGGACGTCTCGCAACTTCCGGGGGCGGGTCGCTTGGAGGAAGGGTCGAGTTCCTTCCAGGCTGAACTTGTTACCTGAAGGAGAGATCTTGGCCATGAGAAATACCAGCAAACTACCCGGCGCAGAGCTGAAGAATCAGCGGCCGCCGGCGGCGCACTCCTTGAGCTATCAAAACATAGCCTGCGGACTAGCATCTGAGATGGTGGATTTCCTCCGCTCCACGGAAGCCCGCGAGTCATCCCCGCCGTTTCGACTGGTCATCGTCGGCAATCACGGCGGTGTCGTGTTCGAATGTGAGGTAGGCGAGAATTGGGAGGTGCGCAACCTGGGACCCGCCGCGCGGATCCAGCGTTCGCATTTTCCTGCGACGGCTTTGCTCACCTACGGTTCGTTGTTGACCCGCACTTTTCTCATCGAGCGGGCGCCGCTGGCTAACAGCAGCAACTGACGGGCCCCAGCGCACTTTTCCTAGGAGCTCAAAAATTCCGCGAGCTCTCCCGTAAATCGAGTCGCGTCTTCAATGTTGGAAAGATGCGCGGCATCGAGCTCCGCATACTTGGCGCCACGAATGTGGGCCGCAAGGAATCTTCCGTCTTCTGCAGGCGTGGCTGGATCGTGAGCTCCGGTGATTATCAAAGTTTGAGCCCCGATTCTCTCTAGCTGTTCGCGGCAATCGTAATCACGAACAGCCGCGCAGCACGCTGCATAACCATCCGGATTGGTTTCTTCCAACAACTTCTGGATTTGCGCGACCGTCGCAGGCGCCTTCGCGCGGAAGGCCGGCGTGAACCACCGTTCCATCACTCCCGCTGCAATCGACTTCATGCCACTCTTTTGCACCGTTTCAATGCGCGACTTCCATATTTCATGTGTGCCAATCTTTGCTCCCGTGTTGCAGAGCACCAGCTTGTTCAGCCGGTTGGGCGCGTGGATTCCAAGCCACATGCCAATCATTCCGCCCATCGAGAGCCCGCAGAAATGCACGGGGCCGAGGTGCAACTCATCCAACAGCCCCAGGAAATCGTTTCCCAGCTGCTCGATCGTGTACGGTCCCGGCAGAACCGCCGATTGTCCGTGCCCGCGCGTGTCGTACCGCAGAATCCGGAATGTTTTCTGCAATTCCTGCGCTTGCGGGTCCCACATGGAATAATTCGTGCCGAGTGAATTGGAGAACGCCAGCACGGGTGCGCCATCTGCGCCCTCGATGGCGTAATGGATTCTTGTACCGCCGGTTTCAGCGAAGGACATCAGCCGCACCCATGCAGGACGATTCTCGCAAACGTCGAACTCCTTCACTCCGGGTTTTCTTACACGCGCTCCAGAATCAGCGCTATCCCTTGCCCCACACCGATGCACATCGTGCAGAGCGCATACTTGCCATTGGTCCTCTGCAATTGATAAACCGCCGTCGTCACCAAACGTGCGCCGCTCGCGCCCAGGGGATGTCCCAGCGCGATCGCGCCTCCATTCGGATTGACATGCGCCGCGTCCTCTGCAATTCCCAGTTCTCGCAGCACCGCCACCGCTTGAGACGCGAAGGCTTCGTTCAATTCGATTACATTCATCTGCGCGAGCGCCAACCCGGACTTCGCCAGGACCTTGCGCGTGGCTGGTACCGGGCCTATTCCCATGATCCGCGGTGCCACGCCCGCTGCCGCCGCCGCCACAACTCGCGCTTTCGGCGTGAGTCCATGACGTTTCGCGGCACTCTCGGAGGCCAGCAAAAGCGCGCACGCTCCATCGTTGATCCCGGATGAGTTTCCCGCGGTGATCGTCCCGTCGGGCTTGACGACCGGTTTCAATTTCGAAAGCGCTTCCATCGTTGTGTCCGGTCGCGGATGCTCATCTTCGGAGAAAAGCAGCGCGTCCCCTTTTTTTTGCGGAATCGGCACGGGAACAATTTCCTGCTTCAGCCTCCCAGCGCGAAGGGCTTCCGCCGCGCGCTGCTGGCTCCGCAGCGCGAACGCATCCTGGTCCTTGCGAGTAATGTGAAACTCCTCGGCCACGATTTCGCCCGTCTCCGGCATCGTATCCACGCCATACTTTGCTTTCATCAGCGGATTGATGAATCGCCAGCCCATCGTCGTGTCTTCCAATTTCATCGCCCGCGAATACGCCCCATCGGCCTTGCCCATGACGAAAGGAGCGCGCGACATGCTCTCGACGCCTCCGGCTATTACCAACTCCACTTCACCGCTCCGGATCGCGCGCGCGGCCGTCGCCACCGCATCCATGCTCGAGCCGCAAAGCCGGTTCACGGTCGTGCCGGATACTTCCTTCGGCACACCCGCCAGCAGCAGCGCCATGCGCGCGACGTTCCGGTTGTCTTCTCCCGATTGGTTCGCGCACCCGTAAACCACGTCATCGACGGCGCCCCAATCCACACTCACGTTTCTCTTCATCAAGGCGCTGATCGGAATCGCCGCCAGATCATCGCCGCGAATGGCCGCAAGCGTTCCGCCGTACCGTCCGATCGGCGTTCGAATGGCGTCGCAGATGTATGCAGTTTCCATGGGCATCCTTCGAATTCTTTGTACTTCTATTATCTTATACGGAAGGCTCGCCGCCTGCTCAATCACTGGCCAGAAAACCCGCTGAGAAACGTGACTTTTACTCGTAACGAAGCGCTTCGACGGGATTGAGACGCGCCGCGCGCGCTGCCGGATAGAGTCCCGCGATCAGGCTTACGACAATCGCAAATCCAATCGCGCCCAGCGCCAGCCACCAGGGAACATACGAAATTTTCACGCCCGGCAAGTCCTGCCGGTGAAGGTAAATCGTTGTTCCCCAAGTCAGCGCTTTTCCGATCAACCAGCCCAGCGCCACTCCGAAGATTCCGCCGAAGAGTCCCATCGCGCCCGCTTCCGCGAAGAAAAGGCTGCGAACGTCTCGGTCCGTTGCGCCCAGCGCTTTTAGGATGCCGATCTCGCGTCGCCGCTCGAGGATGGCCATTACCAGCGTGTTGATGATCCCGAGCGAAGCCACCGTGAGCGCCAGGCTCCCAAATAATCCGAGAAACAAGTCGAAGACCGTAAACACCAGCCGCAGATTCTTGGTCGCGTCCAACAGCGAGAAAGTCGAAAACCCCAACTGCTTGATGGCCGCCTCCACTTGCGGAACGTCCTTCGGCGAACGGACGCGAACGGTCAGCGCCATGTAAGACGGTTTAGCCGGATCGCCGCTCAGAAAAGTCTGCAAGTCATCGGGCTGCGCGACGTGCAGGCGTTCCGCCGTCTGGAGCGACAGAAATACTCGCGCGCCTCCAAACCCTCCGATGCCCGCGGATGGGTCCGACTCGATGACGCCCACGATGCGCAAGGTTTTCTCCCGAGGCACGATCGAGATTCCACCCGGCATGGCCGAACCCATCATGCCTTCCAGAAACGAGCCGTTCCCGCCACCCTCTTTCGAAAGCGCGGCGCGCTCCGCGTAGCGTAGGACCAGCTCTTTCCCGACGAGCGTCGCCGGCTGATCCGTCAATTCCTTCGCGAACTCCGCTTGCAATATCGCCTCATCCGCCGTCGAAGAAGAAAAATAGGAGCCCGTCATCCCTTCGAAGGCCCCGCTGCCTTTGGAAGAGTCGGGCAGCCCAAGCACGGAAGTCGTCGGCGACTTGCCTGCATAACGCACCTCGGTGATGAAGCGAACCTGCGGATACACTTCTGTGACGTTCGCGAGCTTCGCCAATTGCTGCCGCGCATCTTCATCCAAGGCGCGGGCTTCTTTCTTGGGCGTGGAATTATCACTTCGCGCCCGCCGTGCTGCCCGAAAATCGCGCTGCGTGGTAACAAATACGGCGTCAAATAGCCCGGAGCGAGTGAGCCGTTGCGAGGCGAGCGTCTGCAAACCAACTCCAAGGGAAAGCATCGCCACCAGGGAAGCCACGCCAACCGCGACGCCCAGGGTCGTCAGTGAATTGCGGAGCACCGCCTCGCGCAGATTGCGCACGGCCAGCTCGGTCAGGTCGCGCGTTTTCACTTGGGCACCGCCTCGCTAAGAAGCCGGCCATCGGAAAGCACCGCGATGCGGTTTGCATACTTCTCGGCCAGAGGCCTTTCGTGGGTCACCATGATGATGGTCATCCCCAGCGAGTTTTGAAATTCCCGCAGCAACAGCAGGATTTGTTCCCCGTTGACACTGTCCAGATTTCCTGTCGGCTCATCCGCGAACAAGATCGTTGGGCGATTCACGAGCGCGCGCGCCAGCGCACCGCGTTGCTGCTCGCCGCCGGAGAGTTCGCTGGGCCGGTGCTGTCTCCGCGGACCCAGTCCAACTCGTTCGAGCGCCTCACTCACGCGGGGCTCGCGCTCATTGCGATCCACTTCCGCAAGCCGCAACGGCAACTCGACATTTTCTTCGAGGGTCATGCGTGGCAGTAGATTGAACGATTGAAACACCATCCCGACTGTTTCTCGGCGATATCGTGCCAGTTCTTCCGCGTCCAATTCAGACAGGTTGCGGTCCTGCACGCGAATGGCTCCCGACGTGGGACGATCCAGGCCCGCCAGCAAACTCAATAGCGTCGACTTACCGGACCCCGAGCTTCCCAGCAACGCGAGGAACTCCCCCCGTCGAACCGTCAGGGAGACTTCGTTGACGGCACGAATGAGCGTCTCGCCCAGCCGGTATTCCCGGGAGACTGTTTCGGCTTGAATCAAGATGGGCGAGATTGGCATGGTCTGCGCCGCGCAATTGTATTACGGATGGCGGAATCGTAAGTTACGCGGTCTGTTTGCTGCGAGGAGGAGCGAATCTAAGCGAAACGCGGGAATTCTACCTTGTGCTTACGAGTGATGGCCCCAGGAAAAAAAGCTCGGCGGAATCCTTCTGGATCCCGCCGGGCTCTTAAGGTAGGACTTGTCGCTATTTCTGCTTGATGTCCACCGGCTGAAGCAACTTGAAATTCAGCGCCGTCTCCGCGGGAAGGGTAATGTCGCGATTGCCTGTTAATCCCGCACCACCTGTGCCCGCTGCGGCGCCTATCAAACCTCCGATGACGGCACCCTTCCCGCCGCCGGCCAGTCCGCCGATCAGCGCTCCACCGCCTGCGCCACCGCCAACCATGGCTGCCGTGCGCTTGCCTTTGCCTTTGCTGGCCATCGTGGGTGCGGAAGTTTCAATCTCGTAGTCTTTTCCATTCACAGTGACACTCGTCAGTGTAAGAGCCAGGACCGCGCCACCCTTGAACCGCCCGGCAGCTTTCGCTTCCTTCACGATTCCCTCTGCGCGCGCACCTTTGGGGATGGCCACCTTGCCTTCGACTTCGACCGGCGCCTCTATTGTCGCCGAAAAACGTTCCCCCGAATGAGTGGTCTTCGAACTGATCGTCTGATCCAAAACAACCGTCAACACGGTATCCGCGGGAACCACCAATGGCTTGGGCTCGAGAGCTTTCTTCACGGCGGTTTTCGCCGACTCCGCCACCGATGGAGACGAGTTTGCATCCGGGCCGGATGCCTGGTCCGCTGATTTTCCGCAACCGGCCGCAAACAGTCCTGTACTAAGCAAACACACAGCAATTGAAGCGAAACGACGATTCATCGACATCCTCCGTGGGCTGGTATTCTCCTATTTAAGCACATCTCAAGAGGCATGGCCGTGCTGATGTTCTTTCCGCCATCGTTTTCATTCATCGCCTTGACATGCAGACATCCTCCCGCCAAACTGTGCCTACCCCTTCTAAAATCTACGCTGTTTGTGGAATTCGATGCGCATACTTGTCGCCGAAGATGACGCGCCGCTTGCGGACTTTCTCCGCCAAGAGCTGCAAAACGAGCAGTTCACTGTGCAGGTCGTCGCGGATGGCATCGAAGCGCAAGAGCTGGCTTTGAATCAACACTACGATCTTGTCATTCTCGACCTTGGCCTCCCTGGCGCCACGGGCCTGGAAGTCCTGCGTGGGATTCGTTCCAAAAAGCCGGACCTTCCCGTTCTCATCATAACGGGCGCCACAAAGGTGGAAGAACGCGTCCGTGGGCTGGATGCTGGCGCCGACGACTATGTCTCGAAACCCTTCGTCTTCGCCGAGCTATCCGCTCGCATTCGCGCGGTCTTGCGGCGTGGCAGCCGCCTGCCGCGCGCCGTTCTGCAAATCGCGGATCTCGAGCTCGAACGCGTCACCCACGCTGTCCAGCGCGGCGGTCACGAAATCGCGCTCAGCCCCAAGGAATATGCGCTGCTTGAATTTCTCATGAGCAACGCGGGGCAGCCGGTTTCCCGCGCCGCGATTATCGAGCAAGTCTGGAGGCTTGATCTGGACACCATGACCAACGTCGTCGATGTCTACATCAACTATCTTCGGCGCAAAGTGGATTTCGGTTTTGAACGGCCCCTCATTCGAACAATCCGCGGGGTTGGCTATCAGATTGGCGAAAGCGCCAGGCGCAGCTAGGCCGCGGCTGCCTGCCCGAACCTGCAAATCTACCGTAAGTTATTCATAATAAACATCTTACAATGCTATTGAACCGCCTCGGCCATCTAAAGGCGCTCCTAAGGGCAACTTCTTTCCCATACTGGTGTTCTACCCCAATAGAAGCTATAAGTGGATAGCTCCGTTCGGCTGGAGCGCCTAATGTAACAGGCGGCGGATGGTTAGAGTCCAGACCGAGGATTGGAGATTCGTCATGAGTGGAACAAAATGGACCGGCAGGAAAGGTTTCGACTGGACGGCGATCGCCCGAGACGCTGCTCTCCTGTTGTGTATGGCGGGTCTTACTTGCCTGGCTGCGCCGAACGCGCGCGCGGACGAAGACAGAGATCCACCGACACGCGTTGCCCGCATCAGCTACCTTGACGGCACAGTTTCCATGCAGCCCGGCGGAGAAGGCGAATGGGGCAGCGCGGCCAAGAACCGCCCCGTGACCATCGGCGACAAGATTTGGGTGGACAAGGATTCGCGCGCTGAACTGCAGGCGGGCCAAGCTGGCATCCATGTTGGCAGCATGACCGCGCTTTCCTTCTTGAACCTGGATGCAAACATCATTCAGATGCGCCTCGCCGAGGGCAGCATTAATTTTCGAGTGAGAGAATTGCGCGAAGGAGATTTGTACGAAGTGGACGCGCCTAACCTGGCCTTTACCGTGAAGCAGGCTGGCGCATTTCGCGTGGACGTTGATGAGACTGGCCAATCAGCCCGCGTCACTGTAATTCGCGGCGAAGGCGAAGTCGCGGCTGGCGGCAAGACTTACGAAGTTCATTCCGGTGAGCGCGCCGAATTCAACGGCACGGATGACAACATCGAATCAAACATCGATCGTGCCCCGGGTCCCGATGGCCTCGACCGCTGGGCGCAGGATCGCGACCTCAAGGAAGACAATTCTCTTTCCGCGCGCTACGTTTCTCGCGACATGGTCGGCTATGACGACCTCGATGATTACGGCTCGTGGCGCGATGAGCCCGAGTATGGCCACGTTTGGTACCCGAGTGAAGTTGCTGTTGGATGGGCGCCATACAGCTATGGCTACTGGAATTGGGTCGGCCCGTGGGGCTGGACCTGGGTGGACTATTCACCCTGGGGCTTTGCTCCCTACCACTACGGTCGCTGGGCGTATATCGGCAGTAGGTGGGGCTGGTGCCCTGGGCCGATCTACGGTGCTCCGATCTACGGACCTGCTTTCGTGGGCTTTTTCGGTGGCGGATTCAGTGCTGGAGTCGGCTGGTTTCCCCTGGGTTTTGGTGAGCCGTTCTTCCCATGGTTCCGCTGCGGCCGCGGTTTCCAGGAGAGGATCAACGTTCACAACACGTTCATCCGCGACAGGAACGTCTTCAACACCAACATTCGCAACATCAACTACGTGAACGCGCGCAACGTGAATGCGGTGACTGTTGCCAACCACAATACCTTTGTTCGTGGCCAGATGATCAATCGCGGCGAATTCCGCGTGACACAAGCCTCGCTGCGGGGCGCGAGGGTCACGAACTCAGTCGGTCTGAGGCCCACGCAGCACAGCTCGCTCGGCGAATCGAATATCAGGTCGCATGCCCCTAGGCCGTCCGCAGCTGTACAAAACCGCGCCGTGTTCGCGCGTACTGCACCCGCAGCTGGTGCTTCCAATCTGCGTGTTCGCACCATGGACAGTAGCAGACTGACGCAAGGCCGGGCTGGCAACCAGTCCGGAAACGGGTCCTTCAACCGTCCGTCAAATGGCGGCGCGATGAGCGATCGCCGTGTCGGTCCGAGTGCTCAGGGCCGCGACGCCTCTGCAAACAACGGCCGCCCGGGTTCTTCTCCCGGTGCAGTCGGAACCTCTCCGCGGCAGCGGGATCTCTCGCAAAACCGGCCGCCTTCCGCGATGGGAAACTCGCAGCGCATGCCGAACTCGGCGACGCGCGACAATCCGTCTCCGCTTCGCGGAAATAGCTCGCGTACTTGGGAAGCGCAGGGCAACGCAACGGATCGGGGCCGCGCGCCGACGGGATTCGGCGGATCGAATCGTCCCGCGAACCAGCCCACGCAATCAGATCGCACGCCGCGCGCGGATCGCCCCCAGTCGGCTGGCCGTTCCGATTCCGGCGTGAATAGCTCTGGCCCGCGCAACGCGTCGCCTCAGAATAACAATGGCAATCGTCCGAGCTATTCAAATGGTGGACGTTCCTACGAGCCTCCGCAGCGCACGAATCGCGATATTCCGCCGTCCAGCAACAATAATCGCGGCTATTCGAACGGCGGCCGTGCCTACGAGCCTCCGCAACGCAGCAATCGCGATATGCCGGCCTACCGCGACAACAATCGCGGTGCTTCGCAGCCGCGCTCCTACAGTCCGCCACCGGCTCGCTCGTACAGTCCACCGCCCTCTCGCTCGTACTCAGAACCGAGGACGTACTCTGCGCCCCGGACTTATTCTGCGCCGGCCCGGAGCTATCCGGCGCCGTCCCGTTCCTATTCCGCGCCAAGCCAAAGTTACGGTGGTGGTGGCGGCAACCGGGGCGGTGGTGGTAACCGCGGCGGCGGTGGCGGCGGCAGCCGCGGTAGTGGCGGAGGAAGTCCACGCGGCGGCGGTTCCTCTTCGCATACGCGGCACTAAGTTCATTTCTCAGTGGAGAGCCCGCTCGGGTTTTCCGGGCGGGCTTTTCTCTTTTTGAATGGGGTATTTCGAGATGCATCCTCAGTCCACATTCAGTACGTAAGAAATTCTCGTACCGATTCTTTCTGTCCCGTCCTAGCCCCGCTGCGTTCTCTTGCACGGCCACATGGATTCGCCAGGGCACCGCACGCAACTCTTGCTGCCGTAAAGTGTTAAATGAAGTAGGGCGTTTCATTCCAGGCATTTCCTGTTTGGACATGCAGAAATGGCCTGGGAGCTGCACCGCCCTATTGGAATGCTACTGTGCAATTAGGGACATTTGCCGGATACAAGCGAATGGTAGTATGCGGCACAAAGTAACCCACGCCGCTTTTGATTCAGGAGAGAATCCAAATGAGAACAAAGGTGCTGAACTTAGTGAGCTTGTTAGGCCTGGCGCTGGCCGTAGCTCTGTTCATGCCACAACGGGCTGCCGCCACCGACGATGACGATGACCCGCCGAGCCGCGTAGCGCGTCTCAGCTACGCGAATGGCAATGTTTCTTTTGAACCGGCCGGCACCGACGACTGGGTTTCCGCCGTCGTTAACCGTCCGATCACCACTGGCGACAAATTGTGGTCCGACAATGGCGGGCGCGCTGAACTTCACTTGGACTCGGCCGCGATTCGCCTGTCCAGCAACACCGGTTTTTCCTTTCTGAACCTAGACGACCGTATCACCCAGGTTCGCATCACCGAAGGCGTCATCAATGTCCGTGTGCGGCATCTCGATCCGGATGAAACTTTCGAAATCGATACGCCCAACCTCGCTTTCTCGATCCTTCGCGAGGGCAACTACAAGATCGACGTGAATGAAGCCGGCGATTCCACCATCGTGACCGTGCGCAATGGCCAAGGCGAAGTCACCGGTGGCGGCTCCGCCTATAACATTCATTCGGGGGAGACCGGCACGTTTGCCGGTATCGATCAGTTGGACGCCGACGTCCAAAGCTTTCGCAATGATGGCGACGACTTCGATCGCTTCTGCAACGACCGCGACCGCCGCGAAGATCGCTCCCAATCTTCGCGCTACGTCTCTTCCGATGTGATCGGCTATGAAGACCTGGACGACAACGGTGGCTGGCGCCAGGTGCCCGAGTACGGCACCGTTTGGTTTCCGCACACCACGATTGTTGGCTGGGCTCCTTATCGTTATGGCCACTGGGCCT
>WNFQ01003819.1_pt1 | contig 14914 bp, 14 predicted proteins | sample 5400171 | NCBI WGS metagenome assembly WNFQ01 (sample SAMN13153356, study PRJNA577476) | soil metagenome | isolation source: 20 cm soil under Madrone tree | place: USA:California | collected 2016-06-14
ACCGCCGCTGCGCACAAGTTTGCCGCTGCGCCTGCGCCGGAGCCGGAGCTGGAACCCCAGGACGTGTAACTCAAATCGTAAGCGTTGTTCGTGCTCCCGCCACGCGCGCTCCAACCGACCGCGAGGGGATAGGTCTCACCCTCATCGTCCCGAAAGTTTGCCCATTCGCCGAGATTCGCTTTGCCGAGAATGATCGCGCCGGCTGCACGCAATTGTTGAATGAGCGGCGCGTCAGCGGGGACCTGGTTGCCGTAAATAGCCAGCGATCCCGCGGTCGTCTGCATATTGTCGTTGGTCGCAATATTGTCCTTTACCAAAACGGGAATCCCATGCAGTGGACCGCGCACATGTCCATTACGACGGTCGTGATCGAGAGCAGTAGCGATCGCGACTGCGTTCGGATTCACTTCAATCACCGCATGCAACGTCGGATTCAGCGACTGAATGCGGTTGATGTAGCCGTGTGTCAGGCCGGCACTCGTCAGCGCACCGGACGCCATCGCAGCCTGTAGCTGAGGAATCGTCGCTTCAACGAAATCAAAACCCGCCGCTGATGCGTTTGGTTTTAATAGGGACGCGAGTCCGCCAGTTAATAGCGCCGCGCTGCCGCCGGCTGCGGCGCCGATGAATCTTCGACGAGTTACGCCGTAGTCGAGATTAGAAGAGTGCGAGCTTTGGTTATTCATGTTGTTTCTCCGGTTGCGCTGTTCTCGCGATGAACAGACGTGAGTTGGATTTGGTGACCTGCGTCCGGAGGACTCCGGTTTGGTCTGTTTGAACTGCAGGACGGATGCTGTTCGCGATATCTCCCATAAAACCCTGCCCGAATCCAATCGATCCTAATCCTCAAAGTGGTCGTATTTTTTTTCCGGCATCATTTGCCCGTTCGATTGCTGCTCCGGGAAAAGGCAGGAAGGGGTCAGAGCCAAGTATTGACACAAAAGACGAGGCGGAGGATTCTTTGGCCAAATGGCCAGACCGTTGCGCATCGAGTCTCCTGGCGCGATCTATCACGTGCTTAGCCGCGGTGACCGGCGCGAAGCAATCTTTCGACATGACGCCGATCGGAAGCCGCCGGCTGCGTGAGGAAACAGCGGTCAGTCTGAGCCAATCGTCTTTACCACTGCGCACAGTAACGGTGTCAATACTTGGCTCTGACCCCTTCCTGCCTTTCCGTCGTTATAATAACCGTGGAAGCTAGGCCAGAGGGGGCTCAAGGAGAGCAGAAGGTCAACAGGTAGATCTCGTCGGGACTGCCTAAATATGCGCTGCAGCCAACCGCCCGGCCGTCGCGATGACTAGCTCACAACACGTCTACGAAGTCAGACCGCACAAAGATCATCGCGGTGTCGATCTAATCTCCGATGCGCTGCCATTCGGTCGGCTGTGGTACGATAAACCGGATGACGCGATTGATTACGCGAAATTCTACAGCCGGTCACACGGTGCTGTGATTCGCATTTTCGATGACGCTGGCAACGTGATCGACACGCACGAGCACGTTGGCGAATCCAAAGAGCCGTGAGCGGAGCAAAACAAAAAGCCGCCAGACGGTGAAGCGTGACGGCTGATTGTGAAATGCTGCTGTTTGTTTAGGCTCGCCAGCTTTACTGAGTGTCGGCCACGGTTTGCGGCACAGGCTTGTTCAGTTCGATCTGGGCGCTCACCTTCTGAATTTTTGAATCCTGTTCTTTCAGGCGCGCAATGACAGCCTCCATTCCTTTCGCCTGTTGCGCGGCCATGGATTTTAACTCGCTGATCGTCGCTTCCTGTCTTGCAGCCGTGGACTTCAACTCCTGTACGGTGCGGTGCTCTTTGAGGAACTCGTTGAGCAACATCGCGTTCACTGCTTCGTAGCGCACGGTCTCGACCTCGCCTTTGTCATTGCGAGTCACCAGGTCGGGATCCACTTTTTCCACTTCCTCAGCGATGAGTCCAAACATGATGGCGCCATTGGGTTCAATCTCCTTTTTATAACGGAAGGTGACCGGCCAGACGCGACCGAGGAGTAAACATTTCTGATCCGGGTGGTGTTGCTCTCGCCAGCAACCCCCAAGACGCCGTAGCCGATACAGACATTGCCAATCCCAGTTGTGAGAGAGTTGCCGGCATTGACGCCGATCCCGACGTTGTACCAGCCGATCGTGTTGTGGCCGAGCGCCGTAAGGCCCACGGCTGTATTACCGATTCCGCTGGTGTTGCTAACGAGCGCGCCCGAACCAAAGGCGTCATTACCGCCATTGGTCGCATTCATCAGTGCATGATAGCCGACCGCAGTGCTATCGGGTTGGGTCGTGATCTTACTAAGTGCCTGAAAACCGACAGATGTGTTACGAACGCCGCTGGTGTTCCCATAGAGCGAGTAAGCGCCAATCGCGCTGTTGTAGCTCCCGGTATTGTTGTAGAGCGCCCGATAACCGGCAGCCGTGTTGTTGCTGCCGGTAGTGTTGCCATGGAGCGCATAAGCACCGGTGGCCGTGTTGGCGCCGCCGGTGGTGTTGCCATAGAGCGCATTATAACCGCCAGCAGTGTTGGAGGTGCCGGTGGTGTTGCCATAGAGCGAATAAGCGCCAATCGCGCTGTTGTAGTTGCCCCCGGAATCGTTGCTATAAAGCGCATATGCGCCGATAGCCGTGTCATAGTACATCGCTCTAATGCCATCGTTAAGATGCAGCGTGTTGCAACCGTCTTGAACCAAATAATGAGTGCAGTCGGACGTCGCTTGCACCGTCGACGGAAGCGCAAAGCACACGAGCACGAGCGGGATGAGGAAGAAACCGAGCCGCAAAGGCGAGCGGCCGATTGATTTTCTTAAGTGTAGAGTTGTCATATTTTTTATTTCCATTTTTTGTTGAGGTTGGATTGTTGAACTCGCATTAACTGCAATCCAGTTCCGCGCGGGGAACCAGGAATCACCCTGCGCGAGGCGCTTGGAAGAAGCGGCCTCACTTCGGCTGACTCAGGGCTCCAGTTGGATCTGGAGATCGCGCAGAGACTTTTACCAGCACTCCCGACAGCCGCATATAGGACCTTAGTCCTACCTTACGGCGAAATCGCCGTAAGGTTCCCCGCGCTCGGAAAAGCAGGAAGGGGTCAGAGCCAAGTATTGACACAAAAGACGAGGCGGAGCATTCTTTGGCCAAATGGCCAGACCGTTGCGCATCGAGTATCCTGGCGCGATCTATCACGTGCTTAGCCGTGGTGACCGGCGCGAAGCAATCTTTCGACATGACGCCGATCGGAAGCTCTTCCTTGAGCTGTTGGCCAAGACCTGCCGGCGAACTGGGTGGCAGATTCATGCCTATTGCCTGATGGATAACCATTTTCATCTGGTTGTGGAAACGCCGCGGAGCAACCTGAGCGCCGGCATGCAATGGTTGCTGGGTTCCTACACTCAGCAGTTCAATCGCCGGCACGGTCTGTGGGGCCATCTCTTTGGAGGCCGCTACAAAGCGCTCTTGGTGGACGCCCGCGGAGGCGGCGGGTACCTGCGGCAAGTGTGCGACTATGTGCATCTCAATCCGGTGCGAGCGGCGATTTTGAGCGATAAAGAGAGGGTGCATCGCTATCGCTGGAGCAGTTGCGCGCATTATTTAACCAGCAAGAGCAAGCGTCCGGTCTGGCTGAGGACAGATCGATTGATGGGCGAGCACGGATTATGGACCGACAGGGCACGCAACCGGCGAGAATTCAGTCGCCGGATGGAAAGCTTGCGTCAGGAAGCCAATCATCCGCAACTCCAACCGATTCGCCGTGGCTGGAAACTGGGCGGAGAAGATTTTCTGGATTGGATTTTGGACAAAATAGAGGTTCCAACCAAGGAAGCTCACCCCGGGCGGGAGCGGGATGAGACGGAGCAGGCCAAGGCTTGGCGGATCGTGCAGCAAGAGCTTAAGAGACGCGGTTGGACCAGAGCGGAACTGAAGCGACGGCGAAAAGGTGATAAGATTAAGGTGGCGCTGGCGCGCCGGCTGCGTGAGGAAACAGCGGTCAGTCTGAGATGGATCGCGGAGAATCTGCACATGGGAACCTGGACGCATGTCTCCAATCGTCTTTACCACTGCGCACAGTAACGGTGTCAATACTTGGCTCTGACCCCTTCCTCCGCAAGCGCTCAGACGATGATGTAGGGCCAAGCGGCGACCATCAGACCTGGCGTCCAGATGCGATAGTCCGGCTCGGCGAATTCGAACAGCGACCGGCCATCCAGGTTCGTGTACGTGAAACTCGCAAAAACCTCGAAGGCGACAGACGCCCCTCCGGGGACGTATAGAGACGCATTGGAAACATCGACGATCGAATCGATGGGCGCGACATTAGAAGCGCTGCCCCAATACGAGTTTGCATGGACGTCCAGGACGTGCACGATCGGCGTCGTGAGCACCGTCGGGCTGTCACCTTGATAAATGGCCATGTGTGCTGAGACGTGTCCGTTGCTGACTCGGACGCCTGGCAGGATTCCGCCGAACGTTCTGACCGAGCAATAGCCAAGGAATCCGACCGACGTGTCGACGTCGACGGCGACCGGGTAGTCTTTCGCGTTATTCCAGACGTAGACGAAGCTGACGTATGAGCCCCCGTCGCCGCTCGTCTCGAGGTGCGCCTGCACCCAATTGTCATCCGCTGTTAGGCTTGACGAGACGAGGATGCCGGTCGGCAACGACCACGTGAAGAGAGGCTGGATCATTTCGACGACCGGTGGGTCGAAAGGGGGAATCGCCGGCGCGCGGCGCAAGCCAGTGAGCGCCCGCATATTCGTCACGACGCTGGTTTTCATCGCCGCGTGTCGCTCGACCGCCGCAGCGTCGGGCTTGCGTGGTGAATACGGCTTGTCGTGCTTCAGGACTTTTTCGAGGGCGGCGATATTGAGCCCGGCCTTCTCGAGGGCAGGCGTCAGCAGCTTTGCGACCTTTCGCTCGTCCGTTAGCGATTCCCACCGACGAGGCGGGGCAAGACCGGGGGCTGGGCCATAGATCTTCTTGGCCGCTGCGATAATCGCCTTGATTCGATCTTTGTCGATCTTCGCCATGCGGCAGCATCCTACACCCTCACCGAGCTGGCGGCGACTTCTAATCAATCGCGAGCCGTAGGGTGGAAAGGGGAGAAAGGGGTCAGAGTAGGGTTGCTCTAATTTGACACACTGCCGCACCAGGCACTCGCTGAAGGCGAGGAGAAGGAGCGGTTTCTCGTGAACCACGGCCTGTTCGCGACACCGGTCGGAGCAGTTGGACTCGACATGCGCAAGCGTTACGCTAGGCGACGCTGTGATAGCTCTATCCGTTTACGAATTTTTCTTCCGCGTGTTCGCTTTTGTCCTTGGCGCCGCGGTCGGCTCGTTCCTGAACGTCTGCATTTATCGTTTGCCTGTCGATCTTTCGATCAACCGCCCACGCCGCTCGTTTTGCCCGGCGTGCAAGAAACCGATACCCTGGCATCACAACCTGCCATTGATTAGCTGGATCGTGCTCCGTGGTCGCTGCGCAAATTGCGGCGCGAAAATCGCCTTTCGCTATTTTGCCGTGGAATTGCTCACTGCGCTCCTTTTTCTCGTCATCTGGCGGACCTTCCCCTGGCAGGCGGCCATCGCGTATTGGATTTGTGTTTCGTTCCTGATCGTCGGGACATTTATTGATTTCGAGCATTTCATCATTCCAGACCGGGTAACGATCGGCGGAATCATCGCGGGAGTCGTCGCCAGCCTGGCAGTGCCAGCTTTGATGGAAACAGATTCGCGGCTCGCTGCGGGCGTCCGTTCTCTGCTCGCAGCTGCTCTGGGCTACGTGATCCTTTTGCTCGTTCTGGAAGCGGGGAAAATCGCTTTCGGAAGAAAAAGGATTCGTTTCGACATGCCCACACCGTTCACATGGACAAAACGCGCAGACGATGCCGATTTCCTCGTCGGAAACGAGAAAAGTTTGTGGAGCGAGCATTTCGCTCGCGAGAAGGATCGACTATTGCTTCAGTGCAACGAGGCGAAGATCGACAATCACACGTACGAAAATGTGACGCTGGATTTTCATTATGACCGCGTCGCGGTGGAGGGCGAAGAGTTTCTGCTCGATCATGTAAACGAAATTTCGGGCGTCGCGCGGGAATTGCTGATTCCTCGGGAAGCAATGGGCCGCGGCGATTTGAAGTTTCTGGCCGCGATTGGCGCATTTCTCGGGTGGCGCGCGGTGTTGTTCAGTCTTTTTGCGGCCTCGCTGCTTGGTTCGATTATCGGCTTGATCACGCTCATCGTGGGGAAGCGTGTCTGGTCGGCAAAGCTGCCGTTTGGGCCTTATCTGGCGTTTGGCGCGGTGAGCTGGATGTTCTTTGGCGACGTTTTTTTGCGTTGGTACGCCGGGTTGCTCAGTCCGTAGATCGCGAGGACGAACAGAGTAAGAATAAGAGTAAGAATAGGAAATAAGATCAAAAACGATGTGGCCAAGTGCCGCTAAACCTTAATCTTGCTCTTATTCGTATTCTTAATCTTATCTTTGTGCGCTGCCCCTGCCTGGTAGCTCGGCGGTTCTTCGAAAATTCGGACGTCGGAATTTGCGCGGATCAGACCAACCAGCATTGAGACGATCTTCACGAGAATGCCCTTGCCTGCTTCAACTTCAGACGCGCTCACGAATTGTTTGGCTACTAATACGTTAAGGCATGCGGCTGATTCTAGTGCAGAGCCGCGGGCGTTATCAAAAAATCGGCAGCGATCGGGCGAAGTGAACTTTCCGTTTCCTTCCGCGATGTTCAAGGGAACCGAGGTCGATGCGCGATCCAGTTGATTGCGAACGGAAGCAGTCGCAGGCAGTCGATTCAAAACGGGGATGGTCCATGTGATGAATTCGAGGGATGCTTTGTACACTTCGAGTTTTTCATGATCAAGGCACGTGTGCATTGGGAGGCAAGAAGATTAGAAAGAGGAATACGATTAAGATTAAGGATTTACCGTCGCGCCCTACCAGGCTTCAGTGGGAACCGTCGCTGACGGCTGGCTTGCGGAAACCGTTGCTCGCCGGCGCAACATCAATCCCAGATTGATCAGTTCGCATTTCCACCAGCGCCGCACTCCGTGCCAGATTTGCTTGCGCAGGCGGAAATCCGGCACAAATCCATCGAAAAGCTCCCGCCAACCGGCGTTTCTTCTCCCGTAGTAGCCAGTTGCCCAACGCCGTTTTGCCAGCGCGACAAGGCGGCGATTATAGAAACTCATCGTGTGCCGGGCCAATCTTCCTCCGACGCCGCTGAATGGCAGATTAAGGAATTCACATTCCGGATCGCGGTAAACGGCCCTGACCAAGCCGATGTAATAGCTGCTTACATCGAGAAGAAGCGCGGCCGACATCAGATCGGCGTCGCCCATGTAGTAGTATTTGTCCTTGTACAAACTTTCGAACCAGTAACGGTAGCCGATCGGATATTGCCGGTTGTAATTACAAAGCCGCTCCGTCACATCCTCGCCCGCCAAGCTGCGGGCCAGTAAATCGGCCACGTAGTAAGAGGTGTAAGAACAAAAATCGAGACCCGGACTGTAAAGCGGATCGATAAACCCCGCAGCGTCACCGACTGCAGCCCAGCCGTCGTCGCAAACTTTCTCGCTGTGATATGCGCACATCGACAAGGCATGCACGTCGCCTTCGATCACGCGCGCCGCGTCGAAAATCTCGCGACCCACGGGATTGCTGAGAATATGCGCGTGCAACCGTTGGCCCAGACTCGGTCCTTCCGGAAACTTGAAAATGCGGCTGTCGTAAACAATACCAGCACTGACATCTCCCCCGCGCAACGGAATGATCCAGACCCACCAGCCGCGGCCGAACAGATGGTTGGTGGCCCATTCACGCGCGGCGCGAGAACGATTAGCGTAATCCGGAAACCGTTCTCGCCATTCATAGCTGTCCCACTCTTTGACCCCGCTGAATCGCGCCCAGACGGCGTTGATGGGATGCTCGGTATTCGGACGAAGATGTCCGAGTTTCCGGGCGAGCATTGTCGCTCGCCCTGTCGCATCGACAAGCCAACGGCAAGTGGTCCCGCGACTGCGGGATTCGCTACGATCGACAACGGCGCTAACCCTTTGCCCATTTGCGCCGTTCAGCTCGTAGTTTGTTACCTTTGCCGGACGCCAGAGCTCGCAACCCGCTTGCACCGCGAGATCGAGCATGTGCGAATCCAGTTTTGCCCGGTCCAGTTGAAAACCCGGCAATCGGCTTTGGTAGCGTGTGCCGACCTCGACGCAATCGTCAAAGCGCTGATCGGGCTGGTTCGAAAACCAGAGGCGCAATCCCTGTTTTGCCAGTTGATGATGACCGAGATAATGGGTCAGGCCTAAGATGCGCGTCAGGTAACAACTGCTCACTTCGGTAGTCGATTCCCCGACCTTGCGGTCGAACTCGGCTGTTTTTTCGATGATGAGGACGCGCGCTTCGGGACGTTTCCGTTTGAGCATGAGCGCGGTCGCAGCGCCGGAAAACGCGCCGCCGATGATTACGACGTCATATTCGAAATTCATCACAACCGGGAAAATGGACTTTGCGGGTCGCAAACGCAATCAGTTCCGCTGGGGAATGTCCTGTAGGGGACGACGCTGTCGTCCCTGGAAGCCAACGGCTTCCCCTACAATTGTTGGACATCGGGCGCCTGCCACGCCGTAGCCTTGCGGAGACGGGTTGAGCGTTCGACGTTGACCGCGTGATTTTCACAAACGCGCGTTTGATTTTTCCCGATGGAATTCGCGACGGCCTCGAAGTTGTCGCGGAAGAAGGAAAAATTACCGCGATTCGGGAGCAAACACGCGCGCGCGGAGAAGACATTGTCGATCTTGGCGGAAATTATCTCGCACCCGGCTTTGTCGATCTTCACATGCACGGTGCACTTGGCCACGATACGATGGAAGCGTCCGCGGAAGCATTTCGGGCCATCTGCGATTTTCATGCGAGTGGCGGCACCACCTCACTCCTGCTCACAACGGCGACGGCGCCGATGGATAATCTCGTTGATGTGCTGAACGCAGTTCGAAATTGTCGATCTTCCATCGACGGGATCGCTGGCGTTCATGTGGAAGGTCCGTTTATTTCAAAGGCGAAATGCGGGGCACAACGCGCGGAATTCATTCAGGATCCGTCACCGGTTGCAGTGCGACGATTGCTCGAGCACGGAGATGTAATCAAACGCGTCACAATCGCGCCGGAGTTACCCGGAGCGCTTGAAGCGATCGAGCAATTCCGCGAGCACGGAATCAGCGTGAGCGGCGGTCACAGCGACGCATGGGATGAGGAGGCGCGGGCTGCGTTTGACCGCGGGATGCGCAGTGTAACTCACACATTTAATTGCATGTCGTCAGCGCGCCGCCGGCGATTTTATCGCGTCGCGGGGTTGCTTGAATTTGCGTTAAGCGAGCCGCAAATCAGTTGCGAGTTGATTGCAGACGAGCATCACGTTTCCGCCACATTGATGAAGATGTTATATCACGCCAAAGGCCCGGGCGGCATTTGTCTCGTGACCGACGCCACTGCCGGCGCCGGGTTGCCCGAAGGATCTCGATTTTCGCTTTTCGGCAATGGTTGCATTGTCGAAGGCGGCGTTTGTTTACTCGCCGACCACTCAGCACTGGCGGGGAGCGCTTCGCGCATGATCGATCTCGTCCAGACAATGGTGAGAGATCTCGATGTTCCGGTGCACGAGGCGATCACCATGGCGACAGCAACTCCTGCGCGCGCAATCGGTCTGGAAACGAAAGGCCGCCTGGCGGTCGGAGCTGATGCAGATTTTGTCGTTCTCTCTCCAGAATTGGACGTGCTGCGAACATTTAGTGACGCCGAGGAAGTTTTTCATTGGAGAAAAAATGAGAGTTAAGGCGGAGTTTCGCCAGGAGACTAAACGACGAGAAAGTCCGTGCGAAAGTCCGAGTCAATCTTCAGCGCGGGAGCATTCCTCAGAATTACCAGCCGAGGATTTTCGCGAACATCAGCGGCGCAACGATGGTGGCGTCGGACTCGATTATATATCGCGGAGTGTCGACGTTGAGTTTTCCCCACGTGATTTTCTCGTTGGGCACGGCGCCGGAGTACGATCCGAAACTGGTGGTGGAATCGCTGATCTGACAGAAATAACCCCACTCGGGCACGAGCGTGCTGACTACGTCTTGATTCAGCATCGGCACAACACAGATCGGGAAATCGCCGGCGATGCCACCGCCGATCTGAAAGAAGCCGATGGAAGAGTCCTGTGATACCCGACGATACCATTCCGCGAGCTCGATCATGTATTCGATCCCAGAGCGCACGGTATGCACGTCGGTGATCGCTCCCGTGATGCAGCGGGCGGCATAAATATTTCCGAGCGTCGAATCCTCCCACCCGGGGACGAACAGCGGAAGGTCCTTTTGGGCGGCGGCCATCATCCAACTGTCGCCCGGGTCGATCTCGTAGAATTTCTTGAGCCGGCATTCCCTCAAAATTTTGAAAAGAAATTCGTGCGGGAGAAATCGTTCCTTTTTCTTGGACGCGGCGATCCAATCTTCGATAACCACCTTCTCGATCTTGCGGATGGCATACTCCTCTGGAATGCAGGTATCGGTCACGCGGTTGAGATGACGGCGCAGCAGCTTTTCCTCGGCCTGCGGGCTCAGCTCGCGGTAGTTGGGTATGCGTTCGTATTGGCTGCGCGCGACCAGATTAAAGAGATCCTCCTCCAGGTTCGCGCCGGTGCAGGCAATGGCATGGACTTTATCCTGACGAATCATTTCCGCGAGGGAGACACCCAGCTCGGCCGTGCTCATCGCGCCAGCGAGCGTGATCATCATTTTCCCGCCGCGGTCGAGATGCGTGACGTAAGCATCGGCAGCGTCTTTGAGGACTGCCGCGTTGAAGTGCCGATAATGGCGGTCAATGAACTGGCTGATGCTACCTGCTTTCACGCGATCAACCTTTGCGATTTGTTTGTTCATTGTCGATCCACAAGAGCTTTTATAATGTGTCCCCGAGCAATTGAGAGCACGCATTTTTTTTCGGCACGGCGAGGTCCTAAGGCAGCGAAGCGATAATCCGGGCGGCCAATGTTTCCGGCGTTATGCCGAGGACGAGAACGAGCAGAGCAAGCAATGTTAGCGACACTCGCGACAACAAATCGATTTTGACTACTGATGTTTGGGCGGCTGTTTCATCAACGAAAATTACTTTCAGCACAATGAGGTAATAGTAGAGAGAGATCAGGCTACCGAAGAGCGCCAGCGCGACGAGCCAGAGCAGGCCGTGATTTCCGCCAGCGCCCAACGCGGCGCTGAAGAGGTAGAATTTCCCGAAAAATCCCGCGAGCGGCGGGATGCCAGCCAGCGACAATATGAAGATCGACATGCATCCAGCGAGCAATGGCGAACGGGACCAGAGCCCGGAAAAATCAGAAAAATCGTCGCCACCAGTTTCACGTCGAACCAACGCGACAACACCGAAGGCGCCAACCAACGTGACAGCGTAGATGGTCGTGTAGAACAGCGTCGCGGAGAATCCGTCGCGCCCGCCGGCGACGAGTCCAAGCAATGTGTAACCAGCATGCGCGACAGCGGAGTAAGCGAGCAGACGGCGCACATTGGTCTGCGCGAGCGCGACGAGATTGCCAACCAGGATCGACAATGCGGCGAGCGTCGCCAGAACCGGCGACCAGCCGGCCACCATTGCGTGCCAGGCCGCGCCGCCGTGTACGGGCGCGAAGCCAACGAGCACAATTTTTCCTAGCACGACGAACGAGGCGACCTTCGAGGCCGAAGCGATAAAAGCCGCGCTGGGGACAGGTGCGCCCTGATACACGTCGGGCGCCCAAAGATGAAATGGCGCGGCGGCAATCTTGAACGCGAAGCCGACGAGAGTCATTATGATGCCGACAGCGAGCAGCGGTTGGACAGATGCGCTCGTCAATTTCTCCGCAATCGCGGCGAGGCTTGTCGTTCCAGACATGCCGTAAACGAAACTGATTCCAAAAAGTGTGAATGCGCTCGCCGTGCTGCCGAAGAGGAAATATTTCAGGCCCGCTTCGGCCGAGCGAAGGTCAGTTTTGTCGAATGCGGCCATGACGTAAAGCGAAAGGCCGAGCAGCTCCAGCCCGATGAAGATCATGAGAAACTCTTCGCTGCCAACCAGCAGCATCAGTCCGGCCGTTGCGAGCAGGATGATTGCCAGATATTCGCCGTGATTGCGCAAAGATTTCTCTGACGGCGTCATCAGCACTGTGAAAACTGCGAGCACGATGCAGATGATTTTAAACAGCGAGTTTAGTGGCGAGATCACCAGCATCCCGCCAAAAAGTGTCGCGTTTTGCGGTAGGACGAGCACGGCACCGATTGCGAATACGAGCCCGAGCGCGGCCACGGCGGAACACAACGCGAACGCGCGCGTGCTCGCGAGGCCAATGGCGAGTACCGCAAGCGCCGTCACGACGATGACGGCTTCGGGCGACGCAAGCTTGAGCAATTCCAGATAACTCATTTCAAAAACCTCATCGCTTCAACAGCTGGCATAATGCGATCGAGCAGGAATTTTGGATAGAGTCCGACTGCGAGCGTTGCCAACATAAGGAGACAAGCGCCTATTTTTTCTGCGGCTGTAATGTTCTGTGGTTCATTCCAGTCCGCGTCCAGCGTCACCCGCCCTTCTTGCATGCGGACGCTCGAGATCGCGTCACCGAAGAAAGATTTCTTGAGCGCGCGCAAAGTGAACGCGGCGACGAGGACCATGCCGGCACCGGTGATCCAGACGGCCAGCGGGAAAGTTTTCCATGCGCCGATCAAGATTGTGATCTCGGCGGCGAACCCGCTGAATCCAGGAATGCCTATGGAAGCGGCTGACGCGACGACGAATGTGAACGCGGCGAAAGGCAGCACGTGGCTTAGATTCATCCCGGAGAGGGCGTCGAGCTCGCGCGTGTGGGTGCGACGATAGATCATCCGTCCAGCCACCGCAAAGAGCAGGGCCGCGATGACGCCATGCGAGAACATTTGCAGCACCGCACCCGAGACGCCGAGCGCATTGGCCGTGGCCAAACCGAGCAGGACGAAGCCCATGTGGCTCACGCTCGAATAACCGATGACGAATTTCAGGTCGCTCTGGCGCAGGGCGACGGCCGCAGCGTAGAGAATCCCAATTACGGCGAGAACTGCGATCCAGTTGCGCCACATTTCGAAACCCTGCGGAAAAAGATTCATCGCGACACGGAGCCCGGCGTAAGCGCCCAGCTTCATTACGATTCCGGCGAGCAACATCGAACCGGCAGTCGGGGCGGCGACGTGACCAGTGGGCGCCCAAGTGTGGAGCGGCCAGATGCCGGCGAGCACGGCGAACCCGAGAAATAACACTGGAAATGCCCACGATTGTAGTTGCGGCGCGAATTGGAATTGTGCGAGTTGATTCAGGTCTAACGACCCGGCCGTCACATAGGCGACAAGGATACCGATAAAGACGAGTGCGCCGCCGAAGAACGAATAAAGGGTCAGCTTCATCGCGCCGTATTCCTTATTGGTCGATCCGAAGATCGCGATTAAAAAATATTTCGGCACGATCACGAGCTCGTAGAAAACGAAGAGCAAAAACAAATCGGCGCTCAGGAAGACGCCGTACGAACCGGCGACAACAAGGAGCAACCAGAAGAAAAACTCATTCTGCCGATGATCGGCATCCCACGAGAAAAGCACCGTGCTCACCGCGACGATGCCGGTGACAAGAACCATCGTCAGGCTAATGCCATCGACCGCGAGATGATAATTCATCCCTAAGCTCGGCACCCATGGCACGCGCACGATTGTGTTGAAGTGCGCAAGATCGACAATCGGCGTCTGGAAGAACGCGATGAGGCTCACGACGAAATCCGCAACTGTCGTGACTAACGCAATCCAGCGCGCAAGAAAGCGCGGCATGAATAGCAACACGACTGCTCCCGCAAACGTGATGTAAATCGTCCAGGCGATCATCGACGTTTGCGCACTCGATATCGCGGCATTTTCTCGCGCACATGAAACCCTATTTCACGCCGCGGCTTTTCCGCCGGAGCCATCAACTGCCGGATTGCCTCGATAATTGCGGCAATTTCTTCATCATGTTTCCCAACTCGCCTTTCGAGTCCGGAAAAGTTTCGCGCGAGCTCGCGATTTGTTTCAAGCGTCTGGCGCAGTCGTACAAACGCGCGCATGATGGCGATGTTTACTTTGACCGCACGTTCGCTGTTCAACACGCTGGACAACATGGCGACGCCCTGCTCGGTGAACGCGTACGGCATGTGCCGTCGTCCGCCCCGGCTCTTTGATATTCCAAATTGGAATATCAAACGCTTAGCCTCTTCGGCGGTGAGTTGAAACATGAAGTCCGAGGGAAATCGGTGCCGATTACGATTGACGGCCTTGTTCAGATTCCCAGTAGTTACGCCGTAGAGTTGCGCCAGATCGGAATCGAAGAGCACCTTCTCGCCGGGCAGATGACGGATCCTTTGCGCAATTCGCTCAATCGGAATGACTTTCTTGCTCATTCGAGTGACTCTCAAGAAAACAGCCACGCCATTTGAACGACGGTTGCATTGAAGATGTTGAAGACGAACTGCGGCGCGATGCCGATCACGAACATGAGCAGCGTTACCGGAACGACGACGAGCTTTTCGCTTCGCAAAAGATCGGGAAACGCGCGGCAACTCTCGGCCAGGGGACCGCTGAAGAGCGCCTGCATCGCGCGGGCAAACGCAATCGCCGTGACGAGCAGACCAATGACTGCGATAGCAGTGAACGAAGCCGCCATCGCGAATGAGCCTTTAAAGATAAGAAATTCGCCAATGAATCCGTTCAGCCCCGGCAGACCGAGCGACGAAAACATGGCGACGCTCATCCAGCCGCAAAGGAGTGGCGTTCGTTGCATCAATCCGCCGAAATCATTAATGCCGCGCAGCCCGCGGCGCT
>WNFQ01001932.1_pt1 | contig 14907 bp, 17 predicted proteins | sample 5400171 | NCBI WGS metagenome assembly WNFQ01 (sample SAMN13153356, study PRJNA577476) | soil metagenome | isolation source: 20 cm soil under Madrone tree | place: USA:California | collected 2016-06-14
TTTCATCGGCTGAATCTTGACGGCCAGATCTTCGACACGCGGCTTCACGATTTTCTCGTAATCGCGATAGCTCATTTTGATTGCATCGGTATGCGTGCCCGCTTCGAACACGATGTAGTCCTGCTCCGCCAGATGCTTGTCCACGTAGGTTGGCACGCCGTAGAGATTGCCAAACGGCGGCATCGCTCCAATCGCGCAGTCGGGAAATAGCGACTTGAACTCTGCTTCCTTGTCCAACACCGCGGTTTGGCCGATTGCTTTGGCGAACTTTTCGAGATCGATCTGATGATCGGCCGGAAGCGCCGCCATTAAATGCTCGCCTCCAGATTTTATCACCAGCACCTTCGCGTGATGCCGGGCTTTCACGTGCTCGGCTTGGGCGATCCTTTGCGCAGTAACGGCTTCCGGATGATGCAGAATCTCATAAGGCGCTTTGCTCTCGCTCAAGCAATCGATGAGCCGTTTCGGTATTTCCATAAGCACAACCTCCGGTGCAAATTATCACTTTTCCGGCCAATCTCTACTCTGCCGCGCGGGCGAAGAAGGCTGTGATGATTTCCACGACCTCAGGAAGAACTTTGCACGCGACACCAATCGCAGACCGCCACGAAGACCGCGGCGCGCGAAAGATTGTTGAGTATGGCTAAATACGAAGTTTGTGAAAATGACTATGACAAGGCCTTTGAAGTGATTGCGGCCGGCAAGCATCACACCTTCGACAGCTTCGAGTGCGCGATCCACGCGCTCGGACCGACGGTTTAGTCTCAGTAATGCTTCAATCAGCTCGAAGTTACTTTCGATGCCAGGCGACCAGCACGTTTTTCTTGCGTTCGCCGCAGGCATCATTGACTAATGCAAAGGTCAAAGTGTTTTCGTTCGGTCGGCTAAACTTGTAAACGCCGGGGCCTTTGCAGCCTTTCGCAGTTTTACCGCCTTTTTCCTGCAATGTGACCGTGTCGCCGGCGACGGTGTAATTGCCCCAAATGTGGCGCTTCGGATTCACAACATCGAACGTGCCATCGGCCTTTATCGTCCAGACAGTGTGGAGCGAATTGGTCCATGTGCCGGCCAACGCGACCGGACCAGACCTGGGAGAGGTCGCGCAGGCACTGATGAACGCTATCAAGGCACCTGCGAAAGTAATTCGGAGAAAGGATTGTGTTTTCATGTCGCCAACCCTGTCCTGTGGCGTCTGAAGGTCAAGCCTAAATCGCGGCTAACAGCGATGCGCATTACGTTCTCTCTTCCTGCTAGTATCATTCGGAGCACATCTTTACTCACTCCCAAGGCTCGGTAGTTTTCGGTGATGTCCGTTTCGGAAGCACAAATTCGGGACGCGCTGAAGTCGGTTAAATATCCCGGCTTTACCCGCGACATTGTTTCGTTTGGTTTGATCAAGTCGGTCAACATCGACAACGGCGAAGTCAAAGTACAACTCGCGCTCGCCACGAATGATCCCAGTATTCCGGCGACGATCAAAAATGAAGCGGAAAGCGCATTGCGCGCCATAGAAGGCGTTCGAAGCGCAAAAGTTTTGATCGACATCCACGCGCCACCCGGCGGGGCAGGAACCGGCATCGGTGCGACGCGAATTCCAGGAATCAAACACGTCATTGCGGTGGCCAGCGGCAAAGGCGGTGTCGGCAAATCGACTGTCGCGGCAAATCTCGCGGTCGCGCTCGAGCAGACTGGAGCGCGCGTTGGTCTGTGTGATTGCGACATATACGGCCCGAGCATTTCGCTCATGTTCGGGACGCGCGAACGGCCAATGGCCACGGAGGAAAACAAAATCGTTCCGATCGAGCAATACGGATTGCGGCTTATGTCGATGGGATTTCTGCTCGACGACGCATCACCAGCGATTTTGCGCGGGCCGATGGTCACACGCTACACCCAACAGTTTCTCCAGCAGGTCGAATGGGGTGAGCTCGATTATCTGGTTCTTGATCTTCCGCCCGGCACCGGCGACATCCAGCTTACCATTGTGCAAACGGTCGCGCTTTCCGGAGCCATCATTGTAACTACACCTCAAGAAGTTGCGCTTATCGATGCGCGCAAGGCCGCTACCATGTTCGACAAGGTCAATGTCCCGGTGCTCGGTTTCGTCGAGAACATGAGTTATTTCCTCTCGCCATCTGACGGCAAACGCTACGATATTTTCGGAAGCGGCGGCGGCGAACGTGAAGCGAAGCGGCTGAGCGTCCCGTTGCTCGGTCAAATCCCCATCGATATTGCCACGCGCGAAGCGGGCGATCATGGCGTCCCAATTGCCAGCGAAGATCGACAATCACCGGTGTCCCGCGAGTTCAAAAAGATTGCCGAAAACCTTCGTAAGAGTTTGCCGTAGTGATGCATCCGGGGCCGCGAGGCAAAACGAGATTAAATAAAAGACGCGGTTGTCCCGTCGAATCCGAGTAATGCGATTTTGTTGACTAATGGCCAATTTTATGAAAGAAAAGCCAGAGATGCTGTCTTCGGAAGAAGATCAATCTCGATTCGTTAAGAATTCTGTCCTCTACAAGGAGTTCCTTGCGGAGCGCGCGGAGATTTTGAGGCACAAATGGATCGAGAGCGAAAAAGCCGGCAAAGACATCGGCTTTGAAAAGGCTCTGCTCGATTGGATCGTGAAACATCGCTCCAGCTGGCGAGACCGACGAATGAAGGAGGCGCGCACCGAGAAGTCCGCCTCCTAATTTTTTATTCCTTTAAAGTGATCCCGCGAGGTCGCCAAGGAAAGTCATGAACCAGGCAAAACAAAATTCATCAGCCGCCGTTCCGATCATGGACGCGGAGGCGATTCGTCGCGCGATTCGGCGAATCGCGCACGAAATCATCGAGCGCAACCCGCAGCTTGCCAAGGTGGTGCTGGTGGGAATTCCCTCGCGCGGCGTGGAGGTCGCGGAGCGGATCGCGGCGTTCATTCACGAGATAGAAGAGATCGACATCGAGACTGGCGCAATCGATGTGGCGATGCATCGCGACGACGTCGGAACGCGCGCGGAATTGCCCGTCGTGCGCGCGTCAAAACTGCCGCTGCCGCTGGAAGGGCGCACCGTCATCATTGTCGACGACGTCCTTTACACGGGCCGCACTGTTCGCGCGGCCATGGACGCGATCAATTCATTCGGGCGACCCGCTCGGATCCAGCTCGCCGCGTTGGTCGATCGAGGCCATCGCGAGCTGCCAATTCGCCCCGATTACGTGGGGAAGAATTTGCCGACCGCTGGGAGCGAAAAAGTACAGGTGCGGCTCCAGCAAACCGACGGCGAACCCGACGAAGTACGCTTGGAAAAACAATGAACGCGCGTGCTACCCAATGACGACGCGCTGGACACGAAAGGATTTGCTCGGCCTGCGGGAGTTGTCCGCTGACGAGATCAATTTCATTCTCGAAACCGCCGATGCGTTTAAACAAGTGGGGACTCGTGAGATCAAGAAGGTCCCGGCACTGCGCGGAAAAACCCTGGTTAACTTCTTTGTCGAACCGAGCACGCGGACGCGCACCTCGTTTGAGCTGGCCGCGTTTCGGTTGAGCGCAGACGTGATCAATATCTCGGCGACGACTTCCAGCCTGACCAAGGGTGAAACGCTCAAAGACACCGCGCGCAATCTGGAGGCATTGCACGCCGATATCCTCGTTCTGCGTCACAGCTCCGCAGGCGCGCCGCAGTTTCTTGCACAGCGACTCAAATCCAGCGTGATCAATGCCGGCGACGGCGCGCACGAGCATCCCACCCAAGCGCTTCTCGATCTTTATACGATCCGCGAAAAGAGGGAAAAAATTGCCGGGCTGCACGTTGCAATCATCGGCGACATTTTATTTAGTCGCGTCGCGCGCTCGAACATTTTTGGCCTGCTTAAGCTCGGTGCGCGTGTCACGCTGGTCGGACCGAGCACGCTGGTGCCGCGCGAGTTCGAAAAACTTGGGGTCGAAGTTTCGCACAAGATCGACCACGTCCTTCCCAAGGTGGATGTGGTGAACCTTTTGCGCATTCAGCATGAACGCCAGCGCAGAGAATATTTCCCGGGAATCGACGAATACATCCGGCTGTTTGGCCTGACCAAGGAACGCGCAAAACTTTTGAAACCGGATTGTCTGATCATGCATCCCGGCCCGATCAACCGCGGGGTCGAGATCGACAGCGAAGTCGCAGATGGGTTGCAAAGCGTGATCCTCGACCAGGTCACCAATGGCCTCGCCGTGCGCATGGCTGTTCTCTATCTCTGCGGAGGAATTTCAACATGAACAGCGCGACGATCATTCGCAACGGCCGGGTGATCGACCCGGCAAACAAGCGGGATGAAATTGCCGATCTTTTGATTGTTGATGGAAAAGTCGCGCCGGTCTCTCAACTCTCAACTCTCAACATCCAACCCGATGAGATTGACGCACGCAATCTGATCGTCTGCCCCGGTTTGATCGACATGCATGTCCATCTGCGCGAGCCGGGATTCGGTCATAAGGAAACGATTGAGTCCGGGGCGCGAGCGGCAGCGGCTGGCGGATTTACCACGGTTGTTTGCATGCCGAACACTTCGCCGGTCGCGGATAATCCTAGCACGATCGCGTGGATCAAAGATCGAGCGGCGGCTGTCGCGTGCGTAAATGTTTTGCCAGCCGGCGCGATCTCGAAAAATCTAGCGGGCGAAGAGCTCGCGCCGATTGGATCACTGGCGCAGGCCGGCGTCGTTGCGATCACCGACGACGGTCACTGTGTTCAAAATCACGAGGTGATGCGGCGCGCGCTCGAGTATGCCCGCATGGTCGATGTGCCTGTGCTCGATCACTGTCAAGATTACAATTTAGTCGGCAATGGAGTCGTGCATGAAGGTTACTGGAGCATCCTCCTCGGTTTGCCGGGCTGGCCCGCGTCAGGTGAGGAAGCGATTGTCATGCGCAATATTTTGCTCGCGGAACTCTGCGATCATCACATTCATTGCCAGCACCTGAGTACAGCCGGAAGTGTCCGATTGTTGCGCGAAGCACGGGCGCGCGGTGTGAAAATCAGCGGCGAAGCCTGCCCGCATCACATCGCGTTGACCGACGAAGCGATCCAAAATTTTGATACGAATTACAAAATGAATCCGCCGCTGCGTTCGCAGGCAGATGTCGATGCGCTGCTGGAGGGAATCGCCGACGGCACATTGTCGATCTTGTGTTCCGACCATGCGCCGCATGCCGATTTCGAAAAGGAAGTGGAATTCGATGCCGCGCCGTTTGGCATCGTCGGATTGGAGACTGAGCTCGGCTTGTTTCTCGATCTGCTCGTGCACAAGCTTCGCAAGATCGACATCGTCCGTTTGATCGAGATGTACACTGACGAGCCGGCACGTTTGCTGAAGATTGATGCCGGCGCGCTATCGCTCGGCGCAACCGCCGATGTGACGGTCATTGATCCGGATTTGGAGTGGACGGTCAGGGTTGATAAATTCGAATCAGCCTCACGGAATTCGCCGTTCGATAGATGGAAATTAAAAGGGCGAGCCGTGCGAACGATTGTCGGCGGCAAGACAGTTTGGAAATTGTAGCCGCGATCGGTGATCCGGGGCCGGCATCAGCAATGCCGGCTACAGCTATCCCGTGTATCCGCCGTGGATGTAGCTTTCAAGATGCGCGATCGCGGCGCTCTGGCAGGAAATGACGTGCTTGACCAGATCGCCAATAGAGATCACGCCCACAACTTTGTCGCCATCCATTACCGGCAAGTGACGGATATGCTTGTCTGTCATGAGACGCAAACATTTCTCGACCGGTTCGCGCGGATGCGTGACGGTCAAATTCGTTGACATGATCTCGGCGACCTTCGTTTCGCGAGAATGCTTCCCGCGCAGGAAGACTTTTCGGGTGTAATCGCGTTCGGAAATGACGCCCACCAATCGCTCTTGCTCCATGACCAGGAGCGCGCCGACATTCTTTTTCTCCATCATTTCGATCGCTTCAAAAACCATTGCGTCCGGTGAGATCGAAAAAACCTCGCCGCTTTTGTGATTCAGGATCGCGCCGATGGTGCCACTTACGTCCATAAGCCAGAGATTTCAGGATAGGCCGATATTGGCCTGCGATGCAAAACAATTCTGATCGGTAGTCGCGCGCGGCCTGGTTGCAGATGTGCCCCGGCGGCAAGGGCGCTTCAACTCGATATGCTTGAATATCTGCGCGGCGCAAGTTCGGGTAGGACATTAAGAGCCAGTCAGGCGGGCTTCCGCCAGGTCGAGATCGCGCTGGATGCGGCGCAGGGCATCGTCGTTGATCACGCGTTCATTTCGTAAATGGATAATCGTTTGCCGTTCAATTCGCAGCGCCTCGTGCTGCAAACGCTGGTATTGTGGCGTGGCAATCTCGCCGCGGCAATCGTCCGGATTCTCAGCGCAAAGCTCCAACTGCTCCACGCGCTCGTCATATTCAGCGCGCAAACGATCCACTAAGTCAGGTGAAAAATCGCCGTTGGCACGCAGCTTCTCGATCAATTCAATCGCGGCCTTGTTCGCTTCCAGGCGCGCCGTTCGCTCCTCCTCGTCCGCCTGGCCATCACCCGTGATTCCGAGTTTCCGAATCAAGACGGGCAACGTCAAACCTTGCAAGACGAGTGTGGCGAGAATTACCGAGAAAGTGAGAAACAAGATGTAATTGCGGCCGGGGAACGCGGTGCCATTACTTAGCGCCAGCGGCAATGCGAACGCCGCGGCGAGCGAAACGACGCCGCGCATGCCCGACCAGGCTACGACAATGACATGTTGCCACCGCGGAATTGGGTCCCGCTGGCGCAATTTTTCGCCGAGCAGGCGTGGCAGATACGTCGCTGATAAGACCCACGCGATGCGGACCAAAATAACCGCGGCGCTGATAATGAGCGCGTTTTGGATCGGGCTGAACAGCGCTTCGGCGTGCAACCCACGCAGGATTCCCGGCAGCTGCAGGCCAATTACGATAAAAACGAATCCATTAAGGAGAAAAACGACCATTTCCCAAAACGCGAATGCCTGGAGTCGATAGCGAGCGGTCACCATGAGCGGGGAATGCCAACCGAGAAAAATACCCGCCGTCACCGTCGCCAGAACGCCGGAAACATGCAGTCGCTCGGCCGGCAAGTAAGCGGCAAACGGAGTAAGCAATGAGATTGTGATTTGCACGGGCGGGTCATCCAGATGCCGGTGTACCCAGCGCATCGCAAAACCGACGAGCAGCCCGAATGCAATGCCGCCGGCTGCAACCCACATGAACCGGAGCGTTGCATGTCCGAGCGAGAAAGTTCCGGTTGTCAGTGCGGCAATCGCGAATTGCAATGCGACCAGCGCCGTCGCGTCATTCACCAGGCTTTCCCCTTCGAGAATACTCTTGATGTGATGCGGCACGGGAAGTCGGCGGAGGACGGCTGCGGCTGAGACCACATCTGGAGGCGAAACAATTGCCCCAAGTGCGAACGCCGCCGCCCACGGAAGGCCAGGCAGAATCGTGTGGGCGACCCATGCGATGGTGACCATCGTCACCAGCACCAATCCAATCGCGAGCAGAAGAATCGGCCGCAAGTTTCGCCGAAAATCACGCCACGAAGTAAACAGCGCTGCTGGATAGAGCAGCGGCGGCAGAAAGAAGTAGAAGACAATCTCGGGATTGAGTCGCACTTCCGGCAAGCGCGGAACGAAGCTCAACGCGAGTCCGCTAACGACGAGCACAATGGGATAAGGCAGTGAAAGCTTATTGGCGAGAACGACGAGAGCCGCCACGGCTGCGAACAATGCGACGATAATTTCCGCCTGATGCATCGTAGGATCGACAATCGCTGTAGCCGGCGTCGTTGACCCCGGCCCGCGCTACAATAACTCAATCAATCGTGGCCGGCGACCGCGGTTACAGGTTTCGCCGCCTTCGCCCGGGCGCGATTTGCCTGCAACTCAGCCAAATGTTTTTCCGACCACCGGCAAAGCGCGTGCAGCGGTTCGATTAAAGTTCGGCCCAATCTTGTAAGAGAATATTCAACTTTCGGCGGCACGACCGGGTGCACTTTGCGTTGCACCAGACCATCGCGCTCCAGGCTGCGCAGAGTTTGGGTCAGCATTTTTTGCGAGATGCCGCCGATGGCGCGCTGGAGCTCGGCATAACGCCTCGTCCCGCGCGCCAGGATTTGAATGACGAGCGCGGTCCATTTATCCGCGATCCGATCGAGCACGAGTCGTGAAGGACATTGCGGTTCCAGGACCGAAGGCGGCGAGGATTTTTTAGGCATGGCTTTTTCTACTCCAAGGGCAATCAGAGAGCAACAACCGAAATAGAGTGTATAGACAGTATCGGCAGGTAGTTGACGATTGGTTTGGCCAGCTCGAAATTTAGGATATGCCAATGGTTAATTTCCCAATCGGTAATACGAAATTCGATTTTCTTTTAAGTGACGCAGAGTCGGCGGCCCGCGCTTCGCAGAGCGAAGCGGCTACAGCCGACGATGGAGCGCTGCTGGACGAGTATTCGCGCACAGTGGTGAGCGCCGTCGCTCGGGTCGAGCCCGCGGTCGTCAACATCGACATCAAACAACAGCGAATGAGCCGGCGCGGGCCGCGCGAGATCGGCGGCAGTGGCTCCGGATTTATCATCACGCCGGATGGCTTTATTGTGACCAACAGCCACGTCGTGCACGAGGCGAAGGAAATCGCGGTAAATTTATTCGATGGTCGCGAACTCCGTGCGCAGTTGGTCGGCGACGATCCCGATACCGATCTCGCCGTGATTCGCATCGATGCACCACAGCTCAAACATGTGCGCCTGGCGGATTCCGAAAAATTGCGCGTCGGTCAGATCGTCATTGCGATCGGCAACCCGCTCGGTTTCCAGGCCAGCGTGACAGCTGGCGTGATCAGCGCGCTCGGTCGCTCGATGTATTCGCAATCCGGTCGTTTGATCGACAATATCATTCAGACCGACGCGGCGCTGAACCCTGGCAATTCCGGTGGACCACTGGTGAATTCAGCCGGCGAAGTCATCGGTGTGAACACGGCGATGATTCGACCGGCGCAAGGCATCTGCTTTGCGATCGCGAGCAATACCGCCAGGCTCGTTGCCGGATGGCTGATCCGGGACGGACGAATTCGGCGCAGCTACATCGGCGTTGCCGGTCAAAATGTGCCGCTGCATCGGCGCGTGATTCGATTTTATAATTTGCCCCTTGAAACAGGGGTACTGGTGGTATCGGTGGAAAAAGACAGCCCGGCACAGCGCGCTGGTCTCCGGGAGGGCGATGTCCTTATTGCCTTTAATGAGCGGCCGATCGGCACGATTCATGATCTGCACAAAATGCTGGTGGGCGAGCAAATCGGAGTTTCCGCAAAGCTGCTGATTATTCGGCACACGGAAAAATTAGAGTTGTCGATCTTGCCGGCTGAATCGCGTGGGTGAGGTAGGGGCGCCGCGGCGCGGCCTCCTGGACAGCGCGGCGCGTTGTCCCTACCATTCATTTCGCTGTGAAGATTCTTGTTATTGGCGGCGGCGGCCGCGAACACGCGCTCGCTTGGAAACTGAAGCAGTCGCCGCGCGTAGAGCGTATTTTCTGTGCGCCGGGAAACGCCGGCACCGCCGAGATCGGTGAGAACGTCGCGATTTCCGCAAGTGACCTCCCGGGACTCGTTCGGTTCGCCAAAGAAAATCGTGTCGACCTAACGGTGGTTGGTCCGGACGACTCGCTCGCTGCGGGGATCGTGGATCTTTTTGCCGCGGCAGACCTGCGCATTTTCGGGCCGACCAAAGCAGCCGCGCGCCTCGAGTCCTCCAAGATTTTTGCGAAAGAACTGATGCGCGAACAAGGGATTCCTACAGCCCAGGCAGGCACGTTCGAAAGGAGCGATGATGCGCTACGGTTTTGCGACCGGGTGCGATTTCCGGTTGTCATTAAAGCTGACGGCCTTGCGCTCGGCAAAGGCGTGATCATTGCGCCTGACTGTGCTGTGGCAAGATCGACAATCGACGAGATGATAAACCAGGGCCGATTCGGTGAGGCAGGCCGGCGTGTCGTGGTCGAGGAATTTCTGCGCGGCACGGAATGTTCGCTGCACGCTCTGGTGGATGGCGCGAATTACCGATTGCTGCAAACGGCGCGCGATCACAAACGCGCGTTTGAGGATGATACGGGGCCGAACACGGGCGGAATGGGAGCGTTCAGTCCGGCAAACAATTGGAATGCAGAATTGGAAGATCAATTTCACAAAAAAATCATGGGACCGCTGCTGCGCGGTTTACACGAAAAGCGGATTACCTTCCGCGGCTTGCTTTATCCCGGACTGATGATCAGCGCGGACGGCGCCCGAGTACTGGAGTTCAATTGTCGCTTTGGCGATCCCGAGACGCAGGTAATTTTGCCCCGAATGAAATCCGATTTGTTGCCGTTGTTGGAGGCGACGATTGACGGAAAGATCGACTCACCCAAGGCGAGCTCAATCGAATGGGACCGGCGACCGGCGGTTACAGTTGTGCTCGCTTCGGGTGGGTATCCGGGCAAATACGAAACCGGCAAAAGCATTTCCGGGCTGGGCAAAGCGGCGGAACTTGACGGCGTGCGAATTTTCCATGCCGGAACGAAGCGAATAAACAGCGAAATTGTGACCTCAGGCGGCAGGGTTCTTGCCGTCACGGCCCTGGGATCGACTCTGGAAGCTGCGCGCACGCGCGCATACGAGGCCGTCTCGCGCATTCATTTCGAGAACTGTCATTACCGACGCGATATTGCTCTCAGTGCCGGTTACGGATAACATCGCAAAATTACGGTGATGTCTCGATTTTTGCCGGCGAGTTTTATGGTGTCGGTCGTAGCGGCGCATCTCTTTGCCCAGTTACCGACGCCGGCTACGCCATCCTCTATAGCCCCGAGCGCAACTGGGATTCCGTCGAAATCGCCTGCCATATCATCGCCTTCGCCAGCGGCGACACCGTCAACGCAAGACTTGGTCGACTCGTTAGGCCCTCCAGATTTGCAGGCAGTTATCACGCTTTTGAAAAGCAATTTTACAAACCCCGATGCAATTACCGAGACAGAGTTGAATCGGGCGACGCTCGAGGGGCTGATGGCTCGGTTGCCGCGCGGCGTGATGCTTTTCCCCAATAAGGAGAGCGCGCGAGCTGAAGCGCCGAGCGCCTTTTACAATGAGGTTCTGGGAGGTCACATTGGTTATTTGCGTCCCGGCTCGCTGAACAGCGCCAACCTTCAGGCGCTGGATAGGAGTCTCAGCAATTTCGCCGGGAAGAAAGTGGACGCGTTGATTATCGATCTTCGCTCCAGCGAGGGAACGAATGATTTTGCGATGGCGGCAGACTTCGCGAAACGATTTTGTCCAAAGGGCAAGACGCTGTTCACATTGCGCAAACCGGCGGCACGTCAAGATCGTGTGTTTAGTTCCGACCGCGATCCCGCGTTTCAAGGTCTGATCATGGTACTCGCCGATGGCGACACGTCCGGCGCAGCCGAAGCGCTCGCCGCCGCATTGCGGTTTTATGACAAAGCTCTGGTCATCGGGCAATCGACTCGCGGTCGCGCGGCCGAATACTCGGATTTGTCGTTGCCAGGCGGCAAAATCCTGCGTGTTGCGGTGGCGGAAATGGTTTCGCCCGATGGTCGCTCGTTATTTCCGGAGGGAACAAAACCAGACTTGCCCGTGGAGATGGCGATGGCGGACAAACGCCAAATTTTTCAAGCGAGCGGCGAAAAGGGAATGGGGCCATTTGTTTACGAAGCGGGGCGCCCGCACTTGAATGAGGCGGCGCTCCTGGCTGGAACAAATCCCGAGATTGAGGCGGCGGAGGCCGCGCAGCAGCAATCTCGAAAGCGTTCGGGACTCCCGGAGAAACCGCCGACACACGATCCAGTGTTGCAGCGCGCTCTGGATGTAGTGACCTCACTGGAGGTTTATCAAAAACGCTAACGTGGGTCCGTCAGGCCGTCGACAACGGCGAAGTGCATGATGCAAAATGTAACGGTGACCGATTGTTCTCCTTTCTGTCTCATGCGACGCGAATCGATCCGGGTCGCGCTGGCGTTTGACGATCATTTCCGTCAGGCCGGTTTTGAGATGGTGGAGTAAAGATACGATGGCAATCCAAAAGTAGATTGAGAGATTCTTCGATTTTGCTCAGAATGACAGCCAGGTGAGTCCGCTGGAGGAACGCATCGGTTACAAATTCCGCAATTCGCTTTTGCTGGCGGAGGCGCTCACTCATCCCAGCCTTAGCCACGAAACGCAACGCTATCATTTTGATAATCAGCGTTTGGAGTTCCTCGGGGACGCCGTGCTTCAGCTTGTGATTACCGAGTATCTCTTTCGCCGTTTTGGCTCCGAAGCCGAGGGACAACTGACAAAATTACGTTCGCGGCTTGTTTCCCGCGAAATATTGAAGACGCACGCCGCCGCGCTCGATTTGGGACATTACCTCTTAATGGGACGCGGTGAAGAGGCCAGTGGAGGCCGGGAGCGGACGTCGACTCTGGCGGATGCGTTTGAAGCGCTCATCGGCGCCATTTATCTCGATGGCGGGCTTGAAACCGCGAAGAAGTTTATTTTGACGCAGGCCCGCGCTGATCTCGAACAGGTGGCGGAAGAGCAGGTGGATATTAATCCCAAGGGTCATCTGCAGGAATTGTTGCAAAGCATCTCGCCGCGCAGCCCTGTTTACGAATTGATTTCACAAAGTGGTCCGGAGCATGAAAAGACGTTTGTCGTGCAAGCGGTTTGGGAAGGCGTCGTCATTGGTCAAGGCAGCGGCCGCAGCAAAAAACAGGCGGAAACAGCAGCTGCCGAGAACGCGTTGCAACTGAAGCGTTGGGACGAGAACAGGCCGGACACGTAAGATCGCCGAGTTGTAGCCACGTGCCCGTGGCACATCCAGTTGCGACCGCGCGTAGCGCAGTGGCTACGGCGAATGATTAAGAGCGTCGAGAGCCTTACCCGAACGTAACGCCCAGCGGAAACGGCTACGAATTGATTGGGTCACGAATTTTTTCGCTCGGCAGATTGCGTCGTCGAGCGATAAACCGGAGGCAAGACCTGCGGTAATCGCCGCCGAATATGTGCAGCCTGTACCGTGCGTTGCAACGCCGCGCACGAACGGAGCCGAAAATTCAGTCAGTTTGTTCCCGGCAAAGAGCAGATCGACTGCGGCGCTTCCCGTGAGATGACCTCCCTTGAGCAAGACCGATACCCGATATTTTTTGGCCAATGCGCGCACTGCTTTCTCCATCGATTGTCGATCTTTGATTTTTGTTTCGAGCAACCAGGCTGCTTCGTCGAGATTCGGTGTGATCAACGCAGCGAGCGGAAAGAGTTCGGTCCCGTACGCTTCGACCGCTGGTGGTTCGAGGAGTCGATCGCCGCTGGTCGCGATCATAACCGGGTCAACGATTAATGGAATACGATTGCGCTTGAAATCGACAATTGCTCGCGCGACGGCCTTGATGATCTCGCGGGAGTAAAGCAGGCCAGTCTTCATCGCCGCGATGGGAAAAGTTTCTGCAAGCACATTGATTTGCTCGCGCACAAGAGCGGCACTGACCGGCTCGATGCGTGAAACTTTTCCGGGAATTTCCGCGACTACGCAGCTGACCGCCGTCAGTCCGTAGACACCGAGGGCCGAGAAGGTTTTGAGATCCGCCTGGACGCCGGCGCCAGCACTGCTGTCCGAGCCGGCGATGGTTAATGCGACGGGTACTGTAGCGGCGCTCTGTGAGCGCCGATTTTCTTGCTTTCCCATTGGATTCGGCGGTCACAGACCGCCGCTACAGGAAGCTACCCGCCGTCGTTGCCGATGGCTTCCACCGGACAACCTTCCATCGCTTCTTTGCAGAGCGCTTCTTCCTCGGGACTTTCCGGCTGTTTGTAAACGTAGGAGTGGCCGCCGTCGTCATTGCGTTTGAAATTGGCGGGTGCGGTCTCGCGGCACAAATCGCAGTCGATGCATTGATCATCGACGTAGAATTTTCCCGCTACGTTTTCGGCGTATTTGTTGGCGGCATCGGCCATAGTTTTTCCGGTAAAAGTGAGGTTGAATGTTAGGAAGAAATGCTCCCTGCGCAATTGCAATATCGGTATTGACACGCCTGCGCGCAACCGCCAGAGGCTGCTGGCGCGTTAAATCGTTTGATGGACAGGGCCAATCTGACTCGTTTAACGATTTAACGGTGTAACGATTCGTTCTTTTCTGATGAAAAAGGAAACCGCCAGGACGCTGCGAGCTTTTGCGATCGAGCTTACGATCTATGCGCTTCTGGTGGTGGCGTACTTTTTCCTGGTGCTGAATCTGTTGGGAGAGTGGTTGTACCGGCTCGAAATTTCTCATCGGTACACCTATGCCAGCCTGGCGATTGCGCTGATCATCGGTCAGGCAGTTCTCCTTGAAAGCGTGACCACCTTCCTAATTCGCCTTCTTCGCGGCCGCTCGGAGTAAGCCATGTTCTTTCCAATCTCAGGGACGCACATCAGTCCGATCTATCTGGTGATTGTCGGATTTATCATTGGGATTCTCGGCGGATTTTTTGGGGTGGGGGGAAGTTTCATTGCCGGCCCGGCCCTGCGCCTGGTGGGTGTGGATTGGAATTTCGCCGTTGGCACGGATCTGGCGCACATCGTGGGCAAATCAGCCGTGGCGGTGAGACGGCATCGGGCGCTTGGCAATGTCGATCTTAAACTGGGGATGGTCATGGCGCTGGGAACGATTGCCGGCGCGGAGGCCGGCGCGCAGTTGATTCAAATGCTCAAGCGCGCAGGCAACGTCAATCTGGTCGTGAGCATCGTCTCGATCGTCGTTTATTTTAGCATCTCGGTGTTCATGATTTGGGAGAGTCAAAAAACGCTCAGATCGCGAAAGGGACGATCGCAGCGAGGATTAGTAAAAGGCGCGAAGTCCAAAAGAGACCATTCCGCATTCGATCCCGTCACGCG
>WNFQ01005510.1_pt1 | contig 14906 bp, 14 predicted proteins | sample 5400171 | NCBI WGS metagenome assembly WNFQ01 (sample SAMN13153356, study PRJNA577476) | soil metagenome | isolation source: 20 cm soil under Madrone tree | place: USA:California | collected 2016-06-14
ATTTTCGGAATAAGTCCCGATGGACTTCTCTCGGACGCGGAATTGTTCGGTAACCTCGATGCCAATCGCAACGAGATGTTTCTTGAATCGATCAATCAGGTTCTGGATATCTGGGCCGGCGAGCCGCCTTACAATTTTCAAGGGAAATATTGGAACATCTCGACGCACAGGACCATGATCAGGGATATCGGCCAGGGATACGTTGCCCGGCCACTGCAGCGGCCGCATCCGCCGATCGTCGTGACCGCCGTCGCGCCGTTCTCAAAGGGCGTTACCGAGGCTGCTGCGCGCGGCTGGGATCCGATTTCGGCCAATTTCCTGATGCCGGTCTGGGTGAAAAGCCACTGGCCTAGATATGTCGAGGGCTGCGAGCGAGGCGGTCGCGCTGCCGATCCTGCAAACTGGCGCGTCGCAAAGAGCGTCTTTGTTGCCAAGGACGCGGCGACGGCAAAGGCCTACGCGACCGACCCGGCCGGGCCGTACGTCTTTTATTATCGTTCCTTGTTCACCAAGCTGAAAATGAGCGGCCGCATCGAGCTGTTCAAGACGCGCCGCGACCAGCCTGACAATGAAGTGACGTTGCAGACCATCTGCGACAAGCTGATCATCTATGGAACGCCGGAGAGCGTTGCGGATCAGTTGCTAGCTTTTCAAGACGAAATTGGCCAGTTCGGTACGCTCTTGTATGCCGGGAAAGACTGGAAAGATCGCGAGCTTGGACGGCAATCCATGATTATGATGGCTGAAAAAGTCATGCCGCGCGTTAACGCACGGATCCTGAAACAGTCGAAGGCCGCGGAATAGCCTGCAGCCAACTCCGAGAATGCTAATCGTGGCTCTGACCGATCGCATCCCCTACCAAGCGCAAGTCGATCGGCCAAGGCTAGAGCTGCCGGGCGGCAAGAAACTCGCGGTGTGGGTTGTCCTCAACGTCGAAGAATGGCGGATCGAAAACGCGATGCCACGAACGGTGCTGAGCCCGCCGATGGGGCAGCCACTGCTGCCAGATGTGCCCAACTGGTCCTGGCATGAATACGGTATGCGCGCCGGGTTCTGGCGCCAATTCAAGGCGCTCACGGAACGGAATATGCCGGTGACATTGGCCTTGAATGCAAGCGTATGCAGCTCCTACCCGCGCGTTGCTTCGGCCGCGCTCGAGGCCGGCTTTGAATTCATGGGCCACGGATTCGTTCAGGGCCCGATGCACAGACTGGACAACCAGGCCGATACGATCAAACGGGCCGTTGAAACCATCGCCAAGTTCACAGGCAAGTCGCCGAGATCGTGGGAAAGTCCAGGGCTGACTGAGACCGACGAGACCATTGATCTATTGCGCCTCAACGGCATCGAATATTTGGCGGACTGGGTGATCGACGATCTTCCGCAGGATATCACGACACCCCACGGTGCAATCACGACAATTCCCTACTCAGTGGAGACCAATGATATTGTCATCCATGCGCTGCAGCATCTTTCTTCCGAGCAATTTCTGAAGCGCTGTACCGATCAGTTCGATCGGTTGTACCTTGAGGGCGCAACGAACGCGCGGATCATGGCGATCTCAATTCACCCCTACATCACCGGTGTCCCGCATCGAATCAAATATCTCGAGGCCTTGCTCGACTACGTCATCGCCCATGAAGGCGTTGCGCTAATGACCGCGAGCGAGATCGGCGACTGGTATCGAAGCGAAATGTCGAAACTCTAATTCGGATGGGTGGTCCGCCACAGCGCTGAACCGAACTGCTTGCGGCGATCGTGCGGGGATGGCCTGGGCGATGGTTTCTTCTCATGGCTTACGCGTCGGTAGAGTGTCATCAGCGGCAAGAAACCGGCCGTAACCGCTATGAGCAAACAGCAGCGGCTCTCTCCGGTTGTAGGCATAGGCCTCGACCGCACCCAGGAAAATCACATGGTCGCCGCCATAATATCGATTGGCAGCGCGGCATTGAAAGTTTGCAACGCTGTCCGCAAGAATCGGCGCGTTGCCAAGGCCAGGCGTCCATTGAACTCCGGCAAATTTGTCCTCGGAAGATTTTGCGAATTTGCTCGCAAGCGCTTGCTGCGATGCACCAAGGACATTGACGGTGAAATGGCTGGCGTCCTGGAATACGCTCATGCCCTGAGAAAAGATCCCCAGGCTCCAGAGTACGAGCGGCGGGTTCAGCGACACCGACGCAAACGAATTGCAGGTCAGCCCGTAGGGCTTCCCGTCAGCCGCGGCGGCCGTGATAATGGTAACGCCGGTGGCAAACGTGCCCAGCGCGTTACGAAAATCCCGCGGATCAATTGGCGAGTGATCACTGGCCAATTCGTTAGCTGGGTCTGGATCGATCGGATGCTTTGGCGCGTCGGTCATCCGGCGGCCTCAAAGCGTCAGGTTTTCGGATGGCAGGCCAAGCGCAATGCGGCCGTAGTTGGTGCCGGCCGCATCGAAATTGAACGCGATGTGCGAATTAATCGCGTGCGCATCGCGAAACTGCCGCTGTAGCGTTCCGCTCGTGAATAGTCCGCGTGCTCCGCTTGCCGCGAATAAGAGCGACACCGCTTCGGTGCAGAGATTGACGGAATAAGCCCCGTCGCGACGCGATTTGGTCTTGGCCGCCATATCCGGAACCAGGCCGCGTCTTGCGTCGGCCATCGCCTCCATACACGTGGAGCGCATGATCAGGCGCGCCGCATCGATCTTCGCGGAAGCTTCGGCAATCTTGATCTGGGTACTCTGCAGGTCGGCGAGCCTGGCGCGATTGTAGGTCGATGCGCGGTGCCGCGCGACATCGACATAATCATCCAGACAGGCCTGCGCATTCCCCAACGCCGCTCCGGAAAGCACATATGGAAACAGGGAGAACACTGGCAGAGCATAAAGGGCATTTGGATTGACGGCGCTGCCCGGGGTCGGACCACCAGCGAGATCGCTCACCGCGATCGTCATCAGCTCGGCGACAAAGGCATCCTCGACTTCGACGTCATTCGATCCCGTTCCCCGCAAGCCGGCAGAATTCCACGTGTCCTTGATTTTGTAGTCGCTTTTGTTAAGCAGAAAGATCCTGTATTCGATTCCGTCGGCTTCGTCGTCGGACGAAACAACGCTGGCAAGCATATTCCATTCGCTGGAATCCACCCCCGAGGAGAAAGGCCAGCTCCCTCGTAGCACATATCCACCTTCGACTTTTCTGGCGCGACCGGCCGGAAAGATGAAGGAGGATGCAATTAGAGCGTCAGGGTCCTCGTTCCAGACCAGATCCTGGGCGCGCTTGTCGAACATGCCCAGCATCCAGTGGTGGCTCGCGAGATTGGCGAAGTTCCAGGCCACTGATGCATCGGCTTGCCCGAGCGCATCGGCGCAATCGACCAGCGCGACATAATCGAATTCCGCGCCCCCCACCCTCTTCGGCTGCACGATCCGGAACAAACCAGTGTCATGCAAATCGCGTTCGGTCTCCGGCGGCAGACGCCGCAATTCCTCAGTCCGGGCAGCGCGATCGCGCAATTTTGGAATGAGCGCGTTGGCACGTGCCAACATGGCGGCATAGGCGCGGTCATCCGTATCCGGCCCCGGGGGCAGACTTGTGTTTGGCTTTCGACCAACACCTGCCATTTTTACGTCCTTGCTATCTCGCCGTCGTGCGGTTTTGAGATACGACCGATCGGGATGGAGAGGCAAAACGCCCCTCTTGGTTTTGCCCCGTCGCGACCAAAGCTGATTGACCGGCCGAAGCTACTTGACGATTGTTTGTCGCCTGATCACTAATTAAGGCGCGGCCGGCGTTACCCGTCAATCGAATTCGACAGAAAAGGACTCTCATGGACAAGACCGTTGGAATCGTCGGGCTTGGAATCATGGGCGGCGCGATTGCGCGCAATCTTATCGATCGTGAATGGCGCGTGATCGGCTTTGATATCGACGCCGCACGACGATCCGAGCTTGCCCTCGCCAATGTCATAATCGCCGACGACGTCCGCCAACTTGCGCGCGATGCGCCCATCATCATGACCAGCCTTCCCAATCCCGCCGCGGCTGAGAATGTCGCGCAAGCCATTGCCAGTTCCGGTCAATCTCGACGAATCGTGGTCGAACTCTCGACGCTCAGCATCGCCGACAAACTCCGCTTCGAGGCGCTCCTGAAGAAAGCCGGCCACATCGCGCTCGACTGTCCCCTGAGCGGAACCGGGGCGCAGGCAAAGATTCGCGATCTCGTCGTCTACGCCAGCGGCGACAGCAACACCATTGCACAATGCATGAATCTGTTTTCCGACTTCGCCAAGCAAAGTGCCGATCTTGGAAGGTTCGGCAATGGCAGCCGGATGAAGTTCATAGCCAATCATCTGGTAGCTATACACAACGTCGCCACAGCCGAGGCGATGATTTTGGCGCAGCGCGCCGGGCTCGATCCGAAAGCGGTAGTGGACATGGTCGGTCCCGGCGCTGGCGGCTCGCGGATGTTTCAGATGCGAGCGCCGATGATGGTCGAGGGTATTTATGAGCCTGCGACCATGAAAGTCGCGACCTGGCGAAAGGATATGGCGATCATCGCCGAGTTTGCCGACGAAGTTGGCTGCGCGGCTCCCCTGTTTACGCTGACCCAGCCAGTTTACGCTGAGGCCATGGCGATGGGATTGGGCGATCAGGACACGGCTGCCGTGTTCGAAGTGTTGAAGAAGACCATCATCACCAATCCCAAATCAGGCGGTCGCAATCCGAAATAGGGATTCAAAGCAATCATCGCCGACCACGATGACGGGTTATTGCCAATTAAAAAAGCGGTCGCAATACCGCACCGCATCAAAGGCGCCCACACCATCCGGTGCTGTCAAAGTATCCAGCGCGTCAAATCGATGGGGTGGTTATCACTTGATCATTCATAACTTCCGTCCGATAAATCGCTGAAGCCATAAAAAAAATGACAGCGGATATTCAATTGTAAAGTTTCGGCGGAGGATCGGATGACGATATCGCGACGACAATTTGTCAGCAGCTTTGCCAGCGCAGGTATCGCCACTGTCGCGGCGCCCAATATCGTCTTTGCCCAGAATAATGGCCCGATCCGCGTGGGTTTGCTGGCGGCCAAGACCGGACCACTGGCCTCGGGCGGCATCGACATGGAGCTTGCCCTGACGATGTTTCTCAGGGAACGCGACAACACGCTAGCCGGCCGCAAGGTCGAATTGATCGTTGCAGATACGGCCGGCGTTCCCGCCACCGCACGCACCAAAGCGCAGGAACTGGTCGAAAAGAATAATATCAATTTCATCATTGGCCCGCTCGCCGCCTTTGAGGCGCTTGCGATTGCTGACTACCTCACCGAAAAGGAAATACCCACTCTCGGCGTCGCGGCGGCGGAGGACATGACGCAGCGACACCCGAGCCCCTGGTTTGTCCGCCTGACGTCTACGTCGGCGCAATGCGCCTACCCGCTTGCCGAATATTCCGCAAAGGAATTGAAATACAAGAAGATTGTCACCATCGCCGACGATTTTGCCTACGGGCATGAAATGTGCGCAGGCTTCCAGCGCGCCTTCGAAGATAATGACGGCAGGATCATTCAAAAAATCTTCACGCCTCTGGCAACGCCGGACTACGGCAGCTACGTCGCCCAGGTGAAGAACGCGGATGCGATCTTCCTCGGCACGGCCGGCTCGAACGGATTCCGGTTCCTTCGTCAATTCATCGAATACGGCCTGAAGGACAAGATGGCGGTCATTGGCGGCATGACAGCGCTCGATGAATCCGTGCTTCGCAATATGGGCGATGAAGCGCTGGGGATACTGACCACGAGCTGGTATTCTGCAGAGCTGGACAATCCGCTCAACAAGGCCTTCGCGCCGGCGTTCCGCAAGCAGTTCAAATACGATCCGGGTTACTACGCCGGCAGCACCTACGTCTCCGGCCAAGTTCTGGAAGCCGCGCTGAAGACCACGAAAGGAAACGTGGAGGACAAGAAGGCGCTGATGACCGCGATCCGCGGCAGCAACGCCGACACAGTGCGCGGCGTGATCAAATTCGACGAATTCGGCAATGCGATCGGCAACGTTTATATCCGCAAAGTAACGAGGAGCGATGGGCGGCTGGTCAATTCCATTGTCAAAACCTACCCGGACGTTAGTCAGTTCTGGACCTATGACAAAATCGCATTTCTGAAGAATCCGGTTTATTCGCGCGACTATCCGCCTGCAAAAAACCTAGAGCAGTAATTTTGCTTCCATTGCAGGGTGACGGTTCTGCAAACAAGATCGGCAGAAAATGCAGTTTTGGATCATCCAAGGTCTCAACAGTCTGTCGCTCGGTGGCCTGTTGTTTCTACTGTCGTCGGGGTTCTCGCTGATCTTCGGGCTGATGAGAGTGGCGAACCTGACGCACGGGGCATTCTTCATGCTCGGTACGTATTTTGGGGCGACGGCGCTGCGTTCCTGGGATGGGCTGAATATCTGGGTGACTGCGCTCGGCGCTGGAATTGCCGTTGCGGCGATCGGCGGTCTCTTCGAGCGGCTGGTGCTGACCCGGCTGAAGACAAATCCATTGGGACAAGTGCTGGTTACGCTCGGCATGTCCTTCATCATTTCCGATGCATGCTTGATGTTATGGGGTGGCGACTCGATTCCCGTACCGACGCCGCAAAACTTGCAATCGCCGACCCGGGTCTTGGGGTTTGTGTTCCCGACCTATCGGTTGGTGCTGGTTGTATGCGCTATTGGTGCTGCGATTGTACTGTATTTCCTGCTTGAGCGGACGCGACTGGGTGCCATGATCCGCGCCGGCGTCGATGACCGCCAGATGGCACGCGCGGTGGGTATCCCGGTCTCTAATCTGTTTACGGTGGTGTTTTGTCTGGGCGCCGGCATTGCCGGCGCCGCCGGGGTGCTGGGCGGACCGATTCTGTCCGCTTATCCCGGGCTGGATGCCGACATGCTCCCGCTGGCACTGATCGTGGTCATTTTGGGAGGCATTGGAAGCCTGCTGGGTGCCTTCGTCGGCAGCTTCATTATCGGATTCATCTATACATTCGGCACCGCACTGTTTCCGGAGCTTGCGTACATCATCCTGTTCCTGCCAATGATCTTCGTCATTGCGTTCCGGCCGCAAGGCTTGTTTGGGCGTCTCAGTGCATGAAATGGATCGGCGTTGTCCTGCTTGCAGCATCATTTCTTCTCCCGCCCGTCTTCGCGGGCGATTTCTACGTCAACCTCGCCAGCCAGATCCTGATCGCAGCGATCTTCGCGCTTAGCCTAAATCTGCTGGTAGGCTACGGCGGGATGACGTCGCTCGGACACGCGTCGTATCTCGGCGTCGCCGCCTATATTTCCGCGCTGCTGACAAGCCGATACGGATTTGGACATGGACTAGCCGCAATCATCTCGATCGCCGGCACCACCGGGATGGCGGCCTTCTTTGGCGTCGTCGCGCTTCGCGCCACGGGTTTGGGCTTTCTCATGATCACGCTGGCTTTCTCGCAAGTGCTGTGGGGGCTCGCCTATCGCATGTCCAATGTGACCAACGGCGATAATGGAATAGCCGGCCTGACCCGACCGATGCCGTTCGGCATTTCCCTCGACAGCGCAGTATCGTTTTACTGGTTCGCGCTAATCGTCACCGTGGTCGCTCTTTTGATGATGACGATCTTCGTATCGTCGTCATTCGGGTCGTCATTAAAAGGCGTTCGCGACCAGCCGCGCCGCATGGCCGCTCTCGGTTTCAATCCCTGGATGATCCGATGGATCACTTTCATCTATGCCGGCTTCTGGTGTGGCGTGTCTGGATTGCTTTACGTCTACTACAATAAATATATCCACCCGACTTCGCTTTCCATCACGAGCTCGGCCGAGGCATTGCTCGGCGTTATCGCCGGTGGCTCGGGAACGCTTGGCGGTCCGGTGGTGGGCGCCGCGCTCGTGCTGCTGTTGAAGAACTACGCCTCGGCTTATATTGAGCGATGGAATATGCTGCTGGGTCTGGTGTTTCTGTTCATCGTTCTGGTTATGCCGACCGGAATCGTTCCTGGCCTGAACAGGCTTGCAAGGGGACTGCAGGGGAGACCACAATGACCCCGCTCGCATCCGGCTATGCGCTCGAAGTCATCAACCTTAAGAAGGCATTTGGTGGGCTAGTCGTAACGCAAAGCGTCTCTCTCACGATACGGCCCGGCGAACGCCGCCTGATCATCGGTCCGAATGGCGCCGGAAAGACTACTCTGTTCAATCAGATCAGCGGCGACATGCAGCCGAATTCGGGGCATATCAAGCTGTTCGGCACCGAGATTACACAGTTTGCGCCGTACACGCGTGCTCATTTTGGACTGTCGCGAACCTACCAGATCATTACGCTGTTCAATGGCGATACGCTCGAACACAACGTCACACTCGGTCTGCTCGGTTTGCGGCGCTCGCGCTGGCAGATGTGGCGGCCACTGTCATTCTACGGCGATCTCGCAACCGAGGCTCGACGGGTCCTCGATGCAGTCGGCCTGTTGCATCTGGCTGCGTATCCGGTATCCGAAATTGCCTATGGCGAAAAGCGGCGGGTTGAGCTTGCAATGGCGCTGGCGCAAAAGCCGCGCCTGCTACTGCTGGACGAGCCGCTGGCGGGTCTGTCAAACACCGAGCGATCCCAAGTGAAGTCGCTGATCGCGTCGATCCCGCGACAGACAACCGTGATCATGATCGAACATGATATGGATACCGCCCTTGACCTCGCCGAGACCGTGACCCTGTTGAATTACGGCCGCGTGATCGTGGATGGCGACCGTGATGCCGTGATCGCGGACGAACGAACGCGCGAGGTGTATCTTGGCGCCTGACGCACTTAGTGTAACGAATGTGCACACATTTTATGGCGACAGCCACATTTTGCACGGCGTAAGCTTTTCACTGCAGCCGGGCCGTGTGCTCGCGCTGCTGGGACGCAACGGGGCGGGAAAGACGACTTGTATCTCGACGATTATCGGTTTTCTCAAACCCCGAGGCGGCGAAATCCGGTTATTTGGAGAATCGATCGAAGGACTTAGCCCCGAACGCATCTCGCGCCTCGGCATTGGCCTAGTGCCGCAAGGACGCCGCATCTTCCCATCTCTTACGGTTCGGGAAAACCTGGTGGTGGCGCAACAGCGCGAGAGCACCACGGGCAAGCCATGGAACGTTGAGCGGATTTACACCATGTTTCCGCGGCTTCGGGAGCGCCACGCGCAATTTGCGGGCACGCTCTCCGGCGGCGTCGAGCAAAATCTCCAATTGGCGCTCGACGTTGCGGACCAGGCGGTCATCCTCAATACGGGACGCTGCGTATTCGCTGGCGCCGCCAGCAATATTTTGATTAATGACGAGCTAATCGCGCAAAATCTCGGCGTCTTTCTTGCTCGTTAGCTTATCAATCCCCTCCAGAGTTGAGGTCAAGCCATGAAAGTCGGCGTATGCGGAACTGGACGAATGGGATCATCGATCGCGCAGCGATTGATGTCGGTCGGACATGAAGTCGGCGTCTGGAATCGTAGGTCAGCGAAGGCAACACCCCTGACCGATGCGGGTGCAAAGCTGTTCGCGTCCCCTGCGGAGCTTGTCGCGGGTTGCCAAGTCATTATTGTGATGTTGCTAAATGACGCCGCAACCGAAACAGTCTACCGCGGGCTGAACGGCATCCTAAAATCCACACTCGCCGGCAAGCTTGTGATTGACATGAGTACGGTCCGTCCAGACACGATGAAATCGAACGGCTCTTCAGTGTTGCATCAAGGCGCTGCGTTTGTCGAATGCCCGGTGGGCGGAAGCACCGGTCCGGCGAAAGAAGGCAAACTATTTGGTCTTGTCGGCGGTGCAAAGGCGGATGTAGCCAGGGCGGCGCCCATTCTGGAGCAATTATGCCGCCGCATCGAGCATATCGGAGAGCTAGGTTCGGGCGCGACGATGAAACTTGCGGTCAATCTGCCGTTGCTGGTTTACTGGCAGGCGCTTGGCGAAGCTTTGACTATTTGCAAGCCACTCAATCTGCCAGCCGACCGGTTGATCGACATTTTGTCCGACACCGCCGGTACCCCGACCGCGATGAAAGGGCGTGGCGCAGCTATTGCCAAAGTGTTAGGCGGATCGCCGATGGGTGAAACGGCGTTCGGCCTCAGTGCAGCGAAAAAGGATCTGGCCACGGCGGTTCAATTCGGCGCATCAATTCACGCCGAGCTTCCGGTTACGGCAAGCGCGCTTGCCTGCTTTGAGGAAGCCGAAGCGGCAGGCCTTGGCGATGCCGACGCAACCGCAGTCTCGGTCCGTTGGACCCAACGCCCCACCTAGATCGCAGTAACGTTAGCTTGTCCTTACGTCCCGACCATCAATTCAACAGCAGGGTTCGAATTCAATGATCGATCGCAAGAATCGTTACGGCCGCACCGCCGCACGGATCCACGACGCCGACGGCCTCGCCCGGCGCCCGTCGTCCGCCACGGTCGATATTCACGCCCACATTGTAGTTCCCCAGGCCGCCAGGCTGGCGCAACCGCATATCGACCTCAGCCGGCTCCCGCTAGCGCATTTTGCGGATGCTGCCAGCAGGGAAATCAATGCACAGCAGGAGAAGGACGTCAGCGAGGTCATGACCACGATCGACCGCCGTCTGTTCGATCTGGATAGGATGGGTATCGACATTCAGGTCGTGGCGCCGGCGCCCGGCCAGTGTTACTATTCGATCGATCCGAAAATCGCGGAAGCCGCCCATCGCCTCGCCAATGAGGGCGTTGTGGAGTATTGCTCGCGCAAGTCCGACCGGTTTGTCGGGCTCGGCGTCGTTACGCTGCAGGAGCCGGAGATCGCGGTCCGCGAACTCGATCACATCATGACCGAACTGAAATTGAAGGGTGTTGAGATCCTGACCAATGTCGATGGCCAGGAATTGTCGGATCCCAAATTCCGGCCGTTCTTTGCGAAGGCCGAGCAGCTCGGGGCGTTCATCATGATGCATCCGAACGGATTCACACACGGCGAACGCCTGACTCATTTCTATTTCAACAATGTTCTGGGAAATCCGCTCGATACCACGCTCGCGCTTCACCACCTGATCTTTTCCGGCACGCTGGCGCGCTTTCCCGATTTGAAGCTGATGGCGGTGCATGGCGGTGGCTATCTTCCGGGCTATTCCGGCCGGATCGATCACGCCTGGGGCGCGCGGCAGGATGCTCATGGCGAGCTGCCATTGCCACCGACGACCTATCTGCGCCAGGTTTATTTGGACACCGTGGTCTTCACCTATCATCAGCTGGCATATCTGATCGACGTCTTCGGTCCGGACCGGATCGTGATGGGTACTGACTACCCGTTCGATATGGGCGAATATAATCCGATCGGACATATCGCGGGGGTACGCGGAATGGATGAGGCAACGCTGGCTCAGATCGCCGGCGGAAATGCCGCCAGAGTGCTTGGCCTTGATGTCTAAGGCGCAGTGTTCCGTGCTGCGCGCCCGGGGTCTTGAAGCCCGGTTGCTCGAACGGATGAGATGTCGCGAAGGCCGGCATCTTTTTGATCGTCCCGTCTGCCTTGAACCTCTATCCATTTCGGAGCGACGCATGCCTGCGCCGGCCTGCCGGTGCATTTAGCATTCAGGGGTATCATGGAAGATTTATTCGAATTCCTGTTCGGCGCCAGCGGGCGCATCAACCGGGCCAAATACTGGCGTTCGACTCTATTCTTTACTGTAGCCGGGGTAATGGCCGCGGTTATCCTGTTTACCGCCGCCGGCATTGCCGCGCCGTTCTTCATCATCATGGTGGTCGTTGTCCTCATTCCGTGGCTGCTCTGGGGGTTTTCCATCACCACCGAGCGGCTGCATGACCGCGACAAGAGCGCCTGGTGGCTGGTGGTGTTCTACCTGGTGCCGGGCGTGCTCAGCCAGCTGGCCAAAGCGGTTTGGTTTGCCGGAGCCACAGGCGCGGTACTGCACTACACACTGACGTTGGCAAGTTTCGCGCTCACGATCTGGGGATTTGTCGAAATCGGCTGCCTGCGCGGCACCACGGGCTCAAACACATACGGACCCGACCCGCTTTTGCAGTCTAGACGACGGGGCTGAACGGCCAGGATCCAAAAACGAAAAAAGCCCGGCGGCCGTCAGGCCACCGGGCAAATTTCGCATGCTTGGAAGGAGATACTTACTGGCTCATACCCCGCAAGTACGGTTCAAATGTTCAAGTCATTACCGCGCATCCCCAAGCATCCCCGTTTCCGCAACATGACTACGATTATATCGCGCTGTCCTGCGCGCCGTCAGCGGTCTTGCTTCGCATCGTTCCAAAGACTCCCGCCTCGACTAAGGATGCGATGCGGGCATCGTCGTAGCCGAGCGTCTTGCGCAAAACATCCTTTGTATGCTCGCCCAGCAAGGGCGCGGCGACTGGGTCGGCAACCGGCGTCAGGTCAAGGCGGAGCGGCGATTCGATATTGGGGACCGAGCCCGCGGCCGGGTGCGGAATCTGGCTGACACGATGACGCTCGCGCACTTCCGGCGAGTTGAAAGCCTCCTCGACAGTGCGCAGATAACCGACAGGGACATTGGCTGACTTCATCTTCCCCACCCAATGTTCGCGAAGGTCTTGCGCAAAAATCCCGGTGAGGATCGAACGCAGTTTCTCCTTGTTGGCGGTTCGTGAACGTCGGTCGGCGAATTCACCGCTGGCGAGATCCGGCCGGCCGAGCACTTCAATGACGAGGCGGCGATACAGCCGGTCATTGGCGCAGGCGATATAAAACGGCGCATCGGAGCCATGATAGACACCAACTGAGGGCGATCCGTTGGGTGAATTCCCCTGACGGCTCGGGTTCACACCGGTCATCAAATAGGCCATGCCATAAAATCCGGTCATGCCCAGCGCCACGTCGAACAGGGCTACCTCAACATGCTGGCCGTGGCCGAGCCGGTCGCGGGCGAACAGCGCCAGCAGAATGGCGTTGCAGGCTGACATGCCCGTGACCATGTCGATCGCGGGTGGCCCGGTCCGCACCGGCGGCCCATCCGGAAAGCCGTTGAGCGACATGAATCCGCTTTCAGCCTGCGTGATCGGATCAAAGCCCGGACGGGATGCTAATGGTCCCTGGCGGCCATAGGCCGAGATCGAGCAGTAGACCAGGCGAGGGTTGGTCGGCGCTACCGACGCATAATCGATGCCATGCTTTTTCATGACGCCGGCGGAAAAATTTTCCACCACGACATCTGCCCGGGCGATCAATTCCCGCGCGATGACGCGAGCTTCGGGCTTGGTGAGATCAAGAGCAATGCCGTGTTTGTTGCGATTCAAACTGACAAAGGCGGCGCTTTCGCCGGCGAGATCGGCATGCTCATAGCTCCGCGTATCGTCGCCGCCGTCCGGATTCTCTATCTTGATGACCTCGGCGCCAAAATCGGCGAGCGTTTGCGTGCAGGCCGGTCCGGCGACGACCCGGGTGAAATCCACGACCAGCAAACCGTCAAGGGCTGTCGGCGCGCCCTTCGCCCGCGGAGCGCGATCCGGTAATTGCGGTCTGGCAGCCATGATCACCCTGTTCCTTCTGATATCGACCAGCACCACTGTCGGGGCTGCGTGCGCGACTGTAAGGTCTATTTCCAGAAGTTCAACGTTGGCCATCGCTTGAGACGCATGCGCGTCCTGACGATCCGGCTGCGTCACCCGATAGATTTGCGCCAATACAGCGTATTGGGCCAGCCCCATGGGTATTGCGGCTGGTATAGCAGATAGCCGGCCCGGATAAAGTTGTTGGCGGAGGCGAGATTGTTGGTGGTATCGGAGATGATGCAGTTCCATCCATTATGTCGAGCGCGTGACTCCAACGCGCGCATCATGCGCAATTGAAGCCCGTTCCCGGAATGCTTTTTCAGCACGCCGACACGAGAAAAATATCCCGCGTTGCAGGCGCGTGTCGACGGAACGACTCCCGCAAAGGCAACGGGCATCCTTTCGAAATACGCGAGCCACCAATGTCCCCAATCGAATTCCGGAATTGCAGCGCCATCGAAAAATGTCAGGCGATGGAGGTCAGCCAGCGTATCTGCGATTTCGTCATCACGGCCATCGACCTCGCGTATCCTGTACATCGGCCAGACCTTCAAAATCCCGCCCCGCAACGTGACCGCCTCGATTTTCAACCTCACACCGAAACCGGCATAGAGAAGTGAAAAAGCTGACCGGCCGTTGTTGCGCATGGTTCGGAAACGCGGTCTTCGCGCGGCCGGAAAACCCGTACACGACCTGCCGATCACATTGGAGCAGTTGCAACAACGGCTAGAGAATCACATGGCTCGTGCATGCGCCGGCTGCGCAGGTTACAACCAGCGATCGTCCCGCACCCACGATTGCGCGAGTGCGACGGGGACCGTCATCCCCTCGATCCAAGAAGTGAAGCAAGAGCTCTGTCGATCGATTGGGTTACGATCACGGCGGACCGCTCGTCCACGTGAACGCCGTCCGCCCAGCGCAACTCTCCTCTCGAGTAACCGATGCGCAGCCATCGGCCAGGATCAGGAAATTGAGCATGAATAATCTCGCGAGTGATTGTGGCTGATCTGGAGCCTTCAAGTTGCTCCGAATAGGGAAGCTCGAAAAGCAGCACCCGCCCGCCTCTCCGCTCGATCACCGGGATCAACTGTTCAATTCTCTTTGCGTTTATCCGCGCCGCGGCACTTGGATCCTCCGCGTTAAACTGCTGAAGTGCACGATCTGCATAAACGTGGCTATCAAAATCACTGGGTGGCTGCTTGAGCAGATGGCTGATGGCGAAAAAGACCTCTGCATGGCTGAGTGGTGCATGAAGCCAATTCTCGTAAGCCGCTACAGCGGTCCTGATTGGCCGAAAAAACAGCGGATCGGCGTTGTCGCTCCTAGAATATCTCTCGACCAGGGCGGTATCCGTTGCTCGGGATAAAACGTTGGCTTCAACCA
>WNFQ01001935.1_pt2 | contig 14899 bp, 12 predicted proteins | sample 5400171 | NCBI WGS metagenome assembly WNFQ01 (sample SAMN13153356, study PRJNA577476) | soil metagenome | isolation source: 20 cm soil under Madrone tree | place: USA:California | collected 2016-06-14
CATCGTGAAGGCGACCGCACCCGAGAACGAGGCATTCTCAAAGGGCATGGTCGTCGCATCCCCGCGTACCACCGCTACATTCGTGCCGACGAGTCGATCTTCGAGCGCCGCCGCCAGCCGATCGTCAATCTCAATCGCCGTGAGTCGCTCACACCTCGCCCTCAGCAAGTCACTGGTCAGACCGGGACCCACCTCGAGCACATCCGAGCCCAGATCGATGTCGCGCAGCACCCAAGGCACGATACGGTTCGGCAACGAATTCTTCCAACCCGCCGAGCGCCACAGCCAACGATGGATTCGATTCATGCGACTCCCGGGGGGAAACGCTATGTAGGCAATAGTAGCGCAATCCGCAGGCCGATAACGTGCAGCTTTCGGCCATTGCACTCCTCAGCTGGTTTAAACAAACGATGGATCCACTTTACTCGGGCAGCCGCCCCTAGTATTAGTAATGGGCCCTCACAGTTTCGAGGTCCAAAATGTCAGAGCCCAGAGGCTCTCGTGCACAAGTAATCGCTTATCTGGCGCTCGTGTTCGCCTTCAGCTCGGTTTTCTATTTCCTGGTCCTCAGGGCGCATACGCTTGGAGCCGGGGGAGGCCTGTACGTAGTGGGCATCATGTGGTGTCCTGCGCTGGCGGCGATAGCCACTCTCAAACTCAATCGGCGCCCGCTGCATGACCTTGGATGGAAATGGCCTCCAGCCAGGTACGCAGCCATGAGCTGGTACATCCCGCTCGCCTACGCGACGATCGCCTATGTCTTCGTCTGGAGCACCGGGCTGGGCGGTTTTCCCAACCACGAAATGATGCAGCAGCTCGTCCAGCGTATGGGTCTGCGGACTTCGCCGGTGATCTCAACCCTTTCGTACGTACTGCTGGTGGGAAGTTTCGGCTTGGTTCAAAGTCTGGCGCGCGCCCTCGGTGAGGAGATCGGTTGGCGCGGCTTCCTGGTTCCAGAGCTGTTCAAGACCATGGGATTTACAAGCACGGCTTTGCTCAGCGGCGTGCTGTGGTCATGCTGGCATTATCCGGTGCTGATTTGGGGCGACTACAACGCCGGAACGCCGACGTGGTACGGCCTTACTTGTTTCACCGTTATGGTGGTCGCCATTTCTTTTGTCTTCGCGTGGATGCGCTTGAAATCCGGAAGTCTGTGGACAGGGGCGATCCTGCATGCAAGCCACAACCTCTACATCCAGGGCATCTTCACGCCTCTAACCCGCAACACCGGGAAGACGGCCTGGTTTATCGATGAGTTCGGCGCCGTGCTACCCATCGTGGCCGTTGGATTTGCGATCTATTTTTGGCGAAGACGAAACGAGTTGCAGCCAGAGTAAGAGTGGTGCATCCCCTTCAGAAACAAATGCCAGTCCCAACTGGTGAGACTGGCATTGAACCCCCCTGACGACTGATGACTAGCGACTGACGGCTGAGCTCAGCACCTTCTCCCGCTCCTCCGCGTCCTGCTTCTCTTCGCGCGGCGACGAGGGCAGCGCCAACTCGAGCACCTCTTCGATGTTCTTCACATAATGTACGCTCAGGTTCTCGACTTGCTCAGGCGTCAGGTCTTCCTCCACGTTCGTCTTGTTTTCCGCCGGGAGGATGACGTCGCGTACCCCTGCGCGTTTCGCCGCCAGCACTTTCTCTTTGATTCCGCCGACCGGCAGCACGTTTCCGCTCAGCGTAATCTCGCCGGTCATTGCCGTGTAAGGACGCACCCGACGATCGGTGAGCAGCGAAACCAAGGTGGTTGCCATGGTGACGCCCGCGGAAGGACCGTCCTTCGGAATCGCGCCCGCTGGCACGTGCATATGGATGTCATGGTCGGAGAAAAAGCTCTCCTGGATCCCGAGCCGCGACGCATTCGACCGCACCCAGGTCAGAGCCGCTTGCATCGATTCCTGCATCACCTGCCCGATCTGCCCGGTCATCGTGAAGCCGCCCTTACCCTTCATGACGTTGGCTTCGACGAAGAGCACGTCACCGCCAGAAGGCGTCCAGGCCAAACCGACCGACACTCCTGGTCGCTGGGTGCGCTCGGCGATTTCACCTTCAGTCCGGATCTTGATTCCGCCCAGGAATTCCTGAACGATCTCCGGCGTCACCACCAGCTTCTCGGTCTTTCCTTCCGCCAAGCGACGCGCCTGTTTGCGGCAGATCGTGCCGATCGTCCGTTCCAGATTGCGTACACCCGCTTCCCGCGTGTAGTGCCGGATCACGTGCCGAACAGCTTCTTCCGGAAATTCGATCTGCTCGGCGGTAACTCCGTTCTCTTCTTCCTGCCGCGGAATCAGATACTGAAACGCGATGTGGACTTTCTCTTCCTCGGTGTAGCCCTGCAGTTCGATGATCTCCATGCGGTCGCGCAAAGGCTCCGCCACCGGATCGAGCATGTTAGCCGTGGTAATGAACAACACCTTCGACAGATCGAACGGAACGTCGAGGTAGTTGTCGCGGAACGTGCTGTTCTGCTCGGGGTCGAGCGCTTCGAGCAGCGCCGAGCCTGGGTCGCCGCGGAAATCACGCCCGACCTTATCGATCTCGTCCAGCATGAAGACCGGATCTTTTGTCTCCGCGCGGCGAATCCCCTGGATAATCTGTCCCGGCAAGGCCCCGATATAGGTCCGCCGGTGACCGCGAATCTCGGCTTCGTCATGCACGCCGCCGAGAGAAATGCGCACGAACTTTCGTCCCAGCGCCCGTGCGATCGACTTCCCGAGCGACGTCTTGCCCACGCCCGGAGGTCCGACGAAGCAGAGGATCGGCCCCTTCATGTTCGGCTTCAAGCGCCGCACAGAAAGGTAGTCCAGAATGCGATCTTTCACTTTCTTCAGATCGTAGTGATCGGCATCCAGAATTTCTTTGGCCTTCGGGATGTCGACTTCGCCGCCCGAAGCCTTCGCCCACGGCAGCACCGCCAGCCACTCGATGTAGTTGCGGGTCACGCCGTAGTCGGCCGCCATCGGCGACATGCGCGAAAGCCGCCCCAGTTCCTTCAAGGCTTCTTTTTTCACGTCATCCGGCATTCCGGCGGCTTCAATTTTCTGTTTCAGTTCATCGATGTCGCGCTGGCCTTCATCCTGCTCTCCCAGCTCTTTCTGGATGGCCTTCATCTGCTCGCGCAGGTAATACTCACGCTGGGTCTGCTGAACTTTGTCCTGGACCTCAGATTGGATCTTGTTGCGCAGTTGCTGGACTTCCAGCTCCTTTGCCAGGTGCTGATTGATCTTCTCCAGCCGAACGTTGACGTCGGTAGTTTCTAACGTGTCCTGCTTGTCGGAAGTGGAAAGCGACGGTAGCGACGAGGCGATGAAATCCACCAGCCGCCCCGGTTCCTCAATATTCATCGCAACCGTGGACAGTTCATCCGACAACGTCGGCGAACCCGCCACAATCTGCTGGAACAATGTCAGGACGTTGCGCTGGAGCGCCTCGATTTCCGAACTCTTCGCGGGCACCGATTCCGGGATCGTGGTGAAGCCCGCCCGCATGAATGGTGTGAGCTGCGTGAACTCCGCCAGCTTCACCCGCTCCAAGCCTTCCGCAAACACGAAAAGGCTCTGGTTGGGCATCTTCACAACTTTGTGGACTACCGCCAGCGTACCGACGGTGTATAGGTCGCTGGGCTGAGGCGTATCGACCCGCGCTTCGCGCTGGGCGACTACCACAATGGTCTTGTCCTCACCTAGCGAATTGATCAACTGGACCGAACTCTCCCGTCCCACCGTCAGGGGCAACACTGCATGGGGGAACAGGACCGTATCTCGAACCGGCAGAACCGGCAGAGACCGCTCTTCCTGTACTTCGGGCTCTTCTTTGGCTTTTGTGACGCGCGACTGCTGTGCCATGGTTCTCCTTGAGTGTATCTCGCTCAAGTTTTGATGTCGCTGGTCCCTAAAAAGATGCAGGCCGGACGGGGTTTCCCCCCGTAGAGCGTTGGATTGTAAACCCCTTCGTGCGGTTTTGCACCTGATCCAAGGTACAGGTTACCCTACCGGTAATCGGGGTAGAAAAATGCCCCACCCGCCTGCCTTGGAGCCCGGCAGAGAGCTACCACCCTCTGCGCTTCAACGCTATCATCCCGACCTCAACACACCTGCTTTGCGTTCTCGCCCGCGAACACGAGCTCATGCAGCCCTTATTCTTTCGACGCATTCGTCACATAGCTTTACTGGGTCTGGCTGGCCTTCTGCGGAAGAGGGTTTTCGCCTTCCATGACGTGCCGGATTTCATCGTCGCCTTGCGGTAGCACGACATCACCGATGCGGACGCTGTTCAGGAAATTGATCTTGTGCACATCGGCCACCCCGACCTTGTTGTTCGCCGCCGTCGCCAGCACCGCCCCGCCCGGTACACACACGATCAGCAGAACCAAAATCTTGAAGGATTGCATTTATTTGCTCCCTTCTGAATTGACCGCTCTTCCCGTGGGGTCGTCTCCGGCATAGAGTTCGGGGAGAAAAGCGACTGTGTGTACCCTCAGGTAGCCGTGTGACCCATGCACGCTTTACTTGGGACTAAACTTGCCCAACTCGTAAATCCCCAGCTTCTTTTCGAGTTCGGCGACCTGATCTACCACCTTGAAAAACCCCTCGTCGCCGAACAGCTCATCCTCTTTTTTCTCGAAGTCGTCACCTAGCGCGTCATACTCGTGCGCCGACACAATCCCGCGAAACGCCGGGAACAGCACCGTGTCTTCGCGCGCTTCGTGTGGGCGGTACATGCGTACAAACGCCCGCAGGTTTTCCTCCAATTCGCGGCGTTTGCTTGCATCCTTCAGGCTGCTCGCATTCGCCGACTGCTCGATTTGCGCCGTTACGCGCCGTCCGGCCTGGTGTTGCGCCAGCAGAATGTCAACCAAGTCGACCAGTTTGTTGGCCTTGCGGAAGCGTGGAAATAGAAAATCCTCCTCGAGCTTCTCGTGATACTCCTCCACGAAGTGCCGGATGATTCCTGCGGAACTGGCAAGAACTCCAGGGTCAAACGCTTGCTTTGCGTCCAGCAACCGGAGGTGCTCGTCGTAGATCAGCAGGATTCGGTTGAGCACGCCGTGTTCGCGCATCAAGTCTTCTGCAGGAGAAATGTCTTCTTTCCCCTTGGCTTCCTCGGCAACTGCCAAGCGGGGAATGACCAGCCCCGCCCCTACGGCTGTCGAGCACAGAACAAAATTCCGTCGAGTGGTTCGATCTGCGGTGTCCATAGGAATCTTCTCCATCTGACTCGAAGACTGCCGCCAAGGTTGTATTTTTCTTAGGCTGCCGGATAAATTCCGAGAACTTTCACCAGGTCTGCCACTTCGCCCAGATGCCGCAGCGCGTTGCGCGCCGGTTCATCATCCCCGCGCAGAATGTCGACATAGAAGACATACTCCCAGGGCCGCCCGCGCACCGGCCGCGATTCGATCTTGCTCAAGCTGATGTCGCGCAGCGCGAACACACTCAACGCCTTGAAAAGAGCCCCGGGAATATTCTTCACGCTGAAAGCGAGCGAAGTCTTGTTAGCCCCGTGCCGCACCTGGCGTCGCTTGCGAATCAGAAAAAAACGAGTGAAGTTCTGCTTGTCGTCTTCTATCCCCGTCTTCAGGATCGTCCCCCCATAAACGCTCGCCGCCTGACGACCGGCAATCCCCGCCGAATCCGCCAACTGCTTCTCGACCACGTGCTTTACGCTGCCTGCAGTGTCATAGAAGGCAACCGGCTCGATTTTTGGATAGCGCCGAAAAAAATCACGGCACTGATCGAGCGCCACCGGGTGCGAGTACACCCGCTGCAGATCCCGGAACTTCACTCCCGGAGCAGCAATTAGGTTGTGCACGATACGCAGGGGAAATTCGCTTTGGATAAATACGTCCCGGCTCAGCAGGAGATCAAAATGCTCGGCGACCGACCCGGCCAGCGAATTCTCGATCGGGATCACGGCGCCGCCCACCGACCCACGACCCACACGGTCGAAAACCTCCGCCGACCGCGCGCAAGGCACGATCATGCAACGCGGTACCATGCGCCAAGCCGCCTCGTGACTGAAAGCTCCAGGTTCGCCCTGGATCGCAATTTTCATGCTGGCAAGTTAGCTGGCGGGAGCAGGCGAGAGCAAATCTTTTTTCAGGACGAAGGCATCCACACCCGTCGAATAGTAACGAGGGACAGTCTTGACGAGGAAGTAGCAATGCCGTTTGTAGAATGCCAAGGCCGGAGCGTTATCGACGGCAGTCTCGAGCAGGACCAGGCCACAGCCCATCTCCCGGAGCCGATTCTCCGCCGCGGTCAGAAGTCTCGTCCCCAATCCGCTCCGGCGGGCGTCCTCCAGAACGTCAATCGTAATAATGTGACCGCGGGTCCGTCCCGCTTCCGCAACAATGAATCCCACCGGCGAACCCTCGTCCCCGTGAGGCTGACCGCTCCCAACGCCCTCCGCCACCAGCGTAAACGAACGTGGCCTCCGCATGTACCCAAGCAATTCCACTTGCGAATAGGAAATCCCCAGCGGAAAACACTTCTGGTCGATCTCCCACACAATGTCGAAGTCTCCCCACCGAAATTCCCGGATCGTAAACTCCAGCGCTTTCATCGTGAAGGTCATTGTAGTAGCGCTCGCACGCCGTTAGTAGCGCCGGCATGCTGCCGGCTGTGCTCAGGGAGTCCTGCCCTCGGCCCCGACAGCTCACCGAACGGATACGAAAATTTCTCCCGTCGGGCCCCTTGCCCTCGCTCCATCTTCGGACGTACCATGAATGTCAAGAGGTCTCCTTCTGTGGGGCGTCTGTTACTGATCGACGCTTTGGGTGCCGCCGTTTCCTTGGGCATCTGGTACTTCGCGTTCGCGCGTTATAATCGGCGCAAAGGCGCGGCCGCCCTGCGTTGGGTGCAGATCGCCTGTCGTGGCAGGGGCAAAGTCGTCGAATCGCGCTGGTCCGGAAGTTCGCGCCTCTCCGCCCGCTTCCAATTCCCTTCCCGCTGGTTTGAAAACGCTCACCTGACGCTGCAGCTCTTGCCGCGTCCCCTGCCGGTGCAGTGGCTGGTAAGCCGCTGGCGCAAGCAGCAAGAGACTCTCACCTTCGAGGCCGATCTGGATTGTCCGCCTGCGTTCCGTCTGGAGGTACTGAATCATCGCTGGTGCGGTCACAGCAACGGCAAGTCTTCGCATCGCGACGGCGACTGGGAAATTTCGCGTCCCGGCCCGGTGGTGCTTACCACCCGCGCTAAGTGGACCCAGGAGCTGACCCCAGTCGTAAACGCGCTGATGACCTCGCGCGAGCACAATTTCTTGAAAGTCCACTTTCGCCCCGACTCGCCCAACTTCTCCGCCACGGTCGACCTGGAGTCGCTGGCCGATCCTGAAGCCGCTTCCGGATTCCTGACAGTCCTGCGCGAACTGGCCGCCGGCGCCTCCGCAAAACAGCTCTAAACTTTTTTCAGGACTCGATCGATCGCACTTGGCCCGCGGTTGTGTGCTTTGATTGCGTTAACAGCGTCGGCAAAGTGATCTCCACACACAATCCCGGGAGCGCATTCCGCGCCGTGATCGTTCCTCGATGCAATCGCACCGCGCGTTTGGCGATAGACAGGCCCAGGCCAATTCCCCCCGACTCTTCATCCCGCGCATCCTCCAACCGGAAAAATGGTTCGAAGATCTGCAAAAGGGACTCGCTGGGCACACCAGGACCGTAGTCGCGCGCCGTGATGGTTGCCTGGTGTGTATTCTCGGCAAGTGTGACGTCGATGGCGGCATCTTCCGGTGAATAGTGAATTGCGTTGCGCAGAACGTTCTCCACCGCACGACGAAGCAACTCACGATCGCCAGAAACTTCGCGGGTCAGTTGCCCCTCGACCCGTATCCCGCATGCCCGGAACAGTTGCGCTTCTACGCGGCAGTCGTCCACCGTCTCTTGCACAACCTTCGCGAGGCTGACCGGCTCCATCTTGCGGGCCTGCGGATCCCCCTCCATCCGCGTCATCTCGATAATTTCCGAGACCAGCGCAGTCATGCGGTTGGTCTCGCGCTCCACGCGGTCGAGCGCGCTATTTGGATCAGTTGCCGTTCGGGTCAGCCGGACTGCAAGTTTTAATCGTGTCAGCGGTGACCTCAGTTCGTGCGAGATGTCCTGCAGCAGCCGTCGCTCGCTCTTCACCAAGGTCTCCAGACGCTCGGCCATGGCATCGAAAGACCGGGCCAATCCTCCGATCTCGTCCTTCCGCCGCAGGTTCGCGCGTACCGACAGATCGCCCCGTCCGAAGCGCTGCACGACAGCGGTTACCCTACGGATCGGCGACACGACAAAAATCGCAGCCAGCCAGCACAGAACGCCGGTCACGCCGACAACCAGGCCGTAGTAAGGAAAAAAAGCCCACCCACCCGACTGTCGCGAGTCCAATGCCACCAGCCAATAGCGTCCATCTACCGATCGGTGAGTGACGATGTACCGTCCGTTTCTCCATCCCCGAGAAGCCCATGTCGGCGGCGCCGGAAGCAGTTCCGCCCGCCGCTGCCCGGAAACAACATCGACCCCCTGCGCATCCAGAATGTAGTGAGCTGTTCCGAAGTGATGGTCCAGACGCTCGACATAGGCCGCGACCGCGGCCGCGCCCCCAGCGTCCCATGCATTGCGCGCGCTCTCCAGCTCTAACTCATCCATAGCCTCGAAAACAGGAAAGATGTAGTGCTTGGCCACCCGGTCCGAAATCTCGAAAAATGCCGCCAGCGAAAGCGACAGCGTCGCCAGCATCACCACCAGCACGGTCACATACAGAGATCTCATACGCTCGATCCTGCCTCCGCCGTGAATACATATCCCACACCTCGAACCGTGCGAATCAGCGTGCGCCCGCGCTCGAGTTTCCTGCGGAGATGGCTGATGTGTACATCCAGAGCGCGGTCGTACGGGGTCGACGGCCGCTCCAGCAGACTCGCCGCAATCTCATCTCGCGAGACGATCCGGCCGCAGGAGCGGATCAGCAACGCCAGAATGTCGAACTCCAAGGCCGTGAGATCGACCAACCGGCCCGCGCTCCATACCTCGCGAGCCTGCACGTTTACCTGCATATCCCCGAAAGTCTGGACGGAATTCTCGGCATACTCCAGTCTCCCGGCCCGCCTTAGCACGGCGCGAATCCTCGCCAGCAGTTCATCGGCATCGAAAGGCTTCGGCAGATAGTCGTCCGCACCAGCGTTCAGTCCCGAAATCCGATCCTGGCGATGGACCCGCGCTGTCAGCATGATGACCGGCACTTCCTTTCGCCGCCGCAACTGCTGCAACACAGTGAAGCCGTTGACAATCGGCAGCATCACATCGAGAACAATCAGATCATAGGAATTCTTCAATGCGCGGTTCAGCCCTTCCCGCCCGTTGTAGGCGCAGTCCAGTTGATGACCCGTCTGGCTGAAGAACTCCCTCATCATGCTGCACAATTCCGCATCATCATCGATCAACAGCAGCGACAGTTGTGCCTGCTTCTCGGAGGTCTCCATCTCGCCCGCCAGCTACCACATCCTCCAACACGAAAGTGTGCAGGTCAAAGCCAGAATGCGCACTTAAGAATTCTTAAGGATTCGGAATTCACCGGCCCGCTACAGTGGCCCCATGGGATGGGGAACACTATCAATAGCCCGATCGCAGGGCAGTCAGCGCTCCGCTCCAGATGGGCACACGAATCCGCTGGTCGCGAACTTGTCGCAAACCGAGATACCCAGCCTTTATGGATTGCGCGGCTTGGCCGCGCTCGCCGTGGTTTTCTATCACTACTCCGATCAGCGTGGCTTCCCTTCTCTATTCCCCGGCCCGTACGCAGTCACACTCTTCTTTGAGTTGAGCGGACTGCTGATTACATGGCTCTTACTGAAGGAAATCGACGAAACTGGGCGTCTCGATAGAAGGCAATTCTATTTGCGACGGGGATTACGCCTCTTCCCGGTCTTCTATGTGGTCTGGGCGTTGTGCCGGCTAGCCGGTCCCTTTGCGGGAAGCTGGGCCATGCTTTTCTATATGGGGGACTACTACCACGCCCTGAACCAGCACTACAGCATGCTGACGGTCGCCTGGTCGCTCGGCGTGGAGGAAAAATTCTATTTACTGTGGCCGTTCCTGCTGACTCGCATCCAACGCCCGACGCTGATCAAAGTCCTCTACGGCGTTCTCATCGCAGAACCCGTCTACCGCTCCGCCTTGTCTCTTTGCGGATATCGCGCCTTCACGTGGTTCGCCTTCGATTGCCACCTGGATGCCATCGTGCTCGGCTGCCTGATTGCGATTGCCGCACGACGCCATTGGATCGTGCCGCGATGGATATCGCACCCGTGGACTCCAATCTGCGCCTTGATTCTGATATTTGCCCTGCAGAGCCAGCCAGACATCGTGACGTACTTGCTGGCCGTGATCCTGGTCTCGGTGGTTTCGCGACCAAGTCCGCTCTTGAACAACCGCGTGATGCACTACCTTGGCATCATTTCCTACTCGCTCTACCTTTGTCACGGCTACACCCGCGATGTCTTATGGCCATGGATCACCCGCGGCGTGACCTTCCGCAATCCAATCACGGTCTTCGTCGCCCAGTTTGCACTCGCGATCGCAGGAGCCTCCGCCCTTCATTTTGCGATCGAGCGGCCATTCCTAAAGCTCAAACATCGGTTTCGTGGGAAGAAACCCGCCGTCCCAGCTTCAACACCTGGGGCGCACCTGAATTGCCGCCAATCCTCCACGTAGGCGATTCGCAGCAGAATCTACCGCTGGGCTTTCGCGGACAATCTAGGGCGGCGCATTACAAACAGGCCTCCATGCGGACTCTTACTGCCCAGGCGCCTGCCGCGCGCTAGCCTCCACCAACTGCTGCACCGGCGCAACCACCATCAGCAGGAGGTCCGCCTTCGGTGTTTTTGCCCGCTCGAGCAACTCAGTTTGCTGCGTCCTCCACGCCTGCGGGGATGGTTCCCCCTTGCCCAGGTAATCAAGCGCATACAACCCCGCGTCCCCGAGTGTCGAAAGCTCTTCGGAAAGCGGCGCCACATCGCTCAGTAGAAAAGACTGTTGCAACAACGAGCGCACCTTTCGATCATTGTCCCGCCACGCTGCTAAACGTGTGCGAATCTGCTCTTCTGCAACCCGATCCTTATATCCGCTCTTGAGATAAGCCTGAACAGCATCCTGAAAACGCCGCGCCACGTCGCTCTCGGGACGGGCGGCGTCGACCAGGCGGTTCAATGGAGCGCGGAAATCCCACGGCCCCTTCACGCCGTCCATGCGGGTGTAGTCCTTTACCGGCTCAACCACATCGGCGAGCGTGCGCAACCCGGAAATGTCTTCGGCGGCCACCATGCGTTGCAGCATGCGGGCCTTCCCCGACTCGTGCGTCAGACCAAGCAATTCCAGATGCCGGCTTATTCTGCCGAGCCGGGCATACATCGACCCCACATCCTGCACCTCGGCCGGAGACCACAGACGCTCAGCAATAGCAGCACTGCGCGGCCACAGCCGGGAATCAAGGATCTCGGATGTGACCCACTCCGACCACATGCAACCCTCGCCCCCAAGAATGCGGGCCTTCTCCTCGGCATTCAAAGTGGCCGCATCCCCGCTCATCGGGTCGACGACGTAATGCCGCGAGGCGGGCCACATCAAGTCCAGGTAGTACCCGAACGAAAGTAGCCCTCTGTAGCCTTGCCTCGCCGCGATGGCCAGTGACTGCTGTCCCCGCCACGACTGCACGACCACGTTCTTCGGCAAATCCGGATGCAGCACTTCATCCCAGCCCACCATGATCTTGTGATGCTTCTCCAAAATCTTCAGCAGTCGCTGGTTGAAGTACGCCTGCAGATCCTGATTGCTCTTCATGCCGTGCGCATGAATGAACTCCTGAATCTTCGGATTCGTGTCCCAAGGCTTGCCGCTGACCTCATCTCCGCCGATATGAAAATAAGCATCGGGAAAGAGCTTGCCCATCTCCTCCACAAACTTGTCGAGGAACTTGTAAGTCGCCTCCTGGGTGGGATCGATCACCGGATCCGGGCCGGCATCGCTCGGTTCAATTCGATAAGGACCCGGACTACTGGCCAGTTCTGGATACGCCACCAGCCAGGAGCGGCTGTGCCCGGGCATATCAAACTCGGGCAGCACGCGGATGCCGCGATCGTGTGCGTAATCCAGAAATTCGCGAAGTTCGCTTTGGGTGTAGTACTGCCCATCCGATCCTTCCGTCTGCAGCTTTGGGAAGCGCTTGCTCTCGACCCGGAAGCCTTGGTCGTCGGACAAATGGAAGTGCAGCACATTCATCTTCACCGCCGCCATTCCATCCAGATTGCGCTTGAGCACGTCCAGAGGAATGAAGTGACGGCTAACGTCGATCAGCAACCCGCGCCAGGCAAAGCGAGGCTGATCGTTGATGTTGACGACCGGCACAACAAAACCATTCGCAGTCGGCTCCACGAGCTGCAGAAATGTCTGGAGCCCATGGAGTACGCCCAGCGGAGTGGCCGCATTCAGTTGCGCCCACGTCTCGGTCGCAGCCAAGTGGTAAGACTCATCCTCGCCGAGCTTCTGAGTTTCCTCGCGTGCGTGTTCCACACGGATCTGCAGCGTCGGCGGGGCCACTCCTCCGCCGGTCCGGGGCCGGAATCGAATTCCGGTGAGTTGAGAAAGCTGCGCTAGGAATCTCTGTTGGCCGCGTTCGAGGCTCGCATCACGAGCGCCCGTAGCAGCGATCGAGAACGACTGGTCGATCCGCAGTTGCCCTGTGCCCAACTGCACGCTGGACGGCATGGGAACAAGGTTGAGCTGGCGCTCGGTTTGTGCCGCGGCGGAAATTGCGATTAGCAGAAAGGCTTGGCTGATCAATAAAGTTCGCATGGTCCTCCACTCCGGAAACGATATATACTACGCGCCGCGCGTAGGCCCAGGCGGTTTTTGAGTATCTGCCGCTCGGAGGTCTCCTATGCATTGGCTTTGGGTGGTGTTGATCGGCTTGGTCGCAGGCGCATTGGCCAAGCTCATCATGCCCGGAAAAGATCCCGGTGGTTTCATCGTGACGATCCTTCTTGGCATTGCAGGCTCAATTGTCGCGACCTGGCTCGGTCGCGCAGTCGGCTGGTATCAAGAAGGACAATCCGCTGGCTTCATCATGTCAGTGGTCGGAGCGGCCTTACTGCTGGCCATCTATCATCTGGTGAAAAGACGTTCCGCTTGATCATTGGGCCCAGTGCGCCACACTCAAGAGTCTGATCGACCGCGAATCGAAATAATTCCTACGTTCCCCCAGCAAAGTTCGCTGCTCGCTTGTTGGGCAAGGGAGGTCTCGGACCTCCCCGCCACAACACTGCGCCTTTGGTGTGCTCGCCTGTGTCTATCCGATCGGCGAACAGAATGCCGGAGGACGGCCAAACAGCACGTAGTGCGGATCGCTCTGTCCACCGGTCCCCGGAGGTGGCACCGCGTTGATTCCGTAGCCGAAGGCGTCGAACAGGTTGCCGGGATTGTCCTGCGTAGGAGGCGCCTGTCGGATGGTTACGTAGTCCCCAAACCGAGTGGAGCCGACGTTACTTTCCGTAGTGATGTACGCCACGAAATCGCCCCAGAACCCCACCAGGTGATTTTCATAGTTGCCGTCGCCGCCACCCTCCAGCGAGAAGCCAATTTCTGCGCTGCAGGCGTTTAAGGCGAGGGCCGGATACGCGAACGTGTAGGCGCTATTCCAGATCTGCACCTGCTGGTTCACGCTGAGGTTGGGAGGTTCGTTGGCATCCGCGTTCAGCGTTACCATTTCCACGTGTGGCCGCGGAAAATTGTTGTCGGTGCCGGCGCTCCATGCAAACCAGACGTGATTGCTGAAATCACGTGTCAGCCCCAGCACCGCATTCAGCGGAAAACCGCCGCCCGGATTTTGCGTGGTGGGATTGAACAGGAAGTTAATCCAGTTCTGCCCATCCGGCGTGTTCGAGGTGAGCGGCGTGTTATTTGCCCAGCTGGAAATGTTCACGTCCTGCCAGTAATAGGTGTTCGACCCTTCTTTCAGTGAGTAAATCCGCATCTGGCTGTTGCTGTTGTGCCCCGCCCAGAAGATTTCGTCGCCGGTGTCCTGGCTAAGATGCCCGCCCCATGCGTTCCCGCTGTCTCCGGGACTGGTGTAGTCGATCTCGATCGTTCCCCCTGCTTGCAGTCCGGCTGTCGAGGTCCGTGCGACCAGATGTCCGCCGTTGCTCCCCGAAACATTCCAACTCATGTACACGCTGTTCGATCCCACTGCCATGTCGGGATAATCGAAACTGGCTCCGGCTTGGCCAAAAATATCGGGCGTGAGATTCCAGTAGGTCCAGGCGGTGCCCTTGCTGGAAATGATGGTTGCTGGGCTCGCTACCGCAATGCGGTTTCCGTTCCCCTGCAGAAGCCAGACGAAGCGATCGATCTGCGGCAGGTACTGCACGACCTGGTCGCAGCAGAATCCAACCGCGTCGGCGGGAAAGATCATGGTCGGGTTCAGTTGCTTGAAAGTGCTGCCACCATCCGTCGAATAGGCCGCGAACCAGTTCGACGTGACAAATACCACACCGCCACCGCTGGCCCCGCTCGGCTCTGCTGTGCCACTCTGGCCGATCCCCCAGTCATTGTTCACTAGGAAATTGATGGCGGGCGGGTCGCCGATGGGCGCCTTCTGCGGCAGGGTCAGCAACGGCGTGGGGATCCCCGGAACGAACGGAGCAGTCGGGACCGTCCACCCGGCCGTATTCACGTCATCGTCGAATGCCGGAGGCTGCGGCGGGAAGGGCGCCCCGGTAACCGTGCTCGATCCTGCGGTCGTGGTTTGCACCGGCGCCGACCCGGGCGCAGCCGGCGGAATGAACAAGTTTCCATTGACTTTGAAACACTGACTCTTGTGTCCGATGCTGTAGGTTCCCCGCAGAACAAGCGGATAACTACTGG